>WNFR01009082.1_pt1 | contig 39063 bp, 26 predicted proteins | sample 5400221 | NCBI WGS metagenome assembly WNFR01 (sample SAMN13153357, study PRJNA577476) | soil metagenome | isolation source: 40 cm soil under Madrone tree | place: USA:California | collected 2016-06-14 | reverse complement strand
TGTCCTCTCAGACTAGGATTTCTGGCTACACCTAAAATAAGTGCACCAAAAACTACACCAATCCCTACACCTGCTCCTATTAATCCTGTAGTAGCTAATCCAGTTCCTATTATTTTTGCTGCTTGTATCATTTTTTTTTAATATAATATTATAAAAAATTCATTATTTTAGTTTAAACCATTAGTTAAAAATATAGTTTTTTATTTAATAATTTTACTAGTATCTATTTATTATTAATAATTTTTAATATATAATAATATTTATAATTTTAAATATCTTACTATTAATTATTATAATAACAATTATTATATGATATAATATACTATTATATTGTATAATAAATTTTAACACCGTAACGTTTATATTCTTAATTTTATATAATTTTATATTTTTATTTTTAATTTTATATTTTTACTTTAATTGTATCAATACATTTTAAAATCTATTATTTAAATATTAAGATTATAAATATTTAAATTATATTGTTTTTATATCTTAAGTTTAAGTTATAAGTTTAACTTTAATTTTGTGTATTTACATTAACTATATAAAACTATTTAAATCTTATAATACATAAAAATAAAAAAAGTATTAATATTAAAATACTATTATCTGTTATAGATAAATATGGTATTAATATATAAAAAATTAAAGCAATTAAAATATACAAAGCATATGAAGTAATAACACCAGTATCCAAACTAGAAATAGATTTACTTAAACTTAGTAAACTTTTTTCTAAACCAAAAGGTCCTAATAACTCCACAGATCCTTTATCAATAACCTTCGTTGTTTGACCACCTAATTTTAAAATAAAATTAGTAATATAATTATTATAGAAAAGTTCTATTAAAAAACGTTGATTAAAAAAGCTAAATATATTATAACCAATTCTAGTAAGTTTAAATTTACTTAATACACCAGGTACGTTTTCAGATAATATAATAGAAATTACACTTAATAAAATTGTGAAAACTAAAGGTAACAATTTGAATAAAGTTGGTACACCAAATTCAGTATCTAACATAATTTCATGTGAAGGATGAATAAATAAAGCATTATCAGCAAAAAACCCTGAACCTAATCCTATAAATATATCTTTTGTTATATAACCAAAGAATATAGAAAATACTGCTAATATTATTAAAGGAAAACTCATAAAAATATTACCTTCATGTGCCTGTTTATAATTAACTAAAGGTCCGTTAGGATTAGTTAAAAATGTTAAATATAGCACTTTAACAGAATATAATGTAGTAAACATAGCTCCTATTGTAGCTATCATGTATACAACAGTACTAGAGTAATAGTATTGACCATATGCAGATTCAAGTATAAAATCTTTAGAATAAAATCCTGTCATAAAAGGAAAAGCCACTAAACTAAGAGAAGCAATTAGCATAACTGAATAAGTTAGTGGTAAAAAAGGTCTTAATCCACCATATTTTCTAAAGTCTTGATTATCAGCTACAGCATGAATTACTGCTCCGGCTCCTAAAAAAAGAAGACCTTTGTAAAAAGCATGATTTATTAAATGAAATAAAGCTATATTATAACAAGATAAACCTACGGCTATAACCATCATACCTAATTGGCTCATGGTTGAATAAGCTATAACCTTTTTAATATCTTGTTGGAATAGACCAATAAGTGAACTAAATACAGTTGTAACAGCACCTAAACACAAGCATAGCATTAACACAGTTGAGCTATATTCTATTAAAGGTGATGTACGCATTAATAAGTATACACCTGCAGTAACCATAGTAGCCGCATGTATTAATGCCGATACAGGTGTAGGTCCCTCCATAGCCATTGGCAACCATACATGTAATCCAACTTGAGAACTTTTAGCCATAGCTCCTATTAATAAGCATATACCTATAATAGTAATAACCTTTTCATTAATATAAGGAGCTAATGAGAATACTGTAGAATAATCAATATTACCAAAAGATCATAAAATTGCAAACATACCAATAGTTAAAAAACAATCACCTACTCTATTAGTTAAAAAAGCTGATAAAGAACTTTGATTAGCTGCTATTCTAGTAAACCAAAAACAAACTAAAAGATATGAACATATACCCACACCTTCTCAACCTACAAACATTAATAAAAAATTATTAGCTGTTACAAGAATTATCATCATAAATGTAAATAAGCTCAAATAACTAAAAAATCTTTGGTTATGCATATTTTCTCAAATTTATCTTGCAATTAATTGTTTAAAGTAAAATCTCTACCCTTGTTCATCCCAGCTTTTATGTTACGAATAATATTAATACCCTCAGGTGTTAAATGAGAACCATCTAATATTAAATTATGAATTTTACATCAATAAAGATAATCATATAATTTTACACCCATAATAGGGTATTCATTAAAGAAAGGAATTATTTTATTACTAATATCTGAAGAATTCATAATTGTTATGTTAATAGCCGATTGTTTAGGATATTTGTAAATACTACCTGACCCTAATAAAAGCATTATACTTTCCATTAGTTTTATATCTCTTATATGTTGAGTTATTCTAAATCTCAACTGAACACGATATCCTATTTTAGTAGTACCCTTGGCGATATGGACATAAAAATTTCCTTCCCCACTCACAAAACCTGCTATTCAAGAAGGGTCAGGAGTTTTTTCATTATTAACTACCGGTTTTTCAACTGGACTGTATCCTTTAAACTCTGCTTTTAACTTATCTGATAGACCTAGGTTCATAGAGGCTTTTATATTTACTATTTGATTTAAACCTTCGATAGTAAGATGAGCTTTATTATTCATAAGATTTACAGCTTGTTTAAATAAAATGAAATCCGCAGCTTTTTGTGTTAATAAAGGGAAACGTTCTAAATGAACAAATAGCTTATTTAACTCTTTAGCAGAATCAATTGAATAATTTACCCGGTTTCTAGTTTGATCTATATGTATTGTACCAATTCCTTCTAAATGTTTTTGTAGCTGGTTTAATATATTAAGATCCCGAATATGTAGTCCTATTTGAAATTTCGATTGTACACGTCATCCTAATTTACGAATTTGATTTTTATCTATTATTATAGTAAATGAACCTTCTGCATCTATTATACCAGATAAAAACCAAGGTTTAACAGAAGATATTAAAGTAGAAGAGAATCTTTTGACAATTAATTGTTTAGAAGGGATTTTGAGTGAACAGTTTCTTTCGAAACCTTTAAGAGTATACCTTAAATGCATTAATCTACTTTTAATACATCAACTGCCGTCTACTCGTTGCTCTTTTACATAATTCAAATTTGATCTGAAATCTGATTTAGATCCGCGATTGTCCATTTTGTTTTCACTCATCTTAAGGCTTGTTACCTTACCTGAGTAATTAGTTCAGCCACTTATACACTTTCATATATAGTTTGGTACCTTAAGCTTTAGGAGTTCCCCGGAGTTTGACAGTTTATCCCCATAAATATAAGAACGTTTTCCCAAAACGTCTTCCCGAGGATCATGACTCATATATCCTATTGAATATATATGCACTAAAGATGAAACAATTAGTACGGGTATTAACATAGAAACCGTTAATGAATCAAAATGAAACCCTCATGACACATTAAGTGATTCCGAATCGATTCATCTAAATACTTGTATTGACACAGGTATATTGTTTAATCCAACTTCAAAAAAAGCTATTACAGCTAACATTGTCGTAATTATAACTGCACTACATGTTATAAATTGAGCTCCATTAACTCCAATTTTTCTACCAAAAAAACCAGCAGCTATTGATCCTAATAGTGGTAAGATAATTATAACTAGATACATTACTTAAATTCTATTGCAATACTTCCTCTTAATCTGTAAAAAGCAACTAATATACCTAAACCTATAGCTGATTCAGCTCCAGCTATCGCTATTATATATATAGCATATGTTTGGCCTAATATATCATCAAAGCTAAGTGAACTTACTAAAATTAAAAACGTAATAGCTAATAGCATTATTTCAATTGAAATAAGCATTAATATAATATTTTTTCTATTTAATACAAAACCCAATATTCCTATTATAAATAGTATTAGTGATAAATTCATTATGTATATATATATATAATATGTTTAATCATTATATTTTCCAGAAATTGGAAATATAATTTAACTTTAAGAATATTTTTTTTTTATTTTAAATGAGTAGATACATTTTAAATACATTATTTGTTTTATTTTTTTTTATATTTTTTATACCATATGCCTTTTTATAATAAAGGTATATTACTAGGTATAATTTCAAAACTATATAAAATACAAGGAATTAATATAATAAAAGCAATAACTACTGGCAGTAAAACAGTTCAACAAAAGGACATTAATTGATCAAAACGTATTCTTGGGAAAGAAGCTCTAGCTCATATAAATATAAATATCATTATACAAGCTTTAAACCCTATAACCACACTGCATAATATACCTTCTACTAGTGGATTATAAGAAACTTCATAGTTAGATTCATAATTAAACTGGTTATTTGTTATACGTAATCAAGCATCAAAATCAATAAATTGTAAAAGATACATAAAAGGAGAAAGAAAGAAATTGAAATCAAATAAATAACCACCTAAAAATAGTATACTATTTAATATACATATAAGTACTATACTAGCATATTCAGCCAAAAAGAAAAACACAAATATAACTGCAGAATGTTCTGTCATAAATCCACTAACTAATTCTGATTCAGCTTCTGCTAAATCAAAAGGAGCTCTGTTAGTTTCTGCAATGGATCCTATAAAGAATATAACAAATATAGGAAATAAAGGTACTATATATCAAATAGCTCTTTGAGCTTCTATAATTACAGTTATATCTAGACTACCAGCTAATAAAACAACCAATAATATAGCAGAACTTAAAATTAACTCATAACTAATTAATTGAGCTGTACTTCTTAATGATCCTAAAAAAGCATACTTAGAATTGGCAGATCAACCTGCTAAAAGTATACCATATGTAGACAATGAAGATACAGCTAAAATATATAGTATACCAAGATTATAATCCATTATTGTTAAACCAGGACCGTAAGGTATAATGGCATAACCTAACAATGAAAAAATTAAAGTTATTATTGGACCAAGGAAAAATAATATTAAGTTAGCTTGTGTTGGAGATACATACTCTTTTAATAAAAGTTTAAGAGCATCTGCAAATGCTTGAAGAAGACCATATCAACCCACTGAATTAGGCCCCAATCTTCTTTGCATACTAGCCATTGTTTTTCTTTCAGCTATTGTTACAAAAGCTACAACTAATAAAGCAGGAACAACAACAATTAATACTTCAATTATAGATATTATTGTGGGTAAATATAACATTATATTTATTATAAGCTAAGTCTAAAGTTACAAAAATATATAGTTACAAAAATATATATAGCTACAAAAATATATATACATATCTATAACATACTTTAGATGATTAGGTTAAATTTAACTATATATTCGATACAAAAAAAAGTTATACAATTTGAATATCAAATATAAATAAGTTAAATATTATTAAGAAAAGATATAAATTACAAAAAACATATAAATGATAGAAAGCTAAAAAATGATATTATATAACTGAATACAATTAAGCCGAGTCCTGTTTATGTAATATTAATCTAAACAAAAGCTAAATATAGGCTTTTCAGTTCAAAGTAATAAAATACTAATTAATTAATTTTTATTATGCTTAGTTTCTGTTAATCACCAAGGTTTATACCTATATTTTTAACAAAAATTAAAAAGATATATATAGATAGCTCCGGACTTCCCTATGTTATTTTTAAAATATATTAACTAACATATTACAAATAACATTTTACAATTTGTATCACAAGTTTAAATATATTAAATATTAAAAGTATATTTATAAACTTAATTTTTGTCTACTATCAATTTTTAACGCATTTTTACCTAATTCAAAAGCAAATCCTAATGTCAATAATACAAAAAATATTAGCATAATAATTAAACCATATATATCATTTGTATATCCACTTACAATATATGGATATACTAGAAGTATTTCTAAATCAAATAATAGGAATAATAGTGCAAATATGAAAAAAGATATACTAAACTGAGTTCTGTTTTGACCTAAAAAAGAATGAAAACCACATTCAAACACACTATCTTTTTCTTGGTAAGGATTATGTGGAGCTAATATTAAATTAACTACTAATAATATAATAGCTAATAAAGGTATAAATATAAAAAAAAACGTAGTACTGGTCATATTTATATATTAAATAGTATTAGTGCTAATATATTTGACATACTTAATCATTCCTGCGGTATAAAGATGAAAAGAAGGATAATAAGGGTTAAAATAGATATAATTACACTTAAAGAACTAGATATTACAATATTATTAACCTTAAGCATTGTTTTTTTTAAAATAGTTTTTCCGTTACTAATAACGCAGTTTAAACTTAAGTCGTTTAAAACAGGATTTAATTTGTAAGAAGGTTTTTCAAAAAATATTTGTTTTATAACAAATAGGTAATATACTGCACTTATTACACTAGTTAATATAGCGACTAATGACATAAATATGTATCCATTATCAAGAGCTGCACTCAGAATCATCTGTTTTCCAAAAAAACCTATTAAAGGTGGAACTCCTACAAATGAAAATAAAGTTATACATAAACTTAAAGCCATCATTGGATTTATATAGTAATAACCTTTCAACTGACTTATAAGCTGTATAGGAGAAGTATTTTCATCTTGGTATCTATATTTATTGACAACTTCTTCATTATTAGTATATTTTTTAGTATCAATTTCTTTTTTGTCTTCATACACATAACAATATAATGAATAACCTATACTAATTAATAGTATGAAAGCATTTAGATTTGATATAGAGTATTGTATTATATAAAAAATAAATGCTTGTATAGATTCTACACTATGTATACTTAATGATAATAATATAAACCCTACATGTGATATAGTACTATAAGCATATAACCTTTTTATTCTAAACTGTCTTAAACCAACTACTGTACCTATAATTAAAGATATTAGAGAACTAAGTAATAAACTAGTAGTTCAAGTAAAATTTAGGTCAAAAACTAATTTACTAGTATAATGTACTAATTCTAATAAAAATATAAATATAGATATTTTTGCGATTATGGCCACAAAAGTGGTTACTATGGTTGGAATAGCATCATACACATCAGGACTTCAAAAATGAAAAGGTGCTGCTGAAACTTTAAATAAAAATCCTACAGACATTATCAATAAACTTATATGTATATAATAAGGTTTGTATCAAAACAGTATGTTAGTTGACTTATCAGTCATAGAAACATCTATGTCGGATATATTAATTATTATATAAAGGCTATCTAAATTAGTAGTACCTGAATTAGCATATAACAAACTTGTACTTAATAATATAAAACAAGAAGATAAACCACCTAATAAAAAATACATAAGACCACCAGAAGTGGCTGATTCTGAATTTCTGTATATTGTAGACAATAGATAGAGTCCATAACTTTGTAATTCTATTGATAAAAATATAGAAACCAAATCGTTTGTTGACATTAAAAATAAGGCTCCTGTAACTATAAATAATAATATTAGGGGATATTCTATTATTTTGTATTGTTCAGCCATTTTATTTAAAATACTTGTTTCATAATAAATTAATTTACAATATATTAATTTATATAATGAACTGTATTCTTGAGTTTTTAAATTTCTAGGGTAAAAAGCTGTTAATACTAATATAATACTACTTAATAATAAAATCTAAATTATTGTATCCTATTAAACAAGAGTAAAGTAAAATTATCATACTTATTCTTGAATATAGTATAGATTTATCTCGTCTTAATGTTACGGCATTCGATAATAATAATAATAATATTGAACTAATGATCATTTAAATAGTATAGGATTTGAACCTATTTATCTATAAAAATTATTTATTTTTATATTTTTTATATATTTTTTATATATTTTTTATATGTTTTTTATTTATTTTTTATTTATAGATAATTCTATTAAACTATTTTCTAATAAACTAGTTACAGGTACTATAACTAAAAAATATGAAAAATAAATTATTGTTGATATTTGTCCAAATTCTATGAATGGAGATTCAACATGTTTAGCACCTAGTTGCATTAAAATTAAGAAATTGGCTATAAAAATATAAAAAGCTATTTTACTTAATGGTCTGAATTGTATACCTCTTGATCTACTTAAATCAGTAAATGGCATAACTAATAATATTAATATTGCACTGAACATTGCAATAACACCCAATAATTTATTAGGTATAGATCTTAATATAGCATAAAATGGTAAAAGATATCACTCAGGTACTATAGCAGCAGGAGTTTGCATGGGATTTGCCATAACATAATTTTCACTATCACCTAAAACATTAGGCATAAAGAATACAAAGATTGATAATACTACTATAAATAAAAATATAGTTATTAAATCTTTAAATATATAATATGGTGCAAAAGGTATTCTGTCATAATTACCTGAAACACCTAAAGGATTACCAGATCCTGCACTGTCATGTAATACAATTAAATGCATTAAAGCCAAAGCGGCTAATATAAAAGGTAATACAAAATGTAATGAGAAAAATCTATTTAAAGTTGCATTATTTACAGAGAAACCACCTCAAATAAATTCAACTATATCTTGTCCAACCCAAGGAATTGCACTCATAAGGTTAGTAATAACTGTTGCACCTCATAATGACATTTGCCCATACGGAAGAACATAACCCAGGAAAGCTGTAGCCATCATTAGTATAAATATAATAGTACCAATAGTTCATACTAAAGTTCTAGGAGCTCTATAAGATCCATAGTATAAACCTCTTCCTATGTGTAAGTAAACTAAAAAAAAAAAAGCTGAAGCCGTGTTTGAATGTAAATAACGTATTAATCACCCATTATTAACATCTCTCATAATATGTTCAACTGAATTGAATGCTTCTAAAACGCTAGGATTGTAATGCATTGCTAGTGTTACACCAGTAACTATTTGTATAACCAAGCAAAAGGCTAATAATGAACCAAAATTCCACAAATAACTTATATTTGATGGTTGTGGTGAATCTATCGTGTAAGAATTAACCATTTTTAAAATGGGATGACTTTTTAATATTCTCATTTAATATATAAATTAATAACGTATTTTTTTTGCTTAATAAAATAGAATATCATTTGTTTAATAAAATAAGCAGTACAACTATGTATATTTTATATATTCAGATTAAAATCATAAAAAATTACTAAATAAATACATTATTAATTTACTAAAATAAATATATCTATATTTACCATAGATTGTTTTACTTCTAATATAGATAAATCCTTTTTAAGAATATTCATTTGAACTATTACTTGTATTAAATCTATTTGGCAATTTTTTTACTTCCTTTAATGTATGTAAATTCTTTTCAGGGGTATTTATTTGAGAAGAAATATTACTTGTACCATATTTATTTGCTATAGAGCTTTCCGCTTGTTCTGTCCTAGGTAAAATATTAATAGGATTTATTTGTTCAGAATAAGCATTTTTTATATTATGTCTAATACCCTCTTTAGCTAAAATATCTCATATTTTTCTTTGATTAATTGGAGATATTTTAGATAAATCTATTTTATCTCCATTTTCCGTTGTTAGTTCTACGACTTTAACTGGAAATTCCATAGGTACTTTTTTAATTAAACCGTTGTGTAAGCGTAGTTCTGTTTTGCTTGAGTAATTATAACCCAATATAGATCTATCGTATTCCAAATGTTTTGAATTATAAAAAAGTGCATCAAATTGATCTGATCTAAGAGACATATCTACCTCTAAATTTTTTCCTCTTCAAGGTGCAAATGTATGCTGCGACAAATACATGAATAACATATTTATACTAGGTATGTGCAAAGGATTTCTATAATCGTATGTTTGGAATTGTGGTAAGAATATGTCTTGTTGTTCAATCACTTTTATACCTGCTTCGCTAGCATATAAACCTAATAATCCTACGTAATGATCACATTTATTGTTAAAATGATTAATATTATGTCAGCCACTATGATATTCAAAAAACGTGATAAAAGAATCTTTTACAACAATACCAAAAACATTATTAGGTGCATTGCTTTCTTTTAAATAACGAACTAGTTGACGCATAGATGCTTCCACACTATCACCACTAAAACGTTTACATTCTATGAATGTATGATGAAAACGTATCTGATCAGCAATATTAACTATAAAATCACAGGGTGATTTTCCCCCACCTGTCTGTGGTACAACACCAAACCCATACTCATTTTTGAAAACAGTATTTAATAGAGGTGAAACATAACCATATGTTATGTCTTCAAGACATTCACTATCTAATTGATTAAAAGCTAATATAGCACTTGGACACTTATCCATATAATTATTTATTGTGTAACCAGAAAACTCAGGTAATTCTACCCATATATGCTTAAAATTCTTAGTTATAATCGTTCTGGCATCCGTAACATTAATATAGGAATTGTCATTAAATGTATAATATTTATCGGCTAATTTTTTATTGGTAGAATATAAATAGTCTAATTCTCGGTTTGTTATCAAAAGATCAGGGTTAATTTTTATAATTTTATTACTAACATCTTTTGATAACTGAGTATCTGACGTGCTTAAACGTCTCTTAGAATTATACTTTACAATATCTTTATTTTTATAATTTTCGGAAGCGTTATTAACACTTTCGTCATCGCTATCATCGCATAAAATAGGACGAAATAAATCTAATAAAAAGACTATTTTAATATAGCCAAAAAACGTAGCCATACAAATTAAAAAAATAGCTTTGTCTATTGTAATATAATGAATAATATATTCATTAAATAAAGAAAAATTAATAGTTTCTTTTTTTTTATACATGAAAAAAATACTATTTATATATGATATAGGTAACCACAAAGAAAAGGCTAAAAATACTATTAATTGAAGACAGTAAAAATCGTTTAACATATAAAAAAAACTGTTTTTTATAGCAATAGACACAAGAAACATTAATCAAATATATTGAAAATTTGCAAGAATTTTTTGTATTATATCTTTTAATTTTAAATATATATTTTGAAGAAAAGTATTAGATTTTTTATTTTTCGATTTTACATGTATAAGATTATATATTATAATATATAATGTTAAACAACAAGATTTTAATAAAAATAGTATTGTAATCCCTATACACCCAAACACGGAAAAGCAGCTGAAAAAACCCATGAATAAAAAAATGTAAAAATATTGAGGGTTTATACCTCTATATATACTATATAATAAGTATAAACCAATTATTAAATCTAAATTATTGTATCCTATTAAACAAGAGTAAAGTAAAATTATCATACTTATTCTTGAATATAGTATAGATTTATCTCGTCTTAATGTTACGGCATTCGATAATAATAATAATAATATTGAACTAATGATCATTTTGTGCCTTATTGTTCTAGTAATCAAGCTAAAAATTTTTCCAATGATACTGATTGTACAACTATAGGCATAGAGCTATGTAATATACCACATATTTCTGAGCATTGACCATAATATGTACCAAGTCTATTTATAAGAACAGAAAATTGATTTAATCTACCAGGGAAAGCATCACATTTAATTCCTAATGCAGGAACAGCAAATGAATGTATTACATCTGCAGCTCCAACTATAAATCTGGTATGTGTTAATTCAGGAAGAATTACTCTATTATCTACTTCTAACATTCTTAAGCCTCCTTTTTCTAAGTCTGATTCTGGCACTAAATATGAATCAAATTCTATAAATGAGTCATCACTACTTAAAAAATCTGGATATTGATAACTTCAATATCATTGGTGACCTTCTGCGTATAATGTTATAGATGGATCTGTTACTTCATCCATTAAATATAAAAGTTTAAAAGATGGAAAAGCAATTAATATTAATATTAATGCAGGAGTTATTGTTCAAATTAGTTCTATTAAAGTACCGTGATTTAAATATTTATTACTTATTGGAGATTTACTGCTAACAAAATTTCTAACAATTGATAGTATTATTCAACCTACACCAAACAAAATTATTGCTAAATAATACATAATATTATCGTGTAGCTCTACTATAGCTTCCATTTGTGGACTGGCACTATCTTGAAAATATAGACCTCAAGCTCTTGGTGCATCACAAAAATCTATGCAACTATTAAAAATATAATTAACTATAAAGGAAATAGTAATAACTCAAGAATCTGCTGAACTTTGTAAAGGTAAACTTACAAAAGCATGAGGTTTTGGAGGACTTTGTAAACATCACTCTAAACCAGGATAAGCTCTATTTATAAGTGCTTGATATGTATCAGTAAAGAATTGAGGTATTGCTCAAGGATACCTTGATACAGCATTACCATCTACTAATTGTAAATATACAATATGTAAAAATAATATTGTAGCAATAACAGATATAATTGAACCAAAACTACTGATTAAATTTCAACCTGCAAAAGCATCAGGGTAATCACTTATTCTTCTAGGCATTCCTTGTAGCCCTATTTTAGGTATTCAGAAATATCATCCACTAAATAATGCAAATACAGCTCCCATACTTAATACATAATGGAAATGAGCTACAACATAATATGTGTCATGAAATGCTATATCTAATGAAGCATTAGCTAAAACAACTCCACTAAGTCCACCTATAGTGAACATAAATACAAAACCTAATGCAAATAACATTGAAGGTGTTAAATGAATAGATCCACCGTAACAAGTAGCTAATCATGAGAATATTTTAATACCTGTTGGTACTGCAATTATTAATGTAGCAGCTGTGAAATAAGCTCTTGTATCTACATCTAAACCAACTGTGTACATGTGGTGACTTCAAACTACAAAACCTAAAATACCAATAGAACACATAGCATACACCATACCAAGGTATCCAAATACACTTTTGTTTGAACTAGCTGATATAGTTGTACTAATTATACCAAAACCTGGAATAATTAATATATAAACCTCAGGATGACCAAAGAATCAAAAAAGATGTTGATATAATATAGGATCACCACCTCCTGCTGCTTCAAAGAATGATGTGTTAAAATTTCTATCAGTTAGTACCATAGTAATTGCACCGGCAAGCACAGGTAATGATAGTAACAGTAAAACAGCTGTAATAACAACCGCTCAACCAAATAAAGCTAATTTATGTAATCTTATACCAGGACTTCTCATATTTAATATTGTTGTTATGAAGTTCATAGCTCCTAGTAAACTACTGACACCTGATAAGTGTAACCCAAATATAGCTAAATCTACACTAGGTCCACTATGACTTTGTATACCTGACAAAGGTGGGTAAAGCGTCCATCCTGTACCTGCTCCATTTTCTATACCACTAGCAAATAAGAATAATATAAGACTAGGAGGCAGTAATCAAAAACTGATGTTATTAAGTCTAGGGAATGCCATATCAGGCCCTCCTACTACTAATGGAAGTAAGAAATTACCGAAACCTCCTATTAATGCTGGCATGCATTTTCATTAACTTTTATTAATGTTTGGACTATATCTTTACCTTTAAATATATGTATAATATTTACTAAGGTATTTCACGTGTAGTCTCTGAGGATCCTACTAAATAAAAGTGTTTAATGCTATAGTAAGCCCTTTTATTTTTGGTTTCCGGCTGATTGCCTAATCTTTTGAAATGTAACTGTATTCTGCCACTTTTATTTAAAATAAAGTCTGCAATACTAGTTTCAAAAGCTCTAAAGGGATTCCAGCATACAGTGAAAAGAAAGTAAAATATTTCTATCTTACCCGGCCATGCCTTTTTAAAATGTTAAATATATTTAATTTTGGTAAGTAAATTTTCATTTACCTCGATAATAACCTGATTTTTTTCCTGTTAGATAATCTCTTATAACCTGACGGTCACCTTTTAGGTGTTTAGCTAAACTATTTAATGAAGAAAAGACTAAATTTTTTCTTGAATCGTCTTTAAATTCCGCTAAAATAGCTTTAGCTGCAGGATGTTTAACATTATAAACATCTCGTTTATCATTAACTAAATTTTTAATTTCATCTAATGTAAGTATATTAGTAGATTCCTCTATTAAATCTAAAGAAAAAAATAAAGTATCTAAATACAGTGTACCTAAATTTAGGCAATCGTTTAGTGTGTTATGATGAATATTTATTGAATCAAACATATATTGTTTTGATTCAAATACATACAACAAAGAAAAATCATCAGCCTTATAGATATACACAGGAATACCTCTTTGTTTACGAAGTTTTGCTCGTATTTCTTGAGCCATAGATTCGTGATACCCAGAACTACTAGCTAATAGATCTACATTAAGATTTGGCTTTAGATTATCAATAAAATGTTGTTCTAATTCTACTACTTGTTCTAAATTAGAATTTTCATCCATAATATATATAGTTAACTTCATATCATTAAAACCATGCTTATTTAAATAACGTAGAACTCTACGTGCTTTGGTCTTAAGTATAGAAGGCATAAAATAAGAACTTATACGATTATATAAATTAATAGAATGACCCACATACTTATGTTTATTATCTAAACTTTCCCATATATAAACACCTTTTTGTTTTTTAGTTACTTTAAGTATAATATCTCTATTATTAAAAGGGTTATCTACTAAAATCTTAACATACTTATGTTTAGGTTTTTTGTAATTATCATTATTGTTAATATCACTACCTATTTTTACAAGATTGTTATTATCGTAACCTATTTTTACAACATTATTATCATTTATCATGTACCTAAGTAGTGATGGTTGTAATTTCATATTTAACATATTAAAGCCTTTTTCGACCATAAAGAAAATCATTATTATAGCATGAGCTGTTATTATGCTATTATATAATTGATTATCGGCTATATATTGAACACCAGGTCCTGATAACTCTAATCTGATCAATACAGAAAAGGCTGTACCTATTAACCCTGAAAATAGCGCAAATATTAAATACAATGTTCCAATATCTTTAGCATTTGAAGATAAAAATCATCTTTCCATTCACATAGATATTGCAGATGTACTTATATTTTGTGCTTCTTTATATTCATTTTGTAAATATTCTGAATAACCATTATATTCATTTTTGAAATTTTTCGAGGCAAATATATTATCTATATACATAAAGAACTATAAAGAAGTTACGTTAAAAAAAAAACCTTTTTTTACGCAAACATATATATGTATTATTTACATAATTCATGTTATAGTATTTAATTATGTTATAATATTTAATTGTGTTATAATATTTAATTATGTTATAATATTTAATTATATTATAATATTTAATTGTGTTATAATTTTTTTTTATATTAATTTATTAATAAAAATATATATATATAAATATATTTTTATATGTTTGTAAAATGTTTATTATGCATTTCTATTATATAAAGATATTATATAATAGAATTATATAATTCTATTATACTAATTTTTTACGGCTAACCGAATTCGAATCGATACACTTCGCTTGGAAGGCGAAAGGTCTACCAGTTAACCTACAGCCGTTTAGAATGCATACTTATAATAATATTGTATTAATACAATACACTATAAATTATTATATTTTGTTGTAAAATTAAATAAGTTTATAATTATAAACACTAATAAGTTTATAACTGGTGTTTATAATTATATGTGTTTAATTTTATGTTATATTTTTATGTTTTTATACTTTTATGTTATCGAACGGTTGTGAAGTAATACATTTCATAACCATTCTATTTGATAATAGCGGTCTCGGTTAAATGAGCATATTAATCTCGCCGTATTAAAGGAAAAATGTCCTGTTTTATACAGGTAGCGATATATGTGGAATAAATAATTTAGCAATTTTATATTCTTTAGACTCTCACTTAACATCAATAAGTTATTGTCTATCATTTCTATATTTCACAATTATTATTAAACCTTTTTAATTTTTTATTCTTTTATTACAGAGAATATCCGATTCGAACGGATGTGATTTTTCAATCAAATAAGTTTCAAGCTTATCACTTTAAACCACTCAGTCAATTCTCTTTTTTTTTACCTAGTTTATACATCATAGATATATGCATAAAAGGTTATACAATAGAACGCAATTTAGGCTTATATATTTTATAGACATATATTATGAGAAAACTATAATAACGTATAGTACAATGTATATCATATTTAATAATAAGAATATTAATTAACATAACAACATAATTTATAGAATAGGAATCAGTACCATCTCCAATAATTCAATGAGCTAATGCAATATAAGTAAGTTCGTTATACACAGAAAATTTTATAATTTTAGTTTTATTTATATAAAATAAACTATATAATTCTGTTATACAAAGCATAGATCTAGTGTGTATTTCCAAACCAAATATTGATTTACCATATCTATGTCTTTCTCTAAACACAGGTTACCTAGTACAATAATGAGATAAAATATTATATACAAAATAAACATAATATAAGTGAGATAGAGTTAAACTTAAATAACCATTTTTGCTTCTAGCGCTATAAGATATATAACCATCAGATAACAATAAGCCTGCCATAATACTCCTTATATTCTTAGGTTGTTTAATTATATTTAATTCATATTGGGTTAATCTTATACCAAAAGTAGAATACTCTTATATTATCAGTATTATAAACTAACCAATAAATATAAAAACTAATTACTCTGAATTTGGTATATTTATTATCCTAATAAGAACTACCTGGATTATTAGAAGATCCATCTGTTTTAAAATATTAACTAAATTAAAAACTTTGCCTATACCATTTCTAATTTTATGATTTACTGAATAACTTCTATTAGAAGTATGCAAAAACCCTGAATGATCAATATATTCATTTTTTAAATTATTTGATTTAAATACCTTTTTATTAAGACGCATAAGGAACTGTAAAGAAGTTACGTTAATAAAAAAAAAACAAATTTTTAACGTAAATATGTTAAATATAATATTTAATTATTATATATGTTAAAAAATATATATTTTTATAAATTTATAAAATACTTATTATACATTACTATTAATTATTATAATAATGATAATAATATTATATTAAATTATAATTTTTATGATCCTCAATAATAAATAGATATAAATAAAAATAATCAAACAACATCAACAAAGTGTCAGTAAAGTATACCAGATTCTAAACCTAAATGGTGATTATCTGTTAAATGGTAAGCTAATAAACGCCAAAAACCTACTGCTAAAAATGCTGTACCTATCATTACATGTAGACCATGAAAACCAGTACCAAAATAAAAACAAGATCCAAATGCTCCATCTGTTATTGTAAAAGATGAAACTGAATATTCTATTCCTTGGAAACCTGTAAATATAATAGCTAAAACAATAGTGAAAATTAAATCGCCTCTATACCCATAGGTGGTCACATTGCTCCTAATTCAACAGTAGGAGAAAGAGCACTATGAAAGAAAGTTCAAAAAATTGCTACAAAAAATAAAGCTTCTGACACTATAAATAGGGCCACACCCATGTTAAGTCCTCTTTGAACAGCTAAAGTATGATTACCTATATATGTACCTTCAGATATAATATCACGAAATCAAAATGACATAGATAATACCAAGGTAAAGAAAGCTAATGTAAGAAAATATTCTGAATTATTAAATCCATGAAAAGATAAAACACCTGAAGTAGTAAGAGTTAATAAACTAATACTAGTGTACAGTGGTCAAGGAGAAGGAGAAACTAAATGAAAAGGATGAGCTTGAAAATTACTTCTGTGTATATTTAACAAAGATTATATTTATATAAGGGTTTCAATAATTACTAAAATATATATAGTAATAATACGTTAAGCCAGAAGAGAAAATCGAATTCTCATTCTTAATGCATGAAATTAACGTTCTAACCAATTGAACTATCCTGGCTTGCTTAAATATATATATTAATTCATTAAATAGGGAGGATACCCTGAATTGAACAGGGAACTTACTGTGCCACATACAGTTGTTCTACCTATTGAACTATATCCACCTTTAACTATTTTTATAAAATATTTATGTTGAGGTGATTCGAACACCTATAAATAAATACCAAAAATTTATGACTTACCGGTTAGTCTACAACATATTTATAGTTATATTTAACTATAGTATTACATACTAAAATATATATGATAATATGGGTAGTAAGACTTGAACTTACATGAGATAATTTCATCCCGTCCTAAGCGGGACCTGTCTACCAATTTCAGCATACCCATTAATATAATATTATATAAAACTTTATAAAATAAAACTTTATAAAACCATATAAAACTTTTTTTATCGTTTTTATATTTTCATTTTTCATTGTTTTTATGTTTTGTCTTTTATTTTTAAATTTTACTTGTTATAATTTATATAACATTATATTTTGCCCAAAATAAGATTTGAACTTATAACCTAAACATCTTCAGAGTTCCGCTCTACCAGGTTGAGCTTCTTGGGCTTTTTTTATTTTTAATACTTTATATTCATATATCATATTGTATTAATTAATATTATATTAATATGTAGTAAAGATTAAAATATAAACTATAAATAAAAATTTTAAATAAATAAAAACGCGTACAAGATTTGAACTTGTAAAAATATGTCCGTAGCATAACACTATACCAATTTAGTTAACGCGTTATGATTGTACTACAATATATTACAGTATATTACATTTTAATAAACGAAAATTAGTTATATATATAAGTTTTAGATAGACAATAAGTTTTAGATAAAATTATTGCTGTATTATTAAAAAATTATCTATATTAGTTAATAACTTTTATTATTTTTTAAATTAGCATTTATATATATTATATATCTATGGAGATATTAGGACTCGATCCTAAAATAGCGATATGCAAAATCGCAGTTTTACCAATTAAACTATATCCCCTTAAGCTCATGTGCAAACAACATAAACCCTTTTGTAAGTAAATTAATAACCCAATCGGGGATCGAACCCGAGTATATAACGGTGAAAATGTTATGTCTTAACCACTTGACTATTGGGTCTATTATTAGTTTATATTTAAAGTTATTTGTTATAAATATTAAAAACTATATATAATGTTTATCCGAGGAACGACTTGAACGTTCACGATATAATATCAGCAAAGCTTAAATTTGCCCTGTCTACCTATTCCAGCACTCGGATTTAAAATAAATACATATTTACAGAAATTAAATTTTATCTATAAACTATATTAAATTTTACATATAAACTATATTAAATATATACAAGAATTACATTTTATAAATAAATATATATAACAATTAAAAATTTAATTAATATAAGTATTATAATAAATAAGGCCAGAATGATTCGAACACTCATCTGAGCTATCATGAGCAGCTTGCTTTACCTATTAAGCTATAGCCTTAACATAATAATATTTATGCGGACAGAGGATTTGCACCCCTATTGACTGGGCATGAGCCAGTTATGTTACTATTACATTAATCCGCATTAATGTACAAACAATTTAATAAGCCCAGTACGAGATTTGCACTCATATCTTCCGATTACAAAACGGGTGCATTACTATTATGCAAACCAGGCTATATATCTATTATAAAAGTATTTTTTATTGCGATAAGTATGTTATTTAGTTAGTAATTAAATTAGTACTTTATACCTAAAAACGTCAAAGTCATTTCAGCTAAAGCCTATTAATCTTCGTAGTGTTATACTACGTATCTTTAAGAGTATCTTAAGGTAAGCTTCGTGCCTATATGCATTCAGCACTTATCTTTAACTAACATAGCTTTCCTGCCATGCCTATACTATAAATATACACTTGAGTAAACTAAAAGTAATATCCTACAAAAACAAATTGATATAAGAAATTAATATCTCTTAATCTCATCATTAATTTTTCATTCGTTAATATTAAGCATATAAACAACAGGTAAACCAGAGGTTACCATACCCAACTCCTTTCGTACGAAGGGGCTATCCTTATTTTACTCTAATTTTCTCTAGAAGATAGAAACCATACTGTCTCACGACGTATTTAACCCAGCTCGTGTAGCTCTTTAATCGACGAACAGTCGCACCCTTCATAATTTCTGCATTCATGTGGATGAGCTAAGCCGACATCGAGGTGCCAAACTGCGCACTCAATTTGTACTCTCTGGCGCAATTAGCCTGTTCAAAAACGTTATAATAAAAAGTTTAACCCTTTATTCCACCCTTTACAGAATGGTTCAGACTATTTCTTCATCTTTAAACTATATCTAATTAATGCAATGTGAAAAATTTAAAATTTAATATTTTAATATGATTTTTAATATTATTATATTAATATAATTTAGTAATATAATTTTATATTTAACATCATATATTATGTATTAATAACTACTTACTCAACCTTTTAATCCAAAAGCTCCATTACGTGTTTTAGAATGTACTATTGTAGATTGCAGATTAGATTTAACATGACCTCTTATCATAACTGATGATAATTTATTATATGAAGAATGTATATTTTTTAAACTACCTTTATATCTATATTTAAATATAGATCTTGAAGCAGTTAAACGTCTTGTTAATCTACCTGATACTTCAAATCTTACACCACTAACTACTTTTTGTTTTATAAAGTTAAGGAAGTTATTTTTATTAATACTATTTATATTTTTATCACTTGTTAAAAGTAAATGTATATATGGTGATTTTACCTTTAATAAAGCCTTTCTTAATACCCTTAATAGTTTATTTTTTCTATTTCTTAACTTAAAACTTATAGCAGATGAAAATATATCACTGTTTAAATGTATAGATTTTAATTCAATTATTTTTAATTCTATTTTTTTATTGTAGATTCGACTTATTAAACTAATCAATCCTAAGCCTTTTCAACTCAAAAATAAATTTGTAAATTTACATTTGTTAAAATTTAACAATTTTGCATAATAGAAAAATTTTTCCTCTAATAAAAATAATTTTTTTATAAACATAAGATTACGCATTTTACGTAATACAAGATATGTATTATTTATGTTTAATAATATTCAAACCAATAGATTATTTCTTTTTTTTAAATTTATTCCTCATTTGTGAGAAGTAAATCTTTTTTTTAATATATATGATAATATGTTTTTTATTTTTTTTATAAGTTTAAACTTACGTTTGTATAAGTATATTTGAATTACTTTTCTTTTTATATTTATAAATGTACGTTCGAAATGTTTATCTTTTATGTTTTTTAATTTATATTTAATAAAGTTTATCTGTTTCACATTTTTTAATTCATCAAGTTTAAACAATTTTAACATATTTTGTATGTTTCTTAATTCATGTTTAAAATATATATTAAATCTATTATAATATGTATTAGATACAAAAAATTTTACCATACTTTTAATATGATTTTTAAAACTACGAATGTTTTCTTTTTGTTTTTTTGCATATATATTTTTAGCTATAGATCTTATTTTACGGTTGAAAATATATTTTTGTTTATTATACGCATATAGTGTAATAATAACTTTAGCATTAGTATGTTTCATTTCAGCTCTACTAATATATATCCTATTAGCAGAAAAACGATTGTTTCTAACACGTCTACGTTTAAATAGAGTTTTTAGTTTACTTGTAAGGATATTAATGTAACTTTTAAATAGATTATTTACTATTTTATCTGCATTAACTAATGATTTAATATATGATTTGTTAAAAGCATAGATACTATTAGATCATTCTTTATTTGAAGAGGGATAATATTGAATAGAATTTTTTTTTAAATTTTCTCTATTAATTTTTTCCTGATATCCTATTTTATCATCCCTATTTTGAGTAAAATTAATAATTTTATTATCGACAATTAAATTAGATTTTTTGTTTAATAAATTTAACATATGAATTATAAAATAATATTAGTTATATAATGTTATATTATATAAGGTATATGATAAGTACATAAATTATTATATAATTTGATTAAAAATATTTTTTAATCTTTTTAAAAATAAATTATATATTGTATATTAGATATAGTTTTAACTAAAGATGCAGGGATTATATAAAGGATTATTGTTAGTCACTCACCTTTTAGTCGTTGAACGCACTTATTACTTGTTTTAATGTATTAATACATTAAAATGCTAAAATAAGTTTCGCTTCAAGTTTACTTATTTAGCGTAAAATTTACAAACATAAATAAGTTATTCTTGAAATTTACCCTGTTATATTACCAATGGTCTTAAAAAAAAAGACATTGGAGGACTAACAGTTAATCCCCAGCGTAGCTTTTTCAATAATACAAGACCTTTCCTTACTGCGTCTTGCGATCTTTATGCCCTGCTTACGCAACTGATAGACGTGTATGTCAAACAGTAAAGCAAGATTAAGCCATTAAACTTTGAAAGTATATATAAAAATCCTTCTATTAGCTTTTTAAAGCATTAAAGCTATATAAACTTACTAATAAAAGAACTAAAAGTATTATACATTTTTTTAATATATTAATACCTTGTATACATCTATTTTCCATATAGTTAAAATCTTACTTATTTTAAATGTTATAGTTCTAACCTAATAGAAATGTAACTGAATAAATTATAGATACTTAAAAAAATATTTTTAAGTAAATATAACCAATAACAAAATAAAATAATAAAATATAAAGCAATCTTTTTTTTTAAGAAAGCTATTATAAATTAATTGCATATTGCACCTTTACAAAATTAAATTTGGATACACCCAGGTACTCTTTATGGGATCTGTGCCCCGCATAAACCGTCCGCTAGCCACTGTTTCCTGAGCAACCAATTACTTAATTTTACATATATTATTCTATATATGAGTTATATTTCATATATTACTGTTAATTTTTCATTGGTATAACCTCCTTATTTTCGGATTAGTATAGTAGACTTTAGTTTAACAAGAAGTTTTTGATAAACCTATTCTACCGATATGACAAACTAAGCAAAGGTGTTCTCGTCTATCTAGAGATAGGCAGTATCTTCACTGCCATTCCAATTTCACTGAGCCAATCATTGAGACAGCTGTTGCATCGTGAGATCATTCATGCGCGACATCATTTAAATGCCAAGGTATTTCGCTACCTTAGGACCCTCATAGGTAAGGCCGCCATTGAATGGGGGTTCCTTCAAAACCTAGTCTATATTAGTCGGCTAAGTTAATCCGTTAACCATCCATCATCGGGCAGATAGCACACTCAATACATTGATTTACATCTTACGCAGAGTGCTGTGTTTTAATTAAACAGTCGTGCAACATCATTCTATGTCTCCTCTTCCTAGCCTGATATTAATCAGTAGGAATGGCACACCTTATCCCGCAGTTACGGTGTCAATTTGCCGAGTTCCTTAATGATTGTTAGCTCAAACGCCTTCGTATTCTCTACTAGCTTACTTGGGTTAGTATCTAGGTACGGTTTTTGTTCATTAAATTAGTATCATCTGTTTTAGTTTATTCCCTAATATTAATATAATATATGTTTTTCCAGAACACTTTTTACTCTACAACAGATATAAATATCTTCATATTTCATATAATATGCCACTCCCTACTCTATTTTGTACAGGAACATGCCATAATATATTTATTCACACCCATAAAGTAATTTATATTCTATATATTTATATATTTATGGGTATATAAACATATATTAATATTATATAATATTAATGTTGTATAAATGTTGTTACATATATAGTCTCATCATTTTATCCTTTAGGTTAAACTTAGAGGCCGTTTTTCTTTAAGAAACATGTATAGAAAGATACCATAAGCTTAAGGCGAGGGAATTATCCCTTTTTCGTTACTCATGTCAAGCATTATCACTTGGGATATCTAATTATTAGTATTAAAAATACTAATTCTAAAATTTACCCAATGTTCCGCTACCCCATAAAGCATACTTTTTTTTACACATAAAAAATTATATAATAATATAATAAATATGTTATTATGGACAAGGTATCGGTGTATTGTTTAGATCCGTTATATCTTCGGCGCTTTTAACTAAAAAGGTTAATAAAACTTAACCTATTGAACCAGTGCTCTGTTACGAGGTCTTTAAAAAATGGCAGCTTCTAAGCCTATTTCCTGGTTGTATGGTTTAAAAACTTCCTTACTTTCACTTAACAATAACTTTGGAACCTTAAACACTTGTTCTGGGCTGTTTCCCTTTAGACATACAACCTTATCGTTAAATGTCTGATTGTTCAACATTCATCATTGCCATTCCGAGAGCAAATACTCGCGAATAGAGTCTTCATAACTCCCCCATGTGTACAAAAATATATATTTTTACAAATATATACAATTTGTCCGAGATCACAGTTCTGTACCTGCTATGATGTTATTTAAACTACATACTTAGATATGTTTCGCGGAAAACCAGCTATAGGTAGTCAGTATTGTCTTTCACTAACTTACCACAGTTCTTTGGATATCTTTACAACGATACAGATTATCTCTTTTACCTAACATTATAGGTAGAGCTGAGATTTTTCTCCCTAAATAGTAGTATTACTATCCATTTAACAGATAATATAGTTTTATGTTTTTATATTTTTTGTTACAAAATATGTTTTTTTAAGAAGTCTATTATTTAATAATGCTTGACTTACTGAAGCTCTTGACACACCTAATGCTTTACCTGCATCAGTTAAGCTAGCATACTCTGACTTATCATTAGTTTTTATGTTTTTAACTATTATTGATATTTTTCTTGCAACTGTAGCATTTACAGTAGAAAGTGCCTTTCTATTTCTAACTTCATCACTTAATACGAAATCTCTCATTTTAGAAAGAGATTCTGGTGTATGTTTGTAACCTAAAGTAGAACCTGCTATTTCAACAATATTATACTGAGGTTTAATAAGATCCATATAATATTGTTCTCTTTCTATAACATTGTTTTTATCACAATATTTTAAGATTTCCAATATAAAATTAGAGAACCCATATTTTAAAAGAGCTCTATCTATAGGTCTGTTACTTTTAACTAAAGAACGTAAACTATAATAAGTATACATTCTAACGCTTATATTAACAGAACTACCAATGTAAGCATTACCATTAATTTTATTAATCCAACGATATACACCTATTTTTTGACGATTATATGCCAAAATATTTAGTTTATCCTCGTCAGCGTTGGCATAAATAACTACAGGTTTTACATCGTCAAATTTGGAATTAGGGTTTACTGACGAGTAGTACCTACGAGATGTAGATAATAACCTGTTAGTTTTAAATAAATGTAGAAAGAAATTCATGTTAGTAGCTTATTAATAATTAAAAGATGTTTTAATATTAATGATTTTAGAGATTATCCTTTCAATTCTATCATCCGGTTAGGGTGCTAGCCTTCCAATGACCCGAGTTCCTTTCTACGGTGAACCTTGCTTGTAGCTGCTACGGGTATTTACTCGTGATAATTTACTCTTCTATTATTCAAAGAGGTTAGACCAATTCGAAGGTAATAAAACCATAATATTGAGAAAAGGGTGTATTGTTACTCATAAAACTATATTATCCTGCAATGTTTCCATTGAGGCTTGACTATATCTTAGGCTTGCGCCAACCACCTTATAGTCGATGAACCTTTCTCCAAATGGAGCTTGGCTGCGGATTACCCATTTCCTTTCGTACATCAATCTTGATTTTACTATACCGCGAGTCATTACCTGCGCCCCTAATATATTAATATACTAGGTTAGTTAAGATTGCTTTAGGGATTTCCCGTCAATTTGATGGTTTGTAGCAGAAGGTTCACTTCTACTTGGGCTATTACAATTGCTCATTGTTGTTTTTACCCATTCGGCCTTTTATAAGCCTGACCATGGTAAGATCACCACCCTTCGGGTCTCTACTTAGATACTTAATCATTACTTAATAATCGGATTATCTAGGCATCATTGCTTGCATCTAATTAGAACTTGCTGACCCATTATACAAAAGGTACGCTCTTATATGTTTATTAAACTTAACTTGAGCTGCTTATAAGACTACTAATTCATATCATTTCCCTCACGGTACTAGTTCACTATCGCTTGTATATCATATTTAGCCTTAGAGGAAGGTTCCCCTTTATTCAAACAGATTAATCCATTTTACTTATTAGGCATTTCTACTTTCATTCACACTACTTATAGAATCTCGTTTGATTTCCTTTCCTGAAGCTACTAAGATATTTCAATTCGCTTCGTTTATAAATAGAATTTATTCAAGAGTTTATGGATCTAGGGATAGGTATTTACCTATGCTATGATCAAATATATCTCTTTAATATACAGCTAGATATTCCTAATAGTCTCTTTATATACTTGCCATTATATTTAATCCTTAAAACTTTTATCATAATATAAAATTATTTCTTAAGGGATTCAAATAATGAAATAACACAATACATATCAAATACATTACTATTAATTATTATAAAATATGATTTTAGATATATATATAAAAATATTATCGGGTCATTATGATTCGAACATAACTATTCCTCAACCCAAATGAGGTGCCTAACCAGCCTGGCTCTAACCCGTTTATATATTTTTATATTATTATATTCTTTAATATAGATTACTATTACCTTTAATACATAATGATTCCTCAGCGAATCGAACGCTGATAATACTCTTATCAAAAGCACACTTTACCTATTAAGTTAAGAAATCTTTAAAGACAAGAGCATCCAGACTTGAACTGGAAATTTGAAGTTTGAAGCTTCCTATTTTACCATTAAACTATACTCTTTATTAATATTAAATTTTAATAATATATTAGAATAACGTTTATAAAATACATTTATTCATGAATGAATTCATTAATTAACTTATAACATCTATACAATACTTATATAACATTTATATAATACATACATAACATTTATATAACACATAGATATATAACACTTATATTACTGGTAGAATACATATACAATATATTAGAATAACATGTATAAAACATATTATTATATATACGGAAGAGAGATGATTCGAACATCCAGGTGAAAAACACAATATTTAGCAAATATCTCGCCTTACCAGTGGCAACTCTTCCTTTTGCTAAAAAAGGATATACTAATTTCGAGTTAAACCGGGATCGATCCGGCATCTACTTTCGTGACAAGAAAGTCCTTTACCATTAAGTTACTAACTCTTTACGGCTAACCGAATTCGAATCGATACACTTCGCTTGGAAGGCGAAAGGTCTACCAGTTAACCTACAGCCGTTTATCATCTATTTTAAGACCTAAGGGACTTGAACCCCCATAATAATGATTAAAAGTCATATGCTTTACCATTAAGCTAAGATCTCTTTAAGTTTATAACTTATACAAAAAATAATTGTAACTTACACAAAAAATATTTATAAGGAATAAGTGATTCGAACACTTAACCTGCCGTGTGTAAAACGGATGCTCTACCAATTAAGCTAATTCCTTTTTATACTTTTAAAGTATATTAGTTTTTTTGTTTAATAGTTATGATTATAGCACCGATCATCGCTAACAACAAGATTATAGATGTTAATATAAGTCATATTGAATAATTAGTATATATTATATTACCTATACTTGTTATATGAGAAGTTTCTGATAAAAAACCATCTCATAGTTTAGATGTTACATGGTATAATTCTACATCATTACTTAAAGTAAATACTTTAATAATATTAGATATATCGTAATTATTGTTTGCTAAAATATATGGTAATATATTATTTACAGAATAATTGAAAGAAATACCCAATATTATAGCTAAAGGTATACTATTACTGGTGTCTATTAATAATTCAGATATTCTAATATTTATTAACATTAAGATAAATAGAAATAATATAGAAACTGCTCCTATATATACTAATAAGTAAGATAAACCTATAAAATTTAAACCTAACATTATTAAATAACAAGATATACTTAGAAATAGTCCTATTAAAAATAAAACAGATACAATCGGATTTTTAGTTATTATTACTAATATACCACATATTATTGCAGCAACATATAAAAAATCTAAAAATATATCTTTATAACCATTGAAAACGATTTCTTTGAAAATATATAACACTTTAAAAAATTAAGATTTACCTTCTCATAATAATTATTATTCATATATATATATGTATAAGTTAATACATAAATTAATATATAAATTAGTGTATATGTTAACATATAAGTTAATATATAAATTAGTGTATAAGTTAATATATAACTTAGTGTATAAGTTAATATATAACTTAATATTATAGGTTAATGTACTATATATATATAGAATTATAATATATTTGAAATAATTAAAAAGAAAATACAAAAACACGTATAATAATTTATAAATATATGTAACATAACACTATACCAATTAATTAACGCATAATGTATATAATATATATTTTATATGTATATATATTACATAGCCCTTAAAATGAATCGAACATTTATCAGAATATTAACAGTATTCCGCTCTACCATTGAGCTATAAAGGCTTTAAAAAACTAATAATAATTAGGAAAATCAATAAATACTATAATTAAATATAATAACTATAACTAATTATTATAGTTATTATAGCTTATTAAGTTTAGGAAACAAGAGATTCGAACTCCTAAAAGCCTATGGCTATTGAGTTTACAGCTCAACCCATTTTACCAATAATGGAAGTTTCCTTTTTTTTATTATACATATATAACCTTACTTAAAAAACTTGTTATTTAGGCGTTATAAGTGGATTTAATTGTATAATTAAATATTTGTTAAATATATTTTTTTATATTATATAACGCCTAATTGTAGAATTACTTATACCAATATCCCTAGCAGCACTTAATTTAGAATTGTATACCAACACTTTTTTTGTTTCAACATTAAATACTTGTACAGGAATACTTGGAAATAAACTAATTTTAGCTTTAGTTTTTTCACTTTGTTTACGGGTGTATTGTTTATATTAATTATTCCCGGGCAAGTTCCCCTACCCGAACCGTATTTCGACTTAACACCAATCAGAGCTACGCATACGAAGATTACTTGTTAAAATATCTAAACCTAAAATATCTAAGATAAAAATTAACCACCACCAAACTTATTGCATACACTCCTTTCAGCGCCTGACGAGTGGTTAGTACCTATCTGAGATTAAATTCACCGTGATGTGATTACTCACGATTACTAGTAATTCCTTTTTCATGTAGTCGAGTTTCAGACTACAATCCATAATATATCCTACTTTAAGGATTAGCTCCAATTTACATTATTGCATCCCTTTGTAAAGGAATATGTGGCACGTCTATAGCCCACAACATTAAGGCCATGATGACTTGTCTTAGTCCCTTTTATCACATCCAATATAGCGGTGAACTGTTTTATTTTAAAATAAAACAAGGGTTTACGTTAATTTAATGGATCTAACCAAATCTCACGACATTAACTGAAGACAGCCATGCAACACATGTGATCTAAATGTGTTAATTAAGCTATTAGCTTAATTAACTTATCCAAACATATAGAATTTAGATCATACAAATTGTGGTAAGGTTATTCGAGGATCATCGAATTAAATAACATACTTCACTACTGGTTTCAGAAACGGTCTAATGATTTCAGTTCCTGCGTTGCCGCATTACTCTTGAGGTGGAGTGCTTACATTTTCATTTATAGTCTAAAAATATTTTAATCTATGACACTCATCATTGTCTGCTTGGACTACGGGGGTATCTAATCCTCTTCACTTCCCAAGCCTTCGTCCCTCAACGTCAGTTTTCACATAAAGGTTTGCCTTCGCCATTACCCGTCCTAAAGGTATCAAAACATTTCATCTCTACACCAATAGTTCTGATATCTCCCTCTTACACTAAAACTCAAGTCTTATCCGTACCCTTATTTGGGCGTGATATACTGTCTAGGTACCCTTTATACCTAATAAAGATGAATAACACTAGTCTCCCTTGTATTACCGCGACTGCTGGCACAAGATTTGGTCGAGACTATAGATACAAAGTTGTCATTATCAGCTTTTATCTAGAACTTTATAAGACATAGTCAATCAAGTTAACCCTAAAAATATCAAATATGATATACATATTTTATATAGTATTAAATATAGTTTCCTAGCTTTAATGGTTAACTCTCATTCTTCCAAGTTGCTGGTTCAGCCGTTAGGCCATTGACCAATATTCCTCACTGCTGTACTAGACGTATTGGGGTTTTTTCAGACCCAATGTGATCGATCGACCTTTCAGTCTCGACTACGGATACAAGCTAATTAAGCCATTACCTTAATTATTACTTACCCGAGGTATTTATAATCATCTAAGAGTGAAATTTTTAACTATTTTATAATTAACATTTCTTTTTATTATAAGGGATTTACATATCCCTTGCTCTTAGGTAGCCAAAAATACCATTTGCTCACCTGTACACCACTTCAACATTATTAGAAAAAAATTTAATAATATTGACGTTCGATTAGCATGTGTCAAGCATTTGGACAGCGTTCATTCAGAGCCATCATCAAACTCATCTAATTTATATTTTGTTATTTATTTCAACAATATAATATGTATGTTGAAATATCTTACTCAAGATTCGAACTTGAATTTAGATATTAGAAGTATCTTGTTCTTCCCTTGAACTAGTAAGAAAATATGTTTATTTTTTACTTAACATCTTGTTAATATGTTAGCTAGAAAGATTAAAGTTAATCTTTCTTATTACTTTAGTATTAATGTGCATATATGTTATAATAATATATATTACATTTGTAATACATTACTATTAATTATTATACTATATTATATTAAATTATAATTTATATTTTTATACTTAATTTATGTTTTAAACTTTTTTTTTATACTAAAAAATACCTTTATAAAAATATTTTTATAAAAATACTTTATATTATTACCTTAAATTAATAAATACATTAAATTAATATAAACACCTTAAATTAATATGAGTATCTTAATACCTTAATATGAGTATCTTAATATGAATACCTTATATTAATATGAGTACCTTTTATACTTATGTATTCATGTACTTATATATGTGTTTATATTGTTATCTATGTGTTTATGTGTTTATGTAGTTAAATAATATAAAAAAATTTTTTTTTATTAGTTTATAAATATTAATTTTTTACAATATTGGAGCATAATATATCAAAGATGACACAGAATAATGTAAACCATCTAATATAGGTGCAGGGTATATACCTAATACTACTGTAAAAACAACCAATGTCAATAATATATGGAACTCACGTTTATTTAAATCTGGTATATTTACTTTGAAAAATTTAGAGTATGATCCTGCAAATGCTATTCTATTAAACATATATATTGTATATGCAGCAGAAAATACTATAGAAGAGCTAGCGAATACACCTAAAAAAGGCAGTCTTTCAAATACCCCGTATAATGACATAAATTCACCTATAAAGTTTAAAGTTAAAGGAACTCCACAGTTACCTAATGATAGTATAAAGAATAATATAGCAAATAAAGGCATTATTTGAGCCATACCTCTATAGAAAGTAATTAATCTAGTAGAAGATCTGTCATATAAAACACCCCCAGCACAAATAAATAGACCTGATGAAACAAATCCATGAGCTAATCCTAAAGTAATACCACCTTCAATACCTTGTATTGTATTACTAAATACACCTAAAAGATACACAGCAGCGTGAGATACAGAACTATAAGCTATAAGTTCTTTAACATCTATAGTTCTTAATGTACTAAAACTAGCATATATAATAGTAATAACACCAATTAAATATACTATATAAGTATAATCTATAGAAGCTTTAGGTAATATAGGTAATATCAATCTAAGTATACCATATAAACTTAGTTTAAGAACAATACCTGCCAAAATTATACTCCCTCCTAATGGTGATTCAACATGAGCTTTTAAAAGTCAAGTGTTTAAAAAAATAGTAGGTGTTTTAACAGCAAAAGCTATAAAAATACCATAAAATAAGAAAAGTTGTGTTAAATAATTAAAATTTGTTTTATATAAAGCATCAAAATCAGTAGTACCCATAATAGAAGACATGGTAAGTATAGATAATAATAAGAATAAAGAACCTAATAGTGTATATAAAAACAAGTAAAAACTAGCCCTTACTCTATTACTTGATCCAAATAAACCTATTAGTATAAACAAAGGTGGCAATATACTTTCGAAAAATATGTAGAAAAGTAGTATATCTAATACTAAAAATACTGCTAATAATAATGTTTCTAGTAATAAAATTATTATTATATATGTTCTAATATTTTCTGATATAGATGTTCAATTTGATAATAATGAAATAGGTATTATAATAGTAGTTAATATAACAAAATATATAGATAAACCATCTATACCTAAGTAGAAATCAAAAGAACTTATTTGATGATACTCTTGAACAAATTGAAATTGGTTGTTGCTAAAATCAAATAATATAAATATAATTAATGAAATAAATAAATTAAAAACAGATGTAGCTAAAGCTATATATTTTACACGTTTTACATGTACAGTCGAAAGTTCATCATACGTACTTGTTGATATAATAAATATACCAATCAAAGGTATAATTAATAAAAGTAATAATAACATGGTAATAAATAAATAATAAATTCCCACTAAACCACTAAAAATAATAATTTTATATTTTAGGGTACAATGTAACGCCATATATATCTATATGGTAATATAAAATTAAATAACCACCTATAAAAAAAAATATTTTATATAAATAGCGTATAAAATAAGTCGAACATTTATCGAAGATTAATAGTATTCTACTCTATACTTGAGATACAGACTTTAAATACAAATTTAACTACAAGAGAGAATCACCCATGGTACTAATCCTTTAAAATTGTTTTACCCACCTTCCTACCCGTCTTTTAAGACTCTACTGCTATATTTTTATTTTTTATTAATTTTTTTTTTCAACAGATAATTTATAATAAAAACACTAGTTATATAGAATATACAAAACACTAGACAAATTTTGTATAAATTTAGTTAAAATTAAATTTTAAATCATACCTATTTATAAATTTAATATAAAATACTAAATATCTATACTATAACTAAACATCAAACCTTTTAATAATATTATCCAAAACCTCATCAGTATAATTATCAACAGGTATAAAATACATTGTTATATTATTATAATAAATATCTAAATTATCATAATCATAATCATAACAATAATCATCATAACAATAATCATCATAATAATAAAAATCATTATCATCATCTTTAAAAACCGTATGTTCTATAATACTAAACAATAATTCTTCTTGAACTAATTTATTTTTCATATTAGAAATATTTCTAAAGAAATCTAGATGACTTTTGAATTCTTTTTCTGAAACAATATTTTTTAATATAGTTTTAAAACAACTATCATATAATCCTATTAAAATACGATCACAATCTGAACTAAGAAAAGAATAATCCAAGAATTTATTACTTTTTAAATCAATACTTTGACATAATGAAATATATTTTACAACCAAAACATAATTTTCATCAATACTTAAATTTGATTTTACATAAGATAATAAATTTTCTCCACACAAAAAATTAGAAGCAGAAACATCATTTATTTGAAACTCAACTTTTTTATAATTATTTTTACTCATAATACTTTTTTAATGTAAATCTAATCCATCCTTAATGTAAGAACATGTTAATACGACAAATACCTGTGCTTGGATTTAAACCCTTCAGCCACCCGTCACTAAAAACATATTGAATTGCCTAATAATCTATGATTACTAGGAATAGAATCAAATAAGTCAAAACAAACTTGAATGTGGTGTGTAAAACGGATACTCTGCCAATTCCTTTTTATACTTTTAAATTAGTTTTTGGTTTAATAGTTATGGTTATAACACAATATAAACATACCTATTTTTTAGTACCAAAAGGATTAGATTTTAATAATTTACTTATCTCACTTTGTAACTCATTACTATGTTTACTAAGTTCAGATTTTCTTTTATTTAACTCTGAGATTATTTCGCTAGCATTTTTCTTGGCTTCACTGTCTGTACTACTTCATTCTGTTATTCTATTAATAATATCGTTTAATTCTTTTACCTCCTGAAAGTTCTTATCTATTAATGATACAGGCTCTTTTACCAAATCAGTAACTTTTACTTTTACCTCATTATTAGGTAGTATTGTTTTTAAGGCTGAACCCAATAAAGGACCAAATATAGCTTCTCGATCAGCTTTTTCCAATGCAGTATCCACACCCAATAAAATACCCATAACAACTCCAACAGGTTGTGCCTGATCACAAACTCCTTTAGCACATAAAATAAGACGAGCAGAAAGACGAGCTAACTGATCTAATGGTGAATTTCTCACATCTAGTTTATCACTTTTTAATATTCTATATATATGTTTAACTCTAAAAAAACTAAGTATTACATGATATATAAAGAATAAAAAACAAAAGAAAAAGGCTACATAAAATATATAAATAGAATAATTTGACGCCTTATTACTTAGCAAATACAAAGTACTTACACCACCTAAAACTCTAAAAACTCTTATTAAAGGATGAGCTTGAAATTTTAAAACTTTTTCAGGTAAAGTTGGTGTTTTTCAACCAAGTTTTATACCGATAATTATACGTTGAAATAATGCTTTTTTTTTCATTTATTTTTATAATTAACGTCTGTCTACTTATATATCGTATACAAACCAGACTATTGTATAAGAAGACTTAAAAAATCTTTTAAATATAAAGTGATCGAATATCTACTGTAAGCGACCCGAAGTATATCCCAACAATATAGATACAGAAATATATATACAGAAATATAATATATATATGGTAATAGGTTAATCTATAGGATATATTTTATAAAAAGTAATCTATACTTTAAATTACCCATAAAATATAAATTACTAAATAAGTAGAAAAGCCTCAACACAAAAAGGTAAATGCGTTCTCTGGCGTAATACTTTATTTCTATGGAGATAACCCAAAATTCATAAATTTGATCTTTTTGGTTTTCTCTCCATAGTCAGGATAAAAACTATGTGAATTAAGGTACCTGGTCACTAAAAACACTACAAACTAAATTCTATTAATTATTATATCTATTTTTATTCATAGAATTTATACAATATTCCAGTATTTTGATGCTATCTACTGATAAATTATTAAATCCTTTTCCTAAATTATTATATAGTATTGATACTGCAATTTCAAAATTCATAAAATCTTTATGTTTTTCACTATTTATATTATACTTACTAAAAAATGGTAAAATATTATTACATAATTCTTTTTTATTTCTTACAACTAAATATCTCATATCACTACTATCTGATTTAATATTCCCACAACCTAATACTTCGATCATTCTATTTAATAATTCTACATCTCTTTTATTTTGAGCTATAGAAAGTGTAGCATCATAATTAGGTCATTTACTATTAGGTGATGGTCTTGAAATAAAAAATGAACCATCTGCAGCTACAAATCCTGCAATATAATTAGGATCTATTTTTAAATTATTTTTGATAATAATATTAGATGTATCAAATGGGATTATATCTGAAAATTCTTTAACTTTAAAAATAACAGCATTTAATCCTTTTTTTAACGCAGCTTTATGTGATAATATTTCTCTATAACCTTTTAAAGTTACATGATCATTATTTTTCATAATTGTTGCTACAGCATTAAATAAATAATAAGATACTATTTTAGTTGATTGTAAAGGATATGCTTCAAAGTGAGGTATTATTACATTTATAATATCTGATAAATTTGTTACTCTATATGAAACATAATATTTAGTAATTATTATATTTCCTACATTATTAAAATATACTTTTAATTTATATAATATTTCTATGTCACTAGGATGTACTGAAATTTGATATGTTAATCTAACAGTATATCCAATTTTGGTTGTTTTAGCAGCTATAGTTTTTATTGTAAAACAACCTTCACCATCAGTATAACCTGTTACTCATCAAGGATCTAATAAATTATTATTTACAATATTTGAAGATATACTTCTTATTTGTTTAGTAATAATATCATTTAATAATGTTTTTTTATATGTAAATATATCTAACACTCTTTTCATATAAAAATTTAATGTAAGTCTAATCCGTCCTTAATGTAAGAACATGATAATACGACAAATACCTGTGCTTGGATAAAGGCTATTGCAAATTCTAATCCTGAGAACGCTATTATAAAAGCTAATGGTAGTAAACCTATAAAGAAGAATATAAACCCAGATGTCATGATATTATAAGTAAATCCACTTAATATTGTTAACAGTAGATGTCCGGCCACTACGTTAGCAGCTAATCTAAGCCCTAATGAGATATTTCTTGCTAAATATGATATAAACTCAATTAATACTAATAAAGGCAGAAGTCCAAGAGGGCATCCGCTAGGCACAAATAAAGAAAAAAATTTTAAACCATGTTTTTGAAACCCTAATATTGTTGCACCCAATACAACAGTAAAACTAAGAGCAAACGTTAGTATAAAATGTGATGTTGAAGCAAAACTGTATGGTACCATACTTATTAAATTATTTATTAAAATAAATATGAATAATGCATATATAAAAGGAAAATAAATTTGTCCGTTTTTACTGTTTATCTGATTAACTACTATACTGTGTACAGTTGCATATAAAGATTCTTGACCTATAGATCAATTATTTGAAACTACTCTAGAATAATTAGTAGCTATTATACTAAAAGAAAAAGCTAAAAAAGCACCTATTGTTAAATATAATCCTATATTAGTTAGAGAAATATGTATATTACCTAAAAGTGGGGCATCTAAACTAATTAGACTTCTTATTTCAAACTGATCCAAAGGACTTATAATAAATGATAAGTAACTATTCATATAAAAGCATATATATATATATAATTTAAAAATTAAAAAAGGAAAAAAAAAGGATAAATATAATAATTAGAAATTTAAAATATAAATTAATTTATGTATTTATATTTTGAAGGATACGGAGGAATTGAACCTCATATTCATGATTTGCAATCAAAACGCAGATCCATCTGCAACATATCCCTTATTTGGCTATATTAATATATATTTATATGTGTATTATATATATTTATATATATATTTTTTATATATAAATATTTTTTATATATATTAATATTTTTTATGTATTATCTACTCCGTAATACAATAATTATTATGATATATATAAAAAAACTTGTTAAAAAAATAATACATGATATAAAATACTATTTTTATAGTGTATTAATAAGATAATACTACTAATATTTAATATTGTATAAACGCAATACCTAATTCTATACTTAAAAATGCTATAATGAAGGCTAATAAACTTAAAATAATATAAACCCAGTTGTGAAAATATTGTATGGAAAACAAACCTTATATAATATTTAATAGTATATATCCTGAAAGGATATTAGCAACTAATCTAAGTCCTAATGATACATTTCTAGCTAAATATGATATAAATTCTATTGTTTAACCTCATAATCCAAAAAGACTAAAAAGCATCTATTCATCATCAGAATCTAAATCCTCCAAATCAGATTCTAGATCAGCAAGTATTACCATACAAGCGGCCAACATTGATTGAGCCCTTTCATTATTTGGCTCAACTTCCAACATTAATTCAAGTGAAGCAATCATAGCCTTTTGCATACGTATATCTGCTCTAATCTTGTCCCCAGTAGTAGCGTCAGGGTCATCCGATAATTCTTCACGCTCTTCATTAGCACCTCTGACGTCCTGAAAAACGTCATTAGAATCGTCTTCTAAATCCGGAGTACCGGGATCATCAGAATTATTGTTACCCTCTGAATTGTTACCGTCATTATCTGAATTATTACCAGTATCATTAGAATTACCAGTATTATTAGAATTATCACCACTAACATTACCAGCATTTATTTCACCAATATTACTAGTATTATCTCCGTTGCCTGATGACATCATATATGATAAAAATGATGTATTATCTAAAATAAAGGATAAGATAGAATTAGATATAGTTGCAGGAATATATACTAATAAATAATCAATCAGTAAAGAAACATCTAAATTATATAGATTAACTAATTTCTGTTTAACATAAAATCCACAAATTAAGCAAAATACCGGAATAACAATTTTTCTAAATAATTTAGTCATATTAATAATATTACTAATGTTTACCTTCTCATAATAATTATTATTCATATATATATATGTATAAGTTAATACATAAATTAATATATAAATTAGTGTATATGTTAACATATAAGTTAATATATAAATTAGTGTATAAGTTAATATACAACTTAGTGTATAAGTTAATATATAACTTAATATTATAGGTTAATGTACTATATATATATAGAATTATAATATATTTGAAATAATTAAAAAGAAAATACAAAAACACGTATAATAATTTATAAATATATATTTATAGTTTAGTACTATAACGCATTATGTATATAATATATAGAATATAAATGATATTCTATATATTATATAGCCCTTAAAATGAGTCGAACATTTATCGAATATTAACAGTATTCTACTCTATCCACTAGATATAGGCTTTAAATAACAATTTAACCACAAAAAGGAATTTAGGAAAAACAGGAAATTAATAGATTTAATATTTAATAATTTTTATATTTTAAATGTTTAATTTTTTCTTATGATTAATTTTTATATACTATTATTAAGCAACATATAATAGTAAGAAAGCCATCATTAAAGCGAATAATCCAGTGGCTTCAGCAAAAGCAAAACCTAGAATTGCATATGCAAATAATTGTCCTCTCAGACTAGGATTTCTGGCTACACCTAAAATAAGTGCACCAAAAACTACACCAATCCCTACACCTGCTCCTATTAATCCTGTAGTAGCTAATCCAGTTCCTATTATTTTTGCTGCTTGTATCATTTTTTTTT
>WNFR01000519.1_pt1 | contig 39081 bp, 57 predicted proteins | sample 5400221 | NCBI WGS metagenome assembly WNFR01 (sample SAMN13153357, study PRJNA577476) | soil metagenome | isolation source: 40 cm soil under Madrone tree | place: USA:California | collected 2016-06-14 | reverse complement strand
AACACCCCGCCCTGGACCGGGAATGTCGCCTACACCGCGGGCAATTTGGTCTCGAACGGGTTCAGCGTCTACAAGGCGCTGAATGCCGCGACCTCCGGTCCTGATGGCCCAATCCATATCGCCGGCACCGCGTATGACGGCAAGACCGGCGTGCAGTGGCTGTACATGGACTCCGGGTACGGGATTGCACAGGTCACGGCCTTTGGGAGTACCACGAGCGTCACCGCCAAGGTCTTGACGCAGCTCCCGCAAGGGGTCGTGGGACAGGTGGCGACCATCACCGGCATATCGCAAGCGAATCCCGCGGTCGTCACCGCCGTGAACGCATTCACGGTGGGGGATAACGCGTTCATCTTCGGCGTTGTCGGGATGACGCAGATCAACAACACCGGCGTGGTGGCCACCACCGTGACCGGCACCACCGTGACGTTAAGCAACGTCAACAGCACGAGCTATTCAGCGTATGTTTCTGGCGGTTCGATCGTGGATGGAGCAACCACCCAATGGTCGTTGGGCGCCTGGTCCAACACGAGCGAATGGCCGCGGGTGGTGAAGTTCTACCGCGGGCGGCTCTTCTGGTTCGAGAAGCTGGGCGTCTCGGGCAGCATCCCCGGCCTCTACACGAGCTACGCCACCGACACGGCCGGATTGACCACGGCGAATAACGCCATTCGGGTGACCCTCTCCTTCGATGATGTGAATACGATCTGCTGGGCAAGCCCCTTGGATCGCTTGCTGATCGGCGCCGACGGCGGGGAGTTTGCCCTCTACGAGCAAACCACCCAAGCGCCCTTGGGTCCCGGCAATGTTCAAATCGTGCGCCAAAGCAAAAAACGCTGCCGCACCTTGGACCCGTTGATCGTGGGCACGACGATTCTGTACGTGCAGCGCTCGGGGCGAAAGATCTTGTCCATGGATTACGACTTCACCATCGACAAGTACAAGTCGATCGATCAGACGGTGTGGGCCTATCACATGAGCCAGGGCGGCTTTACCGATATCTGCTACCAGGCCGAGCCCTGGTCGATCAGTTGGTTGACCCGTCCCGATGGAACGCTCATCGGCTTCACCTTCGATCGCGAGCAGGAGGTGTACGCCTGGCACCGCCATGTGCACGGTGCAACCGTGGCTGGTCCCGCGTTGGTCGAGTCGGTGTGCAGCGTGCCCGCGCCCGATGGTTCGCGGGATGAACTGTGGCTCACGGTCAAGATGGTCATCAACGGTGCGACCGTGCGCTTTGTCGAGTATCAGGAAAAGTTCTACGAAGACGGCGATGCGCAGTCGTCCTGCTTCTATGTCGATGCGGGAGCCACCTACACCGGACCTTCAACCACCACGATCAGCGGCTTGTCGTATTTGATCGGCGAGACGGTGAGCGTGCTCGTGAACGGCGCTGCCCATCCGGACGTCGTTGTATCGAACGCCGGCACCATCGCGCTCCAAAACGCCGGCACGGTAGTTCAAGTGGGCCTGCCGTGCCCCGCGATTCTGGTCACCGAACGCCCGGAGGCGGGCGCAGACACGGGCACGAGTCAGGGGAAGACCAAGCGCACCCAATGGGCCGCGGTCCGCCTCTACAACACCCTGGGCGGGTTTGTGGGCATGGATGGCCAGCCACTCGACGAACTGCAGTACCGCACGCCGCTGATGAACATGGACCAACCCCCGGCGCTCTTTACCGGTGACATCATCGTGGGGCCGTATTCGTCCGACTACGACGCCGCCCAACGCTATCGGTTCGAACAGCGTCAGCCCTTCCCGATGACCCTCATCGGTTTCTTCCCCTCGCTCACCGGATACGAGCCCAATTGATCGCCATTCCCTTCCAACCCGAACACCTCGCGTCCTTGCGTGCGCAGCCGGAGCAGATGCTGGAAGTCTCCGCGCTCACGCCCGAGATTGCTGCGGGCCTCGCCACCACCGATGCGTGGACCATTGTTGACGGCGAGGAGACGCTGTTCTGCGGTGGAGTGGTCGAATACCAAGGGATCGGGGTCCTGTGGGCCGCGGTCTCGCGTCGCATCGGCGCGCGGATGATCACCGTGACCCGCATGTGCCAGCGGTACTTGCGATTGAGCCCGCTGCGGATCGAAACAAGTGTGCGCACTGATTTTGTGCCGGGCTGTCGCTGGGCGGAACTGTTGGGCTTTCGCCGCGAGCAAACCCTCTCCCGTGAAGGCTTCGATGGCTCCGATCACTACCGCTACGTGAAACTCTGATGGCTATCGCGCCCCTTTTGATGACCGCGATCGGTGCCGGCGTGCAGGGCGTGCAAGCCAAGAACGCGGGGGACTACAACAGCAAAGTGCTGGCCACCGAAGGCGCGGTCTCCGGCATGCAGGCGAACCAGGCAGAACTCACGCAGCGCCGTCAGGGCAAGGAGGCCATGGGCCGCTCGACCGCAGCGGCGGTGGAATCGGGCGGCGGCATCCAAGGCTCTACGGGTGCGGTGCTTCATCAGGGCGCCACCAATGCGGAATTGGACGCACTCAACGTGCGCTACGCGGGGCTCTTGCGGAAGACGAGCTATGACACGCAATCGAGCCTCGACAAACAACAAGGCAATGACGCGATGGTCGGGGACTTCATCTCGGGTGCGGGCAGCATTTTGAAGCAAAAATACGGCGCGCAGACCGGTACGTATTCGCCGGGGGGTGATTGATGCGCTTCCCGCCTACCAATCTCGCCTTGGTCTCCAGCACGCTTGCCACGGCGGTCTTGGGCTGGGGCGCGGCCCCGCAGGCAGCGAGTTACAACGTCTACCGGGACGGCAAGCAGATCGCGAGTGGCATCCTTGTGCTCACCTACACGGATTCCACGGTCAAGAGCCGACGGTATGCCTATCGCGTGTCAGCGATGGTCGGTGGGGTGGAGACGCCGTACAGCAATCAACTCGACGTCGATATCCTTCAAGGTACGACCCTGACCTTCGAATCAGTGTACGAGCGACAGCCGGGTGAAGGTGGCTATCCTGACATCCTCTGGCGGTGGCAGTAATGCCGGCCCTTCCCGCCATCGAGGAATACCAGCAGCACGTTGACCTCTCCGAGCCGTATCGGAAGATCACGCCGGAGATGCGCCCGGGCAATGTGGGCGCAACGCTCGAAAATGTCGGTAATCAGTGGGCCAATGCGGTCGATGTCAAGAACCGCGCCGATGGGGCGGTGTATGCGGCCAATCAGATGGCGGACTTGCGCACGCGCACTGCCAAGCATTTGGTCAATGCCAAAGAGAACGCCGCCGAGGATGGCAACGGTTTCACGCAAACGGTCTTGGATCAGTACGACAAGGATGCGGGCACGCTCCTGGATGCGGCCAAGAATAACCCGTATGCGACCAAATCCTTAAGTGCGGGTCTCACGCAGTTTCGCTCCCAAGTCGCGGACCATGCGATCAACTGGGAAGCGGCCACGGGCGAGCAGTACCGATCAAGCAGCTTGATCAAGAATATCGATTCGCTCGCCGCCGTGGTCGAAGCGGACCCCAGTCAATGGCAGGCGGCGGGCGATGAGCAGATGCACGCGATCCGCAATGCCAACCTGCAACCGGACCAGGCAATCAAGATTGGACGCCATCTTGACGAGACCTTAAGCGTAGCCGCGGCCAATGGTCTCGCGCGGCAGAATCCCCGCAGCGTGATCGAGGGGTTGAATGACCCCGCGAACGCTCATCCCGCCATTGCGAAGCTCTCCGACGCCCAGCGCGAGCAATTGCGCTTGAAGGCGAACGACAACCTCTCGAAGCCGGTGTACGACTCGCTCACCGATGGGGATACCAAGGGCGCGCAATCGAATCTAGAGAACGTGCGCGACATCATTGATCCGAAGAACGCCTTCGTCTTGCAACGAACCATCGATGCGCAGGTGAAGGAGAAGCAGAACGACCAGAAACAGGACATTGCGGATCGGCTGCAAGACTCCATGACCGGGGCTCAGTTCGGCCTGCACAACCCCGTCACCGTGACGCGCCAAGAAATGGATGTGCTGTACCCGAAAGATGCCCAGCGGCACTGGGATGCGCTGCAAGGGCTGGTGGCATCGGGGGCCAAGGCCAAAGAGTACGATCAGATGACGCCGGAGCAAATCGCGGCGGATGTCAAAAGCGCGACCCCGACCGAAGGCGGCCCGGAAGCGGCGCTCGCCATCAAGTCCTATGAGATTCGCGCCAACGCGGCGGATCAGTCCTTGAAAGCCCGGTCTCAAGACCCGGCGCAGTTTGCCATCGACTCGGGCACGGGGTGGAAGGGCCTCGACTTCAGCAAGCCTGAGGACATGCTGGCGCAACTCCGTTCCCGCGCCAACACCCAAGGCGCGGTCTCGACACAGACGGGCGTCAACACGCCGCTCCTGTCCAAAGCCGAGAACAAGCAGTTCACCTCCTGGCTGACCGCTCAGGCGCCGCAGGATCGCGTGCAGACGCTGACCGCCTTGCGCGCGAGCATGCCGACCGATCAATCCTACGCCGCGCTCATGAAGCAGATCGCGCCGGGGTCACCGCTGACCGCGATTGCCGGCTCGATGATGGACCGGCCGCAGTCAGGCGCGGTGCCCAATTACTACAACCCGGCCTTTGCAACGCCCGCGGTCGTGCCAATCCGCATCCTCGAAGGCAAGGACATTTTGGAATCGAAGGACGAGAAAGGCATCACGTCCAAGTTCCCGATGCCCTCCGACAAGGATCTGATGCCGCAGTTCATGGCGGCCGTGGGAGGGTCTAACAGCGATCTCTTCCGCGGCCGGCCGGAGACGCTCGAATCCTCCTACGCCGCCTTCAAAGCCTACTACGCCGCCGAGGCGAGTCACCAGGGGGTCACCAACGGGGTGATCAACACCAGCATCGCTGCAACGGCCGCACGCGGCGTGATCGGCCAGGCGACGCAGTACGGCGCGACCAATCTCGTCGTTCCCGCCGGGATGGACCCGACCCAATTCGAGGGCACCATGGACGCTGCGGTCAAGCCGGCGCTCAAAGCCGGCGGCTATTCGGATACCGACATTGCGGCGCTACGCGGGTTTGGCTTGCGCGAGTTGGGCGATACCTTGGGGACGGGGCGCTACAACCTCATCAACGGGAACGGCGATGCCCTGAAAACGAAGGACCACAAGAATTCCATCGTCATCGACCTGAACCAGTCTTCACGCATCCCGAACGCATTGCCCGCGCCTGAACCCGTGGAGCAGGGTAGGGCGTCCACCATCGGGGACCGCCGATGACGCTCGCCGCCGGCCTCTACAAATCCCAGGATCAGCAAGAGCAGGACTTGACCGACGGTCCCGGCTGGACGATCGATGACCAGAAGCCGACGCTGTTCGGCAATTTCGCGGGCGCGGTTCCGCGGGGCATCGGTCAGGGGGTCGCGGCCGGCATTTCGGTGCTCGCCAAGGGCCTGCAATTCCCGGAAACCCAGTCCGACATGGACGCGGTCATGAGTGGTCCCGCAGCGGCCGCGCGAGCGACCCAAGGCAAGACTGCCCTTGAGCCCTGGCAAGAGGGCTACAACGCGCACCTAGTCGATGCCAGCGAGGCGTCGCGGGCCTTCTCGAAGACGCTCATCCCCGACCCGCGCATCACCGGATCGGCCTCCAATCTCGTTCAAGGGTTCAGCAAAGCGGCCACCGAATTCACCGCCGGCTCTCTCGTGGGCGGTCCGGTCGCCGGTGCCACGCTCTTGGGTGCGTCCGAAGGCTACGGCCACTATCAGGATTTGCTCGATCAGGGCGTTGACGAACAGACGGCCACGAAATCCGGGCTGCTGACCGCGATGACCTCCGGGGGCAGTGCGATCCTGCCCATGGGCATGCCCGCGCGATGGCTCAAAGGTCTTTCGACCGCCGGGACGCTCGCCGCGCAAGCCGGCGCCGGGGTCGCGATCAACACGAGCTTTGGCGCCGCCTCCCGCTACGCGAGCGCCAAGATTCTGGAGGATGCGGGCTATCAGAACCAAGCCGAGCAGGAACAGCCATGGGATACGACGAACCTCTTAACCGATGCCATCACGGGGGCTTTCTTCGGCGCGCACGCGGGCTGGCACGGGCTTAAACACGTAGATGCGGCCAACGTCGACCCTGCGATCCGCGACGCCGCCAAGGTCGTCCAGGACCGCCAGGAAGTGAACGAGCGCGCGCCGGGAGTACCGGTCGACATGGCCTCCGCTGCCATTCACCGCCAAGCGCTCGAAACCGCGTTGGGCGATTTGATGACGGACAAGCCGGTCGACCTCTCGGATGTCAATGTCGATGGGGCCACCTTCGCGCGGCCGGAGATCGATGAGACGGCAGCCACCCAAATCATCCGCGATGCCTTCACGAAGTCGGGGGTCTTGGATGATGCCGCGCAGTTTGACCGCTGGCTCAAGGGGGAACAAGAGATCGAGCCCACGACGCCAGTTAAGGCGCCCAAGGAGCCCAAGGAGCCAGTAGAAACCCCTGCCAAGCCGATCGAGCCGAAGCCTGGCGAGGAACCCCAGGAACCCGCTCAAGTCTCTCCCGGTGCTTTGGCTGACCGTCCAGACCTGCAAATCGTGAACGAGCACGGCGAGACGCTGCATGCGGGCGATGAGCAGCAGCGCGCGCTCGATGAGGAAGCGCAAGCGAACAAGGAAGCCGAACCCATGCATCAAGCCGCGGTGGACTGCGAGGCCCGCTATGCGTAGCGACTGCTTGGAAGCCGTCTCGACGATGCTCGGCCGGCAACTGTCCGCCGCGCAAGGCACCAAGATCGAAGAACGTGTGCGCAACATGATGAAGGTGCTCGCCCGTCAGAACCCCGAGGAGTGGCGCGCGAAGTCCTACACGACCCGCCTCTATGAAGCGGCCGCTGCCGCCGCCCAGGACATGAAGGAGGATCTCGCAGCCAAGCGCGCGAATGTCGAGAAGACCATCGCCGCTCACGATCGCATCGAGAACTTCTTGGCCACCCAGCCGAACACCAAAGTGGGCGATGCTTTGCGGGCGGTCTCGAAGCTTGCCGATTTCGATACGCGCGGCGGGGGTTATTCGTCGGTGCACTCCTGGGCAACCTCGATCCGGGAGACCGCGTTTGGTGAACTACGCAAGACCTGGGAGGCGATCCCCGGCAACTTCTTTGGCCTCTTCGAGAGCGAGAAGGGCGTTGGGGACCTGTGGAAGGAACTGCACGGCGAGAACTCCGGGAACAGTGCCGCCAAACAAGGGGCGGCGGCCTGGAAAAAGATCACCGAGGAAATGCGCAACCGCTTCAACGACGCCGGCGGGCACGTGGGCAAGCTCGAGGACTGGTCCATGCCCCAGCACCACGCGCAGCTGCGGGTCGCCAATGCGGGGCCAGAGAAGTGGATCGGCGACATCCTGCCGAAGCTCGACCGCTCGAAATACGTCAATGCCGATGGTTCTCGCATGTCGGGCGATCAGATGCACGACTTCCTGCTGCACGCCTATGACTCGATCGTCACCGACGGCCATAACGGGACCGAGGCGGGGAGTGTCACCGGGGCAGGGGTGATTGCGAACCGCAATGCGGCCCATCGGCAGATCTTCTTCAAGGATGCCGATGCGCACGCCGACTACAACTCGCTCTACGGCGAGAAGTCGATGAACAATCTCCTGGCCGGCCACATCGCGCGCCTCTCGCGGGATATCGCCTTGACTGAGCGTTTGGGACCGAACGCCACCGCCACCTTCAAGTACTTCAACGACCGGGCCATGCAGGACGAGGTGCGGCAGGACCCGACCAAGCTTCGATCGTTGGAGGGGAAGAAAGCCTTCAACGAATCGCTGTTCGATGCGGTCTCCGGTAAAGACAAGGTGGTCAATCAGAATGTCGCGAATGCCTTCCAGTCGTTTCGCAATTGGATGACGGCCAGCAAATTAGGGAAAGTCGTTATCACGGCGCTGTCCGATGAAGCCGGCATGTTCTCGACCGCAGTCGCCAACAAGGTGCCGTACTCAGAAGCCTTGCTCAACGAGTTGAAGCGCGTTCCCAATGGGGAATCACGGAAGTTCGCCGAACATACCGGACTTGGCATTGATGCCTTCATGTCGCACATGAACCGCTTTGCCCAAGAGGAATTCGGCTCGTCATTTTCGGGAAAGATGGCATCGAGCGTGATGCGCATGTCGGGGGCAGAACGCATGTGGGCGGCGCGCCGGCAGGGCATGGGCGTGACCCTCATGTCGAGCATCGGCAAGTTGACGCGCAAATTGGAGCACGTCTCGGATTTGACCCAAGAAGATCACGGCGTGCTTGCCAAGAAAGGTGTCACGGATCAGCAGTGGCAAGTGTGGCGACGGGCGCAGCCGGAAGACTGGGGCAATAGCTCCACAGTTCTCACGCCGAAATCCATTTGGGCGATCCCGGATGAAAAGCTTGCCGACTTAGGCGACCCCACCGCACTCAAGCGCGATGCGACCACGCAACTGATGGCCCACATCCACGAGGAAGCGGGCATGAGTGCGATGGACTCAGGTCCGAGGCAGCGGCTCGCGATGACCCGCGGCACTCAGCGCGGCACGGTCCCCGGCGAAATCTGGCGCTCGATGATGCTGTTCAAAGGCTTCGCCGCTTCCATGATGATGAAGCACTGGGCGCGGGCGGCCGAGATGCCGGGGGTCAGCGCCAAGATCAAGTACGCGGCGCCGCTCTTCATTTACGGCACATTGCTCGCGGCCGTCGGCAATCAGATCCGCAATCTCATCAGCGGTGCCGACCCTGAACCCATGAACACGAAAGCCTTCTGGGGCAAGGCGCTGCTGCGCGGTGGCGGCTTGGGCTTCTTCGGCGACTTCCTGCAAAATGAAACGACCGAGCATGACACGACACTTGCGGCAGCGGCGGGCGGACCCGCAGCCACCACGCTCGAAGATCTCTTGAGCCTGACCCACGGCGCGTACTGGAAATCCAAGCACGGCGACTTGGGCAAGGATGAGAAGGCCAAGATCATCCGCTTCGTCAAGGGCAACATCCCGCTCATCAACATGTGGTACACGCAGGCCGCCGCGGATCACTTGATCTGGAATCACCTGCAGGAGATGGCAAGCCCCGGCTACCTCGCGCGCATGCAGGCGCGACAGGAAGCGACCTCGGGCAAAACCTACTACTGGAATCCAGGCTCAGCTACGCCCGGTAGAGCGCCCGATCTCGCCAAAGCCTTGGGCGGCAATTCGAATGCATCTTTCGCAGGAAACTGATCTATGACGATTATCACCACGCAATCTCGAATCACCTACGCCGGGGACAACGTGACGACGCTGTTCCCGATCCCGTTCGAGTTCTTCCTCAACAGCGACATCACGGCGGTCAAGACTACGGTGGGCGGGGCGCAATCGACACTGGTGCTCAACACCGACTACACGCTCTCGGGCGCCAATGTGCCCGGCGGCGGCAGTGCGACCAAGACGACGCCGCTGCTGGGCGGTGAAACACTAGCCCTATTCCTCAATCCGCCTATCACACAAGCCTCGCACTACATTTCGAATGCTCCGTTTCCTGCGGCGACGCTCGAAAACGATATCGATCGACAGGCGCAAATCAGCCAGCGGCTGCAAGATCAGATCAGCCGCTCGATGCGCGCGCCAGACGGCGACGTGAACCCGCTCTTCGTGCTACCGAACGCGAAGCTGCGGGCGAACACCGCGCAGGGATGGGATTCCTTGGGAAACCCGACGCTCTTGCCGTTGGCCGGGCAGGCCTTTCCCGTCCTGCAGATCGTCTCACCCATGCAGTACGGGGCGGTCGGCAACGGCATCGCGGACGACACGGTTGCGATCCAGAACGCAATCAGCTCCAACCCTGGGGCATGGATCATTTTCCCGGGCCTCAGTTTCAAGATCTCCTCCCAGATCAATTTCTTGAAGGCCTGCAAGGTGACGGGCGTACGCGGGCTTACGACCATCATCTTAGCCACGCAGAACCAAAATGGCTTTGTGGTGGGCGATGGTACTCTCGCAACCCGCACCGCGACCAATGATACGTCCATCGATGGCATCGCCTTCAACCCCTCGGCGACGGTGGCAGCCTTCACCTCGGGCTACTGCGTGTACTTGAACTACACCGAATTCACCCAGGTCACCAATTGCTTCTTCTACGGCACTAACGGTGCTTCGAACATCTTGTGGCAGGGTGTGCAGCTCTTCCAGGCGACCGAGCCCGTGGTCAGCAACAACTATTTCTATAACCTGCTGAGCTACGGGCTCTACGCAAATGGTGGAGCAGGAGCCTTGCGCACGGTCGATGGGCGCTTCGACTACAATGAGTTCGTCGCGTGCGGCAACGATTGTGTGCATCTTGATTTGAACTGCGCCGGCTGCACCATCAACTTCATGATCGCCTACGGCTTTTCGACCTGGGGGATCGTCCTCAACACGGGATCGTCAGGTAACGGCTCCCTGCACTACATCGCTCAACCGGATATCGAGGCGGACGGCAGCTCAGGCGGTATTTACATTCAGAACTCTGCCAATGTCGATATCTCAGGCGGCTGGGTCGGCACCAATACCTTTAGCGGGACGACGCCTTCGCTCTGGACCGGTGCCGCGAGCAACAGCGTCAAAGTGACGGGAACGCAGTTTCTCTTCGGGCGCGTCCAGGTCGATGGACCCGCCTCCACTTTCACCGGTTGCGACATCGTCGGCGATAACGTCGCAGTGACGATGGCCTATCAAATCTCAAGCACCGCGACCGATACCAGCATCTCCGGGGGCACGGTGCGCCAGCACAAGGCGGGCGGCATTCAATTCACGAGCACACCGCCCGCGGCGCGTTGCAAAATCAATGGCGTCAACTTCAAGAACTGCGGCCCGGTCGCGGGCACCGGCTACGAGATCGTGGGATCGACGGGTGCGATAGGCTCCATCCTGGGTGTGTCGGGGAGCCCTGCGAATCTGCCGCCGACGATCACGGGGTGCCAGTCGGATTTCCCGTTTACCTTGACGAGCGCCGCCTCGGTTACGGTGAGCCCCACCCGGGACTTTTATCAGTGCGCGGGCGCCGCGCCGAATATCACTACCTTGACCAATTGTTCGACCGGCACTCGGATCACAATCCAATCCTCGGGCGGTATCACGCTGGCCTCGGGCGGGAACCTCGTTCTCAAGACTTCTCCGACCACCATCGGTTCTGGCAACACCATGTCATTCAAAAATGACGGACAGAACTGGTTCGAAGACGGGCGGAGCTTCTGATGCTACTTGATGACCTTCAGCCGATAGGAGCCACCGTAGGTAGAGAAGTCCGCGTACGGTGCGTACTTGCGGCGCAAGAGGCTAAGGATCTCCGCTGGCACGTCGAGCGTCATGTGCTCGATCGTTTGCACCTGGAAATGCTTGAAGAACAAGCGCACGTAGTCATCGTACATCAGCCGATTGATGTGCGGCGCCTCGTAGAACCAGTGCAGCGCTGCGTCCGCATCATCGCCGTAAAAGGAGCGGATCTGTTCAGGCGAGCACAGCAGGTGCAGGAAGGCGGGCAACTGCCACTTCGAGAAGTCCAGGAACGCATCGCCAGCGCGTTCGTAGATGTGGTGCCCGTAGGCCGAGGACCAGGCCGGCCCGAACATCGCGAGCACGTTGCCGCCGCTTCGCGTGAGGCGCTTCATCTCCACGAGTCCCGCCTCGAGGTCGCCCAAGTGTTCGAGCGTCGAGAGCGAGACCACGGCGTCAAATCTGTTATCCGGGAATGCGGTGCGCTGGGTGATATCGCCCACGATAAGCGGGTATTTCGTCACCGCGCCGTCCGTGTGATCTGCCCAAAAGGTCAGGCACGTGATCGATCGCGGCTTGAACTTAGAAACCCATTCGTCAATTTGGGCCTCATCGTAGCCGATGCACAGGATGTCTTTCCCTTCGATCGCATCGGCAAATTTGCCCAAGTAGTCGCACGTGGCGTTCGACGGCGCGCCCAGTCGAGGGAGCGAGTCGGGCGAGATGAAAAGGGCAGGAACCGCGCAATCCATTGGCGTCATTGGCGACATTCTCCACAAAACCCAACAATTCAGCAACTAGCGGCCTTATCGCCATGAGCGGGAGCCTCCATGTCAACCCCTGAATTCAAAACCGACATCGATCACGAGATCGATGCCATGCAAGCGGTCGCGGATCGCCTGCGCGCCAAGATCGAGAGCGATGAGGCGGCGACGGTCGGTTACGTCAAACTCCATATGCTGGTGATCGGCTGCGCCCTGTCGATCTTCTTCGGGTTCTGTGCGGGGCTCGTGCGGTGAGCGAAACCGTCCAACCCGGCTGGTTTGCGCAAGCCTTCCTCTACACCTTGGGGGTCGTCGTGACCTTGCTCACCGCCATCTTCGAGTACTACCGCCGCAAGGTCGATGACATGCAAAAGAGTCACACCACCTTCGTCACACGTGAGGAGCTCGCGACACTGTTCGAGAAGTCCGAAGAGGACAGCGACCGCAAGCATACAGAGAACCGCCAGGATCGGGCCGAGGATCGAGTGGCCATGGTGAATCTCGCGCAACGCATCGACCGAGCATTGGAGCGTATGAAATGAGCGCCGTAGCCTTGGCGCTACCACGGTTGAAGACCGAGGAGGGTTTTCGAGCCCGCGTCTACAAGGATACCAATGGCTTCACCACCGTCGGCTACGGCTTCAATGTCGATGCCGGGATTACGCCGTATGCCGCCTCCGCGCTCCTTCAGGCGCAAGCAGAGGAGCTACAACAGGCGCTGATCCGGTACCCCTGGTATGCGGCACTTGATGCGGTCCGGCAGTCCGTGTGCCTCGATATTGCCTTCAATGAAGGTCAAATGGGGTTGCTCAAGTTTCCCCACATGATCGCGGCCCTCGCAAAGCAAGATTGGCCGACCGCCGCGCAAGAGTGCCAAGTACAAGACCCGAAGCTTGCGGGCCGCTATGCCGCGCTCGCACAGATTCTACTGACAGGAGTCATCGCATGAGTATCGACATCAAAGCACCCTGGCAATCGGTCATCGATACCGTGGGCGGCATCATCTCTAAGGTGATTCCTGATCGCGCCGCTGCTGCGGCGGCCACCGCTCAATTCCAACAGATGACGCTCTCGGGGCAACTCCAAGAAGAGATGCTCCAACTCCAAGCGATCACCTCTGCCCAAACGGACATCAATAAGACTGAGGCTGCGAGTCCTTCCCTATTCGTCGCAGGACCGCGCCCCGCCGTCATGTGGGTCTGTGTGGCTGCCCTTGCCTACCAGTATCTTTTGCGCCCGCTGTGGACCGGCCTAGCGCTGATTGCAGGGCATCCGATCCCGACTCCCGGCCTGCCGGGGCTGGATGACAATCTCTACCAGTTGTTATGGGCACTGCTCGGCTTGGGTGCCATGCGATCCTTTGACAAGTTGAAGGGAGTCGATACGAAGGCGGTCGCATTGAAATGACCTGGCGCGAGGCATACAACGAGTTCGGCCGGCGCTACTGGAGCGAGTTGATGGCCGATGTCGACGCCAATGTCATCGCGATGGCGCGCGTGGCCCGCTGTCGCCGTACGCTCGTGTATCGCAAACTGCACCGCTTCGGCCTGGCCTTGCCGGCATTTCGTCCCGCGAATAATCCAGGCTTACGCTGGCCGCTGGGGCGCCTGCGGCTCGCCCGCAAACCGAAACCACGGGGCGTGCTGTGAAATATCTCTATGTCCTGTGGCTGCTGTGCACGCGCCGGCTCGTGATCAAGTGTCGCAAACCCCCTTGAAGGAAAACCGATGGATATCCAAGGCACACTGACAATCAACGGCGCCGCGGTTCCCTTTACGGGGACCGCCCCCGATCCGGCGCCTGGCCCGCAGGGCGACCCCGGCATCAATGGCACGAATGGGACGAATGGAACCAACGGGACGAACGGCACTCAAGGCCCGCAGGGCATTCCGGGTACTCCCGGCGCCTCACCCTCGGCTACCGATGTGGCCGCCGCGCTCATCGCGCTCCTCCCGCCCGCCCCCGCGCCAATAGTGCCCACTCCCGCGGCCCAAGCCGGCCTCATGTTGCAGACCTTGGGCTCTCGGCTCGAGCTCGGCCGCACCTGGTTCGATCACAATTTCTACCGCGCACCGGTGGCAGGTCAGTCGATCCAAAATGGCGATGGCACGGTGTACCTGCCGAACGCGGGTAACGGCTATGGCATCTGCACCGCGCGCCAGGTGAACGCCAAATTGGGCACATGGCAGGGGAGGGCCTTCAAACCTCCGTTCTACATTGAAGCACTGATCTCATTCATACCCGCCATCGCCGCGATCGGTGTACGGGCGTGGCCGTCTTTTTGGTCGAACGACATCGAGGGCATGTCCACCGTCAACGCAACCGCCGGGAGCGGCGATCAGTGGGTGGGGCAGGCACCGGGGTACTTGACCGCGGTCGAGCTCGATTTCCTGGAGCAGCAAGTCTCACTCGCCTCCTACGGTATGGGAATGCACCACTGGTACGGGCCGCGCGGCGGCGGGTTGCAAGTCCACACCTTGCAGCCGCCATCCGTCATCGCCCCGTGGACGTTCGATAAACCCTTTCGAGTCGGGTTTCGGATCCTGCCGGCGACTCCGACGACTCCCGGCGAAGCGCGGTGGTACCTCAACGGCGTGCAGCAAGGGCCAGCAAAGACATGGCTGCCCTACGACGCGACACTATTGCCGCCGCCACAGGACGGCACCAGCGCGTTTGCCGTGGCTGAGACACGTCATTACGCGCCGATCTTGAGCACCGGTGATCCGAGCCCGATGACGGTTCACGCGGTGGAGGTGTGGCAGGGGACGGCGGCGAATAACTGGGTGCAGTGAATTTTGATATATCCAGAAGTTTATTTTAACCTCTTAAGCGAACTGCTTGAGCACTTCTTCCGACCATGCTTCAGGTAGGGGCTGCTCTTGTATCAAAAGGGCCTCCGCGCGCAGACGCTTCAATTCGACCTCGTAGGCGGCCATCTGCTGGCGCATGAGGGGAACGATCATCACTTGTCCACGGGCGATCCGCCAGCCCTCCGGCGAGATCAAATCCTGACCGTTCAAGCGCCAGCCTGACCACTCGGCGCTGAAGCAACCGAGGTCCGCACCTATCAAAAGGAGCGCGCTTTTCGGCGGGCATCTGGCTCCGCGTTTCCAACGCCGCGCGGTCGTCAAATCGACATGGCATATCCGCGCTATCTCTTTGATAGTTATTGAGTACAATGGATCAGAAGGTCGTGCCACATATCCATGTTACCCATTGATTTACTTCGCATAATGTATAGACTGGCAAATTGGCGATGTGTATCAAAACGCTACAAGATTTTGTTCAAGTAGAATCTCTTAGAGAATTGATACGTTCTCGAAACTCTCGGGCAGATGGCTCGATGTGCTCGTCATAATCGCGAAACTTCGCGATGATGCGGTTCGCGGTGGGCACCGACACGCGCCACATCGAGGCGCAAGTTTTTATCGACAAGCCGGATTTGCGGTAGCAATAGAGTTCGAATTCGTCGGCGTGTGATAGGCGGGGAGGGCGCCCGATCTTCGATGATGCGCTCATTCCCATGACTCCTCGATAAGCCTCGTAATCTCCAAGGCCAGATATCTGTTGCACTTAAACCATTCGGTGCGCGCGACACGATAAGCCTTCAAAGCCTCATGAATTGCGCGCTCCAATTTGTAAGCGTAGGGATACTTTTTCTGCGTGACATGGAAGGGTCGTTCCAATAATGGGTTGCCGCATCGTATTTGCTGCCAGCGGCCTACTGGATCGTTCGTTATTCCAACTTTGATGTACTCCCTGGCTGCAAAAATATAGACGTGCTGGGCGCATTCCAAAGCCTTGGCTGTCTCGTCCGCGTTACGCACCGCAGATAATCGTTCGAACTCGCGTCTATCTCTGGCGTGACGGTGGGTTCGTATCTGGCGATACCACAATGGGTACGTGTTATCTCTCACGGTCACGGCTGCTTCTCTCCGGCATCACGTTCGAAGCTTTGGGGCTTGCACCCGTTGCACTGATTGTCCGCGTCATCTGGCGGCCACTGCGTTTCGGCGTGGCGAGTCTCACCACAACAGTCGCACTTCATGCCGTCCATATCTTCAATCGGCTGCCAATCGTGGATCATTCCGCGCCCCTATCAGATTGTGATGGCGGATTGCGCCCGCACTTCCTGCAAAAGATCTGTTCGCTGCCGTCAATGTTGTTGCAGCGGCCAGAATAGTCATGATCGATACAGGGGGCGTCCACTCGCTCAAGGAACTCGCGAATGCGCTGCCCGAAATCAGGTAATCCAGCGTATCTCGGATCGTCATAGGCGGTGCCCCACTCACGGAGCAATGCAAGCGCCTCGCGGAAAAGCTCATCCATGCTCTGTTCCTTCACCGTTAGAGCGACCGATATTTGGGCGTATCCGAGCCTCGGCGCTAGGGCTTATCCCGGATCTTTCACCGGGCAATGTATCCATGCATGCTGGCACTACGGCGCCAGGTCGACGATTATTTGAGTGCGACCACATACCAGCGGGCGTCATCTCCATAGGCTGCTTGCAGTAAACGCAGATCATCCCTTTCCCTCTCCGCTGAAATGACGTTTTTGCTTTTCGCCGTATCTGTTCCTGGCGAGCTGCCGACATGTCCGACACTCGACATTGCCCTTCGGCGTCACATATCGATTCCGGCCGGATAGTTCATGGCCCTTGGAACAGTGAGCAGACAGCTGCTTGCGTGTCTTTTTGGGCTCGATCCTCACCAGGTCTTTAGGAGGCCAACCCTGCTTGCGCGGAACGCTATAGGCGAGGTCTTCTGGCCATCCCAGGCGCATACGTTGCCTGGCCCGCTGGCACGTCCTGCAGTGGCGTCGTTCGTCCTTGCAGACGTACAGATTGGCCCCCGAGAGAGGGTGGCCGCGGTCGCAGTTGGGCTTTACCGCCTCGTAATGGCGGCCTCTTTCGACCGACTCCTGCATGTTCTTCTGGCCAGTGCCGAGCGACAAGTGGCGCGGATTCATGCAGGGCGGATTGTCGCAGGAGTGCAGAATCTGCATGCCATCCGGGATCGCACCGATGACGGCCATGTACATCAGCCGATGCGTGTTCTGGCCACGGCCACGGAAAGCCCTGACGCCGTAGCCGGTAGCCGTGCGCCAGCCGGTCCATTCAAGGCAACCTGTGGACGTGCGCTTGCTTCGCCTTAGAAGTTCCTGAAGCAGAGCAGGGAACGCCAGTTCGTCGGGAACCTCTTTCCCGATGTGCGTGTCGGTCAGGATATTAACGCTGGACATCGTCACATGTTCCATCGGCAGCGTTGTCGCGCCTCCACTCTGCCGTGCCAAATTCCTCATCGTCGGTGCTCGCGCCCCGGAAGTGCGTATCGTTGCGCTCAATATCGCAATCGATGCAGTAATCCCATTCCGATACTCCGTGAACACACGTTCTATCGCTATCCACGCTTCTCTCCTGTGTCGGGAGCAATGCGCTTTCGTTGGTCGTCCTCAAAACGCGCCTCTAGCCACGCGATAATGCGTCGCTGTGTATCCCGGTCCATCGACCCCATGACCTTGTAAATGGCTTCGATCGCGTTTATCTCGGCATCAGCGTCCATCATTTAGCTCCTGTTTCAGCCAGGTAAATGCTCGGCGATCGGATAATTTTTCCATCTTTCAATTTCTGGTTTTTGCATTTCTACTCTCGGCCGGGTCGGTGACGCTGATCCATGCAGACTTGTCCATCGAAATCCCCTGTAATTTCAGAGGATTCCAATACTATGCGCCCATCGCCGACGTAAATTCGCGAAGCAGAGCATGCGAGCGCAAGTGCCTGATGTCCGCCGATATTTAGCGAAACTATTTGAAAATTCATGCTTCGTTTTCCATCTCGTACTCTTCGATGCATGCCGAGCAATCGGGGTATCCTGCGCCGCTTCCATGGCACGACCAACAGCGTTCGGTATGCCACTCGCCGTAGTCGTCTACCTCGATGACACCATCGCCGTGACAGACATGGCAGTCCGTCGGGATATCCATTTCAACGGTCGGATGTTTGTAGCACTTCATGGCTCTACTTCGTCACCCGAATCGGACGGTAAAAGCGACTTGAGAAAATCGACCTCGTGTTGAGCGCACTCCTTCATTTCCTCCTCCGAGGCTTCACCGCTCTCGTCAGCGTCGGTGTACTCGTAGTAGGGCGTGCCCTCGCAATGTGGCATCTCCATTCGTTCGCTTACCGGACATCCTTTGCACCCCTTCGGCACGGTCGGATTTACCCAATGAGAGAACATCTGGCACAGAGGGCAATTCAGCGCGCCGTCATCCTGGACGGTGCCAGCGACGATGCCTTCCCATTTGGCGATAGAGCCTTGGAGGGCGATTAGCGTTTTCTCATCCATGCTCTGATTCCTCACCCGATTCGATGCAGTTGATTGGATCGAATTAGCGAGTCAACGTAACCGGCGCAATTACCGAGATACGCAGTCTCACCAAGCCGTTCCCGCAGCGCTTTGAGCGGGCAATCATCATGAGTGCATGTGCTCCAAATATTCGTGCACACTGGCCTGGGCTTGAGTTTCACCACGTTGCTCACGGCTTACATTCCTCAACCGCAGTCTTCATCAAGGTTGGTACCGAATCTCCGAAAGCCATCATCGGTTCGCTCGTCGTCGTAGCCGAAGAATTTGTCCTGTCGATCGCCGCCATTACAGTGGCGACAGGGATTGCATTCAGGACATGCGCCGTGGTTGCATTTACGCGATCCGCATTCACCACAATGTTCAGTCATTTGACACCTCCCTCACTCAAATGAGAGCGCGAGAGACTGCTCGCGCCGTGATGTTTTGGCATTGGCGTCGTACTCGCTGAATTTCGCATAGCGCCAGATTCGCCGGTTGGCCCAGCGTGCCATTGCCGCCAGCCGTTCGACAGTCCAATCGTGGCGCACCCATGGGATTTTCTCTGGTGCGTTGAGCTTCATATTGCGCTGTACATAGGGCTCGCCGCCCCAAGCGATGATTTCCTCGATCCGCTGCAAGCAGGCGGCCATTGGTTCGTGGCCGATCATGCAATAGACCTGCATTTTCTTCGGGCTGACGCCTCTATGGCGCAATAGCGCCATCATGCCCTTGACCTCGTGTCGTTCCTTCAATTCGTCATAACCGAAGCGCCACGGGCCGCGCATGATCTTCGACCATCGCTCGTGCGTGCCACCATCGAACGACTGAGGCTCGAAACCAGAGTTTGCATCGAGCAGCGGGACATCCTCGGCGACGTATCGCTCGATAATGTACTCCTGGTATTTGACCGGAAGCGCGGACAGATTGTCGTCGCAGAGGACTGGCCGCACCGCGAAGTCTGGTATCAGCGTGAACTCGGTCCCCCACATCTTCGGCACCGTGCAGAACCAGCAGCCCACCGGACAACCACGGCTGGCGATCGTACCCATGGCGTGATGCTTGGTAACGACCTCTGGATAGACCTCGCCAATGCAATCCACGTCGGCCTTGATGTACTCGCGCCAGGATGGCAGGAACAGCGCCGGGCCTCCGACGATGACTTGGTAGCCGAGTGCCCGATAGCTTCGGGCGCGATCGCGGGCCTCGCGTAGCTTCCACGTGAACGCGATCGACAGATAGGCTGTTTCGCCTTCCGTCCACTCAGCCAGGCCGTCAACCCATCCTTTCACGGTTTGACACCTGCCCGGTCAGACTGAGGACCTTCAAGCGCATCGACCGCTTCGGATGCAAGTCGGTGCGCGACCTCGGCAAGGTGCAGTTCATGATTCGCCTCCGCAAGGCGATGTGCGGCTTTGGACAGGGCGGCATTGGCATCGATCAGTTTGAGTGACAACGGCTTCTGTGCCTCTAGCCAATTGTTGTGCATGGAAACCACCAGAGCCGCAGCTTGCGAGTTGAAGCCTTTGTCATCGGACCACGTATCGTCGCCGGGTGCGCCCTCGATCCAGCCCCAATCGGTACCGTTACAGTTTCGGTGCCGGTTACGCGCGACCCGCCAGGGCTTTGTCGTGTGCAGGAAATAGCGCCCTCGCAAGCTGACGCCTTTGTTATCGACGTTGCCAGTGAGACTGAGATCGACTGTATGCGTACTCATGACTTCACATCCGTTTCCTTCGTGAATCCCGGCGGACACTCGTGCGTCGTTTCCTTCGGGTCCTCGAACTCGCAGCCACAGCGCGTGCAGCGGCCATCCTCGTCGGGTACTGGCGTTTCCATACCGAAGCCGCATTCATCATGCCGATGAAATCCATGGATGCAGCGCGGTTTCGTTTCCGACTGTGGCAAATCGATATTGGCGACCACGCACGGGTCTTGCGAACCGTGCTTTCCGGTGCAGCCTCGGCGCCATTGAGCCAGCGCCGATTCCAAAACCCTCGCCCGGTCAAACCACTTATCCCGGTCTGCTTTGGCGACAGCGAGAGTGAGGCTGATCTGGTCGCGGTCGGCCTCTAGCGCGCGGATGCGGTCAACGTCGAGCATGTGCACTCGCATTTGATCGGCCAACTCGGCCACGACAGCATCGAAGTCTGATTTCCATACCGCATCGCGGCGGGTGTTATTGGCCCGCTCGACACCAAACGCTTGAACTTTGTCAGTCACTTCGTTTCTCTTTGCCACGCTAGGCGCTTCTTCCACTCTCCGCACCAGTACCGCCGACTGATCGGCCCATATGGTTTTGGATAGCGCACGCATTGGACTTGACTCGCCGGGTCGGGCCTATCGACCAATTCGGCGACATGGCGGCAGGTGTTGCAGGTTTGGATGGTCACTTCGTTTCTCTTATCTTTGCTGCTAACTCTTCCAACTCGATCAACATTACATAGCCAGGTTCCACCCGGTCACCGTGTTCTGTGAGTGACGAACCCCTCTTGAGGATGTCTATTAATTGCAGTAGAAATTCATTCATGCTTTGAAACTCTTTGCAGTGCGAAGCCTGTACCGGCATCGAATTGAAGACCATGACCAGGGCACGTCAGGATGTTGCCTTCGCGGATCATGGCCGACGCTGGAATGCCTCGATGTGGGCACAGCCCGTTGGTGATCTTGGAATCGCAGAATGCCTTGCGGAGTTCTTTGATCCAATCTTCCTTCCAACTGCTCGGCGATTTTATGTACGGCGGAAGCGGCCGTTTGCACTTCATGAGACGGTCCGCAGGCCCTTCCTGAACTACCACCTCATTGCGATTGTTGGGGCATTGAATCGGCCGGCCATAGACGTATCCGGGGTCGCGAACAGCAGATGCGTAATTCCATGCCTTGGTCGGAGCGAACCGCCAATCAATGTGCCAATGTGGCCACGGGAATTTGACGATCTCCGCGTCCGAGTGCTTCGGCCCAATGACAGGCAGCCACCCGCTGAAGCCGCACCAGTTTTTGACGCGCACAGCCGGCACTCGATAGAACTGACCAATGACAGCTTCCGTCATGGCGCATCACCTGCCTTTGCAGACTGTGTCGAACGGTGCACGGTCCAAGCCGCGACACCGATAATTACCAAGCAGGCAACTGCGCATACGAGCCAGTCCACCAGCGCTGGGTAGGGTCCAATCGGGCACACGCAGTCACGCACGGCACACCCGGCATTGCTGGTTACTGAACAGGTCGGATTGCATATCGGCCCCTCGCGGGATGTCTCCGCGCTCGAATCGTTCGCGCAATTCCTTGAGTCCCACCGGCCACGTGTCACGGCCGGGGCTACGGAACGTGTGACCCATTCGCGCCTCGATGGCCTCACCTTCCAAGTAGCTCGCGAGATTGTCCCGCCACAAATTCCACCACTGGCCCAAGGTCTGCCAGAAGCACCAGGCGCAGTCGGTCCGAATCGGGATCGATACGCCTTTCTCGGCCAGGTAGGCGAGGACGTGGGACAGCCCCCATCCCCATTCGCGCATAGGGAAGCGCACGATGGCCCTAGGCACCTTGGCGTAGTCACCGGCCTCCCGTGCTGGCTCATCGGCCCTGATGCCCACATAGCTGATGACCGGCCGGTCCTGGGCCATCATGAAACCAGCGAAGGGTACGATCTTGAGCAGCCGCGTGCAGAAACGGGCGCGGAAGTTTGGGATCATGCCTTGCTCGGCAATAATGCTTTCGAGCGTTCCGCCAATGATCGGCGTGATGGGCGTCTCTAGTAGTTCACCCAGCCGGCGCCAATGGGCGAACATCTCAGGCAGTTCATTGCCCGTAGGGGTACAGACGTAGACATACTCTCGCGGCTCGACTTCCCGCAGGCGCAGAGCCATTGCGGTGGAGTCTTTCCCACCAGAGAGTGCGACGACGTGCATGGGTTCACTCACAGTCTTTTCCCTTCTGACAGCATCTCGTTGACCTTCGCCAGCAACTCCCGCTGACTGCCATATCGCTCAGCAAATGCCTTCGATTCGAGCGCGAGGGAAGGGCCGTACCTATTGCGCATCCAAGTGACCGTGCGATCCATGAACGGCGTTCCTTGATGGTGATAGCGACCCAAGGGCAAGGTGCTCGCATTGCCCCCGCTTAAGCGTCGATATCCGTTATCCACGATGTGGTGAATCTCAATGGGTCCGCAGTAACAAGACTGACCGTCGAGAACACAAGGCAGGCAACCGATCCTGCGCAACGCGGCGTAACGCTTCTCATCGCGGGTGGGGCCGAGACGGATCATGCGGCTTGCTCTTCCCGTTCGATCGCATGATCGGGATCGGGCAGCGGCAACACAACGCCTTCATTTGCCATGAATCCGTAGATGAAATCGACGAACTTCGCGAACTCAATCTTGCTCAGTCGACTACTTCGGCGAATCGGGACGCGACGCTTTCGACCGAATAGCACTTTGACGACAGCACCGAAGTGCTCGCACAGAAAGAACTCGTGCAAATCGTCTTTTGTCCAGCCGCCCATCGTCTCACCGCCGAGTTCCAAAATGTTGCCGTAGATCCACCAGAGGGTTCGATTCTGCAAATCGCTTCTCGTGGCCCGATGCTCGTGCAGTTCGACGCGATACCCTTGATCCGCCGGCAGATCTTCGAGCACATCGACGATGCGGCAGATCACTTGATCGCGTGACATCAGCCGGGGCAGGAGAAACGACTGTTTCACGCCACTTCATCCCGGGGCGGCATATCCTCTAGATCCATGGGCGGTGCAAAGCCATATTCGTGGCCGCGTGATTGAAGCCACAGCTTGTTCCGCGCCGCCTTCAGTTCGTCCAGGTGCTTGACTTCGACCGCGCGCCAGGATCGGGTGCCGAATAGTTTTTCGATCATGTCGGCTTTCGCTGTCTTGCCTTCTTTGTCCTGACCGGGCCACATCTTGACCAACTCGGCCTCGATTTCTTCGAGGGCAATCGTCCGCTGCGTCTCGCGGTGTTTCCACTGCGTATCGCCGTCATCGGTTAGCAGCTCCCCACTGTGGCGGGTCGTGTCGACCGAGACGCCGGCGCCTCCGATGTCTAAGATTTCGATGTGCGGCAGGAAGTCCGCGAACTTCGGATTGTGGATGCTTTGGCCATCGAGCATCGTCGAGCGATCTTTGAGGACGATAGCAACGCGGTCGATCCCGACCACAGAGCCATCTTTCAAAGTCTGCTCCTGCTCCATCTGCATGAGGAGTGAGGGTTCAAAACCCGTCTCGCCCTCGGCCTTCATCTTGACGCCCGTCTTGACGAGTTCCTTTTTGCCCGCGTCGTTGACCTGCATGTCGTATTCGTAGCCCTGCCGGCCGCACATGACGATGTGCAAATGCGTGTTGAGATAGAGGTCCGTGAAGTTCTGCCGCCACTCACGCTTGACCGCATTCCAGTCGGAGAACTCAAGGCCCCGCTTGCGGTTCTTCTTCACCGCGTACTCATCGCAAAAGATTGTCCAGAAGTGGGTGATCGAATCGATGATCAGCGCATCGGCGTTCGCTTCCGCCCATAGGAGGGCATCCCGAAGATCCGTGAGGGCCCGCGTGCGAGCGACGACCAATTCGATCCCGGCCTTTTTGAAGCGCGGCGAGACCCAAGCGGCCCCGTTCTCCGTGTCGATGAAAGCGACCTTGTTCTTGATCTGGCCGCCTTTTTGTTTCATGTAGCCCACGAGCCCAATGGCAATGGACGCCGCGGTATAGGTCTTACCTGAGCCGGCAAGGCCCATGATTCCGGCCTTGAGGTGGCTGTGGCCCACGTCAGCCGCTTGGAATAGTTGCATGTTCATCTCCAGGTTTCGTTTGGTTGAGCAGCCCTTCTTCGATCGCCCAACGCTTCCAATACTCGTAGAGCGCGCGTTGGCGGATCATCTCGGCATCAAGTTCGGTGGCGGTCATCAGCCGGCCTGCTTGCGCAACAGCATCGGGGTCGAGTCCGCGCTCAGATCGAACTGCGCCCGATCGGCGAGCTGCGAGCGCAAGCGCGCGTTCTCGGCGGTGAGTTGGTGAACATGCCGACGCAGGTCGGGACTGGCCTTGGCGAGTTCGATGCTCGCGCGCAAGAGAGTCTCAGTCTCACTCATGGTCATCTCGATTGGCGAAGTCACGCAGCCAATTCGAGGGCATCAGAACGGCGACGTGCAGCCGCACTTCATTACGATGGGCTCGTTCATATGCCCCGTCCCGCGCTCGCCACGCGCCGCACTTCGCGCACGTACCCGAGCATCGCACCGCGTAGCCCAAGCGCGGGCTCCAGCATCATGTCGGCGCCCAGGGCGATGTCGGCCAGCAGCGCTTTCAACTCGACAATGCGCTCATCGTCGGTGCGCACGATAATCGCGGGGATCGTCACCTCGAGATCGTCGCGCCTCTCCGCCTCGCGCTCGTCGATGTCGAGTTGCGTCAGGTCGTCGTAATCCAGCTCGGGGGTGGGCATCGGGGTCTCGCTCCTCAAGTGACTGTGGAGCGTAGTCTATGGACCAATCGTCCACATTGTCAAGGATCATTTGTCCACACGCGGCGCATTACATATCGCTGCGGCGCAGCAGGTTATGTATCAGGCGAGCTTACGAGGAGCCTGAGTTTCGGTCTGTAGGCTGGGGCGATGAAGTCGGCCCGTGACCAGCCAAAATAGATCCGCGCCGGTGAGCTGACAGAAAAGTTCAATCAAGTGATGGGGGAGGAGAGTACGCGTCTCATACCGATGGTATGTGTCCTTGGGTACCCCTAAAAGTTGCGCCATCTCTAGGGGATTTTTGGAAGCGAGCGTCCTTGCGGCTCTCACGCGTTGCACGAAGGCGCGGCGATAAGTCGTCGGTGTATAAGGCTTTGTCACTCCCGGTAGTGTGGAGCGGCGCTCCTCGCCCGTCAGTTGACTTGTAGTCCACGCTTGCATGGATAAATCGTCCATGATAAAAGTACGAAATGCCAGCGCTTCAAGACATATTTGGGATTTGGGACTCATTAGCGGACATGGCACGCGATTTGGATTTGCCATATCAACAGGTTGCGAAGTGGTCTCAACGCGAAAGGATACCTTCTGAAGCCTGGGCTTCAGTGATTGTCGCAGCGAAAGCGCGGGGAAAAACCCTAACGTTCGAGAAGCTCGCCGCCGCTAATCCACCGCGGCAATCCGCCACCGTTACGTGACCGCCTCAATCCAAGTCGGCTTGCTCCGGCGGCCCCTTCGCATCGATCTTATCCGCTCGCGTATCGCCCCCGCGCAGCACGTACAGCTCGTGCGCGATCCGCCCGAGGGCGCGGCTGATCTGCCAGGCGAAGAAGACGAGGGCGAGCAATTCGAGGGCGTAGAGGTAGGGCATAAAGGTCCTTTTCTGTTGTCCTGCAACACGTTACAGCATACACCTCGACAGAATGACCCTACGCGTCAAGTTGTCGGTGCGCAATCCCACCAATCCGGTAATCGGCGTCAGAAGGGGCCGACATGATGCCTGAAATTCATAGCGACACCCGCGCGATGGCGCTCGAGTTCCTCGACTACATGATTCGGCACTGCTGCCGGGCATTGCTCGCGAGCGAAACCGTCGATGCGCAGGCGCATTGGTACGCGCGGCTTGGGGTGTATCTGGATAAGAAAAAAGCGCTAGGAGGTCAACCCTAGCGCTTTTCTGTTTCTCTGTGGGGCCCAAAGGACTCCGCAACACAAAGCGTGGCTGCTTGAGTGTAGCGGAGTCTTGAAAGCCCTGCAAATGACCGACTCGCATCGGCAGGAGCAATGACCGCGGGGTGCGAATCGAGACTTGCTACCGAGGGTCCACGAATAGCAGGCGCGCAGCGTGAGTTCGGGAGCGCGACAAGTGGCAGAGCAGTAATGCTCTGAATGAAGCGAACGGCAGGACGGCTCCATACCGGGCTGTGAATGTTCTGCACGACTAGCCATAGGGTTAATCCGTGCAGAACCCACCACCCAAGCTGGATGCCTGGAGAGACGGGGATGAGTAAGTGCAATAGGTGCAAGAGCGAGATCACATGGGATCGAAAGGGTGTGAAGTGGGACGAATCGCTTGGGGATTATCGGGACTACATGGACGCCGAAATACAGGCGCGTGAAGTCTGCGTGTATCGGCCATGAATGTTCTGCCAACGGATTGGAGCGAGCAATTGCAAAGGGTTTATCCGAGAAGGTCCGGGCCGAGCGGGTGGCGCAGCATGAAACTGATGCTGGCCCTTCGCCGGGCTCTGTTTGATTCGACATGGGAGCAAATTATCGATGGCTGCAAAAACTACCGGGAATACTGTCAAGCGGGCGGCATTGAAGGGTCGACCTTCGTCCAAGCCCCTGCGCGCTACATCGAAGACGGCAGCTATCTTGAAACGTTTACGCATCAAGCAGCGCAAGACCCAAAAATCATCGAAGCCAAGCATAGAGAAGCCGCACGAATGGAGCGAGCTGTTGACGCTGCAAGAGCACTCGATCCAGCACTCACTCCACATCCACAGGAATGCGCAGCGGCTTTCGAAAGTCGAGTCCGATTTGCAGCGAGTGCTCCGTCACTTAAGCCTGGTCGATCAGCAGAGCTTGATGCTCGAATCGCTGCGCTCACGGGCCGCATGCGAGTTGCCAAATGAAACGCCCCAGACTAGGGAGCCTAACCTGCTGGGGCGTTGGGATGCGTAGTGACGTGAAGAGGTGTGCGCATCTTAGTGGCGGGATTTTACATGCAATCAACGGGTTGCACAAATGAACTGGATTACTCGCAATAACATGTACTTGAGTGCCCCGTACCGCATCTACAGCGGGGTCCAAGGTTTTGACGCCTGGCATTACGGCAAGCACGGGTGTTTCTGCTTAGGCAAGCAGTACGCGACGCTCTCGAAGGCCAAGGACAGCTGCGAGCAGCACAAGGTGAGCCATGCATGACGTGAGCCTCCCCGCCCGTGCCGTGGCCCTCTCCCTCACCGGGACGCCGAAGACGCAGATTGCCGAGCGCCTAGGCGTCTCGCTGCACACCGTGCGCAACTGGCTCCGCGCCCAAGCCAAGCCCGTCGGCAACGAATGGGAGCGCACCTTGGCCTTTCAGTGCCGAGTCGATCAACTGCCCCCGTTCGTGCAGAACTACCGCTTTCACCCCGAGCGAAAATTCGAGATCGACATGGCATTCGTGCCGCAGAAGATCGGCGTTGAGATCAACGGCGGGGTGTTCAACCAAAAAGCCCACGGCTCGATCAAGGGCATTTTGCGCGACATGTCAAAGAGAAATCTGTTGGTTGCTTGCGGTTGGCGAGTCCTTTGCTATACCCCGGCCGAAGTGCATCAAGGGGTGGCGATTGCGGGATTGAAGGCGTTACTACTTTTACCCACGGGAGAGAATCGATGAACTATTCACATCAGACCGCTGGCCAATCCGCGAACAACTTGCAGCAGCAAGGCTACATCACCAATGCGCCCCATGCGCCCAAAGAACGTCGCACGGAATCGTGCTTGAAGCGCTTCGAGCATCTGCTGCAATGCTATGCGGATCTCGCCACGCAGCTCGAACAGGTGGCGCTGAGCCTCGCGGGTCCGACGCCTGAGCCCCCGACCGGCAATGGCGCCGCCACCCCGCAGCCGGTTGCGCTCATCGGGCAACTCGAATACGTGGCGGAGCAGTTCGAGGGACGCCGACAGCGGATTCAGATCGCGCTCACGCGGTTGCAAGAGCTATGAACACCTTCGAGGAACGCCAAGCCTATATCGATCAGTGCTGGCGCGAGATTCGCGAATCAGAGGCCAAGGTTGCGCGCTCCAAAGCGATGTACGAGGAAGTCAACATTCGGCTCCAGGCGTTCTGGCAGCAATACAATGCCGAGATGGCTGTGTTGATCTACCGCGGCATGTTCGACCCGAATTTCTGTAAGCCAGGAGGCGATCATGGATAACCGACAAGAGCATGTATCCCCGGTGGGTGGACGTTTGCCGCGCAAGTACCCGATACCCGGAGAGCGGTGCGTGAACTGGCCCTTTGTGATGCTGTCGGGCGGGGCGATCGCGTTTTGGGTGGCCGTTTGGCTGGTGTGGTAGTTCAAGTGAAACAAAGGGAAACGCTCTGATGGAAAAGACCGTAACGAAGCTCGTCGATCAGGTCGATGAGTACCCTGCAGGCACGTGTGGCTCGTGCCACTGGCAGCGAGCCTTAACGCAGTTCAACCTGGTGAAGCCCGCCTGTACGGCGCTGCCTAAGCAGGTGGTGTGTGTGGGCACGAACATCGCGTTCGTGAACCCGATCATCGATGACTTGCATTTGGGGTGTGCGATGTGGAAGCCGTTAGAGGGGGATACGCAGTGAGCACCGAAGATCCAATGGCATACCGCCGCCTTGAAGGCCGAGAGTTAGCCGTCCAGATCCGAAGATACAAAGACGCTAGAAAGTACGGAGGCTACTCCGTGAAGGAGGAAGTGCAGGCGCGCGCAGTCAGACGAGCGTGCGCAGAGCAGATTGTGGCACTTTGTGATCACGCTCTTGCTGGCGGCGACGCTGACGTACCTCAGTCGCTAAGAATTATAAAAACATTATCTGAGGCCCTAGTCCTCGCGAGTGAGCCGCTATGAGCAAGGACAACGACAACCACACCCTGATGCGCAAATGGCTGGTGCGCCGCTTGCCGGGGTTTTATTCCTACATCACCCAACTGCCGGACACCAAGCAGGAGCAGGCCCTTTTCTACGGCAAGGACGGGGGCAAGAAGTTCATGCAGAAGGTGACCGACAACATCATGGCGGAACTCGGCCACCCGGTGACGACGCCGAGCGCGTTTGAGAAGGCGTGGAAGCATGTTTTTGGTGGTTAGATCCACCTTAGACGAATTTAGATAACTTAGATGGCCAAAGGCAAGAAAACAGGCGGACGGACCAAGGGGGTGCCCAACGCCATTACCCAGGACGTACGGGAGGCGATCGCCGTCTTTGCCGAGCGCAACGTGGGTCAGCTTGAAGCGTGGCTCAAGCGCGTTGCTAGGTACGATCCAGGTAAGGCGGCCGACATCTTCCTCAAAGCCATCGAGTACCACATTCCGAAGCTCAACCGCACCGAGGTCACCGGGGACGTGAAGCACACGGCCGGTCCCGGCCTGCAGGTAATCATCCAGCAGCAGTTCGGGCAGACCGTGAGCGGGCCTGAACGCATTGGCGTGGTTGTGAACCTGCCGGGGCCAGGCTAGTGGAGGTCAAACCGTTAGGGCCGGTGGCGGGTGCCTACTTCCAGGACGACCATCGCGTCAGCGTCATCGTGGGGCCCGTTGGCTCGGGCAAGTCCACTGCGAGCTGCCTGCGCCTGTGCCGTCACGCCTATGGTCAGAGGCCGCAAGCGGACGGGGTCGCGCGCACCCGTTTTGCCATCGTGCGCAACACCAAGCCGCAGTTGAAGGACACGACCATCAAGACGTGGCTGCAGATCTTCCCGGAGAACATCTATGGCCCGTTCCAGAACATGGCGCAGCGCTGGCAGTTCAAGCCGAAGGGCTACGACTACGCGATTGATGCCGAGTTCATGTTCCGTGCCTTGGACGATGCGGCGGACGTGTCGAACCTGCTGTCGCTCGAGGTCACCGGCTTTTACTTCAACGAGGTGAGGGAAATCGATGAACAGATCATTACCCATGCTGGACGCCGCACCCGATACCCGAGTGAGGCGGACGGTGGCAACGTCTGGGCTGGGTGGATCGGTGACAGTAACCCGTGGGACACCGACCATTACCTGTATCGAGACTTGACCGAGGCAGGCAAAAAGGATTGGAAGCTGTTCATCCAGCCGGGCGGAGAGGACCCAGGAGCGGAGAACGTCGAGAACCTGGAGGCGGGCTACTACAGCCGCGCACGGCAGGACTATGGCCCGGAGGATGCGCGCGTGTACGTCGATGCGCAGTGGGGTCGCACGCGGGCGGGAAAGCCGATCTACACCAGTTACAACGATCAGGTGCACTGCAAGGCGTTCGAGCTGGAGCCACGCTTGCCTTTGTGCATTGGCTTGGACTTCGGCCGCACACCCGCCGCGGTCATTGGGCAACACACGATGTTCGGTGGCTGGCAGGTACGGCACGAACTGTGTGCGTTCGACATGGGATTAGATCTCTTCGCCAAAGAACTGCTGCGCTTCATCACCGAGCGCTTTCCCAACTGGCAGACGGGCAACATCACTGGCGATCCTTCGGGTGTAGCGAAGGATGCGCACGATGAGACGGCGTTCGCCTTACTCAAGGCCAATGGGCTGTTCGCTCAGCCAGCCAGCACCAACGAGCTCTCCGTGCGTTTCGCGGCGGTCAATGGCGCATTCAGGCGGATGGCCGGATCACAGCCGGCGCTGATCATTCATCCTGAGTGCAAGATGCTCCGGCGTGCATGCCTTGATGGCTATCGCTTTCGCAAGCTATCGATCGTCGGTGAGCGCTATGGCGAGGATCCAGACAAGAACGAGTACAGCCACGTCGCGGAAGCCTTACAGTACCTGCTGTTGGGCGGCGGGGAAGGGCGCACGGTGTTGGGGAAGGGACGAGACGGGCAACGGTTGATTCGACCACAGGAGTGCTTGATGTGAGATTACTCATCGCGACCGACGGCAAAAACCCCATGGGCGTACAAGCGGTCTGGACGCTCCTCGACAAGTTGAAGCCCACGTTCCTCATCGTGCGCAATCAACCCGGGGTGGACATGCTCGCCTACAACTGGGCGACCAAGCACAATGTGCCCAATGTGCGCGCGCCGCTGTCGTGTCTGCCCAAGAACCTGATGGACCAGAAGCCTGACGCGGTGCTCAATTTCGGTTGGGGTAGGGACAAGGTGCTGAAGGAGTTCATCCCCATGGCGAAGCGGCACCAAGTCGCGGTCATCCCCGTCGCCTATTGAATTCCGCCGTCATGTTTGCGTTTATGCTCATCCATGAGCGTGTTCTCGAATCACTTCGCCCAGGCGACGAGTTGGCTTGATCCGGCCGCCGCCGCTGTCGGTCGAGCGACCGGCATCAAGAACTACCTGGTCAAGAAGCCAGGACCGCCCGGACCGCCGCAAGCGCCCAACGTCTCAACCGCGGCGAATCTAGCGCAGCAGCAGGACGACTTGCGCAATCGGCAGCGCGGGGTGCTCAGTAATATCTTTGCCGGTCAGAATGCGCCGGCACCGACTACGGCCAGCGGAACCGTGCTGGGTGGCTGATTCTCGCGCCTCGGAGATCATTCGCCGCTCGGCTGAACTGCAAGGCGCTCAGGCCAACTTTCGCCGCTACTGGGAAGAGATCGCCTACTACGTGATGCCGGCTCAAGCGACCTTCCTGGTGCAACCCTCCGAAGGCTTGAAGCGCACCGAGCGCCTGTTCGATTCGACCGCCGTCATCGCGAACCAGCGCTTTGCGGCGGCGATTGAATCGATGCTGACCCCGCAGTCCCAGGAGTGGCACAAGCTGCAACCGGATGCCTCCGACCTCTCGGATGATCAGCAGGTCAAGGAATATCTCGATCAGGTCAATGAAATCCTCTTCGCCCTTAGGTATCGGGCGCGCGCCAACTTCCAGTCGCAGACGCAAGAGTGCTACCTCTCCCTGGGCGCTTTTGGGAACGCGGCGCTTTTTATCGATGAGGACATTGGGTCGGGCATTCGCTACCGCTGCATCCCCATGCAAGAGCTCGGCTGGGCGCAGGACCATCAGGGCCGGGTCGATACGGTCTATCGCAACTTTAAGCTCCAGAACCGCCAGGCCGTGCAGAAGTTTCGCGAGCGTTGCCCGCCCGATATCGTGAAGTTGGCCGAGATGCAGCCCTACGCCGAGAGTGAATTCATCCACTGCGTGGAACCGAACAACGAGCGCAAGGCGAGCATGCGTGACTCCAAGGGCATGCGCTTCACCTCGACCTACGTCAGCAAGGTCGGTGAGATGGAGGTGCAGAACGGCGGCTACCGAGTATTTCCTTATGCGATCAGCCGTTATGCGGTCGCCCCTCGTGAGAACTATGGGCGTGGTCCTGCCATGGCGGCGTTCCCCGCCATCCGCACGCTGAATGAGGAAAAGAAAACCATCCTTCGCGCGGGGCAATCCCAAGTCAACCCGGCGATGCTGCTGCACGAGGAAGGGGTCTTAGAGGCGTTCAACCAGCGTCCTGGCGCGGTTAACTACGGCATGCTGACGAGTGATGGAACCCCCTTGGCTCAGCCGCTCGTGACCGGCGCCAACATCCCGTTGGGGCTCGAATTGATGAACATCGAGAAGGGCGAAGTCAACGACGCCTTTCTCACGTCCCTGTTCCAGTTCTTGAGCCAACAGCGCGGCGATGAGACAGCGGAGGAAGTGCGGGCGCGAGAAGCGCAGACCGCCACCATGCTCGCGCCCACGATGGGCCGCCAGCAGTCCGAGTTCTTAGGTCCCTTGATCGAACGCGAGTTGGATGTGGCCACTGCCATGGGCGTATTGCCACCCCCGCCGAAGCAGCTAGTCATGCGCGGTGGTGGCTACAAGGTGAGCTATCAGTCGACCATGGCGAGGAACATGCGCCTGGCCGAAGCGGGCGCGATCATGGACACGATTCAAGCGCTGGGCGTCTTGGCACAGATCGACCCGGATGCGGTCGACATCATGGATATCGTGGCAGCAGCGCGCGAAGTCGCCGAGATCAAGGGCGTACCGGCGAAGCTCTTGCGCAGTGACGAGGAAATCGCCGAGATCAAAGCGCAGAAGCAGCAGGCGATGCAGGCTCAGGCCGTCGCAGAGCACGCGCCAGGCCTGTCCAAAGCTGCGTTGAACCTCGCGCAGGCCTCCCAGGCCGGGGCCGCTGCTGCGCCTCCTGCGGCGGCTGCGGCGTGAATTTCGAGGACATCAAGACCTGGCTGCTGAGACGTCACCAGGCGTATGCAGGCCTCTTCCTGGGACCGGACGACAAGCGTCACGGCAATGCGGCCATCGTCTGGGACGACCTGAAAAAGTATTGCGGCGTAGACAAGGAGGGGCTCGTCGTGAGTCCCGTGTCGCGCATGACCGACCCGTATGCCACTGCCTATCGAGCGGGGCGGCGCGATGTGTTTTTGAGGATCCAGAAGTACACGTATTTTGAGTTCGACGAGGAGTCCACCGATGGCCGACAACGCAGCGACAGTTCTGACGAGTAGCCCAGCCACGCCTGCCGCGGTGACGCCTGCCGCGGTCGGCAATGCCGCCGCCTTAGCTGCGGTTCCGGCCGCCGTCACGCCGGTCACTCCCGCCGCGAATGCACCGTGGTACGGTGAAACCATTGATCCCAGCCTCAAAACCTGGGTCGACGGTAAGCAGTACAAGGATGCGGCGACCGCTCTCGCCGCGCACATGGCGGCCGAGAAAATGATCGGTGTGCCGGCCGATCAATTGATTCGCAAGCCCAAGGACGCGAACGATGCAGAGGGCATCAAAGCCTACCGCACAGCGCTGGGTGTGCCCGATGCACCGGAGAAGTACGAGATCACCTCCCCCTCGGGCCCGGCGGGCGCGGACTTCGTCAAGTGGGCATCGAACACCTTCCTCGAGGCGGGGGTCCCGAAGGACGCCGCAGGCGCCATCGTTGCCAAGTGGAACGAGTACGCGACGGCTGAAATTGCCAAGATGGATGTGCAGGCCAAAACTGAATTTGCCAATGGAATGGTGCAGCTGAAGGATCAGTGGGGCGGGGCGTATGACCAGCGCGTGGAGCTTGCCAAGCGGGCGCTGCGCACCTTCGGCGCCGAGATCGGCATCAACGAGATCGGCGATGCGGGCTTTCAGGCCTTGGAGAAGGGCGCGGGCGGGGGTGTGCAGTTGATCAAGCTCTTGGCGGCGGTGGGCGCGCGCACGACGGAGGACACGTTCCAAGCCGGCGCCACGCCGCAGTTCACGATGACCAAAGAGCAGGCGGATGCGAAGATGAACGAGCTCAAAGCGGACAAAGCATGGGCGACGGCGTACTTGAATGGCGATAAGAACAAGCAGGCCGAATTCCAAAAGCTCATGCAGATATCGGCCGGAACCGCGAAATAGGTATTGCATTCCGCCGTCATCACTCATAGCGTCCCATTGCGGATACGGTTTTTACCCCCGCTGACTTGGTGAAAGCACCACGCCGCGTTGCGTTAAGACGAAGAAACGGCCCCTTCACCGGATACGCCTTTCGAGAACCATTTTTATGATTCACGAGAGGTTTACCCCACATGTCATTCCAGGTCCCTACGGCCTTCGTGCAGACCTACAGCACGAACGTGCAGATGCTGCTGCAACAGAAGGGCGGGCGCATTCGCTCCTGCGTCGAGGTCGAGAAGTTCGTCGGCCAAGCCGCCTCCGCCGTCGAGCAGTTCGGCGCGGTCACGCCGGTCAAGAATTTGGCGCGTCACTCGGCCACCCCGATCATCTCCACCCCGCAGGCCAAGCGTTGGATCTACCCCAACGACTACGACTGGGCGGACTTGATCGACAACGAAGATCGCCTGCGCATGCTGATCGACCCGCAAGGGCCGTACACGGTAAACGCGCAGAACGCCATGGCACGCGCCGAGGACGAAGAGTTCGGCATCGCCATCTTCGGCACCAACAACACCGGTCAGAACGGCAACGTGCCCGTCACCTATCCCGCGGGTCAAATCGTCGCGGTCAATGTGGGCACCTCAGCGGCCACTGCCGGCATGAACATCGCCAAATTGCGCAATGCTAAGAAGCTCTTGCTGGCTGCGGGTGTGGACATCGATGCGGACGAGCTCTACTGCGCGATCACCTCGGTTGATCACGACAACCTCTTGAACGAGGCCCAAGCCATCAGCTTGGACTACAACGACAAGCCGGTGCTGGTCGACGGGCGAATCAAGGCCTTCATGGGCTTTAACTTCGTGCAGTGGGAGTTCATCGATGCGGTCTCCTACCCGCAGTCCGCCGCGGCGCTCGTCAACGGCTCAGGCTACCGATTGGTGCCCGCGTGGTCGAAGAAGTACGTGAAGTTGGGCATGTGGAACGATGTCAAGACGACGGTGGACCGCCGGCCGGACCTCCGCAATTCGGTGCAGGTGTACTGCACGGGGACCTACGGCGCCACGCGCCTGCAGGAAAAAGGCACCGTTCAGATGCTCTGCAATTAAGGGGACACGATCATGACCGTTTTTTATTCACAGGAAATGGCGGGCTTTGGCGGCCTCCCCGTCGTCAAGCCTTCGGCGCCGCAATACGCCGGGGACCTCTTCGTGTATCAGGCCACCATCGCGCTCGCTTCCCAAGCGACGACCGATACCATCGTTCTCGCCTACATCCCGCCCGGCAACTCGTTTCAGTTCGCTTTGCTCTCGACCGACACCTCGTTGGCGACGTCCACCATCGCCATCGGCATCACCGGCAGCACGGGCAAGTATCGGGCGGCGGCGGTGCTCACCACAACCAACACGCCCGCGTTCAGCGCAGCCCCGGTTGCGAGTTATGCGAACGTGCCGCTCACCGCCCCGGAGACGCAGTTCATCACGATTGCGGTGGCGGCACTGCCCGCAACGGGCCTGCTGGTCTATCAGCAGTACTGGGCGATGTAAGTGGCGACCTTAAGGCTCTCGACCTTTCCGGGCGCGACCGAGGCGCAGATCGTCTCGGCCGTCGGCGCGGCGACCGTCACCAGCAACATTGAGTTGACGGTGGACATGGGCAACACCATGGACGGATCGTCGCGCGTCATTCAGCGCGACGAGGTGCTCTTGGCCTTGCAGCGGCTGCGTGACTACATCCTCGATCACACGGTCATCCCGTGACCGCCAAGGTCTACGACGTTGGGGTTGCGTATCAGGGCTACACGACCCATTCGACGCAAGGGGGCTTCCCGATCCGTCTCACCGCGACTGGTCAGGTGCTCGCGGTGCCGGGCATGTTGATCGGGTTCTATGTCAACTCGACCACCGCCGGCACGCTGATCCTGTCCGACTCGCTCTCCGCATCGAATCCGATCTCAGGGACCATCACGCCCGTGATCGGCATGCAATGGTTCCCCTCGATTCACTTGGTGGGCATTTTCGCGACCATCGGCGGGACGCTCGATGTCACGTTCTTCTACTTGAAATAGGCGCGCTCCATGCAGGCTTTGCTCGGCACCTACACGGCGGGGACGCTGCCTCTTGCGGGTACGGTCCAGGCAGGAACGATTGCGTATTTGTCGGATTTGAATACCACGATGATATCCGACACCGTGAGTTGGCAGCCTATCCATCTCAATAACGGCATCAATAACCTCACCTCGAAGAATACCGGTCACGTACGCGCGGGCGTAGCGCGCGTGCTCGGCGGCACGGGCATCTGCAAAGTCGCCTGCATCGGCGATTCGATCGCTCTCGGTGCCTTTGCAAACGGCGTTGTCTTTGCGGGCAATAAGCCCTTGGGCTACCCCGCGCAGTTAGCCAAACAGCTCACTGCCAAGGGATTGCCGGCCACGAATGACAGTTGGTTTGGCAGTGGCAACGTCGCCCCTGCGACCGCTGCGGGATATACCGCTTACAACCCCGCAGTGACATTTCCCGTTGCGGGATTCGCCCCCGGAGCAATAGCGGGCCTTGGCGCCTTCGCGATGGCATCGACCACGAATGGCGCGACCCTCGCCTTCACGCCCACCATCGCCTTTGACACCATCGATATCTATTACTTGGGCGGCACGGGCGGGGCGTTCAATGTGAACGTCGATGGCGGCGCTACGCTTCAAACCGTGACGCCGTCCGGCACGCATCTCCCCTTTGTCGCGACCATTACCGGAGTGGCGCTGGCCACGCACACCATCAATATCGTGACCAACAGCGCGACCGGGGTATTCATCGCGGGCATGGCGGTGAGGGCATCGGGAACCCCGCGCATCGAGACCTATAACATGGGGTGGTCCGCCGCGCTCGTCTCCACCTATGCGCAGCCGACCAACAGTACCTTTCAATATAACTACTTCGTTGCATTGCCCGTGGTGGCGCCGGATCTCACCGTCATTAACCTCACCGTCAATGATATCGACCAACAGCCGAGTTCAAGCGCCGTGTATCAGGCGGCGTTGCAGACCCTGGTCACGCAAGCGCTCGTGTCTGGCGATTGCGTTATGATGGTGGGCAATCCTGGCAACAAGGCGAGCTGGACGACTAATCCGTCCGCCGCCGCCGCCTATCAAGCGGCCGTGTACTCGGTTGCTTACGGCTCCAACATCCCACTCATCGATATCACGCAGCGCTGGACCTCCTACGCGGTGACGAATCCCGTGATGCCCTACGGGGACCCGGGCGGCACTGCGCTGCATCCGGGCCAAGTCGGGCATGCCGATATTGCGAAAGCGATCTCTGGCGTCTTCCTCTAGGCCGCCATGGCCTCCGATATCCAAATCGCCAACCGGGCCTTGCAGAAGCTGGGCGCGGCCTCGATCACCTCGTTCAATGACAACTCAACCGCCGGTCGCGCGATGAATCTCGCCTATACGATCGTGCGCGATGCGGAGCTGCGGCGGCGGCGCTGGAAGTTCTCCATCACGCGCGCGAACTTAGCGCCCCTCTCGACCGCACCCGTCAATGGCATCTACAACCTGCAATACCAGTTGCCCGCCCAGTGCCTGCGCATCTTGAACGTCGGTGACTTCTCCCCTGGGGCGGACACGAGCGACTATCGTAATCGCACGGTCGCGGATTATTCGATCGAAGGCAATCTGATCCTGACCAATATCGCCTCGCCGTTGAGTTTGCGGTTCATCCAGCAGATCACCAATCCGGGGCAGTTTGACTCCGCCTTCGCCGAGGCCTTCGCGGCGCGCTTGGCCTGGGAGACCTGCGAACAGATCACTCAGTCGGGGGAGAAGCGCAAGCTCGCGATGACCGAGTACAAGGCGGCGATCTTGGAGGCCGCGCAGGCGAATGCCTTGGAGATCCCGCCGGACTTCAAGGCGGACGACTCCTGGATGCTGGCGAGGATCCAGTAATGGCAAAAGCCTCGCCTGGGTACACGAGTTGGAACGCGGGGGAACTCTCCCCGTACATGGAGGGCCGAGTCGATCAGGCACGCTACCAGAACGGCGCCCATGCGTTGCAGAACTTCCAAGCCATGGTCCAAGGCCCCGCCCAGCGCCGCGGCGGGTTTCGCTTCGTGCAGCCGGTCAAGAATGCGGCCAATCGCACGTTCGTGCGTCCGTTCGTCTTCTCGATCACGCAAGCCTTCACCTTGGAATTTGGCGGCAACTACATCCGCTTTTACTTCAATCACGGCCAGATCCAAGTGTCCGGCGTTGCTGCCTATAACAATGCGACGCCCTACGCGATCGGCGCGCTCGTCTCAAGCGGCGGCGTGAATTACTACTGCACCGCCCCAACCACGGGCAACGCACCGCCGAATGCCTCATTCTGGTATGCGCTCACGGGGACGATCTACGAGATCCCCACGCCCTACGCGGCGGCTGACTTGGTCGATAGTGAGGGGGCGTTCGCACTCAAGATCGAACAGTCGGGAGATGTGCTCTATATCGCCGCCGGTGGGGCGGGTGCTGGATATGCGCCGCAAACCCTGACGCGCTTCGGGGATACCAATTGGGTGCTCACGCCGTACTTCCCGACCGACGGTCCCTTTACCGATGCGAACACGGACCGCACCTTGGCGCTGTGGTCGAGCGGCATTTCCGGCGTGGTCACCCTCACCTCGAGCCGCGCGCTCTTTGCCGCGACTGACGTAGGACGCCTGATCCGCATTGCGGTGGCCTCGCAGAACACCCCGCCCTGGACCGGGAATGTCGCCTACACCGCGGGCAATTTGGTCTCGAACGGGTTCAGCGTCTACAAGGCGCTGAATGCCGCGACCTCCGGTCCTGATGGCCCAATCCATATCGCCGGCACCGCGTATGACG
>WNFR01000734.1_pt1 | contig 39094 bp, 32 predicted proteins | sample 5400221 | NCBI WGS metagenome assembly WNFR01 (sample SAMN13153357, study PRJNA577476) | soil metagenome | isolation source: 40 cm soil under Madrone tree | place: USA:California | collected 2016-06-14 | reverse complement strand
CGCTTTAGATGCCGACACTTTGTTTTCGCCGCAGACAATTGGAGCGTTGGCCCACAGGTTCTACGATCCGCAAATCGGCGCTATTGCCGGCAATGCAAAAGTCGGCAATCGCATAAACCTCGTCACACGCTGGCAGGCGCTCGAATATATAACTTCACAAAACATGGACCGTCGTGCCTTCGCCAGTCTCAACTGTATTACCGTTGTGCCAGGTGCAGTCGGCGCCTGGCGCCGGGATCTGGTCGAGAAAACCGGAGGCTTTTCTTCGGACACGCTGGCTGAAGATCAAGATCTTACCCTGCGCATACGAAGACTCGGCTACAAGATCGGTTACGAAGAAAATGCCGTTGCCTGGACCGAAGCCCCGGACCGTTTGCGCTCGCTCGCTCGACAACGTTTCCGCTGGGCCTATGGCACACTGCAGTGCATGTGGAAACATCTTGACGCGCTGTTTCGACCGCGGTACGGCGCACTCGGTTTCGTTGCGTTGCCGAACGTCTGGATCTTTCAAATCCTGTTTCCTTTGATCTCGCCCGTAATGGATTTAATCCTCCTCTACACCTTGGTATCGGCAGGACTGGATCGTTGGCAACAACCGACTGGTTACTCATCGACGAATTTGCAACAGGTGCTCTTCTATTACGCGCTGTTTCTGGCGATTGATTGGATCTCGGCATGCTTCGCCTTCGTCCTCGAGCGGCAGGAACGGTGGCGACTGCTTTGGTGGCTTTTCCTCCAGCGCTTTTGTTATCGCCAGGTGATGTACTACGTCATGATTAAGTCCGTTGCGATGGCTGTTCGTGGCCCGCTCGTCGGGTGGGGCAAACTCGAGCGCAAAGCCACGGCCGAAGCGCGACCTTAACCCGGAAGAAACTCATGTCGAACCTGCGGAGGGCATGGCTTGTTTATGCGTTATTGCTGCTTGCCGCGTTTGGCTTTCGTTTCTCTATTGCCCGTCACCTTGCAAACGACAATCCAGACGATGGCCGGGTCTATGCGCAAATCGCGCGTAACCTGCTCGAGCAGCATGTCTATTCGCATGCGACCGAACCGCCTTACGATCCTTCCTTTATCCGTTTACCCGGCTATCCGCTGTTTCTCGCTGCAATTTATACAGTCTTCGGTCACAACAACAATACCGCGGTAAGAATCGTTCAAGCTCTATTAGATACTGCGACCTCTTCGTTGATTGCGCTGGTTGCATTTCAGTGGGCGCCGGAACAGAGAAAACGAGCAGCATCAATTGCGGCACTTGCATTGGCGGCAGCTTGTCCGTTCACGGCTATTTATGTCGCGACCATTCTTACCGAAGTCGCCACAAACTTCCTTGCTGTTGCAATGTGTCTTGCGGCCACATTGGCGTTCAAGGCGGCGACCAGAAAGCTCACGTTCATATGGTGGGCCATCGCCGGTCTCCTCGGCGGTATAGCCGTTCTCTTTCGACCAGACAGCGGACTTTTCGCAGCGGCGATAGGAATTACGATCGTCGTATCGGAAGTCGCAGGCGCTGGCAGCGAAAGCATGTCAGGGCCATTGTCAGTCAAAGCGAAGACTCTCCTTCACCGGCTGTGGCGATCGGTGCCTCCGGGAGCTGTTTTCACATTAGCATTTTGTCTGGTTCTGGTTCCCTGGACCATCCGCAACAAAAGAGTCTTTCATCTGTTTCAACCTTTAGCACCGGCCCATGGCGAAATGCCCGGCGAATTTGTGCCACGCGGCTACTTGCTGTGGTTGCGCACATGGCTCGATGACGAACGCTACATCGGTCCGCTTCTTTGGTCGCTTGACGCGTCACCTATAAAAATTGATGACCTTCCCGATCGGGCCTTCGACTCAGAAGAGGAACGCGACCGGGTCGAAGCCCTGCTGGAAAAATACAACCATCCGAATGATGCCCAGGTATCGCAAGGCGAAGCGCCTGCCCAGGTCTTTCAGGTCCCGCAAACAGGACGGGAAAACAAACCGCCACCAGGTGAAACACCCCATCCTGCCCCTGCTGATGAAGAACCTACTCAGGGAGACGAAGAGGATAAAGGCGACGAACAAGATACTGAGTCGAGCGATCAGGAAGAGAACCAGAATCAACAGGACGTTGAGATGACCCCCGAGATTGATGCCGGATTTGCACAGATCGCCCACGAGAGGATAGCTCGCTCACGTCTTCGTTATCTTGTAGTGTTGCCTCTGAGGCGGGGCGGCACGCTTTGGCTCGACACGCATTCGCAGTACTACCCCTTTGAAGGAGAACTGCTGCCACTTGAGGATTTGGACTACCAAATTCATCAGCAGCTCTGGCTGCCTCTGTTTGCTGGTTTGACCTTGCTCTATACGTTGTTGGGCATAGCGGGTGGTTGGTTTCTCTGGCGCATGAATACCTTTACTGCCCGGAGGTGGGTCATGCTTGCATGCTTGATTATTTTTATCCGCCTGGGATTTTTCTCGACGATGGAAAATCCAGAGCCAAGATACGCCGTCGAGATTTTTCCCTTTCTATCGATCCTGGGAGGTATTGCGATTGGTCAGATGGTAGGGTTGATAGGAACAACGAAAAGGGGTTCAGCCCCCAATTGAACGCACTGCTCGTCGCGTGAGTAATTGTTTGAGACCGCCCGGAACTATCGCCCTCAGCAGAGCGTGCGCAACGCGGGTAGGAACCATTGCACCGTGTTGCAATAACACGTATTCACTTTCCCACCAGCTCGGAACGAATTTACCTTTAAACTTTCTCAACCCGTCAAAATTATAGAAGCCACTGAATCTACGGGAAACTGATCGCAGTGCGGGTTCCATTACTGGATGATCGTGCGTTGAGATATCATCATTGCCTTCTTTTGCCAGCGGTGCGGTGCCAAGAGTTGCGAGAGTAGCACCATCCTCTTTCAGCCGCTTCAGGGCTTGGACCACAAGCAGATCTGCTGTGCCCGGTGGAGCGTCAAACTTCCGGAGGACGTCTTCCAGATACCAGCCATTGCGCGCGGGAATCGGACTGACGGCAAGGAGGCCGACCAAATGGTTTTTCCCGTCGTGGGCGGCAAATAGTTTTTTCCGCTCAGCGCGTAGAAAAGGATCCAAGGCGAGAAGCCAGCCAAAAGTTGTTGCCGCAGGACGTGCCTTGAGCCACTCCAAACACAACTCGGCCGTCTCTTTTCTGAACTGCTCATCAAAATTCTCGATCAGCTCGACTCTTACACCGGCGCGCGTGGCCTGGTTCACACCTGCTCTTAACTTCTTGGCGCAATTACCGCGAGGGTTCCACGTTTTAAGGTCGAAGTAAGGAGCAGCGCCGATTTTGATAGCGCTCAATCCGAGCGGCACTACCTGCCGAGCAAAATGTTCCGTGGCCGGAACAAAAGCGGCAATGCGTTTGGCTCTTGCCGCGGCGACCATGAAGCCTTTGACGAGGGCCACCGTATCTTCAGGTCTGGCGAGCGGGTCACCTGCAGCCAACCAGACCCGACCAAACTCACCATATACAATTGCACCGTCTATTCCCGGCATGGTCCACGCGGAACCACCCGGCGCTATGCTGACCAGCGAGTGCGCGTTATAGCCATACTCGGACTGTAGTTGTAGTAACTCCTCGGATGGATCCGGCACGCGCGAACGCCGAGCCTCACTACGCAAGGAACCTACTTTGTTTTTGACGTAGCGCGCCCCGTAGCTGGCTCCGCCCGCAGCGAGCCACCAGAAGTCACGTACTGGAATATGTGCATGCATGAAAAACCTCGGAAGAAAGATCCGAAAGGTTTAGCCGTCTCGTTAGAGCAAGTTTAGATCACAACAATAGTAATGAGAAAGGCTAGGGATTTGGAGTAGGTGATGCCTTCGGCGCCGGCGTCTGTTCTGACGGCAACACGCTGGCTGGATTGGGTGCATCCGGAGACGTATGCAGGTGAATCGCCTTCCAGGTATTGCCCAATCGCTTAAATACAAGGGTCATACGACCGGAGGCTGTTTCCGGAGTGCCCTTAAACGTTTGTGTTTGAGTCCACAAACAGCTAACAACCGCGCCATCCCTCCCTAACATAGTAACTGATACGTCGCGGACATCGAGTTTAACATCTTTTAGCTCAGGATAAGAGCTTTCGCGGTTCTTGCGCACCTGCTCCCAACCCTTGGTTACTGTCCCGTTGTTATTGAAGAGTACTAATCGCGGGGAATTCCAATAGACGTCGGTAACCGCTTTTACGTTTGTATGACGAATGCCATCGAGCAGATTATTGAAAGCGGCAATAACTGCGTCTGATCCAGGGGGTTGTGTAGTCACTACGGGTTTCTTAGCGGTGGTAGTGGGCGTTTTGGCAGCGGTCGCGGGTTTTTTGGTCTCGGTCGACTGCTTCGGTTTTTCGGCCGCCTGGTTGGTGTTGGTAGACCGCGGTCGAGCAGTTGTGGCGGCTGATGAGTTTGTATTCTGTCCGAACGCCATCATTGAAGCTGTTAAGAAAAGAGACACAATAAAGATGAATGTTCTAATCATGATTTTACTCCTGACTTGTAATAAGAGTAGTCCAGCTGATGCCGGAGCACTGAGACAAAAGCGCTATCGCTTCTCCTTCATTAAACATCACCAAGTTCATTCAGGGCATCGAACCAGGGCACACCGCTGCGCAGGCGATCCACGGAACGCTGGCGACCCAGGATCTCGAAGATTTCGAACATCGATGGGCCAACAGCTTGTCCCGTTAGCATCGTGCGGGAGGCGTTAATCAATAGACCGGCCTTGACCCCGGTCTCTTCAGCAAACTCTCGCAACGCAACCTCAGCGCTCGTGGCGCTAAATGGATCGACCTCCGCCAACTTATTGGCCAGCCCTGGTAGGAGTTCGCGGAGGCGTGGTTCCTTCTTCAAGTTTTTACTAACGGCCGAATCTTCAAAGTCGAAATCGTCCGAAAAATAGGCGCGGCCTTGCGATGAGAAATCCTTAAGGGTAAAGAACCGCTGGCGAATTAAGTCGACGGTCCTTATCAGCCATTTCTGTTCCTCGTCGTCGTATTCCTCCCGCCAGAGCTTGTTAGCACGCAACTCTGCTTTAACCATCGGCAACAACTCTGGAAGAGGCATAGTGCGAATATATTCCGCATTCATCCAGAGCGCCTTATCGTCGGTCCAGTGTCGCGGATCGTTCTCATGAAAATTAAAGATCGAATTCGCACGCCCGATCCCTTCCAGGGAGAAGATTTGAATCAACTCATCCCGGCTCAAGATCTCCTTGCCTGCGGGTGGGGACCAGCCCAATAAAGCCAGGAAGTTGCGAAAAGCCCCAGGCACAAAACCCCTATCGCGATAGGTCGTAAGAGAAACCACCTCTCCATGTTTACGTTTTGATAACTTACTTTTGTTAGGCGCCAGGATCAGTGGTAGATGCGCAAACCGCGGTACGTTTACACCGAGGGCCTCGTAAAGCAGTACCTGCTTATGTGTGTTTGTCAGATGATCCTGTCCGCGTATGACGTGCGTGATACCCATCTCGATGTCGTCGATCACGACCGACAGGTTATAGAGTGGATGACCGTCGGAGCGTAGTAAGACGGCAGCTGCGCGGCGGTCTGATTCTTCAAGCGAGAGGTCACGAAAAGCATTGCTGCGTTGATCGACGCCTTCAGACGATTGAGCACGAGCCCGGTCGGCGATCCCTTTCTTAACCGTTGTGTCATCGCGCTGTTCGCGAGGCGAGAAATCACGGTAGGCTTTGCTTTGTTTTACCAGTTGGTAGGCCGCAGCCCGGTGTTTATCCGCGTTCTGTGATTGAAAGATAATCTTTTCCTCGTAGTCGAGGCCGAGCCATTCCAGTCCGTCGATAATTGAGCGGGTAGATTCCTCCGTTGAGCGCTGCAGGTCCGTATCTTCAATCCGCAACAGAAACTTCCCGCCGGTTTTCCGCGCATAGAGCCAATTGAAAAGCGCGGAACGGGCTGCGCCGATATGGAGGTAGCCGGTAGGTGATGGAGCGAAGCGTACGCGAACAGTCATAAGAGCGGAAAGAGTCGGGGGTTACTTATTGGGGAAAAAGCAACGAGTGACAGATGACTCACCTGACAAGGTCTTTACTTGTCACTCATCACTTGTCACTCGTCACGATTTTTCTGGCGGAGATGACAGGATTCGAACCTGTGAAGGGCTTTTGACCCTTAACGGTTTAGCAAACCGCCGCCTTCAGCCACTCGGCCACATCTCCGTGCCCGTGATCAGGCGAAAGCCAATTCTAGTCGGCACCCGCAGATTGTCAAGGTAAGGTGCTCACCAGTATCAGCTTCCACACGCCACGTTATACAATTCCACTCGTGAGCAAGTTTCATTTAACGCGGCGCCAATTCTTGACTGGTTTGGTGGCTGCTCCTCTGGTCGCCGTCTCGGCGACGTCGGCCTATGCGCGTTTGGTGGAGCCTTATAACTATCTCGTTTCAGAAAGGGACATCCAGATACGGAATCTGCCGGACCGGTTTGAAGGGTTTCGAATTACGCAACTGACCGATGTGCATCATAGCCGCATTGTCGGAATTGAAGAAGTGCGTCGGGTGGTGAGTCTGGCGCAACAAACAAGGCCAGATGTTTTTGTTCTCACTGGAGATTACACTACCTCCTATCGACGCTTCATAGAGCCTTGCGCCGAGGCTCTTTCCCAATTGAATGCTCCTGAGGGGGTCTGGGCCGTGCTGGGAAATCACGATCACTACACGGACCCGGAATTGACAAGGCGTGCATTGGCACGCAACCACATCAATGTGCTGACCAATGCCAATACAACTCTCCGTCGCGCATCGGATTTTATCCAGCTATCGGGAATAGACGACTGGTCCTGGGGAGGCACAGATTGGCTTCGGGCATTCGACGGCTTGAAAGCAAACAGTCCTACTATCCTACTTTCACATCAACCACTGGTGCTGGACTTTGCCGAGACGCAGAAAACCTCACTGATACTCAGTGGCCACACTCATGGTGGTCAGATCAATCTGCCGTGGTTGGGAGCACCGGCCCGATTCGTTACCAAAGACCTCCGATATGCTCAGGGGCTTTTCAAGCGAGGTAATACACAACTCTACGTTTCCAGCGGCACAGGAGTCATTGGCTTGCCCGTACGACTGGGCGTCCGTCCGGAAATCGCTGTCTTGCGGTTACGTCGAGCGGCTGATTAAGACCGTCATTTCTCAATGCGTTCGCTGAATTGCCATCAAGGTTAGATCGTCAGCAGGCGACTTTACCGCAAAGGCGTTAAGCTGTTTCCTGCAAAGCTCAATCAGCGCATTCGGAGCCAGGTCTTTGTTCTCACTCAAGAGCTGAGAGAGCCTGTCCATCCCGTACTCGTTGCCCAAGCCGTCTAAACTTTCGGAAAGCCCGTCGGTGTAAAGAAAGAGCGTGTCGCCCTTTTGCATTTTTACCTTATTAACCGAAAAGCTCTCACTGCAAAACACACCTACCGGTAGGCCGGTAGCTTCTATGCGGCTAATCTTGCCGGCCTGGATCAGAAGCGGCGGTAAGTGGCCCGCATTGCAAATTTCGACGAAACCGTCAGTACCAGCCCTCCCGTACACAAGCGTGGCATATTGAGTTGGCAACGTGCTTTCGCAAAACACGCGACTGGCCTGCTCAATCATCTGACCCAGCGGTAGATTGATGGAAACCAGTGTCCGAAACATTGCGTGGAGATGTGCCATGAGCATTGAGCCAGCGACGCCTTTGCCGGAAACATCGCCCAGCACAAAGTGCAGGGACTGATTATCTCCGTCGATGAAGTCGCAATAGTCGCCACTCACGACGCCTGCCGGCTGGTAATGGTATGCCACTTCCCAGCCGTCCACTTTCTTATCGTGCTGCGGGAGTAGTCCTGTTTGAATCTGAGCGGCCAACTGCAGATCTTCTTCAAGCGCGCGTTGCTCGTTCGGTGTCAGGTCACCGAGGCAAAAGCGCGTTAAGGGATCAGCGAGCAGTCGTTCAGTTTCTATCGGGTCATGACAGGCCTCGCAAAGACCAAAGACGCCTGTATCTATCCGCCGGAGCGCGGCATCAACTTCCTCGAGTAGTCTTGTTAGTTCAATTGGACTGCGGAGAACATCTACTGCCGCCTCTAATCTATGCCGACGATCAATTAATTGTTCGTGCAGTAGAGGCTCAATTGCGGTAACCATTGCCTGTTCCCTTTCATTGTCCCGGTTGAAACAATTGTTGCGTTGCTAAGCGACGAGGCTCGTTGGACGAGGAGCTCTTTGCAATTGCAGTGGAAGTTGTGGAGCGCAGCACAGCTTAGTGAGGCGCGCTCTGTCGCGCTGCATTTCTGCACTGTTTGCCAGCCAGGCGCGCACTTCGCGGAAGATTTTGGCCGCATGCGCGTCAGGCGGCTCGACTAAACGATAGTGCATCCACTTGCCTTCGCGGCGCGGGGATACCAGACCTGCGCGACGCAGATAGGCAAGATGCCGGGAAATTTTTGGCTGGTTGGTGTTCAGAACTTCCACGAAAAAACAAACGCAGACTTCATCGTCTCCGATCAGGTTAATGACCCTCAAGCGAGTTCGGTCCGCGAGAGCTTTGAACAGGAGTTCTATGCTGTACTCTTTGCCGCTCATTCCGTGCCTTTTCTTTGTTTGCTGCCCGCGCAGTAAATACGATTCTGATCACTGAGGAGTTCCTTTAGGGATCGACTTATTTAGGCTCAAATGCCTTGCTCCTTCTACCCGCTTATTGCGTGCAAAATGTGCGATCTATTCTGTGCCCAGCAGGGTGCTCCGCCGTTCCATCAGCACAGTAGTGCGCCACACGCCATTAAGCTTTGCAATGCGGTCTCGACGTCCGACTTCGCGAAATCCAATTCTTCTATGCAATGCAATGCTGGCGACGTTTTCCGGAAATATGCTCGCCTGCAGAGTCCAGATCGCATTGTTCTCAGACTCCGCGACAAGACCTTCGAGCAGCGCCCTACCGTACCCCTGACCGCGGGAGTTGGCGGCTACATAAACGCTTACCTCCGCCACGCCCTCGTAGGCCTTGCGCGCCGATATGCGACTGAGCGCCGCCCAGCCCGTTACTTCAATCTCGCGACAGACAATCAGTCTCGCGAACCTAAGATGGGCTGTGTCCCACTCGTCCCACGAGGGAGCAGCAGTTTCGAAGGTAGCGTCTCCACCAGCTATTCCCGCGAGATAGATCTCACGAACTTTAGGCCAGTGTTCCGGCGTTAATGGCAACAGGTTCATTGAGAGCGTTACGGCGTACATATACGGCTTGACAGATTCGATAGCAGGCAGTAATGTCGCTTCATATTCGCGTTGGCGAATGTAACTATAAAGGAGGTCGGTCATGGAAAACAAGCTAGCGGACAACGTGGAAGTGCTGAAGGCTCACCTGGCGCTCAACGTGAGGGACGTCAAACGGAGTATCGATTTTTACAAGAAGCTTCTTGGCATCGAGCCTCTGAAGGTGCGCCCTGGCTATGCGAAATTCGACGTACAAACACCACCACTTAACCTGTCATTGAATGAGAATGAATTCAGCGGACAAGGAGCGCTTTCCCATCTCGGCATTCAGGTGGGCTCAAGTGATGACGTACGGGCGATTAAGGAGCGATGGACCGCGGCTGGGCTTCTTACTCGCGACGAAATGCAGACAAACTGTTGCTACGCGCTTCAGGATAAGACCTGGGTTCAGGATCCCGATGGAAATCACTGGGAAGTGTTTGTTGTTTTGAAAGATAATCTTCCAGAGATTCCGGATACAGGGGCCCAAACATGTTGCCGGCCTCAGCCGGTGGGAATCGAGCGGTGAATTACAACCTCGCCCGCAGGGCGGTAGCCGAAGCGATCGGTACGACGATGCTATTAGCTGCAGTGGTGGGCTCGGGAATCATGGGCGAACGTCTGGCCGCCGGCAATGTCGCGCTGGCCCTATTTGCCAACACCATTACCGTCGTGGCTGTGCTCTTCGCCCTGATTTTGGCTTTTGGAACGATCTCAGGCGCACACTTCAACCCGGCCGTGACTTTGACCGACGCTTCACAAGGCGGGCTTCCGTGGCGCGATGTGCCTATTTATATTTTGGCGCAGGTTGGTGGCGCATTTGCGGGAGTTGCTGTTGCTCACTTGATGTTTGGTCTACCGTTATTCTTTGCTTCGCAACATGTGCGCGGCGGACCGGCCCAACTCTTTAGTGAGTTTGTTGCCAGCTTCGGGTTGCTGGCAGTGATTTGGGGTTGCGTCAGGCTCCGTTCAACGGCGGTCCCTTTTGCGGTAGCAGCCTATATTCTAGCTGCTTGTTGGTTCACGGCCTCTACCTCGTTTGCCAATCCTGCTGTAACTCTTGCTCGGGCGGCTAGCGACACTTTCGCAGGCATCAGGCCAGTCGACGCGCCTGGTTTCATCATCGCGCAACTACTCGGCGCTTTTGCGGCTACCTATCTTTTTCGCTGGCTCGTGCCTACCACTCCGAAAGATGCAGCCGCGGTTTTGCTGGAGCACAAGAAACCAACATGACTGAACGGAAGCGAGTCTTGATTCTCTGCACTGGTAACTCCGCTCGAAGTCAGATCGCGGAAGGCCTTCTGCGCCACTTCCATGGTGACTGTTTTCGAGTGTGTAGCGCGGGCATTGAGCCCAGCTTTGTTCGTCCTCAAGCGATCCGGATCATGAATGAAATCGGCATCGACATCTCAACTCATCGGTCCAAGTCTATAGATGAATTCCTAAGTCAGGAATTTGATTACGTGATTACCGTCTGCGACAACGCCAACGAACGCTGCCCTTTATTCCCGGGTTCGCCCAATCGTATCCATTGGAGCGTAGAAGATCCGGCAGCCATAGCAGGCGATGAGGAGACTCAACTTGCGGCATTCCGTGAAGCGAGAAAGGAGTTGCAGCAACGGCTTGAGGCATTTGCCAAAAACGAGTGCGCATAGATCTTGACACTTCTATTGAAACAGAGTACTTTGCAATACGAAGCGAGTTGCGTCCGCCGGGTGACGTCCTATTTCAACTCTCTGCGCACCCTCAGCGTTCTCGGCGACTCTGCGGTGAACTTTCTTTGACGTGCAAATCCACCGCAAAGACGCAGAGAACGCTGAAGGGGCACAGGTAGATTTTCAAACCAGGACACTAGTGTCTGCCGGCATGCCGCTGCGTTTGTGGATGCGGTAAAATGTTGGAATTCTGTAAAGTAGTCAAAGCCGGTACTGGCAGTTACAATGGCGCCTCAATGAGTCTTCTGGAACGTATTAACTCACCTGCCGATCTGCGAAGGCTGCAGCTGGATCAACTGGTAACAGTAGCGGACGAAATCCGCGCCTACATTTTGGAGACAATGTCTCGCGTGGGTGGTCACACTGGAGCCTCTCTCGGGGCCGTGGAATTGGCTGTTGCGTTGCACTTCGCGTTTGCGACGCCCAAAGATCGTCTCGTTTGGGACGTCGGACACCAAGCCTACGCTCACAAGATTCTAACCGGACGACGCGAACTGCTCCCGACGATCAAGCAGTATGGCGGCATTAGCGGATTCCTGCGGCGAGACGAATCGGAATACGACACTTTCGGCGCAGGCCACGCATCCACGTCTCTTTCCGCCGCCCTGGGAATGGCAATCGCTCGTGACAAAAAGGGCGAGGATCACCATGTTGTGGCTCTCATTGGAGATGCCTCCCTCGCCGGTGGCATGGCGATGGAAGCAATTAATCAGGCCGGACATCTCAGGAGCAGACTGATAGTCGTTCTCAATGACAATGAGATGTCGATTGCTCCTGCCGTTGGCGCCCTTACCGGTTATTTAAATCGGATTCGGAGCGCTCACGGTTATCATCGATTCAAAGATGAGGTTGAAGAAACACTGCTGGCGATTCCTTCGGTAGGTGAGCGTTTACATCATGCTGCCAAGACCATGAAGGATGCGATTGCCGCAGCTGTTCTGCCGGGTGCTCTGGTAAGCGAGCTCGGCTTCAAATATATCGGCTATGTTGACGGACATAATCCTCGGGCGCTTGTCGCAGCTTTCCGTGAAGCGCAACAAGTCAAAGATGGGCCAGTGATTGTGCACGCGTTGACGACCAAGGGAAAAGGTTATCCGCAAGCAGAGAGCGATTACTATCGTTGGCACGCAACTGGTCCTTTCGATCTCAAGACTGGCAAGCCGATAAAGACCGCAGCAAAGTCCGCTACGTACACTACTGTGTTTGGCGAAACGCTATGCCGGCTAATGGAAGATAATCCTAAGATTGTGGCGCTGACTGCCGCCATGCCTGATGGCACGGGAGTCTGTTCCGCTCTGGAAAGATTTCCTGGACGAGCGTTTGACGTAGGTATTGCCGAGCAGCATTGCGTAACCTTTGCGGCCGGTATGTCTTGTGAAGGACTAAAGCCGGTTTGTGCTATCTACTCCACGTTTTTGCAGCGTGGCTACGATCAGTTGGTGCATGACGTTTGTATACAGAACTTGGATGTTAAGTTCTGTCTCGACCGTGGCGGTATTGCTGGAGGTGATGGGCAAACACATCATGGACTCCTCGATATCGCTTATCTTCGCGGCGTCCCTAACATTGTGGTCATGGCGCCAAAGGACGAGGGCGAGATGCGCGATATGCTGTTTACCATGGTCGAGCACAATGGACCGGCCGCTATGCGTTATCCTCGAGGTAATGGAGTTGGCGCAGACATTGAACGTGAACCTCAGTTGCTGGAGATTGGTAAAGGCGAAATACTCCGCGATGGTGGCGAGATCGCGATCGTAGCCTACGGTTCGATGGTTCATCCTTCGCTTGCGGCAGCTAAGAACCTGGCAAAAGAGGGTCTCGAAACTACCGTTGTTAATGCAAGGTTTGTAAAGCCGTTAGATGCACCGCTACTCCTCGCGCTGGCGCGCACGAAGCGCTTGATTGTTACCGTGGAAGAAGCTTACCTCGCGGCGGGTTTCGGCTCTGCGGTGTTGGAACTGCTTGAAGAAAACGGATTGCAGGACAAAGTTCGCGTCGTCCGCATGGGTATACCTGATCGCCTAATAACCCATGGCGACCCGAAATTGCTCTTAGCCAAGTATGGCCTCGATTCTGATGGAATTTACACCCGAGTGAAGGAGAGTATTGAAGTGCTTGATGAGCGCCGCGCAAAGCCGCACCGGGTAGTCTCATGAAACCCAGCGCGAATCGGAAACCGCATCTTGAGTCAGTCTGTTGGCCAGGCGATTTCAGGCAGCTGAAAGACGGGCGCGCTAGTTTCGTACACGATATCGGTAGGCTGATATCACTTTTCGGTTCACGCTTCTTATCCTCGTGTTTTGATCTAGCGAAAAAAACTTGGCAATCATAAGTTTCAGCGTGTGGCCTCCTTCTTGCCTCTCTGCTTCGCGGCAAATTGAGAAACACTGCTGTCAGCAATAGAAAGACAACAAATGATCGAGACCCGAAGTGTGTACCCGCCAGAACCTCATTTTGACGAAGAGCGAACACTGCTTTCGGCACGTCCTGTTGTGCCTCTGGGAGAATTGAACGCGAAGGCAGGTTCTCGCGGGTGGCTCTTTCTTACCGGGGGGATTGCATTTGCGGTTCTGCTCGGTGCTTGTGCTGCCGTCCTGATGGTTCATCTTGAGCAGAGACGAGTTCAACCGACTATCTCCGTCAGCTCTCAGCCGGATAACACCCAGCAGAGTGAGAATGTAAACGCGCCGCTCGACACGTCCGCTGTATACCCGAACCAAACAGCGAACACGCTTTCAAACGAACCACCGGCAACTCCGCTCAAAAGGCACCCTGTAGAGAAGGTAGCTATTCAGAAAACCAACGATTCAAGTCGGGAGGAGATGGGTGCGACACCCGCCCGTCAACTCCCAGCTTCCAGTAGTGCAGACCCGAATACTGATGGAACTGAGCAATCAATCAGCGACCGAGATGCGCGCCGCGAACAACGGTGGGAAGAAAAAAGGTCGAGACGAGAAGCATCGCGTGATCGACGTGACAACAATCGCGACCCAAGCGCTGATCTTTTTCGGATCGGCGAGATTTTCGAAGGAACGCGCAAGCCACATTAATAAGACACACAAGATGCGAGATCACGCATTTGCAATGATCAACCTGGTTGACTGTTTCTCAAACGAATGGCATCATCTCACGAAAGCGAGCGCCGTCTCTCACAAGTGGTGCGGTTCGCTTTGCCCCGTTTGAGCTCACGTACATAGTAACCCCGACGTTTTTGTTAACGGTTCAGTGTTTCGCGCGATGCGGCGCGAGGAAATGGTGAATCCATATGAATAAACAGGTCTTTCGTGAGCGGGAGTGTATTCACCGAGACGAAGGCGCCGAGGGCGAATTCTATAACGGAGTGTTCTACCTTCAAGCTTTGCAGCGTTTGCGTATAGACGAGGCGGTGCAAGTTGCTGGAAAAGTCAGTTCATTCTTCTGGGCTGATGCCCCGCATATTCTAGTTTGGCTCTGTCAGGAATGCGCCACCGAGCTTCGTTTGACCGAGACGCCCCGCGCGCTCACACACGCCTCGTGGCGTAAAGCCTGACACATCGCTTCCTTCGGCATCCGTCAGAGAAGCAAGCCGTCCTGCGTTATGGTGTAATGTGTCGCCATAGTGAAACGCGAGCGCATAGACAAACTGCTCGTCGAAAGAGGCCTCGCTGAATCGCGTACCAGGGCGCAGGCGATGGTCATGGCCGGAGTCGTTCTCGTAGACGAACGACGCGCTGATAAACCTTCCGATCTGTTTTCTCGAGACGCCCCAATCCGCATAAAAGGCGCGGACGACCCAACAACTCGCTACGTCGGTCGCGGCGGATTGAAACTCGAAGCCGCACTAAGGGAGTTTGCGCTGGATGTTCGTGGCCTTGTTTGTCTCGATGTAGGCGCCTCCACCGGAGGCTTTACTGATTGTTTGCTGCAACATGGCGCCCAGCACGTCTGCGCCGTTGACGTCGGTCACAACCAGATCGACTGGCGATTACGACAAGATCCTCGCGTGGAAGTCCGGGAAGGTGTTAACGCGCGTCATCTTAAGCCAGAAGAATTCCAGACAAGGTTCGATCTTGCAGTCATGGATGTCGCCTTTATATCAGCCACGAAGGTATTGCCGGCTGTCGTCCCTTTGTTGCGCGAGAGTGGTCGCCTGATAACGCTTATCAAGCCTCAATTCGAAGTTGGTCGCGGGGAAGTTGGCAGCGGCGGCATTGTGCGAGAACCTGAGAAACACGCCCGCGTTATCAAGGAGGTGAATCAGGCGGCGGTCGCCCTTGGTCTTCTGGTGCGCAAAGTGATTGAGTCGCCCATTCGTGGCGCAGAAGGAAATATTGAATTCCTGGCTCTCTACGATAACGAGAGAGTTGATAAGTGACACTGAACCACTGCTGCTTCGAAGACTTCGTTGACACTAAAAAGCTGGCCCGCGTATCATCCCGGCTGTTCTAAAGCGCAAACACTAACTATTCAAATTACCTTTCTCTCCTGAAGAATCTTCGCGCTTGTGATCCACGCGCGATTGTTTCCTGTTGGCGCTGCCGCCAAAAAAAACATGTCCTCAATAAAACGAATCGGCATAGTTCTGAAGCCACATCAGCCCGACGCTTTAAAGACCATCTGTGAGTTAGTCGAATGGCTCGGCAAACGCGGTATTGCACTCTCCGGTGGACCGGAGATCGAACGAGAACAAATTGAACATGCAACGGGATGTTCGGTTGAAACAGTTGCTGTGGACAAGCTGCCGAGCAGCGTCGATCTGATTCTGGTACTGGGTGGCGACGGAACGATGATCGCTACGGCCCGCATGATTGGCGATCGGGAAGTACCCGTAATGGGTGTCAACTTCGGTGGACTTGGCTATCTGGCGGAGTTTCGCATTGAAGAACTGTATACCGCACTCGAAGCCATTCTCGCGGGCAACTACCGGCTTGACCGGCGCGTGATGCTGGCAGTTGAGCTGCTCCGAGGCAACGATCCGGTTACCACTCATCAGGTCCTCAATGATGTAGTGATCAATAAGTCTGCGCTGGCGCGGATCATTGAAATCGAAGCATACCTCAATCAGCAGTTTGTAAATTCGTTTCGCGCGGACGGATTAATCATTTCAACACCGACAGGATCAACAGCCTACAATCTGTCGGCGGGTGGGCCAGTCATCTTTCCTTCGATGAATGCCGTAGTAATAACTCCGATTTGTCCCTTCACACTTTCTAATCGTCCCATTGTTGTCCCTGACGATGCAGTCATCGAGCTGCGCTTGAAGACTGAACAAGAAGACGTTGCACTGACCCTCGATGGGCAAGCGGGATTCCCGTTGAAGGTTGAAAATCGAGTAGTCATTCGCAAAAGCCGCACGACATTTAATTTGGTCCAGCCCATGAATAGAAACTACTTCGACGTCTTGCGGGATAAATTGCGATGGGGCCGCTAAGAAGTGCCGAATAAGACCAAGACGAAAGTCCCAAGACCAAAAGCTAAAGTTTTTTTCAAAAGGACAAATGACAAATGGAAAATGGAAAATGAGTCGTCCCTGGTACAAGCCGACCCTGACTACCCAGATTTTGATCGGTTTGGTATTGGGCGGGATCATCGGCTGGCTCAAGCCCGACTGGGGCAACAAGATCTTCTTCCTCCGAGATATTTTTCTCAACCTAATCAAATCAATCATCGCGCCACTTATCTTCTCGACTCTGGTTGTAGGTATCGCCGGCGGCGGAGACCTGAAAAAAGTTGGACGAATGGGTGCAAAGGCCCTCATCTACTTTGAGGTCGTAACCACGGCCGCGCTCTTCATTGGTCTGGGTGTTGTGAATGTCATTAAACCGGGAGTCGGTGTTGCACTTTCAGCGGGAACGAGTGACCTGGGCCAGATCGCTCAGAATCATCCGAAGACGCTGGTTGAAACCCTGGTCCACATTTTTCCCGCCAGCGTTATCGATTCAATGGTGCGCGGCGATGTACTGCAAATCGTCGCTTTTTCAGTGTTGTTTGCAATGGCGGTTTCGGCAATCGGCTCGCGAGGAGTCCCAATACTGCGCGCTTGCGAGAGTCTCTCGCAAGTTATGTTCAAGTTCACCGGTTATGTAATGATGTTTGCTCCGATTGGGGTCGGCGCGGCTATGGCGCACACAGTCGGCACAAAGGGACTTGGCGTGCTCTGGAATCTCGCCAAGCTAATCGGATCGCTCTACCTGGCGCTATTTATTTTCGTGGTCGTAGTGCTGGGGCTCGTCGCGATTATTGCGCGCGTACCAATCAAACAATTCATCAAAGCCGTGCGCGAGCCCTTTGTAATTGCCTTTGCTACGACCAGCAGCGAGTCGGCTTTGCCAAAGGCGATGGAAGTTATGGCACGCCTGGGGGTGCCGCCGCGTATTGTCGGCTTCGTGATTCCTACGGGCTATAGTTTCAATCTCGACGGGACCACGCTCTATCTGGCGATGGCTTCGGTATTTGTGGCGCAGGCAGCGGAAGCGACAACTGGACAGCACATGGGCTTGGGCCGGCAGTTGGTGATGATGTTGACACTGATGGTCACTTCCAAGGGGGTCGCCGCCGTTCCGAGGGCAGCTCTCGTAATATTGTTAGCGACGCTGGCGACATTCAATTTGCCAATCGAAGGCGTGGCAGTGATTTTTGGAATTGACGAACTGATGGATATGGGCCGCACCTCGGTCAATGTGTTGGGAAACTGTATGGCCACAGTGGTTGTGGCGCGTTGGGAAGGTGAGTTTGACGATGAACGCGCGCGCGTGTTCGGTACTCCTGAGGAGACTCGCCTTGATCTGAATGAAGGCGAGCCAGCCTTTGCAGATGCTGCTGCTGAAGGAGATTGATTGCTTTAGATTGGGTCAACGGAAACTAATGTAAGGTTGTTGTTACATGGTTGCGACCGAAGAAAACTACTTTGCTCGGCGCTACTCAACTAATTAGAAATTCGTAGAACGCAAATGGTTCTTCCCTTATACGACGACAATTCAGACCGGTTAACGACTCCTGTCGTCAACTACGCGATCATCGCCGTCAATATTCTCGTTTTTGTTTTTCTCCAGCAGCTCGGCACCAACGCGCAGTTTACATACGCGTTTTCAACCGTTCCCCTGGAAATCATCACGGGGCATGATGTAGTGACTCCCGCACGGGTGCTGATAGAGCCGATGACCGGACAGAGGATGCTGGTTCCTGGCCTTGAACCAACTCCGGTTTCGGTTTATTTGACGCTCTTCACTTCCATGTTTATGCACGGAGGGATTGCGCACATTGCTGGCAATATGCTCTTCCTCTGGATTTTTGGCGACAATATCGAAGACCGCATGGGCCATCTGCGCTACGTGGTTTTCTATCTTCTTTGCGGTGTAATCGCCTCCCTGGCTCATGTCTTTGCGACAGCCGCATTCGCTACGGATCAGAGTAGTCTGATGGTTCCCAGTCTTGGGGCTTCGGGAGCGATTTCAGGAGTATTAGGCGGTTATATCCTGCTCTTTCCCACTCGTCGCGTGACTGTTATTCTCTTTCGTTTCCTGACCGATGTACCGGCTTATGTGGCTATCGGCGTTTGGTTCGCCTTCCAGCTAATAAGCGGCCTCGGAATGTTGGGAGGTGGATCCCAGCAAGGCGGCGTAGCATACGCTGCGCACGTCGGCGGGTTTGTTGCCGGCCTTGTGCTGATCAAGTTTTTCACCATCGGCCGCACCCGCACATATGGTTGATATCCGATATGCTAACAGAAGGTCCATTTGCACCGGCGAACCAGCAGGGTCTCGATATTCGTCCTACGCCACGAGAAGAAATGAGTTTGTTTCCGCTCGAGACATTTCCTTACGAGTTTCCGGGACGTGAGATAAGAATCAATTTTGAGATACCAGAATTCACTGCCATCTGCCCGTTTTCAGATTTTCCTGATTTCGCTACTATCCGACTCGAGTATGTGCCCAACGAGCGGTGTGTCGAGCTAAAGAGTTTGAAGCTCTACATCAACTCGTTCAGGAACGTGAAGATATTTCACGAGCACGTCATCAATATCATTCTCGAGGATTTCGTGAACGCCTGCGATCCCCTGAGTGTGGAGATCGAGGGTGACTTTCACGTCCGGGGAAATATCAAGACAGTGGTGAAGGCAAGCTTTAAAAGAAGTCAGTAGTCCGTAGTCAGTAGTCCGTAGTTTTATTAACCACGGACCACGGACTACGGACTACTGACCAATACTCGTCATGGAAACATCATTAGTTTATGCGGTCGTAGGAGGCATCGCTCTACTTCTAATCTTTTTCATCGCCAGACTGGCGATTCGTTGGGCCATTCGTCTGGTTATCATTGGTGTACTTCTTGTCGCGGCACTTGGTGGTGTCGCCTGGTGGTGGCTTAACCGCACAACTCAGTCCGATGACAAACCGCGCAGTTCACCAACACGCCGCACAACTTCTGACCGGCGGTGAACAATGGGGGAAACCGATACCGATGCTGCCGATCAATTCGACGAACGCATCAGTCACGCAAAACTTGATGAAGGCCTTCCCGGTCTTTGGCGACGTTATCGCGCTCTACCAAGAAATGTTTTTGCCATCAGTCTAGTCAGCCTGCTGAATGATGCCTCCAGCGAAATAATCTATCCGCTGCTGCCAATCTTCCTCTCTTCCACTCTGGGAGCATCCGCCAGAGCAATTGGAACAATTGAAGGTTCGGCCGAATCGATTTCCAGCCTGCTGAAACTCTATGCCGGCTACCTCAGTGACCGGCTGCGTAAACGCAAGCTGCTTGTTGTTTCCGGATATGCCCTTGCCACACTCGTGCGCCCGTTACTGGCTTTCGCCCATAGCTGGGAACAGGTCCTCGTCATTCGGCTTACGGATCGCGTAGGCAAGGGATTTCGTACTTCTCCGCGCGATGCGATGATCGCGGATACCGTCGATCTCGAGCAGCGTGGAATCGCTTTTGGTTTTCACCGGGCAATGGATCACGGCGGTGCTGTGATTGGCCCGCTGCTCGGCTACCTTCTCGTATATTTGTTGGTAACCAACCGCAACGCTCCGAATTCGAGCGAATTTACCAAAATATTTCTGCTTGCTTCAGTGCCGGCCTTCGCGGCGGTAGTCGTAGCGATCTTTTTCATGCGCGAGTCTTTGCCGGGTCCTAAGGCGCCTTCGAATGCAACGGGTGAGGCGCCAAGACTTTCCTTGCGCGGCTTTGATGGGAATTTCAAACGCTTTCTGTTGGTGCTGGCCCTGTTCACGTTGTCAAATTCATCCGACAGTTTCCTGATCTTGCGCGCCCGCGACGCCGGTGTTTCGGTGACGGCTATTCCCCTGCTGTGGGCCGCGCATCACGGTAGCAAAGTTCTCAGCTCGTTGTTTGGTGGTGACCTCTCAGATCGACTCGGGCGCAAGCGTCTGATAGTTTCAGGTTGGATCCTCTATGCCGCCGTTTATGCCGGCTTTGCTTTTGTGACGACCGCAGTGTCCGTATGGATTCTGTTTTTGATCTACGGGATCTATTTTGGTCTTGCAGAAGGCGCCGAAAAGGCGTTGGTAGCGGATCTTGTCCGACCGGAGCAACGAGGAACCGCTTACGGCCTGTATAATCTCGCTTTTGGTATCACCGTGTTGCCTGCGTCTGTATTGATGGGCGTGATTTGGGACAAGTGGGGACCGTTGACGGCTTTCTTATTCAGCGCAACGTTGGGGGCAACGGCGGCTTTGTTACTCCTGACTCTCGTTCGTCCCCACCTGTCGCACTCGCAATCGGCTGTGGCACATACATGAAAAAATGACTACGAAGTACAAGCTAATCAAGACAGCCGATGAACTCCGCCAGACGGTTGAAACCTTATCGAGTCAACCCGCGATCGGTTTAGACACCGAGACCACTGATCTCGATCCCTTCACTTCTCGTCTGCGTCTCATCCAGCTTGCCGCAGCCGACGGTGTTGCCATCGTCGATCTCGATGCATTCACAAATGGTCAACCGGCGGAAAACGAGACTCTCGCCCCGCTAAGGAGATTGCTGGAAGCCCCACGGCCGATCAAGATAGCCCACAACGCAAAATTTGACGCGAAATTCATCAAGCACAACCTTGGAGCAGACATTGGCGGATTATTTGACACGCTCCTCGCCAGTCAAATCATCAGCGCCGGAGATATCGAAGAGCGGCACGGTCTCGACACCGTGGCGTCTCGGTACCTAAACGAGTCAGTTGATAAAAGCGAGCGTCTCAGTAACTGGAATTTTGAGTTGTCCGAGGCGCAACTGGAGTACGCCGCGCGCGATGCGGCTATCTTGTTGCCTTTGCGCGAACGGCTGATTGAAAGACTGAAGTCCGATTCACTTGTGAAATGTGCGCAATTGGAGTTCGAATGCGTGATGACGGTTGCGGATATTGAGCTCGCTGGATTTTTCATGCACAAGGATCGCTGGCTCGAGCAGTTGTCCATTGTTGAAAAGAGGAGAGCCGAACTTGCTGAACAGTTGCAGGCTGTACTGGCGCAAGAATCGTCTCAAGGATCGCTATTTGGCGGTCACGAACGTGAGGATATCAACCTTGATTCGCATCAGCAGTTGACTCAAGCGCTGAATCGACTCGGCATTCCGGTGCCCGAGTCTACCCGCAATTGGAAACTGCAGCCGCTGGCGGCGCAATATCCGGTAATCGAAACGCTGCTGGAATATCGGACCGTGCAGAAAGCATTAACGAGTTATGGCCAAAACATGATCGAGCTGATCAATCCCGTAACGAAACGTTTGCATGCTGACTTTCGTCAGATTGGCGCGCCGACGGGACGATTTTCCTGCACGAATCCAAATATTCAGCAGGTGCCGCACGCGGTCGAGTACCGGAGGTGCTTCAGTGGACATCCGGTTGGCCGAAAGTTGATCATTGCCGATTATTCGCAAATTGAGCTGCGCATCCTCGCGGAGTTTTCAGGGGATCATGGTTTTATCGAGGCGTTCAACTCAGGGGCCGATCTGCATCGCGTAACAGCTGCGCAAGTCTTCAACGTCTCGCTGGACCAGGTTTCCAAGGAACAGCGCGACTTTGCGAAGCGTCTGAATTTCGGTGTGGTCTATGGAATCGGCGCGCAGAGGTTTGCGCTGATGACCGGGTTGACAGTCCCGGAGGCCGAGAATGTTTTGCGACGTTACTTCGCTACTTATCGCCAACTGGACAACTATCTGCGGGAAGCCGCCAACAGCGCAGTACGTGAACGCCAGGCACGTACGGCATCTGGTCGCCTGGTCCATTTTCGTTATGATGAAAACGACCGCCAGCAGATCTCGATGACCCAGCGCAACGGCAAAAACACGCCGATTCAAGGCACGAGTGCCGACATTTTGAAGCGAGCATTGCGCCTCTTGAATGAAGAACTGCGAGGTACCAGTGCCAAGATTGTCAACATCATTCACGATGAGATAGTGGTTGAGACTGACGCTGACGAAGCCGAAACCATTGCCATCAAGGTTGAGCGAATCATGTGTGCGGCAGGTGAGGAGTACCTAAAGACAGTGCCGGTGAAAGTCGAGACGGAAATCGCAGAGGAGTGGGTTAAGTAGTGCGCATCAGCGTGATCCCATGTGCAAAGATCTTCGTCATTATTTACAGAAGTAAAGATTAAAGGCCATTCATCAATTGAACAAGAAATTCAACCCGGGCAGTCTCTCGGGTTGGGAAGGCGGATCCTGTCCCCGCCTCAAGGTTGAAAGCCACTCACCAGCAAATCAATAATTCATGCTTGATAGCTCTTCAAGCTGTATCGCCCCTCTTTCTTTAGATAATAGGTTTCACCCTGGTAAGGGTGACATGTTTATAGATGGAGAGCAAAAACCCCTTCAGCTCCGTTCGGAGGAGCGGAATTCAACTAGAGCTTCACCACTAAGAATCATTCCGCTCCTCCGAACGGAGTTGGTTCTCGCGTTGTGAGTCGGAACTATAAACATCCCACTCCTACCGGAGTGACGCGCAGTCGAGCAAGAACTTTCCAACTTGAGGCGGGGACAGGGTCCGCCTTCCTGACCTGCGAGGTTGCTAAGCTTGAAAGGACTGGCTTGATGGTGAGTAGCCTTCCAACTGGAGGCGTTCTATCGAGCCGCAGCGCGCCGGCGCCAGATGAGGTACACAGGGATGCCCGTAAAGACCAAAAGGTAACCGATGCCCGACGTTGAAGGCCTAAGGTAGGCCAGATCGATAATGAAGAGCCCTGCGAGGACTATGTAGATGAGAGGCACAAGAGGATAACCAAACGTATGGTAGGGTCGCTCGATCTCCGGTGCCTTGCGTCGCATCACAATCACTGCTCCTACCATCAAAGCATAAAAGACGAGATCGGCTGAAACGATGTACTCAAGCAATTGTGTATAAACATTGGCGTAAGTAGCGGTGCCATTTCGAGGATCAACAGTAAATGTGCGCGGCAAGGTCAGCAGAGCCGCCCATAGTCCTTGAGTGACTAGTGCGACTGCCGGAACGTGTCGTGAATTAACGCTTGCTACGCGTTTGAAGAAGAGTCCGTCGCGCGCCATCGCGTAATAAACCCGCGCCCCGGCGAGAATCAACCCATTATTACAGCCGAAGGTCGAAATCATGATGGCCAAGGCCATCACCACGGTACCTCTTGAGCCGAGTATTGCCTGCATCGTTGCCGTTGCCACGCGATTCTGCGGCGCGTTCTGAAGTCCGGGGAGCGGTAGCGTAACTATGTAAGCAAGATTGGCGAGGAGATACAGCCCCACCACAAGACAGCATCCCAACAACAAAGCGCGTGGCAGATTACGACCGGGATCGCGCACCTCACCGGCGGTAAACGTCACATTATTCCAAGCTGATTGAGCAAAAAGTGGACCGACCATTGCCAGGCCCAGCAACATCACGAGAGCCATAGCAAGTTGACCGCCGGTAGTTGCTGCAAAGCCCAATTGCGAAGAAGCAGGATGCCAACCATTGGCAGATGGGTTCCACCACGATGAAGTATACGCGGCGCTTTGATGATTCCAGCCCAGTAGCAGACCGACGATGACCAGTCCTAACAAGGCGGCGGCTTTTGTAAAAGTAAATGTATTTTGGATCAGTTTGCCAGTTTTCAGTCCCCGGGTATTTGTCAGCGTTAGCAGCAAAATCATCAGGACGGCAACGCCCTGCTGCGTAGACAAGCTGAGTGCGTAGCCGTTGAAGGATAGAGAGCCAAGCGTACAGGGTTTAAGAATTACGAGCGGATGAATCAGATATTTTTCGGCGGAAATGCTGTCCGTCAGGACGCCTGAGAAGTTTGCGAAGGCGACAGCGACAGCCGCAATTGTTCCGGTTTGGATCACCAAAAACAGCGCCCAGCCAAAAAGAAAACCAATCGAAGGTCCAAAGGCCTCACGTAGAAAAACGTATTGCCCGCCGGCGCGGGGCCACATCGCAGCCAGTTCCGCGCAACACAGGGCGCCGGTAATCGTCAGGACACCTGCCAGAGCCCAGGCGACCAGCAGCCAGCCTGGCGCGCCAACCAGCCTCGAAGATTCCGCCGAAACAATAAAGATCCCTGAACCAATCATCGAGCCAACGACAATCATGGTCGCGTCCAACAAGCCGAGACCGCGGACAAGTTTGGGAGCAGAATTATTCGTTTCCTGGCTCATTGATTCGTGTCCGTATAGTTGTCCGACGATGCGCATGTCAAGGAAAACCTTGCTTGACACTGCGCGCGGCGCTCCAATAGTCTTGCCTCGTTCAAATGTTCACAAAGCTGAGACAGACCTTCCGAACGACTGGCTGAAGCAAAGCACTAACTATTCACCTTCAGGCTCAACTAAAAAAGGCAACACAACTGATTCATGATTAAAGAACAGATAACTCAACTTATTTCACAAAAACGCGCCCGCATCGGAGTAATCGGACTGGGCTATGTTGGTCTGCCATTACTCGTGGAGTTTGCCAGCAATGGTTTTAGAGGCACTGGCTTTGAGGTTGATGAGCATAAAGCAAGCCAAATTAATGCGGGCATTTCTTATATTGGCGATGTTCCGGAAGGCAAAGTAAAGGAGCTGGTCGACGCCAGTCTCCTCCAGGCAACAACGGATTTTGCACACTTGGCCGAGTGTGACGCGATTATCATTTGCGTCCCAACGCCACTGCGCAAAACAAAAGAGCCGGACGTTTCTTACATACTTGCAGCAGCGGAAGAGATCACAAGCCGATTACGCCGTGGCCAGCTGATCGTTTTGGAATCTACTACCTATCCAGGCACGACTGACGAAGTGCTACTGCCGATGTTTGAGGAAACGGGTCTCAAGCTCGATGAGGATTTCCTGTTAGCCTTTTCCCCGGAAAGGGTTGATCCGGGGAATCCGCAGTTTCAGACACACAACATACCCAAGGTAGTGGGTGGCGTCACCCCAGACTCCACCGAAATCGCCGCACATCTTTACTCCCAGATTGTTAGAGAGGTTCATCCGGTCAGCTCGGCGCGCGTAGCGGAGACGGCGAAGCTCCTGGAGAACACTTTTCGCGCTGTGAACATTGGCATGGCCAACGAGATGGCGCGACTTTGCTACGCCTTGAATATCGATACTTGGGAAGTGATTAGAGCGGCAGCCACGAAACCGTTCGGCTTCATGGCTTTTTATCCGGGTCCGGGGATTGGCGGGCATTGCATTCCGCTGGATCCTCATTACCTTTCGTGGAAAGCCCGGCAGCATGGCTTCGATTCACGCTTCATTGGACTGGCGGAAGAAGTCAATTCGCGGATGCCGGAACACGTTGTGCAGTTGGTCGCAGATGGGCTGAACGACGAGCGCAAGGCCATGAAGGGCTCCAATGTTTTACTGCTCGGTGTCGCTTATAAGAAAGACATCGATGATGTGCGAGAGAGTCCGGCATTGTCCATCATCGATCGTTTGCGCGCCAAGGGAGCTGAGGTCCGTTATCACGACCCATTTGTAAAAGAGGTGCGTTTTGACGATGCGCACACCGAGGGTGGTGGAGAACCGCTCGCCTCAGTTCTGCTTACTGATGAAGAACTCCGTGCTACCGATTGCCTCATTATTGTCACTAACCACAGCGGAATCGACTACCAACGTATCTGCCGACTTGCGCCTTTAATCGTCGACACTCGAAATGCTCTCAATGGAGAAGTGAGACGCGAGAGTACGGCGCGAATAATTCGGTTGTAAGTCAGTGGTCAGTAGTTCTATGGTTAGTCTGAGGCCTGAGGCCTTAGGTCTTTGGCCTTAGGTCTTTGATAATCGCTTTGTCTTTTTGGATTATTGCAGCCCCGAGAGTCACTGATCGTCAGGTGGGAAAGCGAAGACCAAAAACCAAAGACCTAAGTCCAAAGACCTGGAGCCCCAGACTGACAACTGACAGCGGACTACTGACAGGCAATGCTTAAAGTAATCAACGTCGTCGGAGCGCGGCCAAATTTCATGAAGGTTGCCCCGATCATGGCAGCAATGCAGCGGCGCGCCGACCAGTTCGAGCCGCTTGTCGTTCATACGGGTCAGCACTACGACGCCGCCATGTCAGACTCGTTCTTTCGCGATCTCGAACTTCCTCAGCCAGACATGTATCTCGGTGTCGGTTCAGGTTCCCACGCGGCCCAGACTGCGGCAGTAATGGAACGATTCGAACCGGTTGTCATCCAGGAAAAGCCCGATTGGGTAGTGGTCGTGGGCGATGTCAATTCGACGCTTGCATGCGCTCTTGTGTGTGTAAAGCTAGGAGTGAGGGTGGCGCACGTCGAGGCGGGTCTGCGGAGTCGGGATCGCACAATGCCCGAGGAGATCAATCGGCTGCTCACTGATCAGATTGCTGATCTTCTGTTTACAACCTCCAAAGATGCGGACCATAACCTACTCGGCGAAGGCATTCCACAAGAGCGAATACGTTTCGTTGGAAATGTAATGATCGATTCACTTCATAAAAACCTCGAACGCGCCCGGCGGTCACGAATCAAGGAGCAGCTGGAATTGAAGGACGGCAAGTATGCCGTGATGACGCTTCACCGGCCCTCAAATGTTGACCATCGTGATACGTTTCAGCGGATTCTGCAGGCACTCGAAAGCATCACTACGGTAATTCCCATTATCTTTCCCTTACACCCTCGCACCAAAAAAACGATCGCCGAATTCGGGTTGAGCGAGCGCATCGAAAATATGAAAGGATTGCGGTTAATCGACCCCTTGGGCTATCTGGATTTCTTAAATCTCTATAGCACTGCTCGTTTTGTAATGACTGATTCCGGGGGTATTCAAGAAGAGACAACCGCCCTGGGCATTCCCTGTTTGACCCTGCGCGAAAACACTGAACGTCCGATCACAGTCGAGATAGGAACGAACACCATTGTCGGTACAGATCCGCGAAGGATTACTGAGGCAGCTATTGCGGCGCTGGACGATAGAGCAAGGCGATGTACTGTTCCGCCGCTCTGGGACGGTCGCGCTGCTGGTCGTATTCTCGATGAATTGGCGCGCTGACCAACCGACATGAGGATTGGTAGCAGAATAAAGCGCATGCTTCGCGGAGAAGTAAGTACGCAAACGGTCACTCGTGAGGTAGCGAGGCGAACTTACACGGCCGCCCGGCGTTGGCGCGAGCGTGGCATGCTTGAGCGGTGGGACGCGCAAGGAGCGCGCCTTCGCCACCCTTTTTCGCAAATGCAAGCTGCTATGCTGCTTGCGCATTTCCAGCGTCGTACACGGCCCCGATTCCTTCCGGGCTTCTCCGAACCGCCGGGCGTGCTGGCGAAGGCGCAACACCAACTCTTTCAACATGAGACAACCGAACTGATCGCCACCGCCGAACTCATAGCTGGTGATCACTGCTGGCCCCTATTGGGCCTCGGCGATAAATGCTTCGGCTCACCACCAGACTGGCATCGCGATCCGCTCTCCGGATTAATCTGGCCGCTCGACTATCACGCCGACCTCAACCTCCTCAAGGGCGATGGTTCTGATGTGCGAACGCTCTGGGAGTTAAACCGGCTCTCACATCTCATCACGCTTGCGCGCGCATACACTGTAACGAGCGAAGAGCGTTTCAGCGAAGAGTTCTTCCAACAAGTTGCAAGTTGGCACTCGCGGAATCCCTATGGGCGCGGCGCTAACTGGAATTGCGCGATGGAAGTGGCATTGCGGGCAATGAACTTGCTCGGGGCGTTTGATCTTTTCCGTCATTCCCGTTATTTGGACGAAAAAGCTCTAGCCGTGCAGCTCGCAATGTTCGACCACCACGGTAGATTCATACGACGGAATCTCGAGTTCTCTTACGTTGCCGCCAGCAATCACTATCTGTCAGATATCATTGGCTTGCTCTGGCTGGGAATTATGCTGCCGGAACTCGAGCAGGCCGGAGAGTGGCGCGATTTTGGTTTGCGCGAGATGTTACGCCAAATGGACAAGCAGGTGGCGGCTGACGGCTCGGATTTCGAAGCCTCAACGGGTTATCACCGCTTCGTCCTCGAATTGTTTCTATATTCATTCATTCTTTGTCGCGCCAATGAGATTGAGATAGAGGAGAGATACTGGAAGAAACTCCACCAGATGCTGGAATATGTACTTGCTTACTTAAGGCCTGACGGCCACGCGCCGCTCATCGGAGATTCTGACAGTGGTCAGGTTTTCCCAATTTCCCGTCGCTCGGCCGACGATCATGCGTACGTTCTGGCTATCGGCGCTGTCGTCTTTAATGATCCGCGACTCAAGCTGCCCGGTGTCGCGATGCCACAAGAATTACTTTGGATTCTAGGTGAGCAGGGGGTAGGCGCGTACGAGAGGTTATCGTCTGCTGAAACATCCGAAGGCTCGTGCCCCTTTCCGGACGCGGGCATTTATGTCATGCGCGACGAGGATCTTTACCTTCTGGTCAATGCAAGCGGCGCCGGAGTTAATGGCCGGGGTTCGCATGGACATAATGACGCGCTCAGTTTAGAAGTTTCCGCTTGCGGTCGTCCGTTTATTGTCGATCCGGGAACGTATGTTTACACGGCAAACTTACAGCAGCGTCATCTGTTTCGCTCCACTGCCTACCATTCAACCGTCGAGATCGATGGCGTGGAGCAAAACACGATAACCACTCAGGCCCCATTCATCATCGGTGAGGAAGCATGCCCACGTGTGTTGCTCTGGGAAACTGGAGCTGAGCTGGATCGCGTGATTGCTGAGCACGACGGTTACTTGCGCCTGCCTCAGCCGGTGACACATCGACGCTCCATTACATTTGCAAAGAGAGAACGTTGGTGGCTGGTTGAGGATCAGTTCATCGGCCATGGCGATCACACCTTTGTGGTGCGATTCCACTTTGACGCCGGACTCGACGTAAGCATTTACAGGAAGACGATTGCGCAGGCCTGCGATCCTAAAAGCGACGCCAAACTTCTTATTTGCCCACTCGACTCGCAGGAGAAGCCCACCTTTGAGAATCAATTCACCTCGGAAGATTATGGCGCGAAACGGGAAAGCATTACGACTTGTTGGACCCTAATCTCGCGCGCCGGTCAGTCTTTTCGTTGGGCCCTTGTCCCAGTGTGTGCTGGCGAGAAAGTAGCAGAGCGCTCTGATCTGGTCGCGCGTTTGCACGCGGGTTCTTGATCCAGTAACGCGGGAGATATTACGTTATGTTGAAACTCTTTCGAGGCGTGGTGCAAAGTTTGATTGACACAAACAACCAGGGTTCGCGCCCCCGGGATCTCCAGGGCGGCAGCCGCTCTGGTGTGGCAGCGGGGCATCCGCCTGAGGTGGTGGACTGATGTGCGGCATCTGCGGTGTGTGGGAACACAGTTCAGCCGTGGGCAACATCGATGCCTCCTTGCTGAAGCGGATGAGCGATGAGATGAGGCATCGCGGACCTGACGATGCCGGCGAGTTGGTCTTTGACAGCGGCCGCGGTGGGTTTGGCTTTCGTCGTTTGTCGATCATCGATCTTTCAGAAGCCGGCCATCAGCCAATGCACGGTTGTACAGAGGATGTTTGGCTCGTATTTAACGGTGAGATTTATAACCACATGCTTTTGCGGGAAGGTCTGGAGGAACGCGGCCATATCTATGCTTCACGCACAGACTCGGAAACCATTCTTCATCTCTATGAAGAACGCGGCCTCGACTTCGTGGGCGAGATTGAAGGCGATTACGCCATTGCCTTGTGGGATGCCAGACAGCAGCAGCTCACCCTTGTGCGCGATCGAATTGGCGTCAAACCCATTTACTACTATTACAAGGATGGCCGGTTCATTTTCGCTTCTGAGATTAAAGCAATACTGCAACACCCCGGGGTAACGCCGGACATTGATGAGAAGTCGCTCTATCACTATCTCACTTTCCTGACTACGCCCGCGCCTAACACTCTATTTCGCGACATACAAAAACTTCCCGCTGGTCACATGCTTTCGCTGCAGCGTGATGGCACTCTCAACATAAGGCAGTACTGGGACGCTTTGCCTCCAGAACGGATAGACGAACGCAGCGATGAGGAACACAAGGCAGATATCCTGCGCTTGCTGCGCGACTCCATACGAAAGCGCATGATGTCAGATGTACCGTTCGGAGTTTTCCTGTCGGGCGGAGTTGATTCTTCAGCTAACGTGGCGCTCATGTCGGAGCAGATGTCGCGACCAGTTGAGACCTTTACGGTTGGATTTAGCGATGCCGAGTATCTCAACGAGCTTGATTCAGCACGTCGCATAGCGAAAGATTTTCAAACAAACCATCACGAAGTAATCATCTCGGAGAAGGAGATGCAAGACTTTCTTCCCGGTCTTGTTTACCACCAGGACGAGCCAATTGCTGATCCTGTTTGCGTGCCGCTCTACTATGTTTCCAGGCTCGCGCGTGATTCGGGAACAATCGTCGTCCAGGTAGGCGAAGGTTCCGACGAAATCTTTAGCGGGTACGAAAACTACGTGCGCCATCTGCGGATTTACGAAAACTTCTGGCGTCATGCCGAAGCATTACCAGTTGCTCTTCGTCGCGCCGTTTCAGGTATTGCGCGCCCTGCGTTGGAAGCTACAGGGAGCAAACGTCTGCCCATAGAACTGATGCGCAGACTCGGAGCGGATGAGCCGCTGTTCTGGGGCGGAGTTGTTGTTTACGACGAGACGTTTAAGGCGCGGGTGCTTTCAAAGCAACTGCGTCAGCGCATGAGGGGCTCCTCATCTCTGGAGGTTGTCGGATCGTATCTGGATCATATTGAACGCGAGCGACCGAAATCAGATTTTCTCGCCCGCATGACTTATCTCGAGTTGAAACTACGTCTGCCAGAGCTGCTGTTGATGCGCGTTGATAAGATCACCATGGCTACCAGCGTGGAAGCGCGCGTTCCTTTTCTTGATCATCATCTTGTCGAATATGCGCTTGCTTTGCCGCGCTCCTTGAAAGTTGAAGGCGCAAGTGGCAAGCACATTTTGAAACGCGCGCTTGAGGAGGTGTTACCGCGAGATCTGCTCTACAACCGCAAGCGGGGGTTCGGTGCGCCCGTCCGCGAATGGTTCCGAAACGGTTTGGGTGAGTGGTTTGATTCGCATGTAATGAACTCCACAATGCGCCGGCGCGATCTGCTGGACTACACCTTTGTGCAGCGGCTTTTTGATGAACATCGCAGCAAGAAACGGGATTGGGGGTTTCACCTGTGGGCCTTGTTGAATCTCAGTTTGTGGTACGAGCGCTGGATTGATTAATGTTAGAACGGCCTTTAGATCAAGCGGCGGCAACCGTCGTCTCCTCTCGGCGTCGCTTCTCCATCCAGGTAGCCTGGACATTTATTGCTCGCATTCTGATGACGATCAACAGCGTCGCGGCGGGGATCATTGTTGCACGTTGGCTCGGAACTGAGCGGCTCGGACAATTGGCGGTCATCAACGTTGCTGTCGGAACAATTGTTCAACTCAGCAGCGCAGGCCTTCCTTCTGCCAACACCTATTTCATCGCCCAGGAGAGACGTTATCTCGCTCCGGCGGCGATTAACTCTCTGCTCTTCGCTCTCATCGTCGGAGGCCTGTTGGCTTTTGGGTTAACCTCACTGGCAGCGTGGCGACCCGGTTGGTTTGGTTTTATTCCGCCGCGTCTCATAGGCATAGCTGCCATCTCAATCCCTTTTCAACTCGTGACGCTCATCGGTCTCAACATCTTTCTAGCGCTAGGGCGCATCGAGCGTTTCAGTCTTCTCGATTTGGCCGGGCAATCGTTCGGGCTCATCAACGCGATCGTTGCGCTGCTGATCCTTAATGCCGGACTGTGGACACTTGTCTGTCTGAATACCGGAGCAAGCATCGTTATCAGCGTTCTGATCGCGGCGTTCGTAGCAGCTTATGGCGCGAAACTGAAAAATACAGTGGCATGGCGTTCTGATTTGAGGCTTCTCGGGAGAATGATGCGCTACGGAATCAAGTTCCATATTTCGATTCTCGCGGGCGCGCTGATTTTTCGTGCTGACCTGCTAGTGGTAAATCATTTTCGTGGAGCGGCGGAAGCGGGTGTGTATAGCGTATCGTCACAAGTGGCCATGATGTTGATGTTGCTACCTGCGGTGATTGCAACGTTGCTGTTTCCCCGCGTTACCGCCAAGCAGGATGTGAACGGCGAAATGACATGTGTGGTCACGAGGCACACGGCGCCGTTAATGCTTTTTTGTTGCATGGCAGCCGCTCCTCTCAGTTTCTTACTGCCGGTGTTCTACGGCCCTGCGTTTTCGGACGTGAGCGTGCAGTTACTAATCCTTTTGCCGGGCGTCTATCTCATCGGCCTCGAATCCGTTCTGGTGCAGCATTTCAACGCTGCAGGTTTACCGCGGACAATTCCAGTATTCTGGCTGGTAACTCTCTTAATCAATATGGTTCTAGTGTTCGCGCTGGTTCCTCGCTTCGGGGCGCGCGGCGCCGCTGTCGCCTCCACGATCAGCTATGCGTTGATCTCTTGCCTGGTTGCAGTTCACTTTCGTATTAGTACGGGACGACCTCTTTCAGATGCTTTCCTCTTGCGAGCATCTGAATTGCGCCGCCTGGTAAACTGGCGTGGAGCCAGTGGAGTGGTCTCATGAAGGTAGTGTTGCTCGTGCTCAGCGGTGACGCGCGCCGGGCGCATGAGTGGCTCGCCAGGTATTACCCGCAAGCTTCAATCGAAACAATCTCACGCAGCGAAATCGATTCCGGTAGCCTTGCCATGCGTCTTCGCACACTGCGCGCACGCCGCCCAAATGTGTTTGCGATTGCCACAGAACGTCTGGCCTGGCAGCGAGGACGAAATATCTTCATGTTGTTTGGAGCCCTGGCTGGGGCGGGACACGTGCTTATGATCGACGCTCATGGCGGAGTGTTGAGAAAGTCGCGCGCTAATCTCCTCGCGGGTGCTCCTGCGAGGCTGACGGGGGAAGCAATTTCGACTGCCGCAACCCTTGCACGTGCCCGGCATGAGCTGCAAAGGCTCGAACGAGAGGTGGACCAATTGAAACGATCGGGCCACAGGGTGGCGGGAAAAATTTTGAGCGCTCATGCCGACAAGACGCGCATTGTTTACCTGCGCGCCACGTCCGGACCCGGAACACAGGCAGGAGGTGCTGCCAGCCACCTCAGGGGGGTGGTTGACGCGCTCATCAACCTGGGCGCCGAGGTGAGCCTGATCAGCAACGATGCGATAGCAGGCCTGGATCAATCCGACGCAAGGCTCACGATCGTTGAACCCAAAGCCGGCGGCGAAACACGGGCGCTGTTTGATATCCAAAACAACATGGTCTTCACGCGCGCCGTTCTGCCACTGATCACGCGCGAGCCTCCGGATTTTATCTATCAGCGATATGCGCGGTTCAGCTGGTCTGGCGTCGTTGCCACGCTGCGAACGTCGCGCCCTCTTTTTCTCGAATACAATGGTTCCGAGGTTTGGGTAGGACGACATTGGGACGGTGTTGGAAGGCTGAACCTTCTCGCACGCTTTGAGCTTTTGAATCTGGCAGCGGCTGCGCGTATTTTCGTGGTCTCTGAAGTCGAGCGCCGCAATCTGGAAAACAGTGGGATTGCAGCCAACAAGATCATCGTCAATCCAAACGGCGTAGACACGGATGTGTTCCGTCCGGGAGTTGGTGGCGGCGATGTTCGTCGCGAACTTGGTGTCAGTCCAGACGATGTCCTGGTTGGTTTCGTGAGTACGTTTGGTCCATGGCATGGGGCGCTGACCCTCGCGGAAGCCATCAAAGCCATTTCAACTAAGCCGTCAGTCCGCTTTCTTCTGGTGGGCAGTGGCGTGCTGCTTGGTGAGGTAGAACAACTCTTGAGATCGGAAAGCGAAAACGGGCGCGTGATCTTCACTGGGGCGGTTGACCATGAACGTGTGCCGGCCCTCCTTGACGCCTGCGATGTTCTTGTTGCGCCGCATGTGCCGCTCGCCGAAGGAAGCGAATTCTTTGGCTCACCCACAAAGCTGTTCGAGTACATGGCGATGGGGAAGGGGATCGTGGCCAGCCGGCTCGGCCAAATTGGTGAGGTGCTCACGCACGAGGAAACGGCCCTACTGGTAGAGCCAGGAGATGCGGGTGCGCTCAAGGAAGCAATTGTCCGCCTGGTGGAATCTCCAGAGTTGCGAGAACACTTGGGGAAAGAAGCTCGAGAGATTGCGGTGCGAAGCTACACATGGAAACATAACGCACAGCGAGTACTCGACGCGTATCGATCGTGGGCCGAACATAATGAGTAGTAACCAGCAAAGAGTGAGCAGCAGTCTGGCTGAAGATAAATTGCGTGCTCGCGAGCAATGGGGTCAGGATCCGTGCGGTGCAGAATACGTCCGTGAACACGAACTCGGCACTCGTGAGTTTTTCGATGGCGTTGAGCGGCATCGATATACGGAATATGCGCCATGGATGCCTAGCGTAATGGAGTTTGGACGATTCCCTGGAGCCAAGTTGCTGGAGATAGGCTGCGGCATGGGCACCGACCTGCTCCAGTTTGCTCGCGGGGGCGCGCACTGCATTGGGCTTGATCTAACTCCGCGCTCAATAGAAATAACGCGACATCGTTTTGCGCTCTACGGCGCCAGCGGAGTGTTCTTGATTTCTGACGGAGAGCGACTGCCTTTCGCTTCCGAGAGTCTTGACGTTGTTTACTCAAATGGTGTTCTTCATCATACGCCTGATACCGGCGGTGCGATAAGCGAAATCCATCGCGTACTCCGCAAAGGTGGAACTGCCAAGGTGATGCTTTACCATCGCAACTCGCTCAACTACTGGATCGAGATAATTCTGCGCCGCGGTCTTTTGAAGAGGGATTTATTTCGCGGACGTTCGCCCGAGGAAATCATGAGCCGGTCAGTCGAATACAGCGAGCACGAAGCGCGCCCCCTGGTGAAGGTCTACAGTCGGAAACAGGCGCGCGCACTTTTTGATCTATTCGAGGATGTGAAAGTAGAAATAGAGCAGTTGACTCGTGTCGAACTTCGTATGTTTGGCAAGATCATTTCGGAGTCTGCTTTCAAACGACTACAACACCGGCTCGGATGGAATGTGATCATCACCGCCAAGAAGTGACTAGAAAAAAACTCTGCGCTGAGAAGAATGTGTTTCTAGAGGCTCGTCGAATGTTTGGTATTCGGTTGACTCCTCCCCCGTCTCAAAGTCGAGCCTTCTCTTAGAAGATGAAACTGAAGCAGTACGTCCAATCTCGATTGCTCTTCCTGCTTCTGATTCTCATGCTGTCTTTTGCGGTGCGTGCCCTGACCACCCATTTCATTCATGACCATCTCGCCGATCCCGGATGGTTTCAATCAGGTACTTACGCTCTCTTCGACCGACAAGCCCAGGAGATTTTAGACCATAAGTCTTCTGTTTTTTGGATCGAGGATCCTTCGCGCACTGAGACCGCCATTTATCCTCCCGGATACCCACTTTGGATCGCCCTCATTTACAAACTAAGCGGCGAACGATCTGCCGCGAGTGTGCAAAGAGTCCAATGGGTCCTTGATTCTCTCTCCATCCTCCTAATTCTCGGGATTGCTGTAACGGCTTACAACTGGCGCGTTGGGTTAGCAGCAGGATTGTTGGCGGCACTTTCTCCTCTGCTGGCGCTCTATGGTGCGACGCCGCTGGCTGATGCGCCGGCAAGTTGGATTGTAATCGCAGGCGTCTTGACGTTGTTGTTGGCGACCCAGCGCCACAGTTTTGCCGCAGCATTTATCGCCGGATTGATGCTAGGAGCATCCTGTTGGCTTAGGGTCAATGCTCTGCTGCTTCCTTTATTTTGGGTTGCTGCCTTACTGCTGGCAGCACGATTTAGTTGGCGCGACCGCGCTACCCTCAGCGGGATAGTTGTCTTCGGCTCGATGCTTCTAGTCACACCTTTGTTGGTTCGCAACGCGGTCGCGTTTCATATGCTTACACCCGCTGGTTTAGGCGCGGGGACAAATCTTTGGGAGGGAATTGGCGAAACTGATCGTGCATTGGAATTTGGAGCCGTTTATGGAGATCGGGCGTTGATCGAACAGGAACGCGCCGCACTCGGTGTTTCTCCGGATATTCCTTTCGGTCTCTATTTCCCGGATGGTGTGAAACGCGACCGCGAACGAGCGCGCAAGGCGTTCGCGGTAATTCGCGCGCATCCAGTTTGGTACTGCGGCGTGATGTTGCGGCGGATGGTGGGTGTGCTCAAGTACGCCGGAGAACCAGGGCCTTTTTACGGCAGTGGCGGTATTAATGTGACGAGCAAGAAGTGCTTGCCCTCGATTTGGCAAGGCGGCGTTGTGGGCCTCTCGGTAAACGTGCTGGGCATGGTCCAAAGTGTAATGCGCTATCTCGCGCTACCTCTCATGATGTTGGGCATTTGGTTCGCGATAAAAAAAGATTGGCGGCTTGCCTGTTTTCTCCTCAGCACGGTGATCTACTATCTTATGGTCGGCTCAGCGCTCCACACAGAAATTCGTTACGGCTTGCCAATGCAGGCGTTGTTGTTTGTTTTTGCAGGGCTGGGTGTAAAGGCTCTGGTATTCGGCCGTGAGGACCAGATGGTAAAAAGGACCACCTAAAAGAGTCTGTCGGAATACGATTTTCCTCTGCGGAACCTCCTGCGTACTTTGCGTCTCGGCGGTGAGATTCAACCCAAGAACGAGCCCACCGCAGAGACGCCGAGTACGCCAAGGAGGCGCAGAGTGTCTTCAGGCAGTCTTGAAAAGCGGTCAAACTTCGGGCGCAGGTTCAATCATTTTTGGAATCGGGCTAAATAGTCCCTCGCTGTTTGCGACTACGGTTCATGAAGTGCGCACGTGATCGCAGCAATCCAACACTCCACCATAACGAAACGCTCGCAAGAATCAGGAAGAAATATTGAATAATTAAGACATAGCGGCGTTCCGTATGAAGAGCCGATTGGACCAACATGTAGTAAACAGGAACAATAAGCAGGATGGCTACTGTCCGAACTTGCCGAAAGCGGATTAACAGAATAGTCCCAACGATGACCAGCGGAAGAATCCCGGCAGTGAGAAAGGTTTTCTGCAGAAAGCCGATCGGAGTACGCAGATAACGCAGCCACTGATAGGAGCTTGGTCCTAAATCGAACAACTCAATTCTTCCCAGCTGAACTATCGGGTGCACTGGGGCCGAGGCGTTGTTGGCAATGATCAAATGCACGGCATGATTGTTACTACTCACAAACGGCAGTGAGATTCGATTCAAAGGCTGCTCTTCAGGTGAAACACCTTCGACCAGATCGATTCCGATTGAAGCGAGTATCCTGCTTTGATCTGCGCTCGTAACCTTGATGAGGACCCGTCCTTCTTCAAGCTTTAACGGCAAACGAAATGCGTAGTCCTTGCCTGGCTGGACCGAAATCGCCTCCGTAACGAATTGATTTCCGTACTTCGTGTTGTCACCTTTCAGCTGTAACTTTTGACCACCATCTAAGAGATTGACTGACGCTTCCCCCGAAGCAACGTTGCCGGCTATCAATTCCGGGGGAGCCTTTAACCAGTCAATTTTCATATGGTCCATATCCATGCCGGCATGTGATCCGGGAGACTCACTGGCGACAACCGGCACTGGATCGAGTCGCGTTGAAGAGATAGCACGTCGTATCATCACACCCCCGAACCAAACAGGATTTGTGCGTATTACGCCCAGTCCACGAGCAATCCGCCGGTGCTCGCGCTGGATACCATCGGGAGTAAAGAGCATTTGCGCGTATTCTGGACGCCGGTACCATTCAGCTTCCTGCCTCATTATGCCAAGGTCGGTTTTCGGAATGTTGAATCTTCCTGTTTCGTCATACTCGGCAATGCCCTCGAGCAAGGTTTGTCCCGCTCCGAGCGACAACGGAATGAAATGATGGAAGAGAATTGCATTCTTAATGGTGATAGGAGCGATTACGAGCAACGCCCCGAAGATGAGGGCTGCTGACGCTGGCACGCGCTTGCCGCGTGTGGTCACCAGTGGAGTGATAGCTGCAAGAAATGGAGCCAACAAGAGAGCGTTTGCTCGTAGCCAACACGAAATACCCACGAGTGCGCCTGCAGCGGCAAACTTCAGGAGAGCAGGATGCCGGCGCGCCCGTACGATGAAGTAGACTGCTAACAGGACGGGCACTATCGCGAGGGAATCTGGCAACACAAGAACCGAATAGTAAGCAAATTGCGGTGAGAGCGCGGACAGCACGCCCGCGATCATCGCCACAGCGAGAGGCGATAACTCGGCGGCGATCATGAATAAAATAACGGCTGCGAACGAGTCGCCGATCAATTGGACAAACTCTATTGCGGCATCTGAATCACCGAAAACTTTGAAGACCCCCGCGAGTAGAATTGGATAGCCGGGCGGGTGCTCCATGTAATTGAGATCGCTGACAAAGGTCCTGAAGTCACCATTCAATAATTGCCGCGCGGAGTCTTTGTAGTTTGAAGTCACAAAGGTTTGGACTCTCCAGGCTTCAAGACGATTATCTTGCCAGGTTAAGACTCGTACTCCCAGAGCGAGAAAGAAAATCAGCAGGCACTGAATGAGAAGCGTGCTGTCCCGAGGTTTCGAAGACAGTTGATCACGATCGAATGCGAAGTTGTCAGGCTGTTTTGAAAACCATCCTCGTAGTCCGGTCACAGTTAGCAGTTCATAGCCGATGTTGAGCGTCCATAGCAAGGAGAGCGGTAGTGCGGCTAGCGTCCTAATTTCACGTACCACTGGGTTCTCCGTGCTCTTCGTGTCTCCGTGGTGAAATGGTTTCGGGGCTTTTGTCACCACGGAGGGACG
>WNFR01002545.1_pt1 | contig 39146 bp, 32 predicted proteins | sample 5400221 | NCBI WGS metagenome assembly WNFR01 (sample SAMN13153357, study PRJNA577476) | soil metagenome | isolation source: 40 cm soil under Madrone tree | place: USA:California | collected 2016-06-14 | reverse complement strand
ATTTCCGGCAACGGGACATTCGTGACCGGCGGAACGATCGAGAACATGAAGGAGACCCCTGCCGACAGCCCCGTTGTCACGACGCTCAACGGCCCGAGTTCCGGCGGCGGCAAGGTCATCGGCGGACAGAGCCGCAACATCGGACCGGGCGATGTCGTCATCATTCCGCCGAACACCCCCCACTGGTTCACCGAGATCACGTCGGACCAGATCGTTTATCTTGTGGTGAGGGTCGATCCCCGTAAGGTGCTGCTAGCCGGTTACGGGACCAAGTAGCTACTTCCCCACGAACGTCTTGATGACGTAATCCGCGACGGCCTCGATTTCGCGCCGTGTCAGCGGCGTCGAATGCGGGTCGTGCGGCGCATCGTTGCCCAAATCCTTGCCCTTCAGGCCATAGCAATCCGAATCCTCGTAGGCGTACTTGTCGAAGTGCGGCATCTCGGTGGCCGGCCGCCCGCAGGCGATGACTTCGATGAGCTGGGCGCGATTGAGGATGGTCTCGTGCAGATTGGCGGCCCGGCCCGGCGAGCGCGGGTCGCCGCGCCCGTCGCCGTCGGGGCCATGACAGAACTGGCAATCCGCCTTTTCATGGAACAGTCGATCGCCGAAGGAGACGTCCTGGGCCGAGGCCGGGGAGAGAGGGATGGCGGCGGCCAGAAGGGCGGCGGCTAACTTCAACGTGTTCACTTAAGGCTCCTTTGTTCCCTGCACGCCTCGCATCAAGTCCTCTCAGTGTCATCATCCGCGAAAGCGGACGATCCAGTAACCACCAGCTTCTCGATCGAAGCGCAAGGCCGGTGGTTACTGCATGCTCCGCTTTCGGGGAGCATGCAATTTTGAGGACGCGCCGCCTCTGCTACAGCCCAAACACAAACAGCATGGTCTGATTGCGCTGCTCGCGCAATTCCGGCGTCAAGTCGTGGCGGCGCTTGGTGATGTTGCTGAGGCCAGACAGGATGGCAACGTATTGCTTGCCGCCAGCCTCGAACGTGATCGGCGGCGCATTGAAGCCGGTTCCGACGTTGATCTTCCACAGCTGGTCGAGCGTGTTGTCGTCATAAGCCGCGAATGTGCCATCGGTGTAGGCGGTGAACACGAGGCCGCCCGCAGTGCTGAGCACGCCGCTGACGTTGGGATAAGCCGAGTGCACCCGCTTCTTGACCTCGCCGGTGAGCGGATCGGCCATGACGAGGTCGGATTCGCTGCGCTCGGTGAACTTTGACGCTTCCTGGTCGAGGGTGGAGTCGTTGCACATCGTATAAGCCGGGATGTAAAGCAGCCCGGTGCGGCGGCTGTAGGAGGGCGGGAAATAGTTGTTGCCCCCGGTCAGCGCCGGGCACAGCCGCTTGGTCGGCTCCGCCAGGGTATAGTTCTGCTTGCCCGAATAGACCTGGACGTCGCGGTTGGGATCGTAGTCGACGGGCTTGCCGGTCTTCTGGTCAATCCCGGCGGTCCAGTTGATGCGCTCCATATAGGGCTTGGCCATCACCGTCTGGCCGTTGGCGCGCTCGAAGGAATAGAGGAAGCCGTTGCGTGCTGCATGGGCGACGAGCTTGCGCGGCTGCCCGGCGACCGTGGCGTCGAACAGGACGTGGGAGCCCTCTTCGTCGTAATCCCACATGTCGCCCGGCGTGTACTGGTGATACCAGTTCATCTTGCCGCTGTCCGGATCCCACGAGATCAGGCTGTTGGTGTAGAGATTGTCGCCCGGGCGGTAGTAGGGGTCTGACCACGGCACCGGATTTCCGGTGCCCCACAGCACCTGATTGGTGCCAGGATCGTAGGAGCCCGTCACCCACATTGCGCCGCCGCCGGTCTGCCAGGCGTTATTCTTGTCCTTCCAGGTCTCACTGCCGGGTTCACCGGGCGCTGGAATGACGAATTTCTTCCACAGCAATTTGCCGGTGGCGGCATCGAGCCCCAGGATGAAGGTACGCACGCCGTTGTCGCCGCCGGAAGCGCCAAGCACGATCTTGTCTTTCACGGCGAGCGGCGCCGCCGTGAACTGCAGTCCGTTCTGACCGTCGGAGATGTTGGTCTCCCACACGACCTTGCCGGTTTCCTTGTTGGTGGCGATGAGCCGCGCCGGATGATTGGCGACCGAAACGACGAAATTGCCCCATAGGGCGACGCCGCGATTGGCGTCCGGCACCTTCTCCTGGCCCGGGTCCATGCGCCACACGATCCGGCCCACGTCGCCGGAGCGGGCGTCGATCTTGTAGACGACGCCCCACAGATCGACCACGTACAGGAATCCGTCCTCGGCAAGCGGTGTCGACTCCAGATTCTCGTTCACCGAAGTGCCGCCGATCGCGACCGCGTAGGCGAACTTGAGCCCTTTGATGTTGGTCTTGTTGATCGCGTCGAGTGGCGAATAGCGCTGGGCGTCATAGGTGCGGTGATTCATCAGCCAGTTGCCCGGCTCCGGGTTCGTCAGCCGTTGCGGCGTGACGTCGGCCGCAACGGCGGGCGCTGCCGCCAGCGCGACGGCGCCGGCGAGCAGCAGGCGGCGCAGCGAACGATGATGAAGCGAATGCATGTGATCCTCCCTTTGTTGTCGTTTCGGCAATTGTAGCCCGGATGGAGCGAAAGCGTAATCCGGGGCCGGCCCCGCCATATCGCACCATCGCTCCCGGATTACGCGGCCGCAAGAGCGGCCGCTCCGTCCGGGCTACGGCCTACAGCCCGAACACGAACATCATGGTCTGGTGGCGCATCTCCCGCAGTTCCGGGGTGAAGATGTGCCGGGTTTTCGATACCCGGCTCAGCCCCGTCAAGATGACCACATACTGCTTGCCGCCGGCCTCGAACGTTATCGGGGGCGCCGAGAAGCCGGTGCCGACATTGATCTTCCACAGCTGCTCAAGGGACGTGTCGTCATAGGCCGCAAGCGTTCCGTCGGTGAAGCCGGTGAACACCAGGCCGCCGGCGGTCGTGACCGCGCCGCTGTTGTTCGGATAGATCGAATGCGCTTTCTTCTTGATCTCGCCGGTGAGCGGATCGACCAGGATCAGATCGGACTCATTGCGCTCGATGCTGCGAAACGTCGGACTAAAGTAGACGCCCCGCTTGATTGACTCCTGATCGAGCGTGACTTCGTTGCACGACGTCATCGATGGAATGTAGAGGAGCTTGGTGCGCTGGCTGTAGGACGGTGGCCAGAAATTATTGCCGCCAGACATCGACGGGCACAGCTTCCGGGTCGGGTCCTGGAGCGTAAAATTCTGCCGGCCGGAATAGACCTGGACGTCGCGGTTGGGGTCATAGTCCACTGGCTTGCCGGTTTTCTGATCGATGCCGGCGGTCCAGTTGATGACATCCACATAGGGCTTGGCCATCAGCGTCTGCCCGTTGGCGCGCTCGAAAGAATAGAGGAAGCCGTTGCGCGCCGTATGCATGACGATCTTGTGCATCTGGCCGGCGATCTCGCCGTCGATCAGGATGTGGGTGCCCTCCTCGTCGTAGTCCCACATGTCGCCCGGTGTGTACTGGTGATACCAGTTCATGCTGCCGGTGTCGGGATTCCAAGAGATCACGCTGTTGGTGAAGAGGTTGTCGCCCGGACGGTAGTAAGGATCAGACCATGGCACCGGATTGCCGGTGCCCCACAGCACCTGGTTGGTCGCAGGGTCGTAGGACCCCGTGATCCACATGGCGCCGCCGCCGGTCTGCCAGGCATTGTTCTTGTCCTTCCAGGTCTCGCTGCCGGGCTCGCCCGGAGCCGGAATGACATATTTGCGCCACGCCAGCTTGCCGCTCGCGGCATCGACCGCCACGATGAAGTCTCGCACGCCGCGGTCGCCGCCCGAAGCGCCGATGACGATCTTGTCATTCACGGCGAGCGGCGCCGCCGTGAAGGTGACGCCGGGCTGGCCGTCGGAGAGAGTGGTCTCCCATACGACCTTGCCGGTCTCCTTGTTCGTCGCGATCATGCGCGGCGGATAGTTTGCCATCGAGATGACAAAACCGCCCCACAGCGCGGCGCCGCGGTTGGCGGCGTCGAGCTTCTCCTGCCCGGGATCCATACGCCACACGATCCGGCCGACGTCGCCCGATCGCGCGTCGATCTTGTAAAGCACGGCCCACTGGTCAGTGATGTAGAGAAAACCGTCCTCGGCAAGCGGCGTCGCCTCGAGATTCTCGTTCACCGCGGTGCCGCCGAGGGCGACCGCATAGGCGAGCTTGAGGTTCTTGACGTTGGCGCGATTGATCTTGTCGAGCGGCGAATAGCGCTGCGCGTCGTAGGTCCGATGGTTCATCAGCCAGTTGCCGGGCTCCCGGTCGGCATTCACAAGCCGTTCGGGGGTGACGTCGGCGGCGAGGGCCGGAACGGAAGTCAGCAGGACGGCGCAGGCGAGCAGAGCAATTCGGTGGGACCTTTGGAAATGGGAACGCATGGATTCCTCCCCTTTTATTTTCAGCGGTGTCATCGTCCGCGAAAGCGGACGATCCAGTAACCACCGACCTTGCGATAGAATTCCAATCTGGTGGTTACTGGATGCTCCGCTTTCGCGGAGCATGACACTTCGTGAGGTGAAGCGGCTTTGCGCTCACAATCCGAACACGAACAGCATCGTCTGGTTGCGCATCTCCCGCAGTTCGGGCGTGAACTGGTGGCGCCGCCTCGCGATCGGGCTCAGCCCCGCCAGAATCGCAACGTATTGCTTGCCGCCAGTCTCGAATGTCATCGGCGGGGCATTAAAGCCGGTGCCGACGTTGATCTTCCACAGCGGTTCGAACGTGGCGTCGTCATAAGCGATGAACGTCCCGTCGGTGAGACCGGTGAACACCAGGCCGCCGGCGGTTGCGAGTGCCGCGCTGTTGTTCGGATAGGCGCTGTGAATGCGCTTCTTGACGTCCCCGGAGAACGGATCGGCGACGATGATATCGGACTCGTTGCGCTCGATATGCCTGAACGTCGCGCCCTTCCAGTCGCCCGCCTTGTTGGACAGGTTGGGATCGAGCGAGACCTCGTTGCAGGATGACGCCGACGGAATGTACAGGAGCTTGGTCTTCGGGCTGAAGGAAGCCGACCAGAAATTATTGCCGCCCGACATCGACGGGCACAGCTTCTTGGTGCGGTCAGCCAGCGTCATGGTCTGCCCGCCGGAGTAGACCTGGATGTCGCGGTTGGGATCGTAGTCGACCGGCAGGCCGGTCTTCTGGTCGATGCCCTTCGTCCAGTTGATAGTTTCGACATAGGGCTTGGCCAGCAGGGTCTGGCCATTGGCGCGGTCGAACGTGTAGAGGAACCCGTTGCGGCCGGAGTGGGTGACGAGCTTGCGCGGCTGCCCGGCAACCTGTCCGTCGATCAGGATGTGGGTGCCCGCCGCATCGTAGTCCCACATGTCGCCTGGTGTGTATTGGTGGTACCAGTTCATCTTGCCGGAGTCGGGGTCCCACGAGATCAGGCTGTTGGTGTAGAGGTTGTCGCCCGGGCGATAATAGGGATCGAACATCGGGACCGGATTGCCGGTGCCCCACAGGAGCTGATCGGTGGCGGGGTCGTAGGAGCCGGTGACCCACATGGCGCCGCCGCCGGTCTGCCAGGCGTTGTTCTTGTCCTTCCAGGTCTCGCTGCCCGGCTCGCCGGGCGCCGGAATGACGTACTTGCGCCATGCCACCTTGCCGGTCGCACCGTCGAGCGCGGCGATGAAATCGCGCACCCCGCGGTCGCCGCCGGCGGCGCCGATGATGATCTTGTCCTTCACGGCGAGCGGCGCCGCGGTGAGCTGCAGATCGGCCTGGCCGTCGGCGAGATTGGCCTCCCACGCGACCTTGCCGGTCTCCTTATTGGTGGCGATCATGCGGGCCGGATAGTTCGCAACCGTGATGACGAGGTTGCCCCACAGCGCGGCGCCGCGGTTGGCAAGCGGCACCTTCTCCTGGCCCGGATCCATGCGCCACACGATCCGGCCGAGGTCGCCCGATCTGGCGTCGATCTTGTAGAGCACGCCCCATTGATCGACCACGTAGAGCAAACCGTCCTCCGCAAGGGGCGTCGCCTGCAGATTCTCGTTCGGCGATGTTCCGCCGATCGCCACCGCATAGGCGAGCTTGAGGTCCTTGATGTTGGCCTTGTTGATCCTGGCGAGTGGCGAATAGCGCTGCGCATCATAGGTGCGATGGTTCATCAGCCAGTTCTGCGGCTCGCGATCCGCATTGACCAGGCGATCGGGCGTGACGTCGGCCGCCACGGCCGGCGCAATGGTCAGGAAGGCCGCGGTCGCGAGTAGAAGAGCGCGAAGGGAATGGCGGCAGTGGGAACGCATGGTCTTTCCTCCCTGTAGGGTGGGCATTGCGCCCGCTCGATGACGCCGTTTGCCGACGAGGGGCCGCGCGGGCGCAATGCCTACGCGGTCCGGTCTCACCTTTTTCCAATCTTACAGCGTGGGCAAAATCGCGACAGGCCTGTGCAAATCACATCGGCCGCGACAGGCGATTTTGCCCACCCTACGTTCGCATCACGGGTTATAGATCCCCCGATTATACCAGTGGAACGAATCCCAGCTCAGCACCTTCTCGGTGCCGTCGAACAGCGCCCCGATATTGCCGCCGGTCGCCTTGTAGGTGAATTCCTTCACCCGATCCTTAACCGGAACGGACGCGTTCTTCATGATGTCGAGCCCGGAATCGACCTTGAAGATCTGGTAGGCGCTCGGGTTGCTCGGGTTGAAGAACTTTACTTCGGCGGTCGGGTTGCGGCGCGCGGCGCCGCGCTCGTATGTCACGTGCGTCTCCAGACGCTCGCCATTGGCGCCGATGAATTCCCAGTTCTCCTCGCCCCGGGTCACGCCGTTGGCGGTGTTGAACGTGCGCGAGGCCTTGACCGAAGAGGCGTGAACATAATTGCCGAATGGCCCAGGCGCCTCCTTGGCGTCGGAGACGAGGCCGTTGATGATCATCTGGCCGGCATTGTTGGTTCCCGTCTGCTTGACCGGGATCGCGACATAGACGAGCTGGTCGGTGGTCTTCGGCGTATTGTCCGGATTGGTGACGTCGACGCGGTCGATGAAGATCAGGCGCAAGTTGGCGTCCTTGGCGGGACCTTGGGTGGCAATCACGGTCTCCCACCCGGCCGGCAGCAGTTTCTGCAATGCCGCATCATTGACGTGGAAATCGAGCTGGAAGCGGAATTCCGCACTGTTTTCGACCAACGTATCGGCGCCCGCGGACTGCACGGCGCCGGCCAGCAGCAATGCGCCACCGGCGCTCAATGCGATCATCCTACCCATGACTTAACTCCCATCTTGGCGTTGGTTGTCCGGCCTAATGGACAAATGCTGAATGCGCACCATTATCATATCACGAAGTTCATGCCCCACCGGCTAGTCCTGGGAGCGCGGGCGTCCCGCCCGCCTGCAAAAGAGCGGGCGGGACGCCCGCGCTCCCAGGTGATGACAACACGGCAGGTATTATTGTAATCAGTAAATGCTCTAACGTGTGTCCTAGCCGGTTTCTGGGACCGAACAAAAGTGGACGCGGCGGCGCCCACCTAGGACCAAAACAGATGGCGGACCGCCCGCAGGAAATTCTGATTTGCTCGTGCGGAGACACGATGCCGATCGATGTCGAATCGGTGCAGCATGGCTGTCCGGGCGCGCGGGTGACGACCGCACGCGAGCTTTGCCGGGCGGAATTGGCGAAGTTTCGCACCGCAGTCTCCGCGGGCGTGCCGCTGATGGTGGGCTGCACCCAGGAGAAGCCGCTGTTTTCCGAAATCGCCGGCAGCCACGACGGCGGGGCCGATGTTCGCTACGTTAATCTTCGGGAAAACGCCGGATGGTCAAACGAGGCCGCGAATGCCGGCGCCAAGATGGCGGCGCTGATCGCGGCGGCCACGGAGCCCGTACCTGAAATCCCCTTCATCACCCTCGACAGCAGCGGAGTCGTGCTCATTTATGGGCGTGACGAGCAGGCGATCGAGGCCGCGAACCTCCTCAAGGACCATCTCGACGTGACGGTGCTGGTCGCGCCGCCGGCCGACGTCATTCCGCCCCGGGTCACCGCCTTCCCGGTGGTGCAAGGCCGGATACGTTCGGCCAAGGGCCATCTCGGCGCATTCGAACTGACCATCGACGACTATGCGCAGCCGTCGCCATCGTCGCGCAGCGCACTCGACTTTGGCCCTGCCCGAAACGGGGCGGCGTCGCGCTGCGACATCGTCCTTGACCTTTCGGGCGGTGCGCCGCTGTTCGCTCCACCTGACCTGCGCGACGGCTATCTGCGCGCCGATCCCGGCGATCCCGCAGGCGTGCTTCGGGCGGTGTTTAAGACACGCGATCTCGTCGGCACCTTCGACAAGCCGCGCTACATTGCCTTTACCGAGGAGCTCTGCGTCCATTCGCGCTCGCGGATCGTCGGCTGCAATCGCTGCCTCGATCTTTGCCCCGCGGGCGCCATCGCGCCGGCGGGCGATCATGTGGCGATCGATGCGCGGATCTGCGCCGGATGCGGGCAATGCGCCGCCGTCTGTCCGACCGGCGCCGCGTCCTATGCGCTGCCGCCGGCCGACATGCTGATGCGAAAATTGCGGGCGATGCTGCGCGCCTATGGGGAAGCGGGTGGCCGAGACGCGATCATGCTGGTGCATGACGATGCGCATGGGGCACCGCTGATCGACGCGCTCGCCCGGTTCGGCGACGGACTCCCGGCCAACGTGCTGCCGCTCGGCGTGAACGAAGTCACGCAGGTCGGCCTCGAGGCGATTGCCGCCGCCTTCGCCTACGGGGCGGCGGCGCTGCGGTTCCTGCTGCGCGCAAGGCCGCGCCACGACGTGGCGGGCCTTGCGAAAACACGGGCGCTCGCGGAGCCGATCCTGTCCGGCCTTGGCTTCGGACCGGCGCGGCTCGCGACAATCGAGACCGACGATCCCGACACGCTTGGCGCCATGCTGCGGGCGATCATCGCGCCTGCTCCCGCACCGCGCCCGGCGAGCTTCCTGCCGGCCGGCGGCAAGCGAGAGGTGCTGCGGCTCGCGCTGCGGGAATTGCAGCGCGCGGCGCCCACGCCCGCCGAGGTCATCGCGCTGCCCGCGGGCGCGCCGTTCGGCCGGGTCGAAGTCGACGTGAATGGCTGTACGCTGTGCCTCGCTTGCGTATCGGCCTGTCCGACCGGCGCGCTCAAGGACGATCCGGACCGGCCGATGCTGCGCTTTGTCGAGGATCTCTGCGTGCAATGCGGGTTGTGCAAAGCGACCTGCCCCGAGAAGGTGATCACGCTGAGGCCGCAGCTTGACTTCGGCGCCGCCACCATGGCGGCGCAAGTGCTCAAAGAGGAGGAGCCGTTCGCCTGCATTCGCTGCGGCAAGCCGTTCGGCGTGAAAAGCACGATCGAGCGCGTCGCCGCCGCTCTCGCCGGCAAGCACTGGATGTACCAGGCGGCCGATCGTCGGCTTGATGCGATCAGGATGTGCGCTGACTGCCGTGTGATCGCGGTGACGGAGGCGGAGGATCGCGCCGGAGCGCCGCCCCGGCCGGCGCCGCGTACAAGCGAAGACTATATGCGCGACCGTGAGACGCGCCCCGCGACGCCAAAGGACGAGCCCTGAATTTCGGCGCTACGTTGTTGTCGCCTTTCCGAGGAAATGCACGAGCCCGGTGGGCAGCCGCCGAGTCCACGCGTCGCTCGGGCATATCAGAGCATGATCCCGAAAAGTGGGAACTGGTTTTCGATCGGCGGCGTACAAGGTGCCTGCAAACTATGCGCACGGAAAATAAACATCTATTTTCGAGAAATGGTATACGTATTTTCAGAGGGCTAACGAAACTATTAAAATAATTTATATATATCGCGTTTTGATGCAGCTCTCGTCAGGAGCCTGCCTGACCTGCTTGCGATCAGTAAGAGCTGATGTCGAGCCGGTGTCCGCCCTGCCTCTATCGATCGGCAGGAGATTGTGCTATCAATCAAACGGGCGCGTCCTCGAACATGAGGATCGAATTCAATGGCAACAGCAAGAACATTGATATCTCGATTTTCGTGCTTCGTGGCTTTTCTGCCTGCTGTTGGCGCCGCCGGGCCTGCCTTCTCGTATGACGCATCTTGGTACAGGGCAAGGGGTTGGAGTGGCGAATACCCGAACGGTTTCACCATGGCTACGGATATAACTCTCAACATAAGGGGAAGCCCGGATTTGGACGCGCCAAAGTCGATGTCCTGCGTTCTTAGGAAAGGCTCGACTTATCATCAGTGGAACAAGAAGCGGGCGGTCTCGGACCGATTGGAATTTATCTCCTTCACCAAGATCGCGACATACGAGCTTAAAGCGAGCTTTACAGTTGAAGTTTCGCGCGAGTCGGACGGCCGTAACACGACCATCGAATTCAAGAAGGGCGACCGATGGTCGTATCTCGCCTATCTCGCCGAGGGGAATTTTCTCATTAAGTTCGGTGACACGGTGTATGTCGCGGGTCAGGATTTGTACGACGAATCGACTGAGGTCGAGGCGCCGGTCAAGAGTGACCGGAGTACGTATGATGAGTGGTTGAAGCTGAAATGTGCCAATGGCACGGTCGGTTGGATTTTCTTTAACGGGATCAAGAATACTCCCGGCTTCTCTAAAGCCAACATTAGCGGATACGGCGTGGCTGGCGATCTACCATCTCAGCCCAAGTCTGCCTCCCAGCGCGCGATATTGTCGTCGCCGTCACCTCACCGCAAATAGTGGGGCTCGAGGCTCGAAGGCCCCTACCGATGCTACGTGGGGTGCCAACCCACTTCCGCGTTCAACCGACATTTCGTCGGAGCGCCCCTACTTGATTGCGTTCCCTTTCCGTTCTCGATGGCTGCTTTGGCGCCTCCCATCACTCGGAAGGACCTCGCGTCCGGCGGAGCAGCGCATGAGACCGCCGTTCGTCGATGTCTCGGCGGATGCGATCGATCGAGCGCCTTCTCGTGCCAGACAACGGGGCGACCACAAGAGTCGCCCTTACATAGGTCGGCACCAATCCATTGTTATCACGATCCCGCATCGGAACGGCGCGCACAATCGAATCGGGCACCTCGCGAAAAGTTTAAGCGGCTGTCCCCCAAAGATTAGATTACAGTTGTTGAGTTTCCGACCGAAGAAGGGAGGCCCGGTCGGCAGGGAGGAGACAAGTGAGTGTAGAACATTTCCGGCGGCGTGCCGATGAATGCCGTCGTCTTGCCTCGGTCGCTCGCAATGCCAGCGACAAGGCATTTTGGTTAGGGCTGGTAGAGCGGTGGCAGGCGCTAGAGAGTCAAAAGGCCCAGCAACCTGTGCGAGACAAGTCCCAGTCGCCACGGAGGCGACAACCTGAACCAGCCCAAGACTTTGGTGTCCCTGAGGGGTAGGCTAGCGTCGCTCGCCCTGTCCCGACGGGGCGAGCAACCGCCCCGACCCTTGATGGCGCGCCCTGGGGTCGGGGCCACGAAAAAAAGAAAAAGCCCCATCGACGACTGACGGGGCTCTGGCCTTGATCGGGTCTTTGGGTCTGGGGGAGGGAGCCGATCAGGGCCATTGCAAATTTCATAGCATTTCACTTTCATGAAGGCAAATTGTTTTGCGCGGGCTTCCAGGCCGCGCAAAGCTCTGGTAGAGAGACCGGCGCGGGGGTGGGCTCTGCCATCAATGGCGCTCACCTATGCATGACGTTTACAATTTTATCGTTGTCGATCATCTCAATCTCACAATAGGTGCCGGTGGTTTCGTTCTCGGTTGGATCACCGGCAACCTCCGGCGGCGCCGGAAGCCCAAGCCCGCCGGCGTCGAGGCTCACGTGGCGTTGGACTACTATGGCGTCGACTAAGGCGCCTCACCTTAGCTTTATCTTAGTGCCTGCATAATCCATATAAGCGACTGAAATATAATTGGATTGCATTCTGCTCTGCGCCGCGAAAGCGATCTGCGCGCGCGAAACGCGCCCCACCGCGCCGAGGGACGAGCCCTCAATTCGGCGCTACCTCGCTGTCGCCTTTGCGAGGAAATGCACGAGGACGGCGCGATCGGCAGCCGAGCCGATGCGTTGCTCGGGCATCTTGGTGCCGGGCGTAAAGGTGGCTGGGCCAAGCTCGAACAACCTCGACACAGTCTCCGGCGTCCACACGATATCAAGCGCCTTGAGCGCTGCCGAGAAATTGTAGCCGGGCAACGTCGCGATCCTGCGCCCGAAGATACCGGCAAGGGTCGGGCCAGCGCGATTGCCCCCGTCGGGCCCCAAAGCGTGGCACGCTATGCAGGCGCGAAACACTTCCGCGCCGGGATCGCCCGCATAGGCCGCGAGGGGATCGTCAATACCCCCGGCCGCAACGCCGTCCACGGGTTCGCCGGTGACCGTATCCCAGCGGCGGATCATGCGATCGGCGCCGCCTGCGAGCAGCGTCCGGTTGTCAGGCAAGAACACCACGGACCACACTGGGGTACCGGGACCGATCAACGTGCGTTCGATCCGCCGGGCGGCACGGTCGAGAACCGTTATCGACCCGCGAACGCCCGCCGCCGTGATGCGCCTCCCGTCGCCCGACAGCGCAATCGCCACGACCGGCGCGCTTTCCGCCGCGATATCGGTGCGCCTGTCTCCTGTCGCCGACAGCAAGTAAATCTTGCCGTCGGCGCCGGCGGTGACAATCTCGCCGTCCGGCGCGATCGCAACGGCGTTGAGGGGCGTCGGCAGGACGGCGATGAGCGGTGTATCATCGCCGGACAGCGGCCAGATGCGCAACGTCGCATCGTAGCCGGCCGTGACCACGGCCCGCCCGTCGGGCGTAAATGCGACACCATTGACGTTCTGCGAATGGCCCGCGAGCAGGCGCGGCGCTCCGCCGCCGACCGGCCACAGACGCGCCGTGTGGTCCCAAGATGCCGAGGCCAGGAAGCGTCCGTCGCCCGACACGGCGAGAGCCACCACCGGCGCCTGATGTCCTTCGAGAACCGTGCGCGGCATTCGCGCGCCCGGATTCCAGATGGCGATGCGGGCATCCTCGCCGCCGGTGGCGGCGGCGCCGTCTTTGAGCAGGACGACCGCATTGACGGCGCCGTCGTGGAAGCGCAGCACGTCTTCGGCGGCGCTGCGTGCGAGCGACCAGCGGATGGCCGAAGTATCGAAGCTGCCTGACATCAGGATCTTGCCGTCGGCCGATACCGCGAGGGCGCGGACCGGCCCGCCGTGACCGCGCAACTGCGCATTCGCGGCGCCTAGCGCGAGCAGGCAGCTCGCCACCAGCGCGCAACAGCAGAGTGAAGCGTGTCTCATCTCGTGCGTTGTCTTAAAGCCGGCGCAAGATTCCACAATGCTTCGCCATTATAGCGAATTTGGATGGCTCGCGGGAACGTCAACGCAGTTGCGACCTCCCCGAAAAGCCGCCGGTTCGCCGTGCACGGGCGCGAGGTACCGTCGAATTGCGCAAAAGCGCGCGCTACGGCTGGTACCTGAAATCACAAATGGCCGATACGGAAATCTCCAGGGAATGTCGAAATCAGGCTTCAGCGAAATTTGTCCTGGGTTTAAGCTTAACCGGACCGGGCTCCCCGAACGATCGGGCTCCGATCAAAACGCATCGTAGCGCTGAACCGGGAGGTCCGTCGCGCTCGTCATCATGGCAAAAGCGTTGATCGCCATGGCGGCGGTTTCCGGCTGGTTTTGCGAGCGGGTCGTGGCCGTGGCCCATGCGGTTATGGCAACAACGGTCAGCATTGCGGCGATTCCAAACGACAGCGTCTTGCGCATCTAACGTCTCCTTAAGCGTGACACAACCCGGCATTGCACCACCTCCTCCGGTGGCTATGGAGCCGGCTGCCGTGCATGTGTCGCAAAGGAGTGCAGAATGGTTCACGATGGCGGGACAGCTCATCTAAATCCTAGTCGATAGGCTGCCCCAAGGGCGAGGAGGCTGACCGCGGCCGCAAACATGAGGTAATAGCTTGGCGCGAGATGACTGCCGGTGACTTCGATCAGCCATGCGATGATGAACGGCGCGAACCCGCCAAAGATTGCGACCGCGACCGAATAGCTGGTCGAGACGGCGGTCGCGCGCACCCGTATCGGGAACAATTCTGAAATCAGCGCAGGAATCGCCCCAGCGTAAGCCGCAACAAAGACGCCGAGGATCGCCTGAACAAGCAGCAACGATTCAATCGTCGGCGCCGCAACCAACCGCGCGAACAACGGATAGGCGGTTATCAATATGGCGATTGTCGCGACAGTTGCGATCGGCAGGCGTCCGAGCCTATCGGACAGCGCCCCGACTAGCGGGATCATCACAACCTGGATTGCACCGGCAAGCATGGTGGCCAAGAATCCTCCGACCGGCGGCAAACCGAGTTCGCGTATTGCGTATGTGGGCATATACACAGCCGTGTAGGCAGCGACGGTTACGAGGACGATCGTTCCGATCGCCACCAACAGTCTCGTCTTGTCCCAAGAGAACGTTTCCCAAAGCGGCGCTGAAGCTGTTTGCACCGACCGGAATTCCAACGTCTCATCGATGTGGCGCCGGATGTAGTAGCCGATCGGCCCGATCAAAAGTCCAAACAGGAAGGGGATCCGCCATCCCCACATTCTCATTTGTTCGGCTGTCAACGCCCCATTAAGCGCCGCGCCGAAGCCGGTCGCCAGAACCGTTGACAGGCCCTGGCCGGCAAGTTGCCAACTCGCGTAGAGGCCTCGCCGCTTCGGATTCTGCTCGGCCAGAAACACCGTCGCACTGCCGAATTCGCCGCCCGCCGAAAAGCCCTGCATCATGCGCGCAACGACGATCATGATCGGCCCGAATATCCCGATGGACGCATATGTCGGAGCAAACGCCGTGATTGCGGTTCCCGCCATCATGACTGATATGCTCAATGTCAAGGCTGCCTTGCGCCCATGGCGATCGGCGACGTTCCCCAGCACGACCGCGCCGAACGGGCGCATGACGAAGGTGGTGACCCCGAAAGACGCAAACGCCAGCAGAAGCGAGGCCGTTTCGTTTCCGGCCGGGAAGAACAGCCTTGCGATCATCGCGGCGAAAAAGCCGTAGATGATAAAATCGAACCACTCGAACGCATTTCCGATCGATGCGGCGGCAACCGCACGCCAGCGCCCGCCGGGGTCCGGCAACTCTGTCGACGCCATCCTGAAGCACTCATCCAATCTGAACGAGGACGACCCCAACGGTCGCCAACCCCACGGCCATCAGTTGTAGCCTGCTGACAGGCTCTCGCAACACCAGCACAGCGAGCGCGCTGCCAAACACGATACCGCTCTCGCGCAAGGGCGCGACCAGGCCGATAGGACCGTGGACATAGGCCCACATGCCGCACAAATAGGATGAAAGCAGCAAGGCTGCGCCCGCATAGCAGAGCTTGGCGTGGCTCCTCAAGACGACGAACGGGTTCGTGCGGGAGATGCCGGATACCACTCCCAATCCGATCGCGGTGACGACCGAGCTGGTGACCGCATAGGGAATCAAGCAAGCTATTCCGCCGCCGCACGCGCGGATACCATTCACGTCGAACAGAAGCGCGAATGCCAGCGCTCCACCGGCGTAGATTGCCGGCAGCATTCCGCCTCCCCCCCGATCCCGAATCGTCCGACCCGAAAACGCAAACAGCAGGAGGCTCAACACAACGAGCGCCAAACCTTCAACGGCATACAGTCCGCGGGCCTCGTTCATGAAAATCCAACCGATCAAGAATAAAACCGGCGGAATAACCGCTCTTCCGACCACGTAGGCTATGCCGAAATCGGTGCATGCATAGGCATGCAGCATTGCTTGGGTGAAAGCGACGTTGCAGGCGCTCGCCGCCGCAACCCAGAGCCAGCTACCGGAAGGAGGCACGCCCACGAAGGGCAGGAGAACGCAAGACAAACTGGCGGTTGCGAAAACAATGCCGCGGAGCAAATCCCGGGGCGCCGAATGGAGCTTTGCCAAGACATTCCAGCATGCGTGCAAAAAGGCGCTTGCAACGGCAGCAATGAACACCGCCCAGGTCAAGCTAAGCACCCCTAGTGAATAGATTGCGAATCATACGGAACGTCATTGGAGGGCGACGCAGTCGCGAGTCCATGACCGCGGCCTAAGAGTTATGGATTGCGGGCTCGCGCCACCTGGCGATGGCGCCCCCGAATTCACCCGACACACCTCGCCGCCGCCATATGACGCGTATGTCGGCAACGGCCAATGCATAAAAACGCCGCGCAATGACGCGCATATATGCGAAATACAACAATGCCTCGTTAGCTGAGGAACGGCACGTGTCCATTTTGAACGTTCTCGCCCGGCTCCACACGCGTGGCGTCGGTGGCGGTCGCCCTCACCTTGAAGTCCACCACGTTCGCGACTGTGCGAGTGAAACTGCGAAGCTCGTCATGCGAAATCGCGTACAATTTTGTCTGAAGATCGAGCAAAGCCATCGCGAGCAAATGCGACGTGTCGTCGAGCGACAGCGCTCGCGCCTGTCTCGCGCTGCTCGAAAGTCGGTCGATCAAGATAAGAATTTGTTGGTGGCGGTCGGTCATCGTCTTCTCCTCAGCAACTCGGCATTGGTCGGGGTCTCGCTTACCCAACTGCTCGTGGTGACGATTTCGCCGTAAACCCCGACAATGCCAGCCACTGCTTTTTGAACGTCTGCGGCCGACAATTCGCCGAGCTGGTGGCTTGCGGAAGCATCCGCCAAATATGAAAATCGATGCTTGCGGTGGAATGCATCGATCGCGGTGGAGAGGCACGCGGTCTCTCCAGCAAATCCCGCGAGAGCGAAATGACCTCCACAACCGTCCATGAACTGGGCAAACGGCGCGCTGGAATAACAAGACGGATTCTCTCGGTCGAAAACCATATCGGCGCCAGTCGGCTCGAATCCCTTTATCCATCCACTGAATGACGTCGCGGGATTGAAATACGCGGAACGGCTGAACTGGCGGAGAAATGCCACCGGAAAGCCCTTCGATCTCGCGTGATCGAGCGCGGCGCGGCAGTTAGCGAGCGCTGGATCCGCGTCCGGCAAGGCCATGAGGCGGGAACCGGTGACATACTCCTGCTGCATGTCGACCAGAACCAGGCAAGGGGCGACCGATGCATCGGATAGAGCCCTGAGATAGATGACCTGGTTCACGCGGCAACTCCTTCAGCGGAAGGCCGGCTGGCACCACGGGCTTTCGAGCGCTCAAGAATTCCGGTTTCCTGCCAGCTACCCTCGGGACGAATGACCACATAGGGATCGGTCTCGAACGATATCGTCCCGACGGCGCGGCTCGTGTCGCAGACCATCTCGACATAATCGAAGTCCGAAAACACGAGTTCGCGAGCAGTGTCGGAAACCGAAAAGCCGCACTTGTTCCAGAACTTCACCAGCCGCTTTTGTGCGTAGGTGCACATTCGGGTGTAACCCTTCGTCCGACAGAACTCGACGCCGGAGTCGACGAGCTTCCGAGCCAAGCCAGAGCTTCTGAACTCCCTGCGGACAACCAAGCGTTCTAATTTGGCAAAATCGGAAAAGTAACGAATACGCAGACAACCGGCGGGTTCATTTCCCACATAACCAATCAAGTGGGTTGCAGTGAAATCATTCCCATCGAATTCCTCGTCGTAAGGGCACTTTTGTTCGCCAATGAAGACCGCCCCGCGGATCACCGCCGCGCGCATGAAATCGTCGATCGTCCGCGCAACCCGAACCGAGATGTAAGGCTCGGGCGACTGCCGGCCCGGCATCGCACAGAAAGTCGTCTCTTGGTGGCGCGTCATCGAGCGGCGGAACAGATGGAATTGGGGCGCCGTGCTGCCGGCGAGTTTGGGGGCGAGCCGCATCCCGAAGCCCTCCACGAAGCGCGCCGCCTCGCCGTTAATCGACCAACTGTAAATATCAACATCCTGACGGTGCAGGCTCCACATCTTCTGCACGATGAGTGGCACCGCGGCGGCGAGCTGCCCGGGGGCATAAACGTGCCACACGTAGATTCCTGCTGGTTTCTCGTGTTGGGCCGAAATGACTGAAAGAGGCGGATTTCGACGGTCCAGGGTTCCGTCAAGAAGCTGGCTCAGTCCTTGCTTGGTCAAAGGCAAGAACGAAACGTACCCCTCGCCCACAGGCGCGTTGATATCGAATCGGTCGCGATGTGCGATGGCCCAGAAGCAATCCGGATTGTACGATGTGACGCGCTGGACAACTTCCGCGCTTGTCAGCGTGGGAATTCCCTTTCGGGCCAGGTCCATAAGTGTCGCGATCTGCTCGCCCGCGACATTAAAAACGACGAGCCGGCGCGCAAGCGCGAGAATTGCTGGATCATCGAGCCTGCGGCTCGATCGCTGCGCGTCCTCGTAGGCAAGCTTGCCGGTCCCCGAAACCCGAACATCATGAGCAGTCATCTCGACACCCCCCTTTTACCCTTGCGCCTTAATCTGATATCTATTTAGCTTCACTTGGGGTGCGGTGGTGAGATCGAATCCGACTATCGGTGCTCACGAATTTGAGCACGTGCGTGCATCATGCGATGGTGCGGGCCCCGACTGGGAAAGCATTCGGATTTTCCTTGAGGTGGCACGGGCCGGAAGTTTTCGCACGGCAGCGGGCCGGTTGCGCATGACCGGTCACGGCATTGCGCGGCGGATCGAACAATTGGAACATCAGATCGGCGCGATGCTGTTCACCCGTCACCGTGATGGCGTCCGCTTGACGGGAGCTGGTCGCCACCTCCTGTCCTGCGCAGAGCAGATGGAGGAAGCGTCGCTGGGATTTGTCCGCCGACGCGGGATGCTTGCGCAGCCGCTTCGGGGCGAAATCCGGATTGCATGCACGGAAGGATTGGGAACATTCTGGGTGACGCCGCGGCTTCTCGAATTTGCCCGCGCGCATCCTCAAATCCTGGTTGATCTGCGTTGCTCGATGCAGCGGCCCGATGACTTGGTGGCGCGGGCGGAGGCCGACCTTGCGATTCAAATTGAGCAACCAGCGCCGCGCGACCTCATGACCCGCAGGATCGGCCGCATGCACATCGTGCCCTGCGCATCAAAGTCCTACATCGACACCTATGGCCTGCCGAAGTGTAAGCAGGAGGTCGAGGAACGTCACCGCATCGTCGTGATGTTCGCGGATCAGGGCAAGGCGCACGACTTGTACAATCAGTGGTATCCGGAACGGTTGCAGACCGGTTTTGTTGCGATGCGCACCAACGTCAGCACCGCTCTCTACGCGGCGATCGTCAGCGGCTTGGCGGTGGGCTGGCTGCCGACCTACTATTTCGCGATTGGAGCGTCGGTGATCCCGCTCGACATCGACTTGGTCTATTCCTTCGACATCTGGCTGAGCTACCATCCGGATCTCGGATCGGTGCCGCGTGTTCGCCGGATGATCGATTGGACGATCGAGCAATTCGACCCTCAGAAATGTCCCTGGTTCCGCGATGATTTCATTCACCCCACGGCGTTCGAGAAGTACTTACGGAAAGGCTCGCCCGGAGAGATTGATGCCGCGTTCGGCCGGCCAAAAAAAGAGCCGCAGGGATAGTTGGCCACTTAAATCTTCGGGCTTTCCGAGAAGGGCTTCGCCATGCCGACCAACGAGCCATCGCTTCGGGACGAAAACATCGGTAAGCGCCTCAAGCTGCGGCGGCTCCAGCTCGGGCTGTCCCAGGAGTCGTTGGGGCTTGCGCTCGGCGTGACGTTCGAGCAGGTGCAAAAATATGAGAGCGGAAACGACCGCATCGAGGTCGCCCGGTTGCAACAGATTGCCGAAATCCTGAACGTGCCTATCCTGTTCTTTTTCGGCGGCACTCTCAGAGCGGCCCGCGATCGGGAAGGCGCTTGCGACGTCGTCGATTTCCTCGATACGGCGTATGCGCTGCGTCTTGCGCAAGCATTCAGGCGGATCGAGGAGCGCCACATTCGGCGGTCCATCGTTGAACTCGTCGAGCAAGTCGCCAATACCGCCCGCGCGCGGAGAGGTTGATTCTAACCGCGCCACTTTCTTTAACCCTCCCCGCCTGCGTGGGAGGGTTAAGGCCGCGCACGCTCAAAAAAAGGCGAGCGTCTCGCAACCGACGCCGGCCTCGAATCGGCGCGACACGCGCCGCGTCGCGAGGTCGATCACATGAATGCTCCCGTCCCCCTGGCAGGCGACGAAGAGCGCCCCCGCATGAAACGCGGCATCCATCGGCTGCTGCTGTCGCGCTGCGCAGGCTGGTAACGAGGAGAATTTGACCGTCCGGGCTATAGCGGGCGATCTGGGCCGGCTTAGGCACGCCATCAAGCGGCACCGTCTGGACGATCGCAAAGCTCGACGTGTCGATCAGGAGGAGCATCGGCTCCTCGTCATCGACTGCAACAAGGAGGTCGCCGTCAGGTGAAATCGCGAGGCCCGCCAACGGATGCGGGGTCGCCACCTGCCGGACGAGTCGGCGTGCCGGCAGGTCGATCACCGAGATAGAGGCGTCTTCCTCGTTCTCGGTATAGAGCCAGCGCCCGTTCGGTGCGATCACAAGGCGATGCGAATTGACCGAGCCGGTTTCGATTGCGCCGACGACTGTATTCTTGGCAAGATCGACAAGGGCGACCACGCCACTGTTCTCGCAAGTGATGTAGAGCAGGCCGTCTGGCCCGATCTGCAGGCCGTGCGGCGCCACGTATGGCGAAAGGTCGATGTCGGTCACATGCCTGCGCGTCTCAAGGTCGATGACGGACAGCAAATGGCCGGGGTTGGGATTGCGTCCGTGGATGCCATCCCCGTAGATCGGGACGTAGGCGGTGGGCGATTGCGGCGGGACCAGGAGCTCATGCGGCAGGCGTTCGAAGTCGTCGAGAATATGCGTCGTCGCATAGCTGTCGGGGTCGAGGAAAAGCACCTTGCCGCCCATTTTGTCGACCGCAATCAGCCCGCGACCGCCCCTGCTATTCATTCGTTCAAATCCTGTGCCGGTTGTCACCCATCCAAGGCCATAGGATGGGTTGAGCGATAGCGAAACCCATCAGGGCTTTCCAGCGGTGAGGTCGACGGTGGGTTTCGCTTGCGCTCAACCCACCCTACGCCGGTTGTCACCCTTCCAGGGCGTTCGCCGCCGGGCAGGTCAAGCGCCAGATCAGACCCGAAGGAGCGTAGTCAAGGTGAACCTCACCGTCGAGGCTCCACTTCGCCATCGACTCGATGACCGCACTGCCGAAGCCACGCCGCTCCGGCTGTGACACGGGCGGCCCTTTGCGCTCAGTCCAGCTTATCTTGAACATCCCGCTGTCAAACCGCCAACCCACGTCGACACGGCCGGCATCCACCGACAGCGCGCCGTATTTGCCGGCATTGGTCGCCAGCTCGTGCAACGTGAGACCGATGGCTTGCGCGGCGGCTGCTTTCAAACGCAGCTTCGGGCCGTCCAAGGCGATCCGAGACCCGACAAGATCCGCAAAGTGCGCGAGCTCGGCGCGCACCAGATCCTCCACGTCGACCCCCTGCCATTCGTTCCGGACCAGCAGGTCCTGATTGGCGGCAAGCGCCCGGATACGCTCAATGAAGCGTCCGATAAAGTCTTCAGGCTCGCGAGTTGCGGTCTGGCGGGCGATTGCCTGTACCAGACTGAGCATGTTCTTGGCGCGATGATTGACCTCACGCGTCAGAAGGTGAACCTGCTCGTCGTGAGCTTTCCGCTCGGTCACATCTTGGGCCATGCAGACAAACAGACGTCGTCCATCCGACTGGGTTCCCAGGGCAGAGGAAACAAAGCTCCAAAGGCGGTCACGGCCGTCTTTGGTGCGGATCATCAGCTCAGCCGACTGCGCCTCAGGCTCTGTCGAAATGATCCGGCGAAAATGCCCGAGCATCTGGCCTGAGCGTCCGCCGCAGGCCGATGCGGCGCAGTACCTCTCTCGAATAACCGCTTCGTTCAACCCAGCTTTGGCTGACGGCAAGGATTTGCTCCCGATCGTCAAACAAGAGGATCGGCACTGGCGAGTGGAGGATTGAGGACCTGAAGCGTTCCTCGCTCGCACGTAAACCCTGCTCCGCCTCGAACCGCTCCCAGGCTTGCGCAAGAAAATTGATGATCGTGCCGAGCCAGACGACTTCGTCATCGGTGAAGCCATCCCGTGTCGCCGAGGCAACTGCAAAGGTGCCAAGCAAGCGGCCGTCGGACGCCTTGAGAGGGTAGCAAGCGTATGCCGTAGCACCGAGTTTGCGCATGAGGCCAGCATCCGGATCGGACGCAATGCGGTGCTTGTCGGCCACCAGCGGCTGGCCGCTTGCCGCCGCAATCCCGCAATACTCATGACTAAATTCAACCGACTGGGCCGCCTGCAGATGTTCCGGCGGTATGCCGTGAGCGAACTCCAGCCTGAGGCGCCGCCTGGTGGGGTCGAGGCGGTAGTTGGTGCAGACAACGGCGCTGAGGGGCAAGCTGACGTGCTCGAATGTCACGCGGCCAAGTTCGCCCGGCTCGGAGGCGCGGATCAGGTCCGAGATGACCTTGAGCAGCAAGGCCTGCTGCCCGGCGTGGCGGCGCAACGTGTCTTCCGCACGCTCGCGTTTGCTGATGTCCCGATAGATAATGGACGATCCGACAGTAACCCTGCCCGAGCCATCGACAATCGGCGAGACATTGATCTCCACCGGAACAAGCCGACCGTCCTTGTGCCGGCGCACGGTCTCCTTCAGCACGGCCGTACCGCTCATCACGGTCGCGTAGATAGCAGCGCTTTCGGCCTCACAGACATCGGGAACGATCAGCTCGTTGATCGTGCGCCCGCGCGCCTCGGCCTCGCTATAGCCGAACAGCCGCTCCGCGCCGGCATTCCAGGTCTGGACCGCGAGGTCGCATCCGACGCTGATGATGGCATCGCCGGAGGTAGCAACGATTGCGGCGAGCTGGGCGTTGCGCCGCTCCGCTACGCGCTGGGCTTCAATCAACCGGAACTGCCGCACGGCGTTGCCGATCGCGCGCCTGAGCATTTCGGCATCGAGGCGGTCCTTAACGAGGTAATCGAGCGCCCCGGCCTTCATGGCTGCAGTTGCAACATCCGCCGTTCCAGCCCCCGTCAGCATCACGACGGCGCATGGCAGTGTTCCGCCGGGTTCCCGCAAGGACTCCAACACCTGAAGTCCCTCCGCGTCCGGCAGGCCGTAGTCGAGGAGAAGGCAATCGGGCATGGAGGAGCGAGCGAGCATCAGGCCTTGCTCTGCGTCAGCGGCCTCCTGCAACACAAACCCTGCGGTCTCGAGAGCGAGCCGCACCGCGATCCTATCCTCAGGCGCGTCGTCGATCACCAATACATTGAGGGCTGGCTCGGAGGCGACTCTCGGTGTGGTCCGGTGCCGGCTCGGAAGCGGCTGGATCATGAAAGGCACCACCACGGCGTCCCTGTCGTCGTGTAGCGCCCACGACAGCGCCACGATAGCGCCACAATAGTCACAATCGCGTCGCACTATCAACGGGTACGAGTCGGAAATTCAACCTTATCGGGCGGGTCGGGAAGCAGTTGTACACGAATTTCCGGCCCGCTCCAGCGCAGGTAGAAGCAAGGAGCCGAACTCAACCAAGCAATAGCCTGGCGGCTATCAACTTCTCTGCCACAAGCCGTGCGAAGGCCGGATCACGACGCAGGCGCTCAGGCCCTGCCGCAAGAAGCGATTTGCGTAACCCGTGAACGCGCGCGAGAAATACACCGTCAGCGAAAACGATCGGCACGGGCGCTTGAGACTATCAAATCCCGCGGAATGGGCCGTTGTGACCGGGGCCGAAGTCCATCACTTTCAGCCCTAATGTCCGGATTGCGACGCTCCAGCAATATTCCAATGGATGGCCACTTTTCGGCCCACGGAATGCCTGATCGGCCGTGCGTTATGCGTCCTGCGTGCGGCTGTGCGCGGTGATGACATCCGCACGCGACCTCGGTTCCCCTTCGCGTAGCCCCCTGAGGGGGAATGGGGTCTTGTTTCGACGTCCGGTCCCGCCCTCAGCACGGGACCGGTGAGTTTCGTCGAAGTAGCCGCGGGCCCAGGCGCGTGGAGGGTATTGGGAAATGCGCCGGGGCCCAACGCGGGGCTGATCGCTTCCGGAGAATCATCAGCCGCGCGGGTAACAAAGCAACCGTGCGGGTCTGTTGTCGGTCGGCTTCTCGACACGTTCGACGAGGATGCAAGCGGCGTGTCTGCCCGGCAACACTCGTCCGTCGATTTCAAGGTTCGAATCACCTCATGCAGGCGTGCTGGCGAATGTCCGCGGCCTCACCGGCGTTCCAGCGCATTTGCCGCCGGGCAGGTCAAGCGCCACTCCAGCCCTGATTGGGCGTAATCAAGCTCGACCTCACCGCTGACGGCTCGCTTCGCCATCGAATCAATGACCGTGCTGCCGAAGCCACGCCGCTCCGGCCGTCGCACCGGCGGTCCGTCGCGCTCAGTCCAGCTCATCGCAAAGATATCTCCGCCAAGCCGCCAGCCCACATCGACACGGCCGGCATCTGTCGACAGTGCGCCGTATTTGCCGGCATTGGTCGCAAGCTCGTGGAGGGCGAGACCGACGGCTTGGGCGGCGGCCGCATTCAGGCGCAGTTTCGGGCCATGCACGGTGATCCTGGCCCCGATCAGGTCGGCAAAAGGCGCGAGTTGGGCGCGCACCAGGTCCTCCGCATCAACGCCCTGCCACTTGTTGCGGACCAGAAGGTCCTGATTGGCTGCGAGCGCCTGGATCCGCTCAGTAAAGCGCCCGATAAAGTCTTCGGGCTCACGGGCCGCGGTCTGGCGGGCGATGGCCTGCACGAGACTGAGCATGTTCTTGGCGCGATGGCTGACCTCGCGCATCAAAAGACGAATCTGCTCCTCGTGAGCTTTCTGCTCGGTCGCATCGTGGGCCATGGAAACGAACAGACGTCGTCCATCCGACTGGGTGCCGAGCGCAGAGGCAACAAAGTTCCACAGTCGTTCGCGGCCATCCTTGGTGTGGACTATCAGTTCAGTCGGCTGCGCCTTGGGCTCTGTTGAAATGATCCGGCGGATGTATTCCAGCACCTCGCCCGAGCGCTCCCCATAGGCGCGGCTAGTCCAGTCCTCGAGTCGGCGCAATTCCTCTCTCGAATAGCCGGTTTTTTCGAGCCAGCTTTGGCTGACCGCAAGGATTTGCTCCCGGTCGTCATACATAAGGACCGGCAGCGGCGAGTGGACGAGTGAGGACCTGAAGCGTTCCTCACTCTTGCGCAATTCTTCCTCGGCATATTTGCGCGCGGAAATGTCCTCAACCACCGTCACGAGATAGTCGATTGACCCGTCGTTCTTGCGCACGCAGCTGACAGTCAGCCGGGCCCAGACGATCGTGCCGTCCTTGCGCAGGTAACGTTTGTCCGCGTCATAGCGGTCGATCTTCCCGTCGCGCATTTGGTCGACACGGGCAACGCTGGCTGCGATGTCGTCTGAGTAGGTGACGTCCTGGAACGATTTCGAAGTGAGTTCATCGGGCGCGTAGCCGAGAATGCGGCACAGCGCTTCGTTGACCCTGAGCCATCTGCCGTCGGGCGCGACGTGTGCGATGCCGACCGGTGCACTCTCGAACGTCACCCGGTACCGTGCCTCGCTGGCGGCGAGAGCGCGTCGGGCCTCTTCGGCGCGCCGGCGTTCGCTGATATCTCGATAGATGATGGATGTGGTAGTAACCTTGCCCGAGCTATCGAGAATCGGCGAGGCATTGATCTCCACCGGAACAAGCCGACCGTCCTTGTGCCGGCGCAGTATCTCTTTGAGGACCGTCCCGCCGCTCACCACGGTCGTGTGAATAGCAACACTTTCGGCCTCATAGACATCGGGAACGATCAACTCGCTGAGCCAGCGCCCGCGCACTTCGGCTTCGCTATAGCCGAACAGCCGCTGTGCGCCCGCATTCCAGGTCTGGACGACAAAGTCGGCGCCGACGCTGATGATGGCATCGCCGGAGGCGGCAACGATCGCGGCGAGCTGGGCGTTGCGCCGCTCCGCCACGTGCTGGGCTTCAATCAACCGGAACTGCCGCACGGCGCTGCCAATCGCACGCCTTAGCATTTCGGCATCGAGGCGGTCCTTGACGAGGTAATCGAGCGCACCGGCCTTCATCGCTGCGGTCGCGACGTCCAACGTTCCGGCTCCAGTCAGCATGACCACCGCGCATGGCAGCGTTCCGTCTGGCTGCCGCAAGGACTCCAGCACGTCGAGTCCCTTTGCATCCGGCAGAACGTAGTCGAGGAGGATGCAATCGAGTGCAGAGGAGCGAGCGAGCTGCAGGCCCTGCTTGGCATCGGCGGCCTCCTCAAGTGCAAACCCGCCGACCTTAAGTGCGAGCCGCACCGCCATGCGGTCCTCGGGCGTGTCCTCGATCACCAGCACATTGAGGACCGCTTCGGAGGCAACGCCCGCTGTGGTCAGGCGCCGGCCCGGAAGCGGCTGGGTTACGAAGGGCACCAGGGCGCCCTTATTTTGGTGCGGCGACACGGTTATCTTACTCGCCTCGCCCAATCAGCGCGGCTGCACCCGCCTGTTCCAACAGAAGGTCGAGGCTAGGGCCGAGCCCAACTGCGCGATAAATCTCGCGACGATCAAAGTCTCCACGACGAATTGTGCGACGGCCGGATCGCGATACGGACGCTCATGAAGTTCCTGCCTGGTGGACCTGCCGCGGGGCGTCGATCCTGCCAGCAGTTAGCCTCGGTGCTGAACCGCTCAGTTCCACCGCGTCGAATGCATGTAACACCCGCACCTCACCCGGCACGTCGTGCATCCCGAGTCCTTCAGCTAGTACATTTCCGGTGCCGGACAAGGTTCACTGATCATCGCTTCAGGGTAAAGTGACGCACTCGCCACGAGTCGCGCGACGCCTCACGGTGCGACAAACCACTCACAACTTTGTTGCGAACTTGATCCCGACGCAAAAGCCCCGCCCGGCAGCGCCGGACGGGGCCGTTCAACTGCGTTCAGCCTTCCCCCCGGGCAAGCAGGGAGAGGAAAAGGCGCTCAATGCGCGAGCGGATCGGGCCGCACCTGGAAGTGCACGGCCATGGGCTTCATGCCCTTGCCGCCTTCCTGGAGCCACGGCGTGCGGTCGCCGCTCGAGGTCCACAGGCCGCGGCCTTTCCAGCCCGCGTTGGGATCGTCGATGCGGCCGTCGAGGCCCTTGGCGTAGAAGCCCGTCGGATACGGCACCTTGAGGACGATCATCTTGCCGTCCTTGAGGGCGACGAGACCGTCTTCAAGGTTTGCGGTGGAAACCGGCACGTCCTCGCCGAGTCCGGACGTGTTGTGCTGGTCGACCCATGAGTAGTAGCTCGATTCAGCGCTGTTCTCGCCGATGCCCTCGAAGCCCGGGCCCGGGTACTGATAGAACGACCAGCCTTCCGGACAGTGGTTGCCGGTCGCGGTCGGCCCGTTGAGGACCTTGCATTTGCGGCGGTCGAAGGCGCCCATGTGGCCGCTCGCGAGCGATACCCACACCACGCCCTTGCTGTCGATGTCGCCGCCGCGCGGACCGAAGCCCGGCATCGGCACGTTGTAGATCTCGGCGAGCGCGGTTTCGGGCGGGTTGGGGCCCGGATTGAGCCGCACGATCGAGCCGGGGCTCGACCGCAGCGTGCCCCAGATCGTGCCGTCGGCCGGACTCACCATCACGGCGTAGAACACCTGGGCGATGCGCTTGTCCTTGGTCGGGTCGACCGGCTGGTTGGGCTCGACATAATCGTCGCGCTTGCCGTTGCCGTTGGTGTCGAGGACAAGCGGCGTCCAGCCCTGGGCCTTCTGGGCGTCGCCGGTCTCGTCGAACAGCTTGGTGTTGAACCAGCCGACCGCGCCGGTGCCGCCGCCGCTCGATGTCCACAGCGTATCGTTGGCATCCCTGGCGAAGTTGAGGTGATGGGTGGTGAAGCAGGTGTCGACGAAGGTGTACTTCATCGTCTTCGGATCGAGCATGCCGAGCTGACGATGGCTCTCCGCCAGCGGGAATGCCTTGGCGGACGGATGGTCGGAGCCCTTCTGGCAGAACGCCGGGTTGTGGACGCCGCGCACCGCCGCGGCCATCCACATGCGGCCTTTGCCGTCGATCATGGAGTTGTGGTTGTTGACCCGGGTGTCCCAGATCTGCTCATCACCCCAGTAGGCCGACGGCTGCAAGGGCTTGAGCATCGCGGCATGCCCCGGGCCAAGCGACATCGGCATGTCCGCATCGCGCACCGGCGCCTTGAAATTGACGACGCTGCTCGCGACCGGATTGAGGATCGGGATCACGTCGGTTGCGTATTCCGGCTGGCCGAACACCGGTCCATAGCCGTTGACCGTCGGGTTTCGCTTGTCCGAGACGGCGAGATCGTGGAGGTACTGCTTCTCGTTGGCCCAGTCCCACGTCGAGACGACCACGTTGCGCTCGAGGCCCGACGGCCGCGTCGGCTTGGTATGGGGCAATTCGCCCTTGGCGATGCGGTCAGTCCAATCGCCGAAATACTTGTAGGGCGCGCCGCCGAGCTGGCCGGCCAGGATGTTCACCATGAGCTCGCCGGCTTGTCCCGACTGGGTGCGGCGCATCCAGGCATCGGCGCCCGACTTGAAGTCGCCGAACGCCTTCGGGATCGAGCGGGTGGACGCCTGCCCAAGCTGATGGCAGCCGACGCAGCCGTTGTTCTTCATCAGGTTGAGCCAATCGAACTGCCTGACGTTGCGCGGAATGTCGCTTGCGCCGCCGAACTGGTCGGCGGCTGGTATCTTGAGCATCGAATACCAGTAGATCGCCGGATAATAGTCAGCCGCCGCCCGCTCGTTCGGCGCCGGCACTGCCGTAAGGTTGAGCTGCTGGCCGGGCTCGCCATCGACCTTGGGAGAATCGACGAGGCCGTAGCCGCGCACCCAGATCTTGTATTTCGCCTTCGGAAGATCGGGCAGCACGTAGCGGCCCTGGTCATCCGTCACCACGCTGCGGGTGAATCTCGTCGGCAGGTCGCGGGTTTCGGCAATCACCCACACGCCGGCCTCGGGGCCGCCGGCGCCGCGCACCACGCCGCCGATATCGTCATTGTCGATCGCAACCGCGGCGGGCGCCTGGGCTTGCGCCGTGCCGGGGGCTGGCGTCCACAACAGCGCCGCACAGCCGATCGCGGCCGCGGTACCCAGATGGAATTGTTTGATCCTGTGCATTTCTTGGGCTCCTCTCAGCTTGTTTCAGATTTTCCGCCGGCCCTCGCCGCAGAAATGCGTATGACGAGGGTATGGGCGCACATTGCCACGCATTGGGCCGTCGATCCATAGGCTCTGCGGCGGTAGCCCGGATGGAGCGAAGCGTAATCCGGGGTGGGACATGCCGCGGGCGAGGCTGATCCCGGATTACGCTGAGCCTACCATCGGGCCGGCCAAAGGCCGGACCCGGTGGCTCCATCCGGGCTACGAGCGCGCTCTTCCCCATTCCTCAACCAGCGCCTTGCGGTCGAGCTTGCCGCGCGCGCTCTTGGGCAAGGCCTCGCGCAGGAAGATTTGCTTTGGCGCCTTGAAGGGCGGAAGTTGCGCTGTGCAATGGCGCAAGAGATCATCAGGCACGAACACTTCGCCAGGACGCAGCACCACGTAGCTTACCACTTCCTCGCCCCACACGGCGTCCGGAACGCCGATGGTCGCGGCCTCCGCGATTTCGTCGCGCTGCATCAGGATGCTGTCGATCTCCACCGGCGAAATGTTGACGCCGCCGCGGATGATGAGGTCCTTCGCGCGTCCGGTGAGATGCACGAAGCCGTCGGCGTCGAGATAGCCGATGTCGCCGGTGCGCATGCGGCCGCGACTGCTTGCCCGCGAGGTTCCGTCGTCGCCGAGATAGCGATACGCATTGTCGTGCCAGCCGCCGATCTCGACCTCGCCGATTTCACCGGGTGGAAGTTTGCGACCTTCTGCATCCACGATCGCCAGCCGCTGGTATGCGAGCGGCCGGCCGACGGTGCCAAAGCGCCGCTCGCGCCCGGGGTTGATTGCGATCCAGGCGGTCTCGCTGCTGCCATAGCTTTGCGCCACGGGAATGCCGAAACGGTCCTCGAAGCGGCGCCACTCGGGCTCCGGCAGCGGCGCCGAACTCGATGTGAGGAAGCGCAGCGTCGGCACGTCGGAGGCGCCGATCGTGTGAGAGGCGCCGAGCAGCATGTTGATGGTGGTCGGATTGCCGGCCGCGACCGTGACGCCGTGGGCGCGGATATCGGCGAAGAACCGCGTTGCGGAGAATTTCTTGCGCATCACCAACGTAGCGCCGCGGCACAGCGGCCCCAGCACCCCGAACAGCTGCGCCGACGCCCAGTTGAAGGAACGGAAGTCGTAGATGCGATCGGCGGCCGATATGCCGAAAGCGTCGGCCATCGGCGTGACGTTGCCGATCTGCTCGCGGTAGCTCAGCACGACGCCCTTGGGGCGATCGGTGGTGCCCGAAGTGAAGAAGATGACGCCGTCGTGGCGCGCGGTGGTTTGCGGAATGTATGTGCCGCCGGGATCGCAAGCTGCGACTGCGGCGAACCACGTGCCGGCTGCGGGCGCGTCCCAGCGGCCGAGGCGAAGGTATAGTGTCCCGCCCGGCATGCTGTCACGCACGAGGTCATCGTCGGAGAGCGCGAGCCGGGGCTTGAGCTGCGCGAGGATGCCTCCGAGGTGGCGGCGGTTCATTTCCACATGGACGGTGCAGATGGTGGCGCCATACGCCATGACGCCCACATAGCAGGCGACATGTTCGATAGAGTTTCCGGCTAAGAGCGCGATGCGGTCATTGGCACCGATTCCGGCGCGGTCGAGGAAGCTGCCGATGCGGCGCACCAGGCGGGCAAAATCACCGAACGTGATTGCGCGGCCGTCTTCGGCCGATACGATGTAAGGCTTATCGGGATGAAGCCGGGCAGCGCAATCGATCCACTCCCTGATGAGGTCGGGACCGGCGTCAGGTGTCGCAACATCGTGCATTTTTTCTTATACCGCGACGACTGGCATCGCGGAAGTTCGCGGCGTAGACTCTCGCCGGACCGCGGGCGTCTCGCCCGCACTTTGGGAGAGCGGGCGGGACGCCCGCAGTCCCAGGACGCCGGCGGTCCCGGCAACGAATTCGGTGGAGGACGCCATGAGCGATGGTCCGGATCACACCAGGCGCTGGCTCATCAATGCGAGCAGCGCGGCGATTTTGTCAAATGCGCTCGCGGGCGGGGCGGTCCGTGCGCAGGTGGCCGCTGCGCCCGCCGTGAAGGCCGCCGCGGAAGCGGAGGATGCCGCCGCGGACCAGCCGATCTCGCCCATCACGACCGCGCTTTGCGAATACGTCGCCAAGACCCTTGACCGCGACATGCCGCCCGAGGTCGTCGCCAAGACCAAGCTGCACACCCTCGACACCATCGCGGCGATGGTTTCGGGCTCGCGGCTCAAGGCCGGCGAAATGGCCGCCCGCTATGTGGAGAGCCTCGGCGGCAAGCCGCAGGCAACCGTGATCGGAACCGGCATCCTGACCTCGACCGTCAATGCCGCGCTTGCCAACGGCATGGCGGCCCACGGCGACGAGACCGACGATTCTCATCTGCGCGGCCGCTTTCATCCAGGCTGCGGGATCGTACCGGCGGCGCTCGCGACCGCGGAACTTGCGGGCCGCAGCGGCAATGATCTCTTGCGCGCCGTCGCGCTCGGCTACGACATCGGGGCGCGGCTCATCTTCTCGCTCGGCTTCGGCAAGCTCTACACCGAGCGCAACAGCACGCACACGCTTTCGACCACGTTCGGAGCGACCGCGGCGGCATCCGCCATGCTGCGGCTTGATCCGACCCAGATGCGCCATGCGTTCTCCTTCGCGGCCCAGCAGGCCTCGGGCGTGCCCTATTGGGAGCGCGACCGCGAGCATGTGGAGAAAGCCTTCGATTTCGGCGGCATGGGCGCCCGCAACGGTGTCACGGCGGCGACCATGATCGCGTCGGGCTTTACCGGGGTCGATGATTTCCTGAGCGGCACCAAGAATCTGTTCACCGCGGTCGGGGGCGATAAGCCCCAGCCGGAAGAATTCGTGGCGGAGCTTGGCAAGCGCTACGAGATCATGAATACGTCGATCAAGAAATGGACGGTCGGATCGCCGCTGCAATCGGTCCTCGACTGCGTTACGGCGCTGCTTGAGGATCCGGCGGTGCGCGCCGGCAAGGTCAAGCGCATCGTGGTCGACATGCCGGCAGACCGGCTGCACATCGTCGACAACCGCACCATTCCGGATATCTGCCTGCAGCACCTCGTCGCCATGATGATCGTCGACGGCGGCGCGACCTTCGCCAGCATTCACGACGCCGCCCGCATGAGCGACCCCAAGGTGCTGGCCGTGCGCAAGCTCGTCGAGGCGGTGCCGAACCAGGAGCTGGTAACCGCCGTGCCGGCGCGCCAGGCCATCGTAAAGATCGAGACCACGGACGGCCGCACGCTCAGCCATCGCACCTACGAGGTGCGCGGTACGCCCGGCAATCCGATGACTGCCGACGAGGTCGCCGCCAAGGCGCTCGACCTGATGGCGCCGATCCTCGGCGACGGCCGGGCGAAGGAACTGATCGCGGCGGTCTATGGGCTCGATACGTTCGGTCCGGTGGCTGGGTTGCGGCGAATGTTGCAGGCCTAGCGAGGCTGGAGCGCGTAGCCCGCATGGAGCCACCGGGTCCGGCCTTTGGCCGGCCCGATGGTAAACTCCGCAGGTTGCGGGAACGGCCTGGCCAGCGGCACGACTTACGCGGATTGCGCTTCGCTCCATCCGGCCGGCTACTTGCGGAGAAATGCTACGTCCGAGGTTGTATCGCCAGGATGATTGATGGTGGCTAATTAATTAACCGTCATTACAAAGAGATCTCATATACGCCCCGCCCATGCGTTGCCGCCCGCAACAGGCGCTGCGTCGGATGAATTTGCAGATCAAAGACTGGCGCGTCTGGCAATCCGTTCTCCAGTGGATTCCAATTCAATCCGCCGTCGGCAGAATGCCAGACCCCGATATCGGCACCCACGTAGACGTTGTTGGGAGCCGTCCGATCAACGGCCACGGCGTTGTGCTCAACGTCGAGAAGGGCATTGCTGCCCGTGCCACTACGAACCTGCCAGCGCGTCCCTTCGAAGTGCCAGACCCTGCGGCGATCTCCCAGTCCGCCAAAAGCCACATAGATGGAGTTTCCGCTCGCGTCGGCCCAGTCGACCGCTACGTCTGCGATCAGCCCTGATATCCCAATCGGTCCGGCGGCTACGTTGTCGAGCCGAGTGAGGGGCCAGGTGCTGCCCGAGCGATCCGCGCGGAACACTTGTCCGCGTGTGGTGCCGATGAACAGGCGATTTGCGGACGCAAATGCAAGGGTAAATGCGTCACCGGCCGAAGTGCCGCCAGGGAGGGCGATCGCCGGGAGCCAGTTGCTCGCGAAGTCATTGGACAAGTAGACCAACTGACCGGCTCCGACTGCTACCAAGTTGGCGGTGGTTGGATTTGACGGATTATACGGCACCCCCACGACCGGCTGCGTCATAGTTGCCCAACCAAAGTTCCACACTTGCGTCCAGCCGTCATGCGATGCGCCACCGGTCGTGGAGCGATATACGACCCCATTCATGTACACGAGCACCTGATTAGGATCGTTCCAGTTAATCAGGCAATAGCCGCCGTCCCCACTGCTGACATGGCTCCAAATCGGCCCGGACGCTGTCCTCGCGGTGCCGTTGTCTTGCAGGCCACTAAACAGGATGTTCGGGTCCGTCGGATGCTGGGCGATAAAATTGCAGCAAAGGCATGCGAGCCCATTATTTTGACTGACAAATTCACCCGTGCCTTTGGCATCACGGTTGAGGAAGACCCCGCCATCGCATGCGCACCACAGCTCGTTCGGATCTCCGGGTGTATGACAAATGAAGTGAACATCGGCGTGCGCATGGGTTCCGATCGATGCCGACTTGCTGACCTTATATGCAGCGCCGCTGGCCTGGATAGAGCACCGCCAGATCGATCCGCCCCATGGCGGGGTATCCATGCGATCGCCGCCGAGGTAAACTAGGTTCGCATCGGTTGGGTCAACGGCGATCGTAAGATCATAGGCTCCCTGGCCCCCAGGCAGCACATTCGGTACCCCTTTGACAGGTTTCCAAGCTTGCGTCACGCCATCAAGGCGATAGACGCCCTGAAGCGATCCCGTTGTCGTTGTAACAAATGCATAGAGAAGATTTGAATTGTTCGGCTGGGCGGCGAGTGCAATGCGGCCAACGTTGTTAGCTGGGAAGTTAGTACCTGTCGGAGTCCAAGTTGCTCCCCCGTTATCCGAGTGCACCACCTGCGACGGTGCACCACCCTGTCCCCACTCAGCGCTGAAGAACCGCGTGGTGCCGCCGCTCGATGTAGCAACGACGCTCGCGTGCACCCCAGGTCGCACCTGCACCCATTGGAATTGATCACCAGTCTTTGGCACGCGCCGGTAAAGTCCACTCGTTGTACCGCCGACAACATTCTCGCGATCGCCAGGATCGACGGCGAACGCGAAGAAGGCCTCACCTGCGAGGTCCGGTGAGCTTGGTTCCGGAACCCAATTCTCGCCACCATCGTCCGTCCGGATAACGCCGACACCGCGATAGGCTGGGAGGGCTCGGGTCACACGTGACCGGAAAAGTTGCAACGTGTCGCCTTCGCCGGTGCCGACATAGACACGGTTCGGGTCCGCCGGGTCAATGGCGATCGCCCCACAGGCGAGGCTGGCAGTGGCAAAATTCGTAGGGTCCAAGTCAAAGCGGTCCATCATTGATCGCCAAGTTGTTCCGCCATCGGCGGAGCGAAACACGCCGCCGTTGGCGGATGCCGCATAAACGACTGCGCCACCCGGCGCGACCGCAAGACGCGAAACACGGCCTGCAACTGGCTGATTGCCAACGGTTTGGCCGTCCATCACAACACTCGGCCCCAGCGGCAGCCAGTTGCGCCCGCCCGGAACAAACGGTGCTGGGGGCGCGCCGGGTACCACAGCCGGCGCTGCGATCGCCGCCGCCTTGCGCTGCTTGTATTCGAGAAAGATGTCCCGCCAGACCGTCGGCCGGGCCGGCGCGATCATGGCCGTGGTGTTCGAATCTAGACCGCTCGCAGTTGTAGTGGTGGCCGACCGAGACGTCGCAGCCCCACGATCCAGCGGAGTGTAAGTCGACTCCAGCATCGGGAGCAACCACTCAAGTGGCCCGCTTCCATCTGTCTTCTTTTTCTCTGCTGTGACCATGCGTCTAGTCAGCCTGAGCGGCTTGAAGACGGACGTAGCAGGGGCGGACGCGCGCTTCGACTTACTTGGGCGTGGTTTGGTTGTCGTCGAAGGGGAGCGTCGCTTCCGTTTCATTGGCTTGCCCATTGTATGGACCCCTTGCTGTCTGGCTCCGGCCTGAGAGATTGATGAACGGCATCGCAGCCACGTGAGGCGTCACGACAGAATCTTGTTTGGCGCTTCAACCGCCTGATTAACTGCAGAGGACAGTTCGATGTCGTTGTTGATTGCGACCGACCCCATTCCACCGGTGCCGCACGGTGCTACAGGAGCGTGCTAACATCAACTCGAGCGCGGGCCTCGTTTTGATCGCTGCCAGTCGTAGCAATCCACCGTGATCTCGTTGATTGCAAGGCGAGCAATCGCGTGCGAGCCTTAAGCACCTCCAGAAGATTTCGCACGTGGCGTCTTAGCTCTAAGCACGCGCCTGTAAATGATGATTGCAAATACCGCGCAGCCGGCAAAAACAATCATTGCTTCGGTGGTACCGTCACCGCCGTCGGGGCTAAAGCCGAGCAACTGTTCAATCCAGTCCATCTGCCTTTCTCCTTGGTTGGCGTGCGCAAGCATCGGACTCGATGAGGAGAGGGGCCAGCAGCAACTTTGCTCTGCGCTTCCTCCAGACACTCACAAACAGGGCAAAGTGCACGTTGCGCCCTCTACGATTACACTACGATTACAGAAAACCCCCGCGCCCGACTGTGAGGTGAATCACACACGAAGGCCGATATTTGTCCCCGCGGCCGACCAGCGGGTTGCCGCCGCCCGGAATGACGCCGCCCTTGCCGGCGGTCGCGGATCGCGGCCCGCCGATGCGCCCCGGCGCGACGCAATTCACCGTGATGCCGCTTGCGCCGAACTCGACCGCAAGCGCCTTGGTGAGGCCGACGAGGCCGGCTTTCGCGGCCGAGACATGGGCCCGCCCGGAGGCGCCTGTATGGGCCGTGAGGCCGCCTATGTTGACGATGGTGCCGCGACTTTTGGCGAGCATGCCCGGAATGATGGCGCGGCTCATCAGGAACGCACCGTCGAGGACCACCGCCATGACAAGGCGCCAGTCCTTAAAGCTCATGGCGGTGAATGCGTCGTCGCGCCGGACTGCGGCGTTGTTGATGAGGATATCGACCGGGCCGAGCGTCGCAGCGATTTCCTTCACCATGCGGGCGACCTCGGCTTCGTCGCTCACATCCCCCATGATGACGCGCGCGGCGCCGCCCAGCGCCTCGATTTCCCGCACCGTATCGGCCGCCTCATCGCGCGACGATCTCGCGTTCACCGCAATGGCGGCGCCTTCGCGCGCGAGCGTCAGCGCAATGGCGCGGCCGATCCGTCGTACGCCGCCAGTGACAAGCGCAACCTGCCCGGCCAGTTCGCCTTGGGATGTCGCTGGCGCAGAACTCACGTCGCCACATTCGGTCTGACGACGATCAGCTCCCGAATCTGCTCTCGTCCATTGATTTCATTCATGAAATGAACTCCATGTCGCGCCTATGTCGCGTCACCCAAGCAATAAGCGCTCGGCCGCCGCCAGCTCGGCCGCATCATCACCCCGCGGGAATAGGTGACCATAGGTGTCCATCGTCATTGCGATCGAGGAATGACCTAGCCGTTCTTGCACGACCTTGCCAGGGAGCTCCAGACCGCCATCAGCTTTCCGGTTGATGCACCACGATGCAAAGAAATGCCGGAGAGCGTGCAGGCCCTCGTACTTCGCTTTCCTGACAGGCTCGCCCTTGGCGTCCAGCACGACCTTACCATCCTCGTCCTTCACGATCGCGCACACGCCGGCGGCGATCTGCACCGGAATGAAGCCGCGGCTGATAATGTTGGCGTGGTTCTCGATATTGCCGGCCCCGTTGGGGAACACGAGGCCAAGCGTGCCGTTGGGACACGCGAGCTTCCATTCGCGCAGGGCGTTCGTCACCGTTGGCGGCAGCGGGACGGTGTGCTCTCCGGCTTCTGACTTCGGTGCGTCAATCTTGTTGTACCGGTCGGCCCGCTGGTGGACGTGGATCTCGCACTTACTCAGGTCGACGTCGCTCCAACGCAAGCCCCGCAACTCGGAGGCGCGCAATCCGGTGAACAGTGCAGTCAAAATCAACGGACGCCAGCGGCCTTCCAGCTTACCGGCGATCGCCTTGACCTCGGCCGGCGTCGGGATATCCACGCCAACCTTGAGCTTGCGGCGCTGCTCGGCCTTGGTCTTCTTCTTTTTGCGATTGGTGATACTCCGCACGACGTTCTGCGCCACGTAGCCCGCCTCGTGGGCGTCGGCCAAGATTGAACTCAGGCGAACCATGATCTTCTTCACCAAGTCGGGCGATCGCGTCTTGCCGATCTTCTGGCCGACCGCAGGCGCCCGCTCGCGAAGCTTGGTGCGGAATTCGCTCACCATTGGCGCCGTGAGCTTCGAGAGCTTCACGTTGCCGAGGTAAGGAACGATGTGCGTGTTGAGGAGGCGCTGGTATTCATTAAGGGTCGCACGCTCAAGGTTATTGCCCTCGCCGGTCTTGATCCAATGCCGTCCGGCCTCGGCTACTGTGATGCTCCCGCTCTCGGGGGTGTGCCGGCCCTCACGAATCTCAACCGCTACCGTCGCATGGTACGCGTCGGCCGACTTCTTCTTGGCGAACGTCTTGATGTGGCGCGCGCCATGCTGGTCGACGTAATCGACGACCCAGGCCGCTTGCGGCTCGCCCTTCGCGTTCTTCCAGCTGCGTTTCCGGACTGACATTGCATCCCCCTATTTGCAGGGCCATGCGGCTCGAAGGGCTTCGAGGGCGAGCAGACGAAAGGACTCGTGAATCCGCTCTGGCCGGGCTTCAATATATGAGACGACGACCCCGACCTGCTGACCGAGCGTCGCCTCGTCTGGGGCAGCTATGCACTCCAATCTTCGGAGCGTTCCGGGCAACCGGCCGGTTGAATTTGGATCCCTCTCCAAGAAAGTCTTCACACGGATTCCCGAGTAGATGAGCCCGTGGACGATTCCCACGCAGAAGCCCTCACGAAAGTTGTCGTCCGGAAACTTATGGTCTACGAAATTCCGGCAGCCGGGCATCGTGTAGTTCGCGCTGTCGCGGTCCTCCTCCGCCAGCGCCGCCGTGACGGTGAGCGCGAGCGCCACGCCGAACAACAATCCTGAAATGCCGATCGACATCAGTCCCTCCCTGATTTCAGCGCGATCTCGATCATGCGCCGGATAGCTTCCGACAGCGACGGGTTGTCGGGCTGACGTTTGGCCCAAGCTTCGACGGCCTTCTGCGATTCCGATGGCAGGCGCAGGCTGATTGCCGGCGTCACGCCGGTTTTCGGTCGACCACGTTTTTTCTGTCTGACAGATATTGCTTTGGCCATTGGATTTGTCGTATGACATAAAAGCGAGCCGGGCAAGTGTTGGAAGCACCTACCCGGCTCTAACCACCAAACCCTATCATGGAGGGTTCAATGGCTACCAACGAGTCTAGCAACACCACACCTGCGCCTCAAATGACCCCGGCGGAGTTATCCGCCCTTGCGTCCCGCCTCCGGAATCGCGCCGAGAGCGTGGTCCTGCGGGACTGCCCCCACCAGCAAACCGACCTGCTGGCAGCCGCCAACGTTATCGACCAACTGGTCCAACTCCACGCCGACATCCGCGCCGCCGAAGCCGCGGCGGACCGCCTCCACAGCCTGCTCAAACTGGCGGGAGGGCGCTGACTATGCCGGTCCATATCAGGAGCCCCCACGGCGATCTACGCCTGACCCTCTCCAATGGCGATGAGGTGCTCGACAGCCAGGCGGCGGCGACACCCCAAGAGGCGAACCGGGTTGCGATCATGATGATCGCGTCCCGCGACGCGTTCGACGCCGGCGACACCCTAACCTGCCGGCGCGCAGATGAGGGCCAATCCGCAGCGGTGCTGCGGGGACCGGGAGGTGGACAATGACACGCACCCCGGACACCAGAATCCACTATGCGAGCGCCGGCGCGGTCCGCCGGCCTC
>WNFR01000517.1_pt1 | contig 39185 bp, 26 predicted proteins | sample 5400221 | NCBI WGS metagenome assembly WNFR01 (sample SAMN13153357, study PRJNA577476) | soil metagenome | isolation source: 40 cm soil under Madrone tree | place: USA:California | collected 2016-06-14 | reverse complement strand
ACCGATGCGTCTCGCCTGGAGCGCGCAATCAAACACAACACGCGCATGGTTTGGATCGAGACGCCGAGCAATCCGTTAATGAAGATTATCGACCTCGAAGACATCGCCAAGGTTGCGCGCGAGAAAAATGTTATTTCCGTTTCGGACAATACGTTTGCCAGTCCGTGGATTCAGCGGCCGATCGAGTCCGGATTCGATCTGGTCATTCACTCCGCGACGAAATATCTCAACGGACATTCCGACATTGTCGGCGGCGTGGCGGTTGTCGGTGACAACAAGGAGATGGCCGATCAAATTGCGTTTCTGCAAAACTCCGTCGGCGCCGTGGCGGGACCGTTCGATAGTTTTCTCGTGATGCGCAGTTTGAAAACGCTGGCGCTGCGGATGGAACGGCATTGTGCGAACGCGATCGAGATCGCGCGCTGGCTGGAGGAACAACCGCATGTCAAGTCTGTCTATTATCCCGGGCTCAAGTCGCATCCGCAGCACGACCTCGCCCGCACCCAGATGCGCGGCTTCGGCGGCATGGTCACGATGGTTTTGAAAACCGATCTCGAGGGCACACGGCGTTTCCTTGAGAACACCCACCTCTTTTCGCTCGCGGAAAGTTTGGGCGGCGTCGAGAGCCTGATTAATCATCCCGCCCTCATGACGCATGCGTCCGTGCCGAAACAACAACGCGAGGCGCTCGGCGTGACCGATTCGCTCGTGCGCCTTTCGGTGGGCGTCGAGGACGTTCGCGATTTGATCGACGATTTGCAGTTCGCCTTCGAAGCGATCTGATTTTCCGGGGAGCGCAGGCGCCTCGCCTGCTGGCGATCGCGCCCCCGCGATCGCAAACTTTTGTTCTTTATTATAGCAAGCAAAGATTGTTGCGGCGAGGGCGCCGCAACCAGCACGCGAGGGCGCGTGCGCTCTCCAGACAATCCGCGTTGTGATTACGCCACAACTACCTAACTTTTCACCCCAATGGGCAATACCTTCGGCCAGCTGTTTCGCGTTACCACCTTCGGCGAATCGCACGGCGGCGGAATTGGTGTCGTGATCGACGGTTGCCCGCCCAAGATCGACATTTCCGGCGCCGATATTCAGCGGGAACTGGATCGGCGAAAACCTGGCCAAAGCAAAATCACGACGCAACGCAAAGAGGTAGATCGTTGCGAAATTCTTTCGGGCGTGTTCGAAGGCCAAACACTCGGCACACCGATCGCGATTCTGGTTCGCAACCAGGACGCCCGCCCGCAAGATTATGTCGATCTTGCCAAAACGTTTCGGCCGTCGCACGCCGACTTTACCTACGAAGCGAAATACGGAATTCGAAACTGGCAGGGTGGCGGTCGCGCCTCCGCGCGAGAAACAATCGGACGCGTCGCGGCCGGTGCGATCGCGCGAAAAGTTTTGCGCACATTTTATCCCAAGATCGACATCGTTGGTTACGTTACGCAGGTCCACGACATCATGGCCAGGATCGACAAGTCGAAGGTAAAAATGAAAGAGGTCGAGATAAATATCGTGCGTTGTCCGGACAGAGCGGCAGCCAAGAAAATGATTTCGCTCATCGAGAAAACGCGCGAACAAGGCGATTCTCTCGGCGGGGTGATTGAGTGCGTGGTCCGCCACGCGCCGGTCGGCCTCGGCGAACCGGTCTTCGATAAACTGGAAGCCGATTTGGCCAAAGCAATGTTGAGCCTGCCAGCAACGAAAGGTTTTGAGATCGGCTCAGGTTTTTCCGCGACGCGCATGTGCGGCTCCGAACACAACGACGCCTTCGAAATGCGAGATGATCGTGTCCGCACCGCGACAAATTTTTCCGGCGGTATCCAGGGCGGAATTTCCAATGGTGAGGAGATTTATTTTCGCGTCGCTTTCAAACCGACCGCGACGATTTCGCGCGAACAAAAAACCGTGACCGCGTCGCGTGAGCGGACGAAACTCGCGGCGCGTGGCCGCCACGATCCATGTGTATTGCCACGCGCCGTGCCCATGGTTGAAGCCATGGCCGCGTTGGTTCTTTGCGATCACGCGCTGCGCCAACGAGCAATATCCTCGGGCAAATGACACAACTTCAGCAATCAGCCGGCTCGCCTGTTTGGCAGTTGGTTTTCATCTCATTCGCAGTCGTGTTGATCTTGTTCGAGATCGTGCGCGGCTGGCGACTTGGTGTAATGCGCCAGGTCATGCGCGTCATCGCGATTGTGGCGGCGTACGCGGCTGCATATTTTGGAGGACAACTTCTTGTTCCTGTCGCCCGCCCCCTCTTGAAAATTCCCGACGTCGTGTTGTCGATTTTGTGTGGAGCGGTTCTGGCGCTGCTCGTGTATGCGATTGTCGCCGGGGTGGGGACAATCGTGTTCAAACGAACCCGGCAACAAAGTTCGGCCGTCGTTCGATTCTTTTACGAACTGAGCGGTGCTGTCATCGGTCTGTTCTTCGGAGCGTTTCTGGTTTGGCTGGTGGTTGTCGGTGTGAGATCGATCGGCGCGGTGGCCGACGCGCAGGTGCACGAACATGGGGCCAAAAGTGCGACGCCGCAGCGAAACTTGCACGCCATCGATGTTCGACGCGGGGTGCTCGATTCGAGCGACCAGTCTGCGTCTCTCATGACAACCCTGGCGCGTCTGAAGAACTCGCTTGAAATGGGCACGGTCGGCGATGTCGTTAAGAAATCGGACGCTGTTCCAACGAAGACTTACGAAACGCTCGGCAAGATTGGTCAGGTGGTTTCGAATCCGCAGATCGCGGATCGTTTTCTTTCATTTCCGGGAGCGCACGAACTGAGCGAGCACCCAAGAATCGTCGCGTTGCGGGATGATCCGCACATTCAAGACTTGATAGCGCAGGGCCGCTTTCTCGATCTCTTGCAAGATCAACGGCTGATTGATGCGGTCAACGACCCGACGTTGCTCGATGGGTTGAGGAAGTTCGATCTGCAACGCGCTTTAGACTACTCGATTAATGGTAGGTAATCGAACATTGCAGGATGAACCACGAAGGACTCGAAGAGCACGAAGATTTTTATTCTATTCATCCAGACTTCGTGTCCCTTCGTGATCTTCGTGGTTGATTATTCGTGGTGATCTTTGTGGTCGTTGTGCGAGGAATCTGAATAGATGATTTACATCACAACAATCGGTCTCGAAGTGCACGTGCAGCTCAAGACGCGGTCGAAGATGTTTTGTGCGTGTCCGGTTGAGTTCGGAGCCGAACCCAACAGCCACACTTGTCCAACATGTCTCGGCTTGCCGGGCGCATTGCCAGTAATGAATCATGAAGCGCTGCGCATGACCGTGCTGACCGGTCTCATGCTCGGATGCGATATCGCCCCGACGAGCAAGTTCGATCGCAAGAATTATTTCTATCCCGACATGCCCAAGAATTATCAGATCTCGCAATACGACATGCCGCTTTGTGAGAATGGAGCGGTGCCGCTGCACGACCTGGCCTATCCAAAAGACGCGCAGAAAAACATCGTAACGCCAGACAAGGAAGTGCATCTCGTGCGCATTCATCTCGAAGAGGACGTGGCAAAAAGTTTCCACTTTGAATCGAGCACCGGAATCGATTTTAACCGCGCCGGGACGCCGTTGATGGAGATTGTCACGCAGCCGGAAATCAATTCGCCGGAAGAAGCGTTCGCCTTTCTCACGTCGCTCAAACAGATCCTGATTTACGGCGCAGTCAGCGATGCCGACATGGAAAAGGGTCAGCTGCGCTGTGATTGCAACATTTCGGTGCGACCGGAATCGCAGGCGGAACTTGGGGCCAAGATCGAGATCAAGAACATGAATTCGATCAGCGGTGTGCGGCGGGCTCTCGCCTATGAGATAGATCGACAAGTTGAAGCGCTGAAGCGCGGCGAAACGCTACAGCAGGAAACGCGCGGCTGGGATGATGCCGCCGGAGAAACCTTTCTCATGCGGACAAAAGAATCGGCCCATGATTATCGATACTTTCCCGATCCTGATTTGGTGCCAGTGAGAAGTGAAGTGTTGGTAAAGGAAGCGCGCGCACGCGTTCCCGAGTTGCCCAAAGCCAAACGCGCGCGGTTCATCGAACAATATCAAGTCAGCTCGTACGACGCCGGCGTTCTCGCGGATGATCTTGATCTTGCAAAATATTTCGAGACCGCGGCAAAAGGCGCGAAGAAACCAAAGAATGTGGCAAACTGGATCCTGAATGATCTGCAAAGCGCGCTGAGCAGCTCGGCCAAAGCTATCAACGATTGTCCGATTCCGCCGCAGGCGCTGGACGAACTCGTTAACTTGATCGACAGCGGAAAGATCAGCGGCAAACAGGCCAAGGAGGTTTTTGCAGAAATGTTCGTGAGCGGCAAACCAGCCGCGGCAATCGTGCAGGAGAAAGGGATCGAGCAATTGAGCGATACCGGCGCGATCGAAGCGCTCTGCGACCAAGTCATCGCGGTGAATCCGAAACCGGCTGCAGATTTCAAAGCAGGCAACGCGGCTTCGCTGAATTTTCTCAAGGGCCAGGTGATGAAACTGTCAAAAGGCAAAGCCAACCCGCAATTGGTTGGGGAAATTCTGGAGAAGAAGCTGAAGTAAGAGTCCTGCGACATGCATCAAGGAGCGGCGGCTTCCAAGCCGCCGATTTAATAAACGGTGGTCTGGAGACCGCCGCTCCTTGAGGTTGCGTCTTTGTCATTCCGAGCGAAGTCGAGGAATCTCTCGTTATTTTTCTTCCTGCGTTTTAGTAAGAGATGTCTTCCCGCCACTGCGGGACTCGACATGACAAGAATCTTAATCGCGCCGGATAAATTCAAAGGCTCGCTCAGTGCGCGCGAAGTGGCCGACAATATCGCGATCGGACTCCGCGAGGTTTTGCCCGAAGCCAAGGTCGACATCGTGGGAATGGCGGACGGTGGCGAAGGCACTGCGGACGCAATTTGCGATGCACTCCACGGGTCCTGGGTGAACTGCAGCGCCCATGATCCACTGGGTCGCGAGATCGAGACGCGTTACGCGTTCGTTGAGGACCGAAAGCTTGCCGTCATGGAAATGAGTGCAGCCGCCGGAATGAAGCTGTTGCGACCGGCTGAGTATGATGTCGATCGCGCGAGCACGTTCGGAGTTGGCGAGATGTTGCTCGATGCCACGCGACACGGCGCGAACGAAATCATCGTGGGTCTCGGCGGCAGCGCGACGAATGACGGCGGATTTGGAATGGCACGAGCGCTTGGGTTTCGGTTTCTTGACGATGATGACGAGTTCAAGGGAGGGATGACGGAACTTGTGAAACTTACGCACATTATGACACCCTCACCTGGCGCTTCGCGTCCGCCTCTCCCTAAGAGAGAGGATAGAGGTGAGGGCAACTTGTCAGCTGTATTTCGCCAGTTGCTCCCAAGAATTGTCGCGGCCGTCGACGTGCGAAATCCTTTGCTGGGCGAAAGAGGCGCGACGCGCGTATTTGGTCCGCAGAAAGGCGTGAGACCGGACAAGATCGACCTGTTCGAACAAGCGCTTGCGAAATACGCCGATGTCGTGGCGCGCGACCTTCATGTTGATTTTCGCAACGAACCTGGCGCGGGCGCGGCCGGCGGACTTGGATTTGGTTTGATGAGTTTCTGCGGCGCGGAGCTGCGCTCCGGTTTTGACGTCGTGTCCGAAGCGGTCGGGCTCGAATCGAAAATGAAAGATGTCGATCTTGTCATAACGGGCGAAGGGAGTCTGGATCGACAAACGCTGGAAGGAAAAACACCCGCTGGCGTGTCGCGATTGGCGCGGAAGCTTGGCAAGCGGGTTTTCGCGATTGTCGGTCGCGCCGGCGAAGATCGAGAGGCGCGCGAACTATTTGATGGGGTTTATGAACTCGGCGGGAGTATTCCGGAAGCGCGAGAGTTGTTGCGAGAGAAAGCGCGGGAGCTGGCGGAAGATTTACTGTAGCGGCGGTCTATGACCGCCGTTTTGTCGGCTCGAGAGAGTCTCGCCCACCGGGAAAAATTCAGCGGTCATAGACCGCCGCTACAATTGCTTGGCGTAGAACTCGCGGAAATGTTTCGAGGTTTCGACGTAGCTCCAGGCCCAGCGCGCCAGATCTTTTTGTTCGTCGAGAGTAAGTTGGCGGCGGATTTTTCCGGGCGAGCCAAGGACGAGGGAGCCGGGCGGAATTTTCATGCCGAGGGTAACGAGCGCGTTCGCGCCGATGATGGAGCGCGCGCCAACTTCCGCGCCATCGAGAACGATCGCCCCCATGCCGACAAGAACTTCATTGTCGATCTTGCAGGCGTGCACGATGGCGCTGTGCCCAACCGTGACGAGCTCACCTACGATCGTCGGAAACCCGGTGTCGAGATGGACAACGGCGTTGTCCTGCACATTGGAGCGGGGACCGATGACGATGCGGTTGATGTCGCCTCGCAAAACGGCCCCATACCAGACGCTCGATTCCTTTTCGAGAGTCACGTCGCCGATGACAGTGGCGCCGGGAACAATCCAGGCGGTCGGATGAACAGTGGGACCTTTTTTTAAACGCGCATCAATGCCGGCGTGTCCGACAGGCAACGGATCAGGATCGACGTTCATGGAATGTTTGAAGTTTGATGTTTGATGTTCGATTTGCAACGTTCGATCCTCCATGGGCCATGCTTGATGACAGAATCCGATTTTCTTCTGAGCCGGTCTGAACCATTATAGCCTGCTCATGCAGGACGTTCCTCCAACTACTCTGACACCATTTGTCTTCTCCGATCCGGCGGGTAAGCGCTGGCCGCGGCTGCGCCTTATTTTGCTGATAAGCGGAGTGCTCGTTTTCCTGGGCAGCATTTTGTTCGTGCAAACACTTTTTGTGGCGCCGCAAATGCGGGTGCCATTTTCGCTGCGGCAACTGAAGGGGCAACTGAAAGCCTTGCAAAAGCGGAATCCAGCCGGGCAAGTCGCGCCAAACTCGTTGCTCTGGCAAAAATTCGGCGCGGCCCGACAAGCCGCGAAAAAAATTGGCGGTCCCACCCCGGCTCCAGCGGCGCGACCGCGCAAGAAATCGCCGAACAACGAGGTGCACCTGGTCTTTTACACAAATGGCGATCCTTACAGTTATGCTTCGCTCGAACAGCACGCCGCGCAGATCACGCATGTTTGCCCGGAGTGGATGGCGGTGGTGAATGGCCTGGGCGATTTGCAGGTCGATGCGGACAGTCGTTTGCCGAAACTTGCGGCAAACAAAGGCATCGCCCTGATGCCGCTCCTTACGAATCTGGTGGGCGACGCGTGGCAGCCGGAAGCGATCGAGAACCTGGCGCACGGTCCGGCCGAGCGACAGGACAAATTCATCGCGAAGGTATTGTCGATCTTGCGCGAGGCCAAGGCGGCCGGAGTAGTGGTCGATTGGGAGCAGATCGACCCGGCTTACAAGAAGGATATTACTGCCTTGATCGATAAATTCACCGACGCGCTCCACTACGACGACAAGCAATTGTGGCTCTGCGTGCAGCCGGGACAGGACCTTGATTATATCGATTTCGATAATCTCGCCGACAACGTCGACCGGTTCGTGGCGCTGCTTTTTGACGAAACATCCGACATTGATCCGCCGGGACCGCTCGGATCGCGCTCGTGGTTTGAGGGATGGCTGCATGTGTTAATGGAAGATGCGGACACGAAGCAATGGATCATTACCCTCGGCAGTTACGGATACGATTGGACGGAGGGAACAAAAAAAGCAGAACTGATCAGCTTTCCCGAGGCGATGAGTCGCGGACATAACGCCGAGATCGAATCGGCTTCAGTTGTAGCGCCGGATTACAATCCCTCATTCTATTATGAGGACGCGGACAAAGTTCACACGGTCTGGTTTCTCGATGTCGTCACGTTTCTAAACGAGCTGCGCGAAGTGCGCGAACAAAAGGCGGGCGGTTTCGCGCTCTACCGCCTCGGCACCGAGGACACCGCGATCTGGGATGCGCTCAACGTGCGGCACAATTTCAAAATCGACGATCAAACACGGTCGTTGCTCGAAGTGCTTAAGAGCACGGACACGATCACGGACGTGGGCGACGGCGAAATCGTGACGGTGGACGAGAGCCGATCGGATGGAATGCGAAATCTTACGGTTGATGCGGAAGGTTTTCTCACGTCCATCTACACGAAGTTCCCGGAGTTTCCGACGTTGTATCATCAAGGCGCCGGCGGCGAGCATCAGATCGCGATTACGTTTGATGACGGACCCGACCCGGAATGGACACCGAAGATTCTCGACATTCTAAAAGCGGCGAATGTGAAAGCGGCGTTTTTTCTCGTCGGTGTAAACGCGGAACATTACCCGAGCCTGGTCCGCCGCATTGTTAATGAAGGGCACGAGATCGGGAACCATACCTATTATCATCCCAACCTGGCTGATTGCTGGCCGGAACATGTCCGGCTCGAACTAAACGCGACCCAACTTTTGATCGAGAGCATTACGGGACGCGCCACCACTCTGTTTCGCCCGCCTTATGCCGCGGACACGAGCCCATCGCAGTTGAGCGAGCTCACGCCGCTGCAAATCGCGCAGGATTTGAATTACCTGGTCGTCTTGGAAAATATCGATCCACAGGATTGGGCGAAACCGGGCGTCGACATCATTGTGCAACGTGTGAAACAGCAACGGCGCGACGGCAGCATCATCCTTTTGCACGACGGCGGTGGCAACCGCGCGCAGACGGCGGAGGCGTTGCCGCGGATTCTGGATTGGCTACACCGGCGCGGCGACACAGTGGTATCGTTGAGCACCTTGCTCGGCACTACCCGGGACGCGCTCATGCCGCCGATGCAGCCAGGCGGGCGATCGCTCACGCGTCTAATTAGCAGCACGGGCTTTCGTGTTTATCACGCAATCGAAGAATTTCTCTGGGCGTTTATGATTGTGGCCACAGCCCTGATCGTGATGCGTACCCTCGTCGTGATTTGGCTGGCCTATCGGTTCCGGCGACAACCGCAATCGAATTTTACCGAACCTGTCAGTGTAGTCATTGCCGCCTACAATGAAGGCAGAGTCATCGCCAACACCTTGCGAGCCCTGCTCACCACCGATTATAAAGCTGAAGTTGAGGTGATCGTCGTCGACGATGGTTCGCGCGATGAAACGGCCGCGGAGGTGGAGGCAATTGCCAAAGTCGATCCTCGCGTCTGTTTGTTGCAACAAGAGAATCGCGGGAAAGCGCATGCTCTGCAGCGTGCTCTCTCGGCCGTGCGCAACGCGATTGTCGTCTTTATCGACGCGGACACGCAATTTCAGCGCGACACGCTGCCCAAATTGCTCGCGCCATTTGCCGATGAAAGTGTCGGCGCCGTCTCGGGCCACGCGAAGGTGGGAAACCTGCGAACGTTTATCGCGCGCTGTCAGGCGCTGGAATACACTTGCGGCTTCAATCTGGACCGGCGCGCTTACACGCGTTGGAATTGCATCACGGTCGTGCCCGGGGCAATCAGCGCCATTCGCAAGAGCGCGATCGATCAAGCTGGAGGATTGAGTTTGGAAACGCTGGCGGAAGATACCGACCTGACGTTGGCGCTACACAAAGATCGGCAACTGATCGTCTACGTGCCGGAAGCGATCGCCTGGACGGAAGCGCCCGAAAGCGTGCGCACGCTTGCTCGCCAGCGTTTTCGCTGGGCTTACGGGACACTGCAATGTCTTTGGAAACATCGCGACATGGTTTTCAACTGGAACTATCGCGCTCTCGGTTGGTTCAGTCTGCCGAGCGTCTGGTTTTTCCAAATCATCCTCGTCGCCATTACTCCGATGGTTGATTTGTTCCTGCTCGCCTCGCTTCCGTTCGGGGCATGGCGCGCTGTTTTACCGTTCGTCATCACCTTTCTGTCCATGGACGTAATTCTGGCGACGCTGGCCTGCATTCTCGAGCGCGAACCGATTTTGCGCGCGTGGCGCATCCTTCCCATGCGTCTGATTTATCGGCCCATGCTCAGCTACGTGATTTGGAAAGCAATTTTGCGCGCAATCAAAGGCGCATGGGTCAGTTGGGGCAAACTTGAGCGCACCGCCAGCGTGCCAGTGCGCGCATGAGTAACATTGAATGTTGAACGTTGAGCGTTGGACGTTGAGCGTTTGCGTTTGCGCGGTCTCAATCATGGGCCTCGTTTCATGCAAGAAACCTGCGGCCGCACCTGTCGACCCAAACGGGCCGGTCGAGATCTTGCTGCCGGAACACGGCGCTTACACCGGTGCGTTCATGGATTTCGGCGATGCGGAAGACGATGTCACGCTAGAGATGATCGAAGATTTCGAAGAGATGGTCGGCAAACACCAGGCCGTCATCGCCTCATCGAGCTATTGGGGCGAGCAGGGTTTTCCGACCGCGAATCTGAATGTGGTCTGGCGTTACGGCGCGGTGCCGGTGGTTTTTTGGTCGCCGTGGGACAAACCCTACGAACAAAACCGCGGCCCGGATAAATTTAGTCTGAACGAGATTCTGGCTGGAAAATGGGACGCCTACATCGACAAGTGGGGAGATGCGGCCCGCGAATTTGGGCATCCCATGATCGTGGCTTTCGGCGTGGAAATGAATGGCGACTGGTTTCCGTGGTCGGGCACTTATTATGGCGGCGACAAGTGGAACGACGAGCTGGGGGATTGGGAGGGGCCGGCGCGCTTCAAAGCGGCTTATCGGTATGTGGTCAATCGCGTTCGCGCGCGCGCCGCGAGCAACATCCAGTGGATGTTTCACACCAACAATTATTCCTATCCGCTCGATACCTGGAATTTTTCGCCCTCCTATTATCCTGGCTCCGATTATGTCGATTGGCTCGGTCTGAGCGTTTATGGCCAGCAATTCAAAGACGAGCCCAATCCGGATATTCCCTCACTCGTGGATTGGCCATATCAGGAAATGTGCGGACTCGATCCGAAAAAACCGATCATGATCGCGGAATGGGCGACGGGCGAGTTTCCACTCCCGATCACCCATGGAATTAGTAAAGTCGAGTGGATCAAACAGGGGCTCGAGCTTTTTCGGTCGCGCTATCCGCGAATCAAAGCCGCGGTCTACTGGCACGAACGCTGGCAAAATGTTGATCAATCCTACAGCAACCTGCGCGTGAATTCGTCCGTCGAATCGCTCAACGCCTATCGTCAAGGCGTTGCGCATCCGGATTGGATCGGGGATTTGATCCTGCGTGCGGTGGACAAGAAGTAGATGTCGATTTGGTGGATCGGCCGCTCCGTCGGGCCATGCTCACAATTCACGGCTTCGCCGCCATTCTTTAACATCGAGCAAGGGACTGCTCGATCCACTTAAGCAAGCTGCGGCTATTTCTTCTCCGGCGCTTTCTTCTGAAGATCGAGAACCAGTTTCCATTCGCTGCTCAGATCGAGTTGCCAGATGGAAAAGTAACTACCGCGCTCGGTAACGTTCCCGTGCTCGTTCGTGTATTTGCCGTAGCTGTAAGCCAGATCGTTTGAGCGGCTCACGTCCCCGCCGGCGTGCGTGCGCATTTCTTTTCCGTGATCGGAACTCAACATCAGTTGCGCCGCGTTTTTCCCGACTGCCGGAAATTGTCCGCGCCGATAAACGCGAATCCCATCGTCCGCCTTAGCCAGCACGGCTGCGCCTGCGTCCTTTGCCAATGACTCGCCAAAAATCTTTTCCGTTTCCCCGAGCTTTGTGCGCACGGTTTTAGGCCGCGCGATCGCAAATATGGGAATAAACGTTTTCACCTCACCCGACAGTTCCGTAGGTTGCGGATGATCGACGCCAACATCGACAACCACCTTCCACACGCCGTCCGGATCTTTGCGCCAAAGTGTGTTGTAGTGCCCGAACGCTGCTGGATTGGGGTCATCTTTCGCTTTTCTTAACTCCCACGGGCCGGTTGTGTAGCCGAGATCGCCGCTCCGTGAAATTGTTGCAAAAATTGGACGCCACGTCAGAATCGGCGGGTCGGTTTCCGTCGACCATAGTTTCTTCCCATTGACCGGCCCGGGTGCGAAGGCTACGCCGTCATCGGCAAACACTTGCACGGACGCGGCGGCAAAATTCTTCTCTTGCGCGAGTTTATTGTAGCCCTGCTCGGCATCAATGAGTGATTGGACGGCTTTTCCAAGATCGACAGTTTCCGCGCGCAGCCCGGCGCAGGCGAGCACCGCAACAAGAAGACAAAACGTAGGCGACTTAGACAAAATCATTGGTTGGCGGCGTCTTGATTATAAAAGACCGTGAATAGGTCATGGAGAATGTCGCCAACCATGAAGATTGGAAAGTTTGTTTTTCCGAATACGGACCCGGCTTGCTGCTATTTGCGCGGCAGTGGGTCCGATCGCCGGCCGATGCTGAGGACATCGTCCAGGAAGCGTTCGTCAAATTCTGGCGACGCAACCACCGGATCGACAATCGCGCTTTACTTTACGCAACGGTGCGCTCGATCGCGCTGGATCTCATTCGGCGCGATAGTCGGAGAGCAAGACGCGAAGCCGAAGCTTTTTCCGACGTTGCGCAGTCAAGCCAGCCGCAATTTGCAGTCGAAGACGAATCGCAACGAGCGCTGGCTGTTGCCGTCGACCTTTTGCCACACGAACAGCGAGAAGTTCTCGTCATGAAGATCTGGAACGAATTGACTTTCGCCGAAATTGGGAGCGCGCTCGAGATTTCGCAGAACACCGCCGCCTCGCGCTACCGCTACGCCTTGAGTGCGCTCAAGAAAAATCTCCAACCGCAATGAACGATTTCTCCGAGCTCGAGAACGAATTGAAGAAACTGCGACCGATGCAGGCGTCAGCGGAATTGATGACGCGAATTGAGACGGCCTTTACGGACGCGCCAGATTCGCATCAGGCCGATGGCCCTCACCTCAATCCTCTCCCTAAGGGAGAGGCGGACGCGGAAAGCCAGGTGAGGGGGACACACGAGACCTCCACCGACACGGCTAACGTTATTCATCCGGCGCGGTTCAGACTGAGTTGGCTCTCACTCGGCCTAGGGTTGGCCGCGGCCGTCGTCTTTCTCATCTTCGCGCGCGTCGGTGTCGATCGTCCGCCGAAGCGAACACCGATTGCGCAAAATACTCCAGCGCCAGCGACAAGATCGACAATCGCTTCGCCGGGATTCATCCCAGCGGGCGCAACCCAAGTTGTTTACAACACACGCGACGAAGGCCTCCACTTCCCGGCCGGTTACGACGAGCCAATGCGCCGGGTTCGTTATCAAAAGCGCGAGACGTTGCAATGGCGCAATCCAAACACGGGCGCGTCGTTGCGCGTTTCCTATCCAAGCGAGGAAGTCGTTCTCATTCCTGTTTCCGGCCAATGAATATGAATTTCGTAAACAAACAGAATATTTGTAGGGCAAGCGCATCGCTTGCCGAATCAAGACATGGCAGGCGGAGCCCTGCCCTACAACAGCGAATCCAGGTGGCAAATGCCAGTGCGGCTCGCACATGCCAGTCCGGTTCGGACCTTAACCTAGAAAGAAACATGAAAATCAAATCAATCATCACCATCGCAGCCATCGCGCTTCTGCCGCTCGCAGGATTTGCGCAGCCACCTCAAACACCGCAGTCACCACAGCCGCCCCAAACGCCGAACGCTCCGATGTCGCCGGATCGACATGACAAGACGCCGAAAGTCCCAGTCATCTTTCTCGGTGTGGAAACATCCACGGTTCCGAGCGTCGTCGCGGACCAGCTTGGTTTGGCGAAGGGATTCGGACTCGTCGTTGATTATGTCGTGCCCGACGGACCGGCCGCCGCGGCCGGGGTGCAGCAGAATGACATTCTAAAAATGTTGAACGACCAGATCCTGCTCGAGCCGGGTCAGTTGCGAAAGTTGCTTCAAACTTTCCAGGAAGGCACAACCGTCACGCTCACTATTTTGCGCAAAGGTCAGGAGCAGAAGATTAGTGTGAAGCTGGTGAAGAAAGAAGTGCGAGGGCGGCGCGACGGCGGGATGCCTGGACATCATGACTTTGGATCCAACTTCGACAGCGGCGACCTCGAGGGAATGGATTTCGGCAATGTCGATCTCGGCGATCTCAAAGAGCGCCTTCAGGATATGAAGGAGCACTTGAAAGAACAGATCGGCGATCAGCGTGAAGTGATTCACGACGCCGTCATGAAAGCGAACGAAGAAGTGAGACGCGCCCGCGATGAAATGCGACGGAACGGCACGGTCAATGTCTTCTCCAGCGATAATGGTGCGCTCAAGAAAACCAGCATCGACATCGGCAAGGCGCAGATCGTTTTCTCCGATGACAGAGGCGAGCTGAAACTTGAAACGGTGGACGGCAAGAAGCTGCTCACGGCGAAAGACCCGCAGGGAAAACTTCTCTTTAGCGGGCCGGTCGAGACGAAGGAAGATCTCGACAAGGTGCCGGCGGACGTTCGCCAGCGTTTCAACAAATTGCAGGAGAACGATCTTCCCAATGTCGGCGCCTCAGATGAAGACAATGACATGGACATGGACGAAGACGACAGCGGCCGCGCGGTTGAACAGGTAAATTTCTGCCCGCGCACGATCTGGATGTTTGGCACGCTGGTGTAGTGTAGTGGCGGCTGTCCCCAGCCGCAGATCCGTCGTTTTGCGCGTGAGGACACGCGCGCCCCTACATTTGCAGAGAGAACTCCGCCGAGCTTCTTAACCCGGTTAGTCACTTCCGGAGGGGCTCGGAAGGACAAAGCCGCTCGGCGGAGTTTTGCTTTCTAACTGTGGTGGCAGCCGTGTCGGCTGCGCAGGTTGATAATGCAGGCGACACGCCTGCCTCCAGAATTGTAGCTAAGTCTTGAGAAAAACTCGGGCCCATTCGTTTAAGACCCAAAGTGCCCAGAGTCGTAGCGCGTGATTACTTTTGCCGGACTGATGTTCGGCGAGCAGATCACGCGCGGCGTTTTCGTTGATGAACGGCGTTAACGCTGAATGAATCGGGAGCACGCCATCGTGGACTTGTTGTCGGGCGCCGTTGCGAAACCAATCGGCAAGGGGAACGGAGAAGCCGCGTTTCGGCGCCCGTAAAACTTCCGGTGGCAAATCGGGGCCGACGACGTCTCGCAGAATCAATTTGCCTTGCCGGCCGTTAACTTTCCATGACGCCGGCAAAGAAGTGCAGAACTCGACGAGTTCGTGGTCGAGAAAAGGAGAACGGACCTCGAGACTGCGCGCCATGCTGGCGATGTCGATCTTGACCAACATATCGTCGGGCAGCGGTTGGGCGTTGTCCCAGTCGAGCATGCGATCGACCGCTTCGATTTTCTTGCGCCAGAAATCCTGCACGAGGCGGTTTAGAAGATCGGCGCTCCGATTGTTGAGCAGTGGTGTGGAAATTTGCTGAAACGGGCGCCCGGAGAAAAACTCGTTCGAAAATAAACTGGCCGTTTCCGGCAGCAATTCCTGGCGCAAGTTCCGCAACGGTTTGTTACCGAGCCAGCCTTCGCCACGCATTGACTCGAATGTCCACCTTTCTTTGAGCGGATTTGAAAACAAATCGGACACGCGCTGTTGCCAATTTTTAAGAATGTATTTCGAGTATCCCGCGAACGCCTCGTCGCCGCCGTCGCCGCTCAACGCGACCTTAACGTGCTGACGAGTCAGCGCCGAAACGAGCAACGTCGGCAGAGCCGATTTATCGGCAAAGGGCTCACCGTAATGTCGCACCACGTCGGGGAGTAGCTGCAAGAGGTCGGCGCTGCCGGTCAGTTCGTGATGCTCGACGCCAAAATATTTGGCTGACGCGCGCGCGACGCTTGATTCGTCATATTCGGTTTCGCGAAAACCGATCGTGAATGTTTGCACTTTGTGTCCAAGGCCACGGACCAGGCGGGCGAGCAACGCGTTTGAATCGATGCCGCCGCTTAAGAGCAATCCGAGCGGAACGTCGCTGCGCAATCGCAATCGCAAGCTCTCATCCAGCCTGGCCCGAACTTCTTCGCGCGCTTCCTCATAGCTGCACTGAGTCTTTTGCGTAAACGGGAGTGACCAATACCGCCGTATCGCCGTTTTCCCATCTTGCCAGATCAAATAATGCGCCGGCGGTAGCTTTCGGATTTGGCGAACGATCGTTAGCGGATGCGGGATAAAGCCGAACATCAAATAGGCAGCGAGCGCCTCAGGATCGATTTCCCAGGACGCGAGATTCGAATCCAAGAGCGGCGCCAATTCGGAAGAGAAGATCAAGCTGTCGTTTGTTTCGAGGTATTGCAGCGGCTTTTTCCCGAGACGATCGCGCGCCAGGAAAAGCGTCTTCTTGCGCGAGTCCCACAGTGCGAAAGCAAACATGCCGCGCAAAAATTTGAGCAAGTCCGCGCCGTGCTCTTCGTAAAGATGAACGAGCGTCTCGGTGTCGCCTTGCGTTCTCAGCTCGTGGCCGCGCTTTTCCAGATCGGCGCGCAGTTCTACGTAATTGTAAATCTCGCCGTTGAAGACGACGTGAATAGTGCCGTCTTCGTTTGAGATCGGCTGATGGCCGCCGGGCAGATCGATGATGCTAAGCCGACGCGCCGCTAATCCGATTCCCGGTTCAACAAAAAATCCTTCGTCATCCGGTCCGCGATGACGTAGTCCATCGGCCATTTGCCGGAGAAGAGTTTCGCAATTGGTTAAATTGTCCGGAGCGACGTAACCGGCGATCCCGCACATTCGACAAGGTCTACTTCTTGCCCAAGTAATTGTCGATCTTGCGTCGGGTTGTAGCCGCGGTGCGGCAGAACGGGGTGCGGCTATAGTCGTCCTAAGAAATTGGGGTCAGATAATAGCCCAGCGTTTCAACGCTGGGACTTGGTGACAAAACGAGGACAAGTCCCGACAGGGACGAAAGAAGGCCGACCATACCATCGCTCAGCACTCATTCTTCCGTCCCCAAGGGACTCGACTCCTATTTTTACATTAAACCCAGCGTTAAAACGCTGGGCTATTTGCGGCAAACGAGATGGACGACGCGACGGTTGTAGCCACGGTCCCGCACCTGCGGGATCGCCATGTCGCGGGCGCCCCGACAGAGCGGGGCGGCTACAGTTTATTCCGTGCGCAGCGCTTCGATTGGATCGACGAGGGTGGCGCGTCGCGCCGGCAACCAACAAGCGAGCAGTGCCACGATGGCGAGTGAGATAATAGCAATCCCAAGCGCTGGCACGTCAAGGGCAGTAATGCCGTAAAGCACACTGCTCAGAGCCCGGCTCGCCGCGATCGCACCGACCAATCCGAAAACAATTCCGATTCCAATTAGCGCAACGCCATGGCCGAGAACTAAACGGAAGACATCTCTGCGCGCGGCGCCGAGCGCCATCCGAATTCCAAGCTCGCGCGTGCGCTGCGTGACGCTTAGGGCCATCACGCCGTACAAGCCGACGCTGGCGAGGAGCAACGCGAGTCCGGCAAATGCACCGAGCAGGGTCATGGTGAGCCGGCGCGCCACGAGGCTTGCGTCGATATTTTTCTCCATGGTGGAGATGGACGCGACCGGTTGATCCGGGTCGAGCGCGAGCACTTCCTTTTTGATTACCCCAGCGAGCGCGAGCGGATTGCCTGATCTGACCTTTATAAGCAAATTATTTTCCTCCTGCGGAAATTGCGCGGCGCAAAAATGCATTTGCGGAAACTTCAGCTTCTCGATGTTAAATTCGCCGGGTGCTTCATTGCGCGTGCGCGGCACTACGCCTACGATGGTGAGCGGCGGCGCTTTCTTGGGATCGCCTTCTTCCGTCTGGTTGTCGTCGATATGCTGACCGATTGGATCGACATTCGGGAAATAACGCTTGGCGAGGGTCTCGTCGATGATGATCGAGCGCGGCCGGCCTGCCACATCTTCGGGAGCGAAATCGCGCCCCCGAAGAATAGGCATGCCCAAGATGTGAAAATACCCCGGCGTGACGACATTCACTTCGGCAGATGGCTCGGTCCCGGGTTTCGCGTCTGGCGTGCCGGTTAAATGAAACGAGCTGTCCCATTCGGAATCGTCAAACGGCACATTCACGCCGATGGCGGCGCCTTCTACACCGGGCAGATTGTTAACGCGATCGAGGAGTTGTGCATTGAACGCCGCAATTTTCTCCGGTTTATCGTAACGGGCCCTCGGCAGGCTCACTGTCATGGTCAGGATGCCGCGTGGCTCGAATCCAAGCGGTTCCTCTTGTGCGCGCCAAAAACTTTTCAGAGTTAGCCCTGCGCCGGCGAGCAGAACAACGGCGAGTGCAACCTGCGCGACGACCAAGATAGCGCGCGTCCTTTGACCGCCAGCACCGCCGCTGCCGCCACGCATTCCGGTTTCGTGAAGAGCGTTCGTGAGCGAAGCCGTCCTGGAGATTCGCCAGGCCGGCCAGATTCCAACGAGCAAACCGGATCCCAAAGCGGCAACAGCGGTAAAGACGAGCGCGTGCAAATCGATGCGCGTTTCCTGAAAACGCGGCACACGCGCCGGACTCAGGGCGAGAATAGCATCGAGACTCCAGATGGCGAGGATGACCCCGAATGTCCCGCCGACAAGTGCGAGCACGCTACTTTCCGTGAGCAATTGGCGAGCAATGCGCCAACGACTTGCGCCGAGCGCGGCGCGGACGGCTAATTCCTTGCTCCGAGCGAGCGCCCGCGCGAGCTGTAGGTTCGCAACGTTGGCGCAAGCGATCAGCAAGACACAGCCAACTGCCGCCAAAAGAAGATTCAATGAATGACGATAGTCGCCGACCGCCGATTCGAGCAGCGGTTGCATCGTGATTCGGCGAGTGGTGTTCGAGTCAGGATATTTTTTCTCCAGATTGCGCGCAATCGTATCGAGATCCGCGTCGGCCTGCTTGAGGCTGACGCCCGGCTTCAACCGGGCGATTGCGGAAAAGCCGGGATGATTGTCGCGACGTAACATTCCCTGCTCGGCACGTAATTCCGCCAGCGGCAACAGCACGTCGGTGTTGCGCGGAAAACGCAAAGACTCTGGAACAATACCGACGATTTCTCGCGGGACCGCATCGACAATCAACTGTTCGCCAATTGCGCTGGGTGACCCGCCGAAACGTTTTTTCCAAAGGCGCTCGCTAATTAGCACAGTTTTCGCGCTGCCGGGAGTGTCGTCGGATTCGAGAAAATCGCGGCCCAGGATTGGTTTCAATCCCATGATCGAAACAAAATTCCACGTAACGCGCGCGCCGCCGACCTGACCCGGTTCGGTACCGCCTTTCGGCGTCGACAGATTGTAATTGCCCCGTCGAACGAGACCGATGTCGGTGAAAGAACGCTGTGCTTCGCGCCAATCGAGAAAGTTCGGGTAGCTGACTGAACCGGACTCGAACACGTTTGTTTTTTCGCGGATCACAATCAGACGTTCCGGATCGGGATAGGGAAGCGGCCGAAGCAACACCGCATTGACCACACTGAAGATGGCAGTGTTCGCGCCGATACCGAGGGCAAGAGCAAGCGCGGCGATGACGGTGAACGCGGGATTCTTAAACAATTGCCGGAAAGCGAAACGGAGGTCGTTCATAAAATCGCTGATTGCTGATTTCTAATTGCTGATTTTCGGATGACGAAATCCGAATGATGAAGCTCGAAGGAATGATCAAATGACGAAGGTAGAGTCGAACGCGCTATTTTTCGGGCTTTGGGCTTCGCTATTGTTTCGGAATTCGTCATTCCATCTTCGTCATTCTTCTCATTCAGCGCGCAAAGCGACCATGGGATCGACGCGGGCGGCGCGGCGAGCCGGAAGCCAGGTGGCAAGCAGTGCCGCGGCGGCGAGCAGCACCGGCGCGATCGTGAACGCGATCGGATCCAAGGCGCCGACTTGGTAGAGCAAACCGCTCACCACTTTGCCAGTGCCGACGGCGAGAAGCAGACCGATGACGAGACCAACTCCGAGCATCACAGATCCTTCGCGGAGAACCATCCACTGCACAGCTCCGGGCCTTGCGCCCAACGCCATTCGGATACCAATCTCGCGGGTGCGACGCGCAACGGAGTAGGCCTTCACACCGTAAATGCCGACGACGGAGAGACCGAGCGCGAGACCACCAAAGATGGAAAACAGCGCCGCTCCTGCGCGCACGAGCCAGAGATCGACATTGCTCTCGAGGTGGTGCGCGAACGTCTTGAGCGAAAGCACAGCCAGCGCGGGATCAACCGAACGCACGGTGCGACGAAGGACATCCGCAGTGGCCGCCTCCGTCCCCGGCGAAAGGGCATTGAACTTGATGATGAAAAAAACGTTGCTTTGAAAGCCGCGCGCGAAGGGCAAATAAATTGTACCATTGCGATTATTTTCGAATTCGAACAACTGGTCTCGTGTCGCGGGAACGATGCCTACGATCTCGATTGATTCGCCCGGGTTGATGTCGCCGTTTCCATTTTCCTTGGCCGTGGCGTCTTTTTGCTTGGCGCGCTCGGCGTCACTGCTGGAAAACTGGATCCGTCGCCCGAGTGCGCTGCCGTCGGGCCAAAGTTTCTTTGCGAGTAATTCGTCGATAATGGCAACCGCGGGACCACCCGCCTGCGTCGCTTCGGCCACCGTAAAAGCGCGTCCGCGCAGGAGAGGCAAGCCGACCGTCGCGAAATAATCCGCGCCCACGCTGTTCCACGTCGCATCGAAGCCAAGACCTTCGGCGGCGGTTGCGGGCCGGGCACCAACCGCCGGTTGGGGTCCATCCCGGCGGACGGTTTTGTTAAGCGAGATCATTCCGAACGGAATCGAGGCTGAAATACTGGCGTGCTCGACGCCGGGCAATGCGGCGAGCCGCTCGTGCAACGTGCGATAAATCTCAGGCGCTCGAATCTGATTGTATCCGCTCAGACCAGCATCGGCTTCGAGAAGAAAGCTGCGGTCGGATTTGAGGCCGGTATCAGCAGAGGCTGCTTTGAGTGCACCGCGAATGAAAAGTGCCGCCGCGGTCAGGAGGGCGAGCGAAAAAGCGATTTGTGCCACGATGAGCGGATTGCGCGGGAGGAATTTCCAACGGCGGGGCACAGGATCGTCGCCCGCATTTTCCTTCAGATCGGCCATGACGCCGGAGCGGGAGAGTTTCAGCGCCGGCCCGAGACCAAAACAGAGCGTAGCCAGCAGACAGAAAACGAACGTGGCTGTGAGCACTGCAGGGTTCGGCCCGCTCAGCCAAACCAAATCGATTGGCAGCATCGCGCCGAGCGATGCGATGAGCAGGTCGGAGGACCAGAGGGCAAGCAAGAGTCCGAAGACGCCGCCGATCAGAGCCAGCACGATGCCTTCGGTGAGAAGTTGGCGAACGATCCGCGAGCGCCGAGCGCCAAGCGCGAGACGCAGGGCAATTTCCTTGCGTCGGGCTGTGCCGCGCGCCAGTAGCATGTTCGCGAGGTTGAGACAAGCGACGAGCAGAACCACGGCGGCCATGCTCAAGAGCAGCGTGCCCAGCATGGAAACCTGGCTCTTGATTGGATCCGGCCTCGGGCTGGTGACGAGGCGCGAGAGCGACGCGGTCATAAACGTCTGGTCCTTTTGCTCGACGGGAAACGCCTTCTCGAGGTTCGCTGCCAATCCCTTCAGCGCAGGGGCGGCCGCGGCGGCCGTCATACCCGATTTTAGTCGGCCGAGAATCAGCAGTTGATGGCCGGCTCGATCGCCTAACGAGTACCGTGTCTCCGCTTGAAAATTATTGGCGACCTGATCGTAGACGCCGAGCGGGAGCCAGACCTCCGGCGAGAAAAGACCCGTTGTCCCAGTAAAGCCCTCCGGCATGATGCCGATGATCGTAAACGGACGGCCGTTGACCAGTATGGGAGAGCCGAGCAAACCTGGGTCGCGTCCGCGTTTGTTCCAGTAACTGTGACTTACTATCGCCACGCGCGCGCTGCTTCCGGGGGTTTCCTCCTCGGGCAAAAAGGCGCGGCCGGACGCAGGCGCAACACCCATCACCGAAAAATAACTCGCGCTCACAAGGTCGGCGAATGCGCGGCGACTACCGTCTTTCTCGCCCACACCGATCATCGCGAGATTGTGCGCAAGCACGCCGTCGAAGACGGTATTTTGTTCACTGACGTCGCGGTAGGTCGGGTACGAAAAACCGCGGAAGACTTTCGGATCCTTTGCGTTCTGCGAGAAAAGCTGCACGATCTGGGCGGGACGGGCGTAAGCGGGCGCCTGAAAGAGCAGCGCGTGGACGAGGCTGAAGACTGCGGTGTTGACGCCGATTCCGCAGGCCAGGGTGAAGATGGCGATGACGCTGAACCCGGGCGATTTGAGCAGAAGGCGAAAGGCGAAGCGAAGGTCGTTCATAAAAGAGCGTTACATTTTGTTTTCATTCGGTGCGCAGTGCTTGGATTGGATCGACAAGTGTGGCGCGCCGGGCCGGGATTAAACAAGCCAGGAGAGCCGCGCACGCTAAAAGCGTTGCAGTGGCTCCGAGCAACAGGGGATTGTGCGGCGAAATTTGATAAAGTTGTGCAGTAAGCAGCCGGCCCACCGCGAATGTCGCGGCCAATCCGATCGCGAGTCCGATTAGAACCGGATTCATTCCCTGTCGGACAATGAGACGCAGAACATCCTGCGTCTGTGCGCCAAGAGCCATGCGCACGCCGATTTCACCCGTGCGCTGTTCAACCGTGTATGCGACCGCTCCGTAGATTCCGACAATCGCTAACAACAAGGCGATGCCGGCAAACACGCCGAGCAACGCCATGGTCAGTCGTTCCTGACCGAGCGATGTGGTGACGACGGCATCAAGGGTGTTGGGCTGGAGGATGGGCAATCCATTGTCGATCTTGTTCAACGCGGCGCGCACAATTCCCGCGGTCGCCTCGGGTTTAGTTGCGCTGCGCACCGCGAGAAACATGAACGGCGCGCTGCGTTGCGCCCAGGGGCGGTAGAATTCTATTTCGTTGGCTTTGGCGAGCTGTAGCGATCGCACGTCGCCCGCCACTCCGACAACTTCAACAGCCAAACCGTTTCCGTTGTCGGTGCCGAAAAGAATCTGGTGGCCGATCGGGTTGTCATTGGGAAAAAGTTTCTTCGCGGTGGAATTGCTCAGGATGACGACCAAAGGCTTATCAATACCGTCGCGTTCGTTGAATTCCCGCCCGGAAAGGAGCGGAATGCCAAGCGTGCGGAAATAGCCGGGTGAAATGGTGCGCGTGAGTCCCAATGGGCGTTGATTGACCGGAATAGGATTTCCGTCGGCGCGCGCATACGGCGAAGATGAATTCCCGCCGTTAAGAGGAACGTTGTCTGCAATCGCTACGGCTTCAACTCCTGGTGCTGCTTGCAGTTCCGTAATCAGCCGGTCGGAAAAGCGTACACACGCGGGGAGATCGGCATATTGCGCGGGCGGTAGACCAATGGCGCCGACCCAAACACGTTCCGAACGAAATCCGGCTTCCTGATGGCTAAGCCGAATAAAGCTTGAGACCAGCATGGCCGCTCCGGCCAGCAACACCACCGAAAGTCCGACTTGCGCCGCGATCAAGCCATGCCGGAAACGATGTTGACCGCCACTGCCGCTCACGGCACGCCCTCCATCTTTTAGTCCGTCGACGAGATCGGAGCGCGAGCTTTGCCAGGCTGGATACAAACCCATGACGAGTCCAGTCAAGAGCGATAGCGCCAAGGTGAAAAGCAGGACGGGCCAGTGCAAAGTTGTGTTGCTTTCGAAAGGCAGGTTGTCGCCGGCCAATCGCGGAACGACCGATACAGTCCAAAGTGCAAGGCAAAGACCGACCGTTCCCGCGATGATACTGACAAGCGCGCTTTCAAAAACGAACAAGCGAACGATGCCGCGCCGTTCCGCTCCTAAAGCCATGCGCAACGCGATCTCGCGCCGGCGGCCGGTGAAACGAACGAGCAATAAGTTTGCAACATTGCTGCAAGCGATCAGTAGAACTGCGCTGACCGCGGCCAACAACGTAATGAATGCGGGGCGCAGATTTCCGGTCACGTCTTCGGCCGCGCCCACCAAGATCGATGCCCAGCTGTTGTCCGCAGTCTCCGGATGCTGTTCGCGATAACTGCGCTCCAAAGCCGGCATGGCCGCTTGTGCTTGTGCGATCGTGACACCAGGTTTCAGCCGTCCGATGCAACGCATGAAACTCACCCCGCGCATCAATCGTTCTTTCGAGACTCCTGGCAAATCGAAGGGCTTTACCATGTAAACTTCCGAGTCACGGCCGAACCACGAGATCGGGAGATTAGGCAACACGCCGATGATAGTAGTGGCAACGCCATTCAGATTAATACTGCGGCCGAGCACCATCGGATCGGAATCCAGCCGCTTGCGCCAAAAACTTTCTGTGACAAGCGCCACGTCGGCCTTCATCTCTTCCTGCGGCAGAAAATTTCGGCCGCGGATGAGATGCATCCCGAGCACATCGAAATAATTCGCCGTCACGTTTGCGCCGAGCACCTGCACCGGCTCGCCCATGCCCGTGAGAACAAAGCCGGTGCCGGCATCAGCTGCGATGCTCGAAAACACATTTTGTCCGTCGCGATAATGCCAGAACTTCGGCACGGAAAAGGGAAGTTGCTTCAAGTCGCGTTCTTTTGCCTCGCCATAAATGCGCACGACATTCGGGGGCTCGTTAAACGGCAGCGAGCGCAGGAAGAGATCGTGAACAAGACTGAAGATGGCCGTGTTCATCCCGATCCCGAGAGCGAGCGTGATTACGGCGAGCGAAGTGAACCCGGGAGATTTGCGGAGTTGTCGCAGAGCGAAGCGGAGGTCGTTCATAGTGGCTTGGATGGTTGAGCGGTTTGAAGTTACTCGGTGCGCAGGGCTTCGATCGGATTGACCAGGCTCGCGCGGCGCGCGGGAATCAGGCACGCGAGCAGCGCGACGATCGCGAATGTAAAGGACGTGGCCGTGAGGAGCGCGGGATTATGCGCGGAGACTCCGTAGAGTTGTGCGGTCAACAACCGACCGAGCGCGAGCGCGGCGGCCAATCCGACGACCAGCCCGACAATAACAGGCGTCATTCCCTGTTTCACGACGAGCCGCAAAACATCGGCCGCCTGTGCGCCGAGCGCCATGCGGACCCCGATTTCGCCGGTGCGTTGCTCGACCGTGTAAGCGACTGCGCCATAAATACCGACTGTGGCTAATAGCAATGCTGTCCCGGCAAAAATCCCGAGCAACCACATCATCAACCGGGCCTGGCCGAGCGCTTGCGCAACGATGTCGTCCATCGATTGAGGTATGGCGATTGCCAACCCAGGATCCACTGTGTTGAGCGCGGACTGCACAACTTTGGTCACCGCGTCCTCTCTCAAAGTGCTCCGCACCGTTATCACCGCGAATGGAGAATTTTCCTGCGCCCACGGGCGGTAGATTTCCACTTCGTCCGGTTTTGCTACGAACCGCATTCGCACGTCGCCTACCACACCGACGATCTCCACCGGCGTGCTCCCACTCGACACCAGAAGCGTTTTCCCGATCGGATTCTCGTTGTCAAAAACTTTGCGCGCGCCGGCCTGACTGATGAGCATCACGTTCTGATGATCGGCCACATCGTGTTCGTCGATATCGCGCCCAGCCAGGATGGGAATGCCGAAGGTCTTGAAATAACCCGGAGCGATATCGTGACCCGCGGCCGCGGCACGCTTATCTACCGGCAAGATTTCACCGTCCGGGCGGGTGTAAAGCATGTTAGCGGCGGCGGCGGCGATCAACGGGATGTCGCCGCTAATCGTGGCGCCTTGGAGACTTGGAATTGCATTCAACGTGGCCAGCGTTTTTTGCACGAAACGCTGGCGCGTGGCGGAATCGGGATATGGCGCTTGCGGTAACGTCACCAAGCCTGTCCACATATTTTCCGGGCGGAACCCAATGTTCTGCTGGCTCAGTTTCACAAAGCTGGCGATGAGCAACGACGCGCCGGCCAGCAGCGTGACCGACAAGGCAACTTGCGCGCCGACTAAAATCTTGCGGAGCCGGTAAGTGTGCGCGCTGCCGCTCGTTCCGCGGCCGCCTTCTTTCAATGCGTCAACCAAACCGGCCCGGGAACTTTGCAGTGCCGGATAAATTCCCATGGCCAGGCCCGTCAAAATCGACAACCCAATTGTGAAACCGAGCACGGGAAGCGAAAGGCTAACGCCAGTTTCGGGATCGAACGGAAGAAAGTTCGCCGCCATTTTCGGCACGAGCGGCACGAGCTGCGCGGCCAGCGCTGCGCCGACCACCCCTGCGAAAACGCTCACCAGCAAACTCTCGAAAATAAACAGCCGCACCACGCTCGCGCGAGACGCACCCAGCGCCATGCGCAGGGCGATCTCCCGCCGCCGGCCGGTGAAGCGCACGAGCAAGAGATTTGCGACGTTGCTGCACGCGATCAGCAAAACGAACGCCACTGCCGCCAGTAAAGTGGCGAACGCCGGTCGCAGATTGCCGACGACATCCTCTGGCAGCGTTTTGAGAGTCATGACCGATGAGCTGTCGATCTTGTCCGGATATTGCTTGCGGTAACTTTGCTCGAGCGACGGCATTGCGGCCCGCGCCTGTTCGATGGTCATTCCCGGTTTCAATCGCCCGACCACGCGTAGAAAACCGCTGCCGCGCATGGTTCGCTCGTAAGATAATCCGGGAACCACGAACGGTTTCGTCGTCCAAATCTCCGCATTCGGTCCGGTCCAGGAGAACGGCAAGTTCGGCAACACGCCTACAATCGTGTGCAGCAGGCCGTCGAGCGTGATGCTGCGGCCAACGACGTTCGGGTCGCCACCCATTCGTTTCTGCCAGAAATTCTCTGTCACCATCGCCACATCGGCGGTCTCTTCTTCCTCCGGCAAAAAATTCCGGCCGCGAATCGGGCGCACGCCGAGCACGTCGAAATAGTTCGAGGTCACTTTACCGCCGAAAAGTTGAACGGGATCGCCCAGTCCGGTCAAAGTGAAGGGAACAGCGTTTTCGCCGCCGAAACCGTCGAAAATGGTCTGGCCATTCCGATAATGCTGAAAGCGCGGCACCGAAACCGCGAGCTCCAACAATTTACGCTCCCTGGCATTCGAATACATGTGCAAGACATGCTCCGGATCTTTGAAGGGCAGACCGCGCAGAAAAAGATCGTTGATCAAACTGAAGATCGCGGTGTTCAAGCCGATCCCCAGGGCCAGAGTGATTAGCGCGAGCAGAGTGAATCCGGGAGATTTGCGAAGTTGGCGAATGGCGAAGCGGAGATCGATCATAGAGGTTGAATGAAGATGTCCATTTAGTGGTGAAAAATTATCGAGCTGGATTGGTCGATCTAATCACAATGTTCCCGGCGCCCGTGCGCAACACCAAGGCTTTCCCCCCGCCATTGATGGTCCCCTGCAATCCTTCGCGACCGGCCCGTTTTGTGACCATCGGGAGCTCGCTCGTTACGCTGCCCTCGCTCGTCTCCGCGTTGACGTCGAGTCCGGCGTCCGGCGGTATGGCGATTTCAATTCGTCCGGCCGACGTTTCCAATTTGATGTCACCGGGTAATGGCGTGGGGACCAACGCGGTAATCGAACCGCCAGAAGTTTCGCCGACCACCTTGCCGCGCACGTTCTCAAGGTTGAGCGCGCCACCGCTTGTTTCTACTTTGGTGTCGCCGCTAAAATTGCGCACCGCGATCGCACCACCGGAAGTTTGCGCGTTCAGAGTTCCGCTGCCAGCGAGCGATTCGATTTTGCCGCCGCTCGTTTCAATGTTGATCGCACCGTCGCACGCCTCCAGAGCAATGTGGCCGCCACTCGTGCTCGCTCGCAATGGCCCGCGCAAACGCGTGAATTTCAGATTGCCGCCGCTCGTTTCCGCCTTGCACGAACCGGAAAGTTCAGTGGCCGTGATTTCACCGCCACCGGTCGAAACGTCCGCGTCGATTTGCGATGGAACATGGATAGTATAGCGCGCCTGCATCGTGCAATTGCTGCTCCAGTTCCAGTTCGTGCCGCGATGTTCATGACGAGTACGCACCGCCACGGTGTTTCCTTCCTTCACAATCGTGAGCGGAGTCGACGCCAGATATTCTTTTTCCTTCGCCTCGTTCGAGCTGTCGATCTTGCGATAAACATTAACCGCGATCTTGTTGTCGGCGCCGCGCGACACATCGACGGTTCCGAAATCGACATCGACAATCAATTTCGCGCCCGCCGCCATATCGAATTGTTCGTCGGCCCGTTGTTCGGAAAGGGCAAAGGCCGAGCAGACGGCCGCCCACAACAAGAAAAGGACGCGAATAATAATCACAAGGCCGCGATCTCCCTTTGCAAAGGACGTGCCACGGGAAAACGATTCGTATAACTGGCTCAGAGAAAGTGGTTTATCTTTGGCGCGTCCTCTCGCGCCTGCAAAAAATGTCCCACGCGCGGGATAGCGGTGTCCCAATTTTGGAATTGCGCGTCGGGGCGTCGGAGTAACACAGGCATCTTGCCTGTTTCTCCAGTTACAGCCTGGAAGGCTATGTTACATTATTACACGGCGATCCCGCCGGCGCGGGACCGTGGCCACAATCAGCGCGATGACGGCGATTATTTTGTGACTGCGCCGAGCGGCAGCACAGTTTTGCCGAACAATTCGTTGAGCACTTGCGCGAGACCGGCGTAAATCGCAGAGAATCCGCAGAAAATCCCCTCATAACCGGTGAAATGTTTGAATCCGGGACTCGCTGCCGTGAAATCGCCGTAAGCGAGCAGGAAAAACAGAATCGCGAGCGTGGCGAAAACAATTTGCAGGGCACGGTTTAGCCGCAACGTGGCGACAAACATGACGGCGGTGAACAGTCCCCACATTGCGAGATACGCGGCCATGGCCGTGTCATTGGACGGGGCGCCCCATCCGAGTTTTGCGATGATAATCAGGCTCACGAGCGACAACCAAAACAAGCCGTAGGAAAGAAAAGCGGTCGTGGCAAACGTGTTCCCTTTCTTCCATTCCATGATGCCGGCGATGATTTGCGCGGCGCCGCCATAGCAGAGGCCCATCGCCAGAATCATACTGTTGAGTTCATAGAATCCCGCGTTGTGCAAATTGAGCAACACTGTGGTCATGCCAAAGCCGAGCAGCCCGAGCGGCGCGGGATTGCCGGTGATGTCCTTAATTTGAGTGATAGATCCGTTCATAGGCGTTCTGCAGAACGTTTGACCAAACGCGAGATTAACTGTCAATAGTAAGCGTGATTCTAAACGAAACCATCTGTTGTCCCGAATCCCGCCGTGGCGGGATGAGGGAACTCCCATAAGAGGTAAAGATCACACAATTTGTCGAGCGTGAACCATCAGCTTATGTGAGGTTCTTCGGTCGCCGCGGCGACCTCAGAATGACACGCGTAGTTCTCATTTGTGTTTTAAGTGTGTTTTGCGCACTGGCGAGTCTTCATGCCCAAGTAATTGCCAGTCCAGTTCTAACGTCTCCGTCGCCCAGCCCGCCATCGCTCGAACAGCGCGTCGCCGATCTGGAAGCGTACGTGAACAATGCCGCGCGCGGCGCCGATGCTGCAAACGCGCAGGTTGCTTCCAACATTTCCGGCCCCGGCCCCGGTCACAACGCCTGGATGATGACTTGTGCCGCGCTCGTCTTGTTCATGACGTTGCCCGGTCTCGCGCTTTTCTACGGAGGCCTGGTGCGCGCGAAAAACGTGTTGTCGATCCTGGCGCAATGCCTCGGCATCGCCGGTCTCGTCGCCATCCTTTGGTGGGCGGTCGGCTATTCGCTTGTCTTCTCGCGTGGTTCGCCCTTTCTCGGCGGACTGAAGTTCGCCTTTCTCCGCGGAGTCAACTCGCAACCGAACCCCGATTACTCCTATTGGGTCTCGCAGAACGTCTTCGCCATGTTTCAACTTATGTTCGCTATCATCACGCCGGCCTTGATCATCGGCGCGGTCGCGGAACGAATCAGGTTCACGGCCGTCATGGTCTTCGTCGCCATCTGGATGTTCGTCGTTTATTTTCCAATCGCGCACATGGTCTGGGGGATCGACGGCTGGATGAATGGCGCCTTTAATCCGACCGCGAAAATTCACGCGATCGATTTTGCAGGCGGCACCGTCGTGCACATGTCGTCCGGCTGGTCGGCGCTCGTGCTTTGCATTTTGCTTGGACATCGTCTCGGCTTTCGCAAAGAAATCATGGCGCCCCACTCCATGGTGCTGTGCATGGTCGGCACCGGAATGCTCTGGGTCGGTTGGTACGGATTTAACGCCGGCAGCGCACTTGGCGCAGATGGGATCGCCGCGAATGCGTTCACTACCACCACGCTCGCCACCGCCCTCGCATCCTTCACCTGGGCAATGATCGAGTATATGATGCGCGGAAAATCGAGCGTGCTCGGGTTTTGTTCCGGCGCAGTCGCGGGACTCGTCGTGATTACGCCCGCATGCGGTTATGTCGATCCAACCGGTGCGATTATCATCGGCCTGGCGGCAGGCGGTGTTTCGTTTTTCGCCTGCACGAAATTGAAATCCTGGTTCCATTACGATGACGCGCTCGACACATTCGGCGTGCACGCCGTCGGCGGAACGCTCGGCGCATTTCTCACCGGCGTCTTCGCGACCTCGAGTGTGAATCCGAACCTGACGAAACTTGCCGGTCACGCTTTGTGGCTGGAACAATTGAAAGCCATCGCGATTACAATCCTGGTCGCGGTTATCGGAACGGCCATCATCGGGAGCCTGGTCAAAGCCGCGATCGGGTTGCGCATCGCGCCGGAGGTTGAGCGGCAGGGAGTCGACATCAATGAGCACGGCGAAGAAGGCTATATGACTTCGGGGTGAGAATACCTCGCACATCGATTGGAGACGGTGCGCCCTCGCGCCGTCCGAATACAAACGATGTAACAATCGGCCTGAGGCCAGGCCGTCTCCAGTCCGTTGTGGACATTGCGCGTCAGAGTTCCGCAAGGAAACTCCCAACGCTTAACGTCCAACATTCAACGTCCAATGAAGAGCGGAGTGCCGGCGGAGGGGCTCGAACCCACACGATCTTGCGATCACTGGATTTTGAGTCCAGCGCGTCTGCCAGTTCCGCCACGCCGGCGGGGAATTCGGAAAATACGGGTTCGCGCAAACGTTGCAAGCGTTCGCACAAGATCGACATGTTGGTATTGCTCTCGCCAAGAACGTTGTAGAGGCGCTCGCCGCGGCGACCACCGCTACAACAATTCAAGTGGCTGCAAGCTGCGCGGCAGTCCAAATACTTCGCGCAGAATAATGGCGCTGCGCAACCCGGACGGCGAACGCAGCAACGCGGCGATGTTTGTCTCGCTGCGCGCAGATGGCTCCGTTCTCGGCTCAGTTCTAATTGCGTATGCTTCCGTCGGCGATTTGATGGGATGCGCCGGTTCAGAGCGAACGTCGAATGTCGTTTCTGAAACTCTCGGTTTGAATGTTTTCTTCCGGTGAAGGGGCCTCACGACCGGCTCAGACTGCGTTGTCTCGTCCGGTAAATCGGGCGGTCTCGTCGTCAGCGGCGGAAGGGGCGAGACAAATGGCGGAACATGCTCGAGCACGATCGGTTTTTGATACGTTGGTTTTCGCGAAACCGGCGGCGGCGGTCGTGAGCCGGCCGGTTGACCGAGCGCTTCGAGAAATTTACGAATTCGTTCTTCGTCCGATTCAACCGGCGCACGCGGCACGGTCCGAGCCGGACTGGTACTTGGCGGAGTAGATGTCGATCTTTCGTCCGTCTCGTCGGAGCCTTTGCTCGCTTTGCTTGCTACGCTCGCCAGCCAGCGAAACAACATCGCGACCGCGATGAGCAAAATAAAAAGCCAGTTATCGAGATGAGCGGCCGCAATCATTAGATCGTTAAAGGGTTGAAGCGCTGAAGAGTTGAAACGGCGGAAGGCGAATGGGATTTGACGCTTAAACGCTTCATCGCTTTAACGACTTACGTTGCCTCCCGCGGCTTGTCCGTGCCCGCGATCGATTCGCGCATGGACGTGTCGGCCTGCACATTTTTCATGCGGTAATAATCCATGATGCCGAGATGCCCGGAGCGGAAGGCTTCCGCCATCGCCTGCGGCACTTGCGCTTCGGCTTCGACAACCTTCGCGCGCATTTCCTGCGTCTTGGCGCGCATCTCCTGCTCGACCGCCACGGCGGCAGCGCGACGCACTTCCGCCTTCGCCTGAGCGATGCGCTTGTCGGCATCCGCTTGTTCGCTCTGCAATTTTGCGCCGATGTTGTCGCCGACGTCGACATCGGCAATGTCGATGGAAAGAATTTCAAACGCGGTGTTGCTGTCGAGGCCTTTGGCCAGGACCGCTTTCGAGATGCGATCCGGATTTTCCAGCACGTCCTTGTAAGAATCGGCCGAACCAATCGCGCTCACGATGCCTTCGCCGACGCGCGCAATGATCGTTTCCTCGGTCGCGCCGCCGACAAAACGATCGAGATGCGAGCGCACCGTCACGCGCGCTTTCACTTTTGCGCCAATCCCATCCTTGGCCACGCCGTCGATGGTAACTCGGCCCATCGATGGGTTGGGCACGTCGATGACTTTCGGATTAATACTCGTGCGGACGGCTTCGAGCACGGTCTTGCCCGTTCCTTTCGTGGCCAGATCGATCGCGCAAGCGCGGTTAAAATCGAGCGAAATGCCGGCTTTGTCCGCCGCGATCAATGCGAGAATCACCTGAGAGACATCACCGCCCGCGAGGTAATGCGCCTCGAGCGGATCGCTCGGAATGTCGATCCCTGCTTTGACTGCTGTGATGCGATTGTCGACGATCAATCCAACTGGGACCTTCCGTAAACTCATTCCGACCATTTTCCACAAACCGACTGGAGCATTTGCTACTCGCGCGCGAAGCCAGAAGCCAAAGAACCGGAAAACGACGATCGCGACAACGAAGACGACAACAGCGATCACTGCGTAAATAGTCAGATAGAGCGCGTCCATAAGTGTTAAGAACTTAGCGTTGTGGCGGCGTTCAAGGAAGGGCGATTTGTAAATCGCCCCGGCGGGGGCCGACGGAGAACTAGACAGGATTAACAGGATTTTACGGGATTTGTTGTTCCGAAATCCAATTCAATCTTGTTAATCCTGTCTTCCGTCTAAGACGTCGAAGGCGTGCCGCGGGACGACGTTGACAGGTGGATCGGCCGCTCCGTCGGGCGATGCTAGTTAGGCGCCGGAGACGCATTTAATCTTAACATCGAGCAAGGGACTGCTCGATCCACCTCCAAGCGCGGAAAGCATTGTTGACGGACGGAGAAGTAGACAAGGATTGACGGGATTGACGCGATTTGTTGTTCCGAAATCCAATTCAATCTCGTTAATCCTGTCTTCTGCTTAAGACGCTCACCAAATTGTTCGTTGCAATCGCCGCAAGACGGAATACGCATTGCGCGTTGTGGAGAAATCTTTGACCAGAGTCGCGGTGATCGGCGCGTCCGGTTACGCCGGTGAAGAACTCGTGCGCCTGTTGCTCGCGCATCCAAATGTCGATCTTGTTGCGGTCACCTCGCGCCAGTTTGCCGGCAAATCGCTTGCTCAGGTCTTTCCGCGATTTTCGCATCACGAGAAAGCGAAAGCCCTGCAATTTACCGAAGCCGATCCGAAAATTCTCGCGCACGAAGCAAGAATTGTTTTTCTGGCCTTACCGCACGGACTCGCCTCCGACTTTGCCAAACCGCTTGTCGATCTTGGCGCGCGCGTCATCGACCTGAGCGCGGACTTCCGGATTCGCGACACGAATGTCTACAAGGAATTTTACGGCAGCGATCATCCCGCGCCGGATTTGTTGAAGAAGGCGGTCTACGGATTGCCGGAGATTTACCGTGAGAAGATCCGCGATGCGCAATTGGTCGCGTCGCCCGGCTGTTATCCGACGAGCATTTTGATTCCGCTGCGGCCCCTGATTCGACGCAAGGCGATCGATCGTCATCGGATTCTCGTGACGAGTTTGAGCGGCGTGACCGGGGCGGGACGGAAGGTCGAAGCCGATTATCTGTTCGCCGAATGCAACGAAAGCGTGCGGCCCTACGGCGTGCCGAAACATCGACATCTCGGCGAGATTGAACAGGAGTTGTCGCTCCTCGCCGGCGAAACGATTTCAATCCAGTTCACGCCGCATCTGGTGCCGGTCAATCGCGGAATTCTCACCACGACCTACACCGAGCTTGGCGGAAATGTGGTTGAGATGGATCCGACGCTGATGTTTGAAGGCGCCTACGGCCAGGAACCGTTCGTTCGGTTGCTCGGCAGCGACCGGTTGCCCGACACGAAAAATGTTGTCGGCACAAATTTTATCGACATCGCCTGGAAGATCGACAATCGCACGAATCGACTCATCGTCATGAGCGCGATCGATAATCTGACTAAAGGCACGAGCGGTCAGGCGGTGCAATGTTTCAATCTGATGTGCGGCTATCCCGAGACCGCGGGATTACTTTGATGGTGACAGCGATTTTCCGGGGAGCGCACGCGCCTTCGCGTGTTAATTTCGGCGCCTCGCCGAAATTCCTAAAGATAAGAGAGTTGGTCGGCGAGGGCGCCGACCACAGCACGCGAGGCGCGTGCGTTCCCCAGGCTGTCCGCGCAAACGTAACCGGCGATTTCGCCCGCGCATTCGACGCATGAGACCATCGCGGCAATTCAAAACAATTCCCGGCTCGATTTGCGCGCCGCGCGGATTCAAATGCGCCGCCGTATTTTGCGATATCAAACGCATCGGCACGGGCAAAGGCTCGGAGAAAGGACAGAAACGCGATCTCGCCCTGATTGTCTCCGATGTTCCGGCGACGGTCGCGGGAATGTTCACGAGCAATCAGGTTTGCGCTGCGCCGGTGAAGCTGAGCGCAAAACGAGCGGCGAGTAAAAGCGCACGCGCGATCGTGGTGAATTCCGGAAATGCCAATGCGTGCACTGGAGGACAAGGACTGCGAGACGCGAAAGAAATGACGCGACTCGCCGCGCGAGCTGTAGCGGCGCTCTATGAGCGCCGGACTCAAAGACCATCGCCGGTCCTTTCGGCTTCGCTCAAGGCAGGCTCCGACCGCCGCTACAAAACAATTAGTGCGAAAGACGTTCTCGTCTGTTCAACCGGACGAATCGGCGTGGCGATGCCGATGAAAAATGTCGAGCGCGGCATTCGGAAATGTGCGCCACTTCTTGCAAGATCGACAATCAACGCGCGGCAGGTTGCGGAAGCGATCATGACCAGCGACACGCGTCGCAAAGAGATCGCGGTCGAATTCAAGATCGACAACCGCCTGGTGCGCGTTGGCGGAATTTGCAAAGGCGCCGGCATGATTCAGCCGGGGATGGATCAAAAACTCAACGCCACCATGCTGGCGTTGATCACGAGCGACCTGGCGATTGAATCCAATCTGCTCAAACGCGCTCTCCAAACTGCGGTCGAGCAAAGCTTTAATCGAATCACCGTGGACGGTGACATGAGCACGAACGATTCCGTCATCATGCTCGCAAATGGATTAGCGGGAAATGCGAGAATCGAGAATCGCAATTCGAGATTCGAGATCTTCCAAGCCGCGCTCAATTACGTTTGTCTCGAATTGGCCAAGCTGATCGTGCGCGATGGCGAAGGCGTTTCGCGTTTTGTCACGTTATCTGTGCAGGGCGCGCGCAACATGCGCGACGCGGAAGCGGCTGCACGCGCCATTGCCAACAGTTCGCTCGTGAAAACGAGTTGGTGCGGCGGCGATCCCAATTGGGGACGGATTCTTTGCGCGCTTGGCTATTCCCGAGCAAAGGTCGACGAGTCGATTGTCGATATCGGTTATGCCAAATCGACCGGTCGCGAAATTACTTTTGGCTTTAAGCGCGGACAACCGACGAACGTTTCGTTGCGAAAACTCGCGAAGATTACTTCCGGCAAAGAGTTCGATATTCATGTCGATCTTAATCTGGGGCGCGGTCACTTCATGATGTATGCGAGCGACCTGACGGAGGATTATGTCGCGTTCAACAAAGGCGATGTGAGCGATCCTAAAACGCTGGGTGGATAAGAGCATGTTTCTCGCAACGTCTCGCAAAGGTCCACCAACCCTCACCTGGCGCTTCGCGCCGCCCCGGGCTCGCGACAAGGCGGAGCGCTGAGAGGATTGAGGTGAGGGTAACGCAGAGTTATTAGACAAGATCGACATGGACGAAATTATTTCCAAAGCCGCGACATTATTGGAAGCGCTTCCCTATATTCAGCGTTTTCGCAGCCAGATTTTTGTCGTGAAATACGGCGGCAGTTTCATGGATTCATCCGATGAAGAGGAACGGCACCGCGTGGCGCGCGACGTGGTTTTTCTCGAAGCGGTCGGAATCAATCCAGTGGTTGTGCACGGCGGGGGCAAAACCATCACGCGCGCGCTCGAGTCGGCCGGGTTGAAAGCGGAATTCGTGCAAGGACATCGCGTTACAAACGCTTCCGCTGCGGAAATCGTCGATCGCGTTTTGTCAGGCGAGATTAATCCCGACATCGTGAAAGCGATCGAACAGTTTGGTGGCAAGGCACGCGGTTTTGCCGGTCCCGAGATTTTTCGTTGCCGCAAATTTTCTCCGCTCGATAAGAACGGAAAGCCGCTCGATTTGGGTTTTGTCGGCGAAGTCAACGAGGTGAATGTCGAACCACTGCGTGACTGTATCCGGCGCAGCGTCACGCCGGTGATCAGCCCAACGGCGCGGGGCGAGGACGGCAAGGTCTACAATTGCAACGCGGACATTGCGGCGGCCAGGACCGCGATTGCATTGAAGGCGCGCCGGCTCGTTTTCATGAGCGACGTGCCGGGCTTGCTGCGCGATCCGCAAGACGATTCGAGTTTGATGAGTCATTTGCGACTCATCGACGTGCCGCAAATGCGGAAGACCGGGGTAATCGGCGAAGGAATGATCCCAAAAGTGGACAGTGCCATGGCGGCGATCGAGAGCGGCGTGGAAAAAGTTCAGTTTGTCGATGGAAGAATTCCGCATTCGGTCTTGCTTGAAATTTTCACGGACGCGGGTGTCGGCACGGAGGTGGTGTTGTGAGAACGAAAGAGGAAAGCGCCCAACGCTTAACCCGTCTATGCAAGGCTACGGCGCGGCAGGCGTCCAACGCTCAACGCCGAAACTGTAGGGGACGACGTTGTCGTCCCACGGGAAGCCAACGGCTTCCCCTACAGATCCTTGAGATTGCTGCGCCGCTCGTGGTGGCAAGAGAGGTGGTGTTGTAATGCGAGATCGACGTGCGGAAATCCGAGCAGCATTCGAAAAACTCGTGGTGCCGTCGTATGCGCGTCTCGATCTCGCGCTAGAACGCGGCGACGGAAGTTATGTGTGGGACGTCGATGGGCGGCGTTATCTCGATCTGGCCGGCGGCATCGCGGTTTGTTCGCTCGGACACGCTCACCCGGAAATCACGGCGGCGCTAACGGAGCAAGCCGGCAAGGTCATTCACGTTTCCAATCTTTATTATAATGAGCTGCAGGCCCGCCTGGCCAAACGAATTGTCGATCTGATCGCGCCGGGTCGCGTTTTCTTTTGCAACAGTGGCGCGGAAGCAAACGAAGGTTTGTTCAAATTTGCTCGCAAATTCGGACATCAAGGAGCAGCAGAAGCAGGGCGCTTTGAAATCATTACGACGTTCGAGTCTTTTCACGGACGGACCCTGGCTGGAATCGCTGCGACCGGTCAGGAAAAAGTGAAGAAGGGATTCGAGCCGGCGGTGGCGGGATTCAAGCACGTGCCGTTCAACGACCTCGCGGCGATGGGTGCCGCCATCACAAGATCGACAATCGCCATTTTGATCGAGCCGATCCAGGGCGAAAGCGGAATCACAATCGCGACGCCGGATTATCTAGTCGGTCTGCGTAAACTTTGCGACGAGCACAATTTGCTTTTGTTGTTTGACGAAGTGCAGGCCGGACATTTTCGCACGGGAAAGTTTCAGAGCTGGCAGCGAATTTTGGAGGCAGAGGCGATTGACCCCAATCGCCCGGGCGGTTCGGCGAACCGCCCCTACCTGCCGGATGGCGTGGCCATGGCGAAATCGCTGGGTGGCGGGTTTCCGATCGGAGCTTTCTGGTTGCATGAGAAACACGCCGACGTCTTGTCGCCCGGGACGCACGCAACCACTTTTGGCGGAACGCCCCTGGCCTGCGCGGTCGCGCTCAAAATTCTGGACGTAATCGAGCGCGAGAATCTGGCCGAGAATGCGCGACGTCTCGGTGACTTTCTTCTCGATGAATTGCGATCGCTGGCCAAGAAGTATCCGAAGATTGTACGAGAGGTGCGCGGCGTCGGTCTGATGATCGGCATTGAATTCGAACCCAAACTTCTGGCGTTCACACGTGAAGAGAAGTTGCCGTCGATTCAAATTGTGAATCGGTTGCACGAGAAGAACGTGCTCACGGTTCCGGCGGCCACGTCGGTAATTCGCTTGCTTCCGGCGTTGAATCTTTCACAGAAAGAAACGCTCGAAGGACTGGCCGCGATCGAAAGTGTGATTGTCGATCTTGCGGAATCCTGAAAGAGAAATGTCCACAGATTTCGCAGATTCAAAAGCGCAGAATGGTTTTCTTCAGATAATCTGCGCAAATCTGCGAAATCTGTGGATAAAATAATCGATGAAACATTTGTTGAGCATTGAGCAGCTTTCTTCGGAAGAGATTAGAGGAATTCTGCGCGCGACGGCGGATCATAAGAAGAAGCGTAGTGGCGGCAAATCGGCAAGACCGCTGGCCGGACAGACCTGGGCCTTAATTTTTTCCAAACCTTCCACGCGCACGCGCGTCTCGTTCGAGGTGGGCATTCGCGAACTCGGCGGGGAATCGATTTATCTTAACGCGACGGACGCGCAGCTCGGACGTGGCGAATTGATCAAAGACACGGCGCGCGTGCTCGGCCGTATGGTGCACGGCGCGGTCATCAGAACCTACGCGCAGCACGATATCGAAGAGTTCGCGGAGTTTGCCGGGATTCCCACGATCAACGCACTGACCGATGACGAACATCCGTGTCAGATTTTGGGCGATATTTTCACAATCGAAGAAAAGCGAAAAAGCGTTGCTGGAAAGATTGTCACGTTTGTCGGTGACGGTGCGGCGAATACAGCGCGTTCCTGGCTTTTCGCAGCGAGCAAACTCGATTTTGAATTGCGGATCGCTTCAGCGCCAAAATATCAACCAAAGGCGAAGCTTTTGAAACGGGCCGGTGGTCGCGTGGTTTGCACCGACGACTTGAAAGCAGCCGCGCGCGACGCCGACGTACTCTACACCGACATCTGGGTATCGATGGGAAGAGAGGGCGAAGAAGCACGTCGCGAAGCGGAGCTTGCGCCGTATTGGATCAACGAATCGCTCGTGAAGCTGGCAAAACCGGATGCTCTGGTAATGCATTGCTTGCCCGCGCACCGCGGCCAGGA
>WNFR01000516.1_pt1 | contig 39199 bp, 33 predicted proteins | sample 5400221 | NCBI WGS metagenome assembly WNFR01 (sample SAMN13153357, study PRJNA577476) | soil metagenome | isolation source: 40 cm soil under Madrone tree | place: USA:California | collected 2016-06-14 | reverse complement strand
GCGCAGTCCGTTGCGCTGATACTCGGCACGAGTGATTTCAGTCCACGGCATGGTGCTCTCCCTCGAATCTTCGCAAATCCGATGGAATCACAGCCTGCTGAAATCACTCACTGCTTTTTGGGTCAGGCTCTGAGGAGGCCGCAACGCGGCCGTCTCGAAGGATGGCCGCAAAGCACGACTCGCGGCCATCCTTCGAGAAGCGGCGAAGACGCCGCTCCTTCAGGATGAGGCTGGCGTATTGATGCCTCGCAGCAAGAACAACCAGTTCCCTCAGATATCGCCACCTCCACCACCGCCCCACACTCTCCATCCTACCGCCTTGGTTTCGTCAAACCCGGATGAAGGGTAGAGCGCGCATCAAGCGTAAATCCGCTCGGACGCACATGTACGGAGCGCCAATGCAATCCACGCCGAACCCGAAGCTCACCGATGATCCGCACGATAGCGTCGTGGTCCCGCCCGATCTCGTTCGGGTCGCGGCCGTGGAGCAGGAGCTTCTTCAATTGGCGCAAGATGCCGCGCGCCGAGCTTCGGCGCCGCAAACGAAAGCGCGATCCGATTTTGCCGCCGCCGCGCCAGTGCCGCCCGTCGATGCGACGTTTCGGCCCACGGCCGTCAACGGCGTCGCGGCGGCCGGCCGCCCGCGGCCGATGGGCAGGCTGGCGGCACGCACCTTCACGGCGTTGTTGCTCGCAGGGTGCACCGGTCTTGCTGCCATGACCTGGCAATCCTACGGCGATGCGGCCAAAGCGATGATCGCGGAGTGGACGCCGCAATCGGTCCTGACGTCGCTGCCGCTGGAGAAGTTGGGTCTCTCCGCGCAAGCGACTCCGCCTTCGGTTGAAGCCGCCGCCAGCGACGCGACCCCGGTTCAAGCCGCGACGGCGTCGCAAGCCGTGCCGGAAAGCGCTGCGGCAAACGCCGACTCGGCGCAATTGCTGCAATCGATGGCGCGCGATCTCGCCAGCGTCAGCCAAGAGGTGGTGCAGCTCAAGGCGAGCATCGAACAGCTCAAGGCGAGCCAGCAACAAATCTCCCGCGATGCCGCCAAACCGCCCGCGCAGAACGCGCAAGCCAAGATCATCGCGTTCCCGCCGCGCCTGCCCGTCGCACGCCCGCGCAAACCCGTGCCGACCTTTGCGCCGACACCAGCCGCAGCGACTCCGACGACGGCTGCACCTTACGTGTCGCGGCAGGCAGAGCCGTTGCCGCCGGTGGCAGCGCAGCCGCAGGTCGCGCCAGACGGTTCATCAGTGCCGCGGCCGCCGATGCCGGTGCGGTAATGAACGATGCGAAGTTTGTAGGGTTTGCGTCGCGAGGATGCGGGGGTGTATCTCAACTGCCGACGTCATTGCGAGGAGCGAAAGCGACGAAGCAATCCATTCTTTCTTCGCGCGGTAAGATGGATTGCTTCGCTTCGCTCGCAATGACGAATGGGGTCGTGAAAATTTAATCATAAGCACATCTCGGGGTCGTCCCTGCGAACGCAGGGATCCCGCGCGTGAGCGCAATTGCGCTCATCGCGTCGCCGTGCCGCGTGTTTTGAAAGACGCTGTTCGACGGCTTTCGCGCAACCGCTACCGCCTGTGGTTATGGGTCCCTGCGTTCGCAGGGACGACGATCGGACAAAGCTACCCCAGCAACACCGCGTCGGCCTTGTTCACGGCTTCGGCGCTGTCCATCACCGTGCGCTCCAGCGAGGTTGCTTGCACCGAAATGTTTTCCGCGAAGAATCTCGCCAGCGTGACGTAACGTTGCGGGTCGCCGGCACCCTCGCCGAGGTCGCGGGCGGCGAGGGCCTCAGTGGCGAGCATGCAGCCGCCGAGCGTCGCGCCGAAAAGGCGGAGATACGGCGTCGCGCCGGCGAGGACGTCGTTCGGCGCGGAAGTGACACGCTCGAGCAGCCAGCGGCTGGTGCGTGTCAGCGCGCCCAAGGCGTCACGCAGTTTGGCGCCCGTGGTGCCGAACGCAGGATCGTTCGAGGCTTCGACCTTGCCGACGATTGTGGACAATTCGTCGAGCAGCGCCCACACCGACGCGCCGCCATTGGCCACGAGTTTGCGGGTGACGAGGTCGATCGACTGGATGCCGTTGGTGCCTTCATAGATCGCGGTGATGCGTGCGTCGCGATAATGTTGCGCGGCGCCGGTCTCCTCGATGAAACCCATGCCGCCGTGAACCTGCACGCCGAGGGAAGTCACTTCATTGCCGATGTCGGTGGAGAAGGCTTTCGCGATCGGCGTCAACAACGCGCCGCGCGCCGCGGCTTCACCGCGCGTCTTCGCGTCCTTGCCCCGCACCGAAACGTCGAGCGCGACGGCTGTCGCGTAGCAGATGGTGCGCGCGGCGGCGGTGAGGGCGCGCATTTGCATCAGCATCCGCTTGACGTCGGGATGCACGATGATCGGTTCGGAGCCGCCATTGGAGTTTTCACTCGCCTTTCCGATGGCGCGGCCTTGGCGACGCTCTTGCGCAAACGCGAGCGCTTGTTGATAGGCGCGGTCGGCGATGCCGACGCCTTCGAGGCCGACGCCGAGGCGGGCCTGATTCATCATCGTGAACATGCATTGCATGCCGCGATTTTCCTCGCCGATCAGATAACCGATCGCGCCGCCTTTATCGCCCATCGTCATGGTGCAGGTGGGGGAGGCATGCATGCCGAGCTTGTGCTCGACGCCGCTCGCGTAAATGTCGTTGCGCGCGCCGAGCGAGCCGTCGGCGTTGACGAGGAATTTCGGAATCAGAAACAGCGAAATGCCCTTGGTGCCCGGCGGCGCATCGGGCAAGCGCGCGAGCACGAAATGCACGATGTTGTCGGTCATGTCGTGGTCGCCATAGGTGATGAAAATCTTGGTGCCGGAAATCCGATAGCTGCCGTCGGGCGCGCGTTCGGCGCGGGTGCGCAACGCGCCGACGTCCGAGCCCGCCTGCGGCTCGGTGAGCTGCATGGTGCCGGTCCATTCGCCGGAGACGAGCTTCTCGAGATAGGTCTTCTTCAATGCGTCGTTGCCGTGCGCGTCGAGCGCCTCGATCGCGCTCAGCGTCAACAACGGGCAGAGGCCGAAGGCGATGTTCGACGCGCTCCAGATCTCGGTGCAGGCGGCGTTGATCGCAAGCGGAAGGCCTTGGCCGCCGAAGGCTTCCGGCCCCGACACCGCGTTCCACCCACCTTCCGCCCAGCGCCGATAGGCATCGGGCCAACCGGGCGCGGTGGTGACGCGGCCGGCGTCGAGCGTGATGCCGTGTTCGTCGCCCACCCGATTGAGCGGCGCCAAGACGTCGGAGGCAAATCGTCCGGCCTCTTCCAGCACGGCGGCGGTGATGTCGGCGTCGAAATCGCCATAATGGCCGGCCTTCACGGCGGCCAGAAGCCCGGCGCCATGGTTGAGGGCGAGCAGCATGTCGTTGATCGGCGCGCGGTAGGTCATGTCGGTGTCTCGGCTTCTCGGATCGAGGCCTGTATTCCCACGAAACCGCGTCGCTCTCAACTGCGCTGGCGACCAATGCGCGGGCCGAAATCGGCTGTTGAAATGGCTCCGCGCGGGCTATAGACCGGGCGTTGCCAGAGGGAATCCGCGCGGCTATCGTCCCGCCGCTTTCCAGACAGCTTTTGGGGCGTCGCCAAGTGGTAAGGCAGTGGATTTTGATTCCACCATGCGGAGGTTCGAATCCTCCCGCCCCAGCCAGCGAACCCGTAACCTATTGAAATCGCATGGCTAACCAGTTTCGACTGGGGCGCTCGAACGCGATTGTAGCGCACGTGGGGGCGGTTCAACATGTGTTTCGGCGAGGAGCGGCCTATTGGTGGCGGCGCCGGCTGATCAAGAAATGCGGGGAGACCGGAGGTGCGCCAGTTGCGATCAGCCTGTGGACACGCGAGCCTTTGGTGGCGCGGACGATCGCCGCGCATCTCACGCTCGAAAGCGATCGGATTCTACGCGGGGGATATCGAAGCATGCTGTCCGCACAGCAAGTTAAATCACTGCTGACGACGGCCGTAAGTGATCATCTACACAAATAGTCCCCTAAATGTCAGCAGGAACTGGCCTACGCGAATGCTGCGAGCGATCCAAGCAAAACGCTTCTTGGCCTACTCATCTGCGTCTCCTTTATGCGTGCGCCCCAAGATTATCCAGTAAAGAACTCCACTACGCCTGTCTCCAGATTGTACATCGCACCGGCGATCTTGATGGTGCCATGCGACTCCATTTCGGCCAGCACAGGACTGTCTTTGCGAATGTTGGACATCGTAAGTTCCACATTCTTCCGGGCGACGGCGTCCACAAATGCGTAATTCTTCGACGTCCTTTCGCCAGTGTATGTTGTCGCTGCTTCCGCGGGCTTAATTTTCGCCAATAGGCCGGTGAGATTGCCGAGTTCGGCGTTGTCAATTGCGCCCTTAATCGCGCCGCACGCCGTATGGCCCATGACTAAAACCACCTTGGCCCCCGCCAGCTTACAGGCGAATTCCATACTCCCAAGGATGTCGGAATTTTCGACATTGCCCGCCACGCGACTGTTGAAGATGTCGCCAATGCGGAGGTCCAGGATCGTCTCAGCCGAAGCCCGCGAGTCGATGCAAGTAAGCAGTACCGCGGCCGGATACTGGCCTTTGGCGCTGGCGCGTTGCTGAGCCAGAACATCACGGTCTTCGCGCTTGCCGGCATAAAAGCGCTTATTCCCCTCCTTCATTAGCGCTAAAATGTCGTCCGGACTCAACTTGTCGCGCTGGGCCTTGGTCAGTGCGTCAGCATGGGCAATGTCGCTGAGCACCCCGGCACCCGCGAACGCCATCGCAGTGATGGCGGCGGATGCTTTTAGAAAGCGTCGACGATGAAGACGGTTGAGGGGCTGGCTGGTTTCCTGGTCATCACACATCGCACACATGCGGAATCTCCCTTGAAGCGACATTTCCAGACTTACTCTTTAGCGCGTGACGATAGAAGACGGTTGGTATGCTCAAAAGCTATAGGTTGCGTCCAGAGTGTCTCTGCCGACATCTGGCGGGCAGGTAGGCCAGATAAATTTCATCCTTTACGTCGCAAGAAGCAGGCCAACAAAAGAGGCTGCACGTGTCCGCAAAGAATAGCCGATGGATCAGTGGGGTAACAAAGCTTGACGCGACTGGCAGCACGTCAGGAGAACGAAGGTTCTCCGAAAATTCGGAGGCCCCCCGAGATTTTGGAGATTCTTAGAGATTTCGTAGAAGTAGAATCTGCATGGGCTGGTCGAGCCGTCGCAAATAAAATCAAGCAGAGTCGCTGACTGTGTGACAATTTTGCATCCTAGACGGGAAATCCACGACTGGAAGCAAACTTGCGTAGCCTTCGGGACTGGGCTTCTTAAACTGAGTTGCCCGGATCGCTAGGAACTTTTTTGCGCATGGGCAATGCTGGCATTGCGGACATCGATCGTTGGTAAACTTGGAGCCCAACACATGTACCTAATCAGCTCAGGCAATTTCGGTAAGAAAATTGGATCAGCAAAAGCCGCACTTCGAGCTTCAGCGGCTACCGCACTGACATGCGTTGGCCTTCTTTCTGCAACGTCGTCTGTTTCTCTGGCAGATGAAAGCGGTACCAGCTTTTGGCTTCCGGGCTCATTTGGGAGTCTTGCGGCGGCTCCGGGTACGCCGGGATGGGCGGTTGCGTCAATTTACTATCATACATCCGTTAAAGCCGGTGCCGATGTCGCTGCATCCCGCGAGATCCAGATCGGCAGATTTAATCCATCTCTAAATGTCAACCTCAATGCTAGCCTGAAAGCCGATGCGGATCTCGCGATCATCATTCCGAGTTATGTGTTTGCTACACCGGTCTTCGGCGGCCAGCTTGCCGTGCAAATGGGAACGATCGTTGGAACTTCAAATGCTAACGTTGCGGGAACTCTTTCGGCTACGCTGCCTCCGTTCAGCCTGCTCCGAACCGACAATATCAGCGATTCCGTGACGGGTTTCGGCGACCTGTACCCGCAGGCGTCGCTGAAGTGGAATTACGGGGTCAATAATTTCATGACCTACGTTACCGGAGATATTCCGGTTGGTAATTATAACTCGGCAAGTCTGGCCAACGTCGGGCTTGGGCACGGTGCCATTGATGCCGGCGGTGGGTACACCTATCTCAATCCAGCCAAAGGACATGAGTTTTCGGCAGTTGCAGGGTTCACCTATAATTTCATGAACCCGACCACCAACTACCAGAGTGGCGTCGATTTCCATCTGGATTGGGGGGCGTCGCAGTTCCTATCCAAGCAGTTCTTTGTCGGCCTCGTCGGTTATGCCTACGATCAAGTCAGTGCGGACAGCGGCTCCGGCGACAAAGTCGGTGCGTTCGAGTCGCGGGTCTTCGCGGTCGGTCCTCAATTGGGATACATTTTTCCTTTTGCCGGAAAGCAGGGTTTCCTTGGTTTGAAGTCGTATTTTGAGTTCGATGCCAAGAACCGGCCCGAGGGCTGGAATACATGGCTTACGTTCGCAATTTCGGAGGCGCCGCCCACCCCGAGTGCTCCATCACCGAGACTCGTACATAAGTAGGCGCCCTGCAATCGCTTTGGGGCAGTAACCCTGACGCATCGTTTGGCACCAAACAATTTGGCCCGTTTCGGTAATGAATCCAGTCATTTTTTTCTTTTCGAAAGTCGGAACAATTGAATTCAAACAACATTCTTCCGGCTTAAGATTGGCCGTCCGACCGATCTTGCACCAAGCAAGGACCGATCAATGCTGAGAAGCGTCGGAGCGCCGGGATGACGCTGATCTCCGCCCTTTTGAGAAGTACGACGATAGCACCGGAAAACCACTTTCCCCACTCCGTTGGTGGAGGCTCACGCTCAGGTCGTCGGCGCTCCGGTATATGGACTTTCTGATACACCTCGGCCGCGGAGTTGCGGGCGGCTATATGACTTCCTTCGAAATGATGGGCGCAAGTGCCGCCGATCTGACCGTGAAGGTACTTGTTAGGAGAACCCCAGACTTTATTGATCCACAGTTCAGGACAAATCGTCGCTAACCCGACGTATGTTGCGCCCGTCTTTCGGACCTCGATAAAAAGAGGAGTGATCGTATGCGTCCGGTAGAGAGTAATGTAGAGAGTAATATGGTGTTCGGCCGGTTTGGTTTGCCAAAAATCCGAGACGCGACGCCGAGCCAAGCCTCGGCAGAGGAGCTTCTGGCGTTCGAGCGTCTCCTCGCTGATTTATCCGCTCGATTTGCGAATATTCCAGCCGAACAGGTTGAATCCGAAATTCAGGCGGCGCAAACATCCCTTCGGCAATTTCTCGGGTTCGACCGCAGCACCTTTGGCGAATTCCAGGAGGACGGCTCGCTTGTCGTTTTATCTTCGACAGCCGTAGAAGGTGTTGAGCCCACGCCCCAAGGCTCGCTTCCCTCGCAGCTTTCCTGGTTTCTAGCCAAACTCCGCGCTGGGGAAATCTTTGTAATACAAAATCCTGCCGATGATCTTCCGCGAGAAGCGGTTGCCGAGGCTGAATATTTCAAACGGACGGGCCTCCATTCTCACTTGAGCATTCCGCTTCGCATCGGTGGCCGTATCATTGGAGCCATCGCTTTCGCCGCATTCAGAGAAACCCGCGTCTGGCCGGACGACTTGATTGCACGGCTCAAGCTCGTGGGTGAGGTCTTCGCGCAGGCTATCGCCCGAAAACGGGAGCAAGAAAAGCTTCTAAACGCGTTGGCGGAGATCAAGGTTCTGAAGGATCGTCTCGAGCACGAGAATTCCTATCTTAAGCACGTCGCGCAGGTAAGGCCGCCGCAGGGACTCACGAGTCGCTCGCCGCGGTTTCTGTCGGTAATCGAAGAAATCGAGCAGGTTGCGCAAACCGGCTCAACGGTGCTTCTGCTCGGCGAAACAGGTAGCGGCAAGGAGGTCCTGGCCCAGGCAATTCACGATGCCAGCGCGCATAAAGATCGCCCGATGATCAAGGTCAATTGCGCCGCGCTACCGGCGAGCCTGATCGAATCCGAACTGTTCGGCCGGGAAAAGGGCGCCTTTACTGGAGCGCTGGCACGGCAGCCGGGCCGTTTCGAAATTGCAGACGGTTCAACTATTTTTCTTGATGAGGTAGGTGAGCTGCCGCTCGAACTACAGCCGAAACTGCTACGCGTGCTCCAGGACGGCGAGTTTGAGCGTTTGGGGAGCACGAAGACGATCAGGGTAGACGCGCGTGTGATTGCAGCGAGCAACCGGCCGCTCGAACAGGCGGTGAAAGAAGGAAAATTCCGGGAAGATCTTTTCTATCGCCTCGATGTGTTTCCAATCGAAGTGCCGCCCTTGCGCGAGCGGCGTGAAGACATTCCATTGTTGTTGTGGACCTTTGTGAAGGAGTTCAGCAATTCGATGGGTAAGCCGATTGAAGAGATCGCGGATGAATCAATGTCCGCGCTTCAAGAATACCACTGGCCCGGTAATATCCGCGAGCTTCGAAATGTGATCGAGCGCGCGATGATCCTCAGTCATGGCCCCAAGCTGAGCATCAAGCTCGGTCACACGACGCTGCGACCGGTCGCCGTAACAGCCACGGCAGGCTCGCTCGATGAAGCCGAGCGGGCAATTATCATGCAGGCGGTCGAACAGTGCAATTGGCGTATTCGTGGGTCAAACGGGGCTGCGGCACTTCTTGACGTCAAGCCAACGACACTCGAATCCCGCATCAAGAAGCTCGGGCTCATAGCCAAGCGCTAGCCCTCCGAATTTTCGGAGGTGCTCCGAATTTTCGGAGAGTTTGATTGCACGGCCGCGCGAGTGCTCGTAGCTGCTTTTTCCTTACCCCACTGATCCGACGAATGTTTCCCTTCGAAGACGCCCCGCTTTTCGCGTTGGCCCGCTTCTTGCGATGAGAAGTAAGAATCCTGTTTCTCTCTTTGCAGACGACGACTGAAAGACATGAATCTTGATTGTCTTCTCAATGCAGATCGTGGCCCCCGATGAAAGGCGAACAGCATTGTTGCGCACTCTCGGTTCGATGCTTGGACCAACGCGAGTCGCGCCGGGCTGCCTGGATGTCCGGCTCTATTCGGATATCGGCCGACGTAAGACCTTATTGCTCGTCGAAGATTGGGAGTCTCGAGAACAGTTCGAACGAAATCTCGATATGGCCAAGCTGAACGCGATTGTTGCGGCAATCGAGCTCTCGAGCGAGGCGCCCGTCGTTCGTGTTGACGCAGTGGAGCGGGAAGAGGGCGTTGATGTTTTGGCGCTTCATCGAAGTGTCATCCCGGGCTTCCGATGAAGGGCTTGGGATATACCAAATCTCGCGGGCGCTGCGGCTTCAATCAGATAGGAGAGCCAGATGCTAATTTCATCTTCGATCATGATGCTCGCTTCGCAATTGGTCATCGCCGTTGCGGACGATGTCCCGAAGTTTGATATCGCGCGTGGCTGCAAGATCGACAGCGCCGCGGCATTCGATCCCAACGCCGGCATGAGCGCGACGATCAAGAGATGTGAAGAGGACGAGCAGCGCGCGAAAGACCAGCTTCAAGCACAATGGTCGGAATTCGCTAGCTCCGACCGGACGATGTGCGTCGGTTCAACGACTAACGACAGCGCTACACCGCCGAGCTACGTTGAACTACTGATATGTCTTCAGGATCAGCAGTTGGCTCGAAAGTTGCCGAAGGAATGAGCAGCAAGCAACGGGTGATCGCTACCGCGGTGAGATCTGATGTCGAAGTTCGTCGACTATGCCTTTGACCGTCGGATCATCGGGCGCGATCCTGGTCGCCTGCTCGGCGTATTGAAGCGCGGTAGCGACGTCTCCAGCTTCGCGGCTGAAGCTGACAATCGCCATTATAATGTCGCGGTTTTCCGGGTGCCCGGTTAGGCTATCCTTCAGATATGCTATCGCGTCTTGCTGGCGCCCGACCGAATGCAGCGCCACTGCATAAATATAGGCGTATCGCGCATTATTGCGGTCCAGGTCGGCAGCTCGGCGTAACTCAACCAGCGCCTCGTCGAGCCGCTTGAGCCGCACCAAACCGAGGCCAAGCGCGTGATGCAGTCCGCCATCGTTTGGCACGACATTTATGGCGTTGCGCAGGACCTTTTCACCATCGTCTTCCCGGCTCGTCTGCCGGTATAGATCGGCAAGATTGATAGCGGCGCCTGTGAATTGCGGGCTCAGTTTGAGTGCCATCCTGTATTCTGCTTCTGCTTCGCCATTACGTCCGCGGCGCGCGTAAAAGGCACCCAGCGTCGTTCGGGCCTCCGGCCTGTCGGCGTTGAACTTTTGTGCGGCAACGAACTCCTCTGCCGCACGATCGAAGCGGCCTCGGTCGGTTACCGATAATCGGCCTGATGGCACGCCGTCCAAGAGTGATACCGTCCGAATACGCACGCTACGGATAGGATCCGACAACAAGGGCGAAGCAATCGACCACCTTTGCTCAAGTGGTGCGTTTTGAAGCATATCGAGCGCACCAATTCGTACCGTTGGGTCGGGATCTACTATTGCATCGCGCGCGAGGTTGAGAGTTGCTGGGGTAGCGCGGTAGCCAAGCTCGCTCAATGCACTTGCCCGTGCGATGGCTGGTGCGTTGCTATCCGCGGCGACGATTGCAAGCAGTTTTGCCGCATCAGGCTGGTCATTCCAGGCGGAATGAAACGCCGCTGTATAGTTCTGGAAACCCTTGCGATTCGGCCCGTACCAGCGCTCGATCGCCGCTGCGGACCATTCCGGCGGCTTATCGGTATGACAGTCGTTGCAGGCATTCGGCGTGCCGAGCTTCACTGACACGTCAGGGCGCGGAATGCGGAAACTATGATCGTGCCGGGTATCAATGACCATATAGGTGCGGGTAGGCATATGACACGATGCACAAGCCAGAGGCGGGTTCACGGCCTCATGACGGTGATGCTTTACGCCCGCGTATTTTTGCTGTGAGTGACATTGCAGGCAGGTGTTGTCAGCTGCGAGCCGCAGTTTCGCACTGTGCGGGTCGTGACAATCGCTGCAGGTGACGCCGGCCGCAAACATCTTGCTTTGTTTGAACGAGCCATAATTGTAGGTCTCCTCCACGTCCAACATTTGTCCGTCGGCGTGATAGAGACCGCGCCCAAGTAGCGAAACCATGTGAGTGTCGGACAGGGATTGTCCCGGAGTCCAGGCCTCGGAAAATTCGCTGCGTCGGGCATGGCAGAGCCCGCAGGTCTCGACCTCGGCACGAAGCGAGCGGGGAGGGGCACTCCGCCTGACGGTGCCGGTTTCGGCATTGGGGACCCAGGTCGCATCGCGCCGCTCACTAAATCGTTCCACCAATCCCATGGTCGGGTCGTCGATTCTCCCAAGCAGCCACCAGCGGCCTTTATCTCGCGCCCAATCAACATGGCGGGAGCCCTGACCGTGGCAAGCTTCGCAACCAACGCTGATCTCCGCGAAAGTCGTCGCGAACCGGTCGTTTGTCGCGTCGTAATTCTTCCGAACGCCGGTCGAGTGGCACTCCGAGCACATGAAGTTCCAGTTTTGGTTGAGCTTCGTCCAATGCAGCACATCGTCGTGGCGGATCTCCTCCTTCGGATAAAGGTGAAACCAGCGCTGACCGCCTTTGTCTTTTGGTCGGCTGTCCCAGGCGATGGACAATGCCTGCAGTCGACCGTCGGGAAATTCGACGAGATACTGCTGCAGCGGGTCAATACCAAACGTGTATTTGACCTCAAAGATATCAAGCTTGCCATCCGAGTCATCGGTTTCGACTAAGAACTTTTCTCCCTTCCGGAAAAAGCGGGATTTCACACCGAAATAATCGAATGTCGCATCGGAAAAATCGCCGAGCACCGACTTGTCGGTTGCATGGGCCATGGCAAGCTGATGTTGCGAACCCTGCCACAGCTTTGCCTCGGCCTGGTGACAGCCGGCGCAGGTCTCGCTACCGACGAATGCAACCAATGCAGCGGATTGGTTGGGCGAACTACCTCGCTGCACCTCGCGCAGGCCGCCGGTGAGCAATTGCAACGACATGCCGCCGGCGAAGACGATTACCCCAACAATCGCTACGGCGATAAAAATCCTGGATTTGGAAAGGGCCCCTGTGGCCGCGTCGTGGATATTGCCCGTTGTGTCGGGCTCGCGACCGATCCGTTTGCTCGACCGACGACTTTCTTGATGATGTCGGGACCGTGCCAAAGGAGGTTTCCTTTACTAGGGACCCAGAGGTACCAGCGCATTGCGCAATGGCGCACTGGAGATTTGCATCAGCCCCGCGAACGGTTGTCCCAGCTCCAGAATCAAGTAGATCGCCCCAGCAGCCGACAGCGCAAAGACAAGCAGATGCACACAAAGGCGATGCACGATAACGCGATTGCACTCATGATTTATCACCGTTGTGAAGCCGCAAAGAATTCATGTCGCACGATCTATTGGAGCGATGGACCGTTTCCCATGAAGATCGGTGAGCGCGATGCGCACTAATCGGAAAGCCCCTTTTTCAGTAACGCTGCCTTGCGGGCCTGCGCAGCATCGTCCAGATCAGCCTTCTTCATCTCCTTCAATTCGATCGTCACCTTGGCGATCTTGCCGGTGAACTTGAACGGGACCCTGTAGGCCTCGGTGACGGGCGTGCCCTCATCTGCGCCGACATCGGCGCCTTCGTCCGCGGAGAAGGCGCAGCATTGGGTGCGGTCGATACGGCCCGTGGTGATATTTCCTTCCATGTGCCAAATCTGGACGCCGATCAACGGAACGAACTTCGGGCAGCACTCCGCAAGAAGCGGGCCAACAACGGGGCATTGCGCGTCGAAGAAAAAACACCCGATAGATCAGCGGAGTAATGAAAACTCGACGCGAGCAACAAGGAGCCGTCGCGTTCAAATTCTCCGAAAATTCGGAGTGCCTCCGAAAGTTCGGAGATTTTGGTTTGTTAAACGCGCCGCTACCGGCATCAAGATTTTGTCACCTCACTGATCTATTGGGCATTTCCTGCAAAACGTGCGGCGCCTCCCGCGTTGGCTCGCTTCTTGCGAGGTGAGTTAGGAGGAAGCCCGTTCGTCTCGTTGCAGAGAGCGACCACGTGAATCTCGATCGCTCTCTCAATGCAGATCGTGGCTCCTTCGCAACTCAAGGAGAAAATCATGAAGCATCTATTTATCGCTCTGTTGTTGGTAGGAGGCTTCGTCGCCCTGAGCACTGTGGAAGCAAGCGCCGTTGTATGCGCTCGCGGTGTACACCGGGCAGGCTGCGTCGGAGCTCGCGGCGCGGTCGTCGCACATCCCGGTGCCCGGGCCGCTGTCGTCGCCCCGCGGGGAGGTGTCGCCGTCCGCCGCCGAGTGTACTAGCCGTCGTGCGGCATCTTGCCGATAATGCGCGGCAAGATGTCCCCGTTACTACTGAGGTAGCGTCGGCAATCGGTCGGGCATTCTTGGAGTAGCGAGCATGACTTCAACGAAATTTCCGCTCTGGCTTCGCGGCGTTCTACTGATTGCCGTCCTCGTTCTTGCAGCAGGCGGCGCTCTCTTTGGCTATAGCTATTACACTCGTCCCGAGACGCTGACGGTTGCGGTAGGTTCGATTGACGGCGAGGCGTCCAAGGCAATGTCTGCCATTGCCAGCCGTCTCGTCTCGATCAACGCGCCGGTGAGGCTCAAGGTTGTCGACACCGGTACCGCACTTGTGGCCGCTCAGGAATTTGCGGCGGGGAAAGTAAATCTCGCTGTAGTTCGCGGCGATGTCGGTGACCTGTCGCAGGGTGGGGCGGTTGTTGTTGTCGCTCACATGGTCGCACTGATCATTGCACCCCCGGGTTCATCCATAGCCAGTATGGAGGCACTGAAAGGCCACACGGTTGGTGTGATCGGAGGGGAGGCGAATGCGAAGCTGGTCGATGTGTTGAGCAAGGAATATGGTTTCGTCCGCACGAAGGTCTTTAAGGACGTGGCTGTGGCGGATGCCCGGCATGCGCTTCAATCAAAAGAAGTTAGCGCTTTTCTTGTTGTGATTCCGTTGAGTGAAAAATATTTGTCGCTGGTGCGAGGTTTCTTTCAGCAGAACGCTAAAAAGTCGCCGGTGCTGATTTCTATCGATTCCGCTGGCGCAATAGCGGAAGCAGAACGAGCCTATGAAAGCTTCGACGTGCCGAAAGGCACGTTGCGCGGTTCCCCGCCGGTCCCCGACGATGATTTAACGACGCTGAGGACTTCATTATATCTGGTTGCGAACAAGAAGCTTGGTTCTGATTTGGTTGCTACCTTGACCCAGACCATCATGCGGGTACGCAGGGAGCTCTTGGTCGAGCAACCGATCTTCGCGCAAATTGCCGCTCCCAGCACAGATGCCGACGCGCATGTTCCCTTGCACCGGGGGGCGGCGGCTTTCTACAATAGTACCCAGCAAAGCTTTATGGATGAATACGGCAACTGGATCTATTTGACGCCAATGATCTTGGGCGGCATCGCAACTGTACTCGCTGGCGCTTGGAAATTTTTGGGCATAGAGCAATCCGAAAGCGAAGCCCCGTTGGATAGTTTGTATGCTTTGGCTCGGCGAATACGGAAAGCCGATACGCAGGCTGAACTCGTTGCCATCGAAGACGAAATTGACAACATCTTGAAGACACAGCGCGCCAAGGCCGCGGCGGGCGACGAGAATGCGGTGGATGCCACCACGTTGAATGTTGTGGCTCATCGACTCGAGGGCCTCATTCATGATCGCCGTGCGATGCTCGCGAAGAAGCCTGTCGTTGCCTCCGTCGCCTAGACTAAGGCAGGCGACGATCGCTCAGCCCCTGTGTAATAAGTCACACACGGCGAAATTGTGTGTCGCAACAAAACGCTCCGAAATTTCGTAGGCTCTCCGAGAATTCGGAGATTTTAAGAAGTGCCGAGCGTGACGCCGAGCCTGAAGCATTCATTAACCTACTGAGCTACGGGACATTCTCGAGCGCGCGCCATTATCTCATGCGGTGGCCCACTTCTTGAAGGGTCTAGCGAAGGCGACAGCGCAATAACTGTAGCGGAAGCGCCGACGCGTTAGCGTCGCTCCTGTGCGGATTGGCCGTTGCGGGGCACAAAACGGTGATAGGGAGAATGACGATGGATACTCTAAGGAGGTTCTACGCGTCGCTCGCATTGCTCGCGGCCTCAATCGCGGTGAGTACGCCGGCGGCCTCGCAGCAGCAACAAAAGCCCAACATCATTGTCATCATGGGCGACGACATCGGCATGTGGAATATCGGCGCTTATCACCGCGGCTTGATGGCGGGCAGGACGCCGAACCTCGACAAGATCGCCAAAGAGGGCATGTTGTTCACGGACTATTATGCCGAGGCAAGTTGCACGGCGGGTCGCGCGAACTTCATTACCGGCCAGCTGCCGATCCGCACCGGCATGACCACGGTCGGCCAGGCTGGCGCGGCGATCGGTCTGCCGGCCGAGGCGGTGACCATTGCGACGGCGTTGAAATCGATGGGCTACGCCACCGGCCAGTTCGGCAAGAATCACCTCGGCGACAAGAACGAGTTCCTGCCGACCGTCCACGGCTTCGACGAATTCTTCGGATATTTGTATCACCTCGATGCGATGGAAGATCCGGCACATCCCAACTATCCGCAGAACCTGTTGAATGTCGTTGGCCCGCGCAACATGGTCCATAGCTGGGCCACCGACAAAGATGATCCCACCGAAATGCCGCGCTGGGGAAAAATCGGCATGCAGAGGATCGAGGATGCCGGCCCGCTTTATCCCAAGCGCATGGAAACGGTCGACGACGAGATCCGTGATCTTGCTCTTAACTTTATGGACAGAGCCGTAAAGGACAGCAAGCCGTTCTTCGTTTGGCTCAACCCGACGCGCATGCACATCGTCACGCATCTCTCCCCGAAGTATGAAGCGCTGCGCAACTCGGAGAATGGCTGGTCGGAAGAGGAAGCCGGCATGGCCCAGCTCGACGACGACGTCGGTTTGGTAATGAAGAAGCTCAAGGACATGGGCGTGGACGACAACACCATCGTTGTCTTCACGACAGACAATGGCACCGAAGTCTTTACTTGGCCCGATGGCGGTCAGACGCCGTTCGCGCAGTCCAAGGGGACAGTCCTCGAGGGCGGCTTCCGCGTACCCGCGCTTCTTCGCTGGCCTGGCCATGTGCCGGCGGACTCGGTGCAGAACGGAATCTTCTCCGGCCTGGACTGGTTGCCGACCTTCGTGGCCGCGGCCGGTAATCCGAACATTATCGATGAATTGCTGAAGGGCAAGACGATCGGTAACCGGACTTATAGGAACCATCTGGATGGCTACAACCAGATGGCTGCCATCACCGGCAAAGGGCCGTCCGTACGTCACGAAATTTTCTATCTCGGTGAAAGCACGGTCGGCGCGGTGCGCATCGACGACTATAAGTTCCGCTTCATCGACCAGCCCGCTGGCTGGTTAGGTGAAAAGACCAAGCCTGACGTGCCTTACATCACTAACTTGCGTCTGGATCCGTTCGAGCGCACGGGCTGGCCGAACAACGGGACGAAAGAAGGTGGGCAACAATACTTCGATTGGTTCAAGTACCAATTTTGGCGCTTCGTGTTCGTCCAGCAGGTGATGGGCAAGGAAATCCAGACCTTCCTCGATTACCCGCCGATGCAGCGCGGTGCGAGCTTTAATCTTGATGCGCTTAAAGCGGAGATGGCAAAAAGGATGGAGCAGGCGGAGGCGGCGAGCAAAGGCCCTAGCCAGTAATGGAGACGACCTTGACGGTGGGCGGCTTTCGTACAGATCGCCCACCTTTAAGCTTCCTACGAACTCACTCCCGATCGGAAACAGCCCGTCTCAGATCTTCGGTGACGAAGGTACGCCGCGAATGCTGACGCTTATCTTCCCTTGCACCCAAGGACGGCGGCTTTCTACAATGGTACCCAACAAAGCTTTATGGATGAATGCGGCAACTGGATCTATTTGAGGCCAACGATCTTGGGTGCCGCGCCATGCTCGCGAAGAAACCGTCGTTGCCTCCGTCGCCTAGACTAAGGCAGAGGCCTACCGAGGTAAGTGATGCGATCAAGATCGATCAAAGCCCTGAACGAACAAACGTGGAGATAGGTGATTTAAAAGAGGTCAAGCAGCGGATAGGATGCAAGGGGCGCGGCCGCGATGAATGCGACTCAATATGGAGCATCGCTCATGGGGGCGAGGATTTCCGCCGGATGGGAGGAACGCGATACCGCCGGCCTGGTCGCCCGCGCGCTGACCGTCGGTTGCCTTCTCGCCGTTATGACGCTGTGGCCGACCGTTGCAGCTTCACAAGAAGCGTCCCCCCAGGATCAAAACGCAAATACCGGCGATGACTTCTTCAAGCCGCCGCGGAATCTATTTCAGATGATGTACCAATATAGAACGGCTTCCGGGAAGCGGCAGCACGCCCGGCTCCATTCGCGAGGTCACGACGGATACGCTCAATCTGCGGATGGATCACTCGGTAGACTTGGCGCCGCGGTGGGTCCTGGCGCTACGCACCGACCTGCCGTTGCTCGCCAAAAATCCGATCACGTCCAGCAATCCCGATGGTGATTTCCTGAGTGGTGTGGGTGATGCCGATTTCCAGGCAGCCATCATCATCCACGACCTCGACCAGCGCTGGGCGATCGGCTTTGGCGCTCGTCTCACCGCTCCTACGGGCGGAGACACTCTCGGCTCCGGAAAATGGCAGATCATGCCCGCTGTCGGCGTGCGCTACGCGTTGCCGGAGATCAATTCATCCAGCTATCTCGAGCCGTTGGTTCGATACAACGTCAGCTTCGCCGGCGATCCCACAAAGAAAAATATCAGCAACCTGCAATTTGCGCCCACCTTCAACTTGGGCCTCCCCGACCGATGGTTCATTACCTTCTATCCGAGCGCAGACATTCGCATAAATTTCGGAGATCCGATTACTGGCCAGACTGGCCGGCTGTTCCTTCCGTTCGACGCCAGAGTCGGGCGCAAATTGTTGGACAACGTCGTCCTCTCACTTGAGGTCGGAGTGCCCATCATCAAGAACTACCCCGTCTACGATTTTAAGACGCAAGTCAGACTTAATGTAACCTACTAAAGCTCAGCGACAGACCGGATACTGGATGCTCATCCACGGCGCCAGGGCCTTCCTAATCCGTTGAAATCGCAATGTTTACTGGTTTCGACCGGAGGCGCTCAAGGGCGGTCCTTGGGCGACCTGGGTCGCGCTCACATTATGACGGCCTCGATCACCATGTGGGTCAGGGCTGCGAGCGGGCGCGCGAGTGATTATCTCGAAGGCTGGGCTTGGGTGTGCAGGTCGAACGGTCGCAAGCAAGACCGTCGCGCCGGATGCGCCACGGGACAGGCCCATGAAAAAGCCGAGCAAGACCGCCGCCGAACTCGAAGCCTCCATCAAGGTGGAGATGGAGGACATTTGCGACAATCCGACCGACATCGTGATTTCGGTTCGGCCGGATAGCGACAGTTGGATCGCGGTCGTCGTGCAGGAATCGGGAGACGACCCGGAGCGTCGGCAAATGATCGAGCAGATCGCCGCGCGGCTGAAGGCCGAATATGATTTGAAGAAATGAGGCAGCCGAAAGCGAGGGGATGCGTACTTGCTCTTGGTGTTCAATGCCTGTGCCACGATCCCGTTTGGGCGGACGGATTCCTGTGGCGAGCGTCGCGGCGTTGGATCGACTCCAGCTCGCTCGCCTCTTTCGCGAGCCGCGCGGCTTTGACTTCCCTGGCGTCGGGAAAGGGTTTGCCCAATTGTCGGGCCTTGTTCTGGACCGCCAGTTTGGGACGTTTCAGCGCCACCGAGGCGCGCGCGGGGGATACGCCTTTTTGAACGAGATCGATGAGAAGCTTTATCTGTTCGTTGGTCCAGCTACTTCTTGATACACGAGTCATGGCGCCGCTTCCGGGTTGAAGGTTCATGATGTTCGGTGATGCGGACGGGCGCCGGCGATGCGAGCGCGGGCGGCAATTTAGACCGCGCGGGGGCTATTCGTCTGTTCGGCGTCGAACAGATGAACGCTCTTTGCCGCAATCGCTCGATGGAACCTGGAGCAGGAGGTCGTGGGATACCGCACTGACGCGCGACCGATCATAAGCCGGATTCGTGGCGCATCCGTCTATTCGCAATCGGGGATCGAATTCAACCGTGGCCTGCCCGCTCAACGGCACATGCGGCGCCTCCCGAAGGGCGAGCTATGCCACGGGTGTCGGCGGTTTTTTTCCGAAATGTCGCAACCAAAGCCGTCCGCGAAGGTTCCTGATTCGCTGGGGCATTTTGAGAGGAGCGTATCCATGTGCGATTACAGCTTACATGCGGTCGCTACGCGTCCCGCTGAAGTCGGCGAGGCGCTGGTTTCGACCAAATTCCGCTCGACAACGACGCGGGGGTTCGCGTGCCAGGACAATCCCGAAGTAGCGGTCTGCCTTCGTCCCGGTACCGAGATCGCGTTCGACGGCGATGTGCAGACCGACGGCATGGTGTTTCGAAGGAACATCGGCGATCGGCTGGCGCGGTTTCGCCAATTAGACCTAGACAGGCCAGCTCAACACCATGACGCGCTGGAATTCTCAAACGGTGCGATCGTTTTGCTCACCGACCTCGTTCCCGGGCAAAGGGCTACAGTATTGCAGCTCCCGGCCAACCCGGTCAGCGAAAAACGCGGCGCGTCCGAAGCTGGAATTCGGCACGAGACCGCCCGCGATCTGACCGGCGTTTGATTGCCGAGTTCGATCGGCGCCGCCACGGGTTTCAGGACTAACGAACTCCCGCGGCGAATATGTATGATTGCGTGGCCGTCGCTGATGCCAGTTCAGCGGCGGCGGTGGTAAATCAGCCATCGCGAGTCTAGTCGACGTTCTGGGCATCGCGATACATCACCTTGTGACGGGTGGTGGTCACCCACTCGTCGATCTGCGATTCCGTCATGAAGTGGGAGCTATCGAACCTGTTCCAGTTGCTGATCTCCGCGAGGCTCTTCTTCCAGCGCTTGTACGGCGGCTTGGCAGGGGGACCGAAACACATGATGTCGAGCACCGATAATTCCGCGGGTATGCCGAGCAGCGGCTTCATGGCCGCTTGCGCCTTCTCCTGGCCGATCGCCGTCACCCACCACACATTATATCCAAGTGCCGCGGCGGCGAGATGCGCCGACATGGTGGCGGCCGCCACGCTCTGAAGCAGGATTCGCTCGGCGTTCTCCTTGTACATCTTGTCGAGTTCGGAGCCGTCATTGAGGACCGGAAATGCCTTGACCCAGCGAAAGTCGCTGGCGACGACGATGAAGCCGGGCGCGGAGGCGAGACCTCGATAGTCGGGCGTTGGGAACTTCATCTTGAGCTTGGCCCGCATGACCTGCTCTTCGCGAAAATATTCCGTGATCTTGTTTTTCAAATTCTGATCGGTGACGGCAATGAAGTGCCAGGGTTGGGCGTTCGCGCCCGACGGGGCATGCCGCGCCGCTTCCAGGATCATTTCGTAATGCTCCGATGGCATCACGTAGCTCGAATCGAAAGCCCGCGTGGTCAGGCGGTTTTTCACGACCTCCATCAACGCGTCGTATTTCGTGCGATCGGTGAAATCATGGGTGAGCGTGTTGGCGGCTTCGGTCATTTGATGCTCCCTGAGACGTTTATTCTTGCGATCGTTACGATCATAGTGACACCAACTAAAGCATCAACCAAGCTCTTCTCAGGCGGCCAGCATTTCGCGCACGCGTGGGATGACTTTGGTCCCGTAGAGCGAAATGCAGCGCATGATCTTTTGATGCGACAACCCGCCCGCGCTGTATTTCATATCGAACCTGGAAAGGCTGAGCGCCTTGGCCGTGGCGACGATCTTGCGCGACACGGTTTCGGGCGAGCCGACATAGAGCGATCCATGATCCGCTTCGCGATCGAATTCGGCGCGCTGCATCGGCGGCCAGCCGCGTTCGCCGCCAATGCGATCGCGCATGACCTTGTAGTCCGGCCAAAGCTCATCGCGTGCCTGTTCATCGGTCTCGGCGACATAGCCGTGGGAGTGGACGCCGATGGGCAAAAGCGGTTGGCCGAGCTGGCTCAGGGCCTGGTGATAAAGCTCGACGTAAGGCCTAAAGCGGTTTGGATCGCCGCCGATGATCGCAAGCATCAGCGGCATGCCGTGTTTCGCTGCGCGGACCACCGACTCAGGACTGCCGCCGACGCCGACCCAGGTCTTCAAGTGCCCGGACTCGACCGGCGGAAACACGCGTTGATCGGTGAGGGCAGGGCGCGTCGTGCCTCTCCACGTCACCGGCTGCTGTTTGAGCAGGGCCGCAAACAGGTCGAGCTTCTCTTCGAACAGCGTCTCGTACTGGCTGAGTTGGAAGCCGAACAACGGAAAGGATTCCGTGAAGGAACCGCGACCGAGAATGATTTCGGCGCGACCGCCGGATACCGCGTCAAGCGTCGAAAACCGTTGAAAAACCCGAACCGGATCGTCCGAGCTAAGAACCGTGACCGCCGAGCCCAACCTTATCCGCCTGGTGCGCCCCGCGATCGCGGCCAGCACCATTTCCGGCGAAGACACGGCAAAATCGGCACGATGATGCTCGCCAAGGCCGATGAAATCGATCCCCAACTCGTCGGCGAGCACCGCTTCGTCGACGATGTTGCGGATCACTTGCGCGTGGGTCTCGGGCTTTCCATTCTCGCCGACGGTGACGTCGCCGAACGTGTCGAGGCCGAGTTCGAGGATATGGCTCACAATTCTCTCTTTCTATCTTTCTATCGAGTAGCCAGACGCCACACAAGTTCATGATCCGACTGCGAACTTTTTCCGATTCATTTTCACACAACCCATTTTCCCCTGTGGAAACCTGCTCGCTCACGCCGGTGTGGATATCGCTACCCGCGCCCCCATTCAACGTTCTGTCATCGATCGTTCACCGTGCCGTGATCTAGCCCTGACAATGTCCGCGGCGCTGGATCTCAGCAAGCCGCACGGCTTTTCGATTCCCTTTCAAATTACAATGAGGAGGCACCATAATGCGTTTGTCACCAACTCTAGGACTCGTGGCGTTCGCGACGCTCGTCGCGTCGCCCACCTGGGCCGACGGCCTTGGAACAGTGGAGGACGGCGTGCCGTCGGCCAATTTGAAGGGTATCACCACGTCGCTGACGCTGATCGATCCGGATTTTCGCACCAGCCTGCTGGCGACCCGGACGGACACGCTGGAAAATCCGAGCGGGGTCATCACCAACTACGGAATGCTGAGCAACGGCACGTTGACCGAGGCCGACCAGAACACCTATGTCGTGCTGCAGGATAACCCCGGCGGCCCCTCCCTCAACTTCGACTACGGACGCCACTTCCTGTTTCAACCTCACGAGAACGGATCGCCGAAAGCGTACATCACCCGCATCAATCTCGATGTGCCGCGCGGTGATGCACATCGCATCACGCTGCTGACGCCGGTCGACCCCGTGACCGGGAATACCGGATTCGGTTCGATCGACGGGTCGACTTACAATCCATTCACGAATACGTTGCTGTTCACCCAGGAGGCCGGCGCCAATGGTGGCGTGATCCAGGTAGGTGTCACTTGGCCTCCCAAGGTCAACACGCTGGATGCTTTCTTCGGAAAGGGCGGCTTCGAGGGCATCCACGCCGACGAGCACGGCAACATCTACGTCATTGAGGATGTCGGCGGGGCGACGAGCCCGACCACAAGCCCGATCAACTTGAAGAACGCCAAGCAGCCGAACTCCTTCGTCTACCGTTATATTCCGAACAACCCCGGCAGAATCGAAGACGGCGGCAAGCTGCAGGCGCTGCAGGTGACCGTCGACGGAACGCCGGTCGTGTTCGGCGGAACCGCGGCTCGCGACGCGGATATCTCGTCCGATGCCCAGCTCAAGCTGCATACGCCGGGCACCCACTTTCCGATCAAATGGGTGACCGTCCACACCTCCAATCCGGGTGATACGGCAGGCTTCGATGCCAACGCGGCGGCGAAGGCGGCGGGCGCGACGCCGTTCAAGCGTCCGGAGAATCTGGCTTGGTTGCCCGGCTCCGACTTCCGGACCTTCTTCTTCGATCCGACCGGCGATACCGACCAGATCGCCGGAGATAATCCGTTCCTCCAGGCGCGCGGCTCTTACGGCTCGATCTTCCGCGTCGATCTTGGGAGCGAAGGCGACAACGACGACGGCCGCATCTCGCTGTTCGTGCTTGGCGATCAGGTGCATAACTCGTTCGACAATCTCACCTTCATCAATGACCGGCAGTTGCTCGCCGCCGAAGACCGCGGCGATACGCTGCACACGCAGCTCAACACACTCGACAGCGTGTGGGCATTCAATTTGGAAAACGGCAAGGCGGTCCGCTTCATCGCTCTTGGCCGCGACGCCACATCGATTGTGCATGGCGAGGACAATGAGCCGACCGGCGTGTACGTGTCGAACGGCAGCAGTCGGACGGCCGGACTGCAAGGAACCAAGGAAAGCCTCGCTGGTGCTGTCCGTGGCTTCTTCACGCAGCAGCATGGCGACAACAACACCTTAGAGTTCTCCTTCGCCCGCCGCGAGCGTCGCGAATCTTCGGTGCCGGTGGTGGTTGTTTCGCCGTGACGTCTCGGTACGCGCGGTCGGCTGACGGGTAAACCAAAGCCAGCCGACCGCCGTCACTCAACCTTCCTTCAGGGGGCCCGGTGGGCCCCCTGTCGTTTGAGCAGAGTCCGCAGCTCTCGGTTCTAACTTCGCTTCAGGAAAGGACGTGGCACTATCACCACCGTCCGGGCACCCAGATCAAGGCAAGCCGTTGGCCTTCGACGATCTGTTCGGAGGACATTTTCGAAGCCACCGCATTGCGAAGCCTGATGTAGTAGTCGCGCTCGCGCTTGGAGGCATGGGCGGCGGCCAAATCGAGCCACTTGTAGGACAGAATCGCGTTTTGCGGCACGCCGTGGCCCTTGTCGTAGATCAAGCCGAGTCGCGCTTGTGCAAAGACGTCGCCTTGCCCGGCCGCTCTTTGGTAAAGATCGGCGGCGGCGTCATAGGCCTGCGGCACACCGAAGCCGTTTTCATATAAAAAGCCCAGGAGCGCCTGCGCATGGGCGTTTCCGCGCCGCGCCAGCGGCGACAGCGCGTGGACGGCTCGGACGTAGTCGCCTCTTGCATAGGCGCCTGTCGCACGTGTCAATCCATCGGCATGCGCCGTGTGCAGCGTACCGGCGCCAGACAACCAAATCACGGATAAAATGGTCGATAAAGTGTAGCGCACTGAACTCAGCTCCTCACCTCAGCGCACGCCCTGGACCCGTGGTTCATTTACCAGGCTCGCCCCGAGATTTCCCCGCAATTTCGAGCGAAGTTCTTCGGCCACGAAATGCGCATCGGTGCCGTCGCGGATGATCTGGGGACGGATGAAGATGATCAACTCGGTACGAGTGTTCTTCTTGTCCTGATGCGAAAAGCCGTCGCCCAGGCCCGGAATCCGGTCGAGCAAGGGAATCCCGTTCCTCGTATTGTTCTGCTGTTCGCTGATCAATCCGGCGAGCAGGACCGTCTGACCGGTCGCCACCGAAATCGAACTTCTGACCTTTCGTTCCGAAACGGTCGGCGTCAAACTGGCGGCGGTTTGGGGCGAAACGTTGCTGATCTCCTGCTCGACGTCGAGCCTGACGTTTCCATTGACGTTGATGCGGGGCGACACGCGCAGAATGATGCCGGTGTTGCGATAGTCGATCGTGTTGACGACCGTGTTGTTGGTCGTCAGCACCGTGGCGCTGCCGGTGGAAACCGGCACGACGTCGCCGACCTGGAGCGTGGCGGCCTGGTTGTTGATCACGACCAGAGACGGATTGGATAGGACCTTGACGCTGGTGACGGTGTGAAGGGCGTCCAGAATGGCGCTCGGTTGGGCTTCCGATCCGATCAAGAAATTGAATCCCGGGAATGCGCGGTTGATGAACGCGTTGGCGACCGTTCCGGCCGCGGCTGCCGCGGGCGCCGCTCCCGATTGCGTGTTGAGGATGGAGCCGGTGTCCGGTTTCAAACCGAGATTGCGACTCGTCAGGAAGGCCTGAACGCCGTAGCTCAACTCGTCGGTGAGGGTAACTTCGGCGATGGTCGCATCGATCGCCACTTGCAGCTGCGGTTGATCGACCTGCTGCAATGTCGATTCGAGGATTCGGTAGCTTTCCTGGTCGGCATAGATCAATAGGGTGTTGTTAACGGTATCGGCCGTGATCCGAACATTTTGCAAAACCGGTTGGCCGCCGGCGCCTGCCGTTCGAGTGCCGCCATCCAACGCTCCGACGCCGGAGGTGTTCGCGGCCGCCGGTTGCGCCGTGGCTCCAAAGCCCGGCGTGTTGCTTGCGGCGGCTCCGTTCTGTGAGCGCGATCCAAAGCCGTTCGATGACGAACCATAATTGTTGCCGTTCGGCGACAGGCGATCGGTGCTGGAGGTCGCGGCAATTCCGGATCCCGGCGCGATCTGGTTGCCGGCGGTGTCGAGCGAGGCCGCGGACGATCCGCCGATGAACATTTCGCTGAGGACGCGCGCGATTTGGCGGGCCTCGCCATATTTCACCCGGTACACGTGAACGCTGGTTCTTGCGGTATCCGCGCTGTCGAGGCGTTTGATCCAGGTCGCAGCCGTGCGAAGCAGCGCCGGCTTCCTGCTCACGACCATAATCGCGTTGAGGCGGCTGACCGCCTGGAATTTCACGACATTCTGGCTGAGACCGCTCTCGCCGGAATCCATGATCTTTTCGAGTTCAGTGATGATCGGTTCCGGCGCGCTATTGGCGATCGGATAGATTCCGACCGACTGACCGCGCATCCAATCGACGTCGAAACTAAGCGCCGTATCCACGGCGGCGCGGCGTTCTGCGCCGCTGCCCTGGATCAAAAGAATATTTCGCGTCGAATCGGCGCGAACTGCTCCTGGTTTTGTCGCGAAGCTGTCCATCAGCTTCAGCACGGTTTGCGCCGATACATATTGCAAGGGCACCACGGATACGCCGTAGCCGGGTTCGGGACTGGAGGCGGCCGCATCGACGCGGCCGGAACCGACCGCGTCCCCAAGGGGGGTCAAACGGTAGCCGGCGGTATCGCGGACCAGCACAACCCCGCTGAGTCGCAGGGCGTTTTCGAGAACGAAGATGATGTCCGATTTCGGGACCGGCCTGACCGAGACAAGACTGACCGTGCCTTGCACCCTCGGATCGATGGTGTAGCCGGTGCTCAGAATGTCACCCAGCACGACCTTGGCCACCGTCGCGACGGGCGTGTTTTCAAAATTGAGGTCGAAGCCGTTTCCGCTTGCGATCGGCTGCGGGCGCGTCTCGGAGATGTCGGTCACCTCGGTGGCGTTATAGACCGCCGGACGGCCTCGCTGACCAGCGTTGGAGGGAGAGCCATTTACCTGTTGCGGTTGACGGGGAAGAATGTCCAACGAACGGACCTTGTCGAGCACATCGATCTCGTTGGAGTCATTGGCCGCAAAGTTCGCGGAATTGCAGGCTGTGAGGAGGCCGGCGGATAGCAGCATAACCGCCGCACACAGACCGCGCCCAACCGTCGGGGACCGGCTTGGCTTACCGACGAACACTACCATGCTACTGTTCTAACCTGTTTCCCGCTCCGGATCGGTTCGGAATAGCCGATCAAGCCAGCAGGCATGAATAGCCGAGAAATATGACAGTAATAATTTGGCGGGCCGGGCCGCGCCTTCGGCCGGCGACGGCATCCCCAGTTGCTTTCCGGCGAAAGGAGGCGGGCCGTTTCGTACAGGTGTCATATTTCGGATCAATAACCAGTCGCTGGCGGTCGATATCGGGCTGAAGCCGCGTGAGCCGCTCATCTGATGCAGCGGCGAGACTGGAAGACGCATGACCGGCGACGAGTCTAGGCAGTTCGTGGAACATCTTCGTCAAAACAACCATTTGACGAAGACGAACGGCAACGGCGACCTCGCGGAGCAGGGCGGCGACCCTTCACAAGGTTCGCTTCACGGCAAGCTCTGGGAGCATACCAATCTGTCGGCCAGCGAATTCGCCGACGAAGCTGTCCGATTCTACGACCTGGCGCGGGTCACCCTCCAGGACATGCTGTCGGCCACTGCCGCCGTGGAGCCCTTCTCGCAGCGCTTCTTGCGGGAAATGATGGTGTTTCCTTATCGGCTAGCCGACGGGCGCGCCGTGCTGGCGGTGGCGGACCCGGCCGATATCGCAGCGCGCCGCGCCGCGGAAATCGTGCTCGGCGCCGACGTCGTGATCAAGGTGGCGTCGTTTGAAGATATTACGGTCGCGCTGAACCAGCGCCTGGGCGAGGACGTCGAGGTTCAAGCGGGCGGAGAGACGTTTGCGCCCCGTGAAGACGATATCGAAAGTTTGCGAGACCTCGCTAGCGGTGCGCCGGTGGTGCGCGCGGTCAACGATCTCCTGGAAAAAGCCATCGAACTGCGTGCGAGCGACATTCACATCGAGCCCTTTCACACCGGGCTTGTCGTGCGGATGCGTATCGATGGCCTGCTGCGGCCGGTCGCGGCGCCGGCCGGCGTGTTGCCGCAAGCGGTGATCTCCCGCATTAAAATTGTCGCAAGCCTCAACATCGCGGAGCGCCGCCTGCCGCAGGACGGCTCCGCCCGGCTGCGGGCCGGACGTTCGGATATCGACATTCGCGTCGCGATCATGCCCACCCAGCATGGAGAATCCGCGGTCATCCGTATCCTGCCCAAGGATCGCGGGCTGCTCGTGGTCGAAAAGTTGGGGTTTTCGTCGCGCGATGAAACCAAAATCAGACGGCTTTTGAAACTGCCTCATGGCATGATCGTCATCACCGGGCCAACCGGAAGCGGAAAGACCACGACGCTCGCCACTGTCTTGTCGATCCTCAACGAGCCGTCGCGGAAAATCCTCACCATTGAGGACCCTGTCGAATATGAAATCCCCGGCGTCAACCAATCACAGATCAAGCCGGCGATCGGGTTGACGTTTGCCGCGGCATTGCGCTCGTTCGTGCGTCAGGACCCAGACGTCATCATGGTCGGCGAAGTGCGCGACTCCGAAACCGCGCATGTCGCGGTTCACGCCGCGCTTACGGGGCACCTCGTGCTGACGACGCTGCATACCGAGACGGCCGCGGCGGCGGTGCCGCGTCTGCTCGACCTCGGTGTCGAAGGCTATCTGTTGCGCTCCACCTTGCGCGCGGTGGTGGCGCAGCGGTTGGTTCGTCAGCTCTGCGACCGTTGCAAAGTGCCGAAGACGCTGACAGAGGCAGATTTTGACGAAAATCCTCAGCTCGGCGCACTCGGGTTCAAGGCCGGTGAAACGCTTCGAGAGCCTTGCGGGTGCGAACGCTGTGGCGGCACGGGCTATCGCGGCCGACTCGGCGTGTTCGAGATTTTGGAAATGACGAACGAACTGCGTGAACTCATCGGGGAGCAAACCGACGGACTGCGGATCGATGAGACCGCCATCCGTGCCGGGATGACGACGATGCTCGACGATGGCCTTGCGAAGTGCCGCGCCGGCCTGACCTCTCCGGCGGAGATCCTCCGCGTCACAACCGTGCGGTGAAAACGTGCCCAATTTTCGCTACCGAGCCCTGACGCAGAACGGAGAGATCGTGCATGGCACGCTCTCCGCGCCGACGGTGGCGGAAGTTACCCATCGTATCGAATACCTCAAGCTGCTCCCGATCGAAACCATTGAAGAAACCCGAAAGACCACCGCTTCGCGCGGCGATTTCGGGCTGTTCGATCGGCCGAGCCAGGCGGAAGTGACGACCTTCACCCGCGATCTGGCGCTGCTCTTGAAGGCGGGCGCCCGTCTCGACGACGCGCTTGAATTGCTCGCGAGCGATGCGGATGTGGGCCGGCTTCGCCCCGTGGTTGGCAAGCTACGAGCCGCGCTTTTGAGCGGAGAGAGTCTTGCCGGAGCGATCGCGGATCATCCCTCCTTGTTTCCCGCCATGTATGTCGCGCTGGTTCGCGTCGGCGAAGTGTCGGGCACGCTCGATCAGGTGCTCGAGATGTTGGGAGCGGAGCGGGCGAGGGCCGAGTTGATGCGCCGCAAGCTTACGGATGCGATGCAATACCCGGCTTTCGTTCTGATCGCCGCGGTTTGCGTCATGCTTTTTTTCATTTTGTTCGTGCTGCCGCAATTTTCCTCGGTGCTCGGGGATTTCGGTGCAAAATCCGACACCGCACTGAGCGGTTTCATCAAACTGTCGGACTTTCTTCGCGCCAACGGAACCGTCGTGATATTCGTTTGCGTGTTCTCGATCGTCAGCATCTGGTGGTTGTTGCGCCGGCCCGGCGTCGGCGCGGCGGTGGTGAACGCGATCGCGCAAGTCCCGGGTATCGCCGGCATCTTTCGGTTTTACCGGACCACGCTGTTTTGCCGCAATCTTGGGGTCCTGCTCGGCGCCGGGGTCAATCTTACCGCCACGCTGCGAATTCTCGTCGACATCATGGCGGTGACCGGAAGCGTGGCGGCCTGGGCCGCAGCCGCGGATCGCGTGCGCCATGGCGGCAAGCTGTCGGACGCGCTGTCGGCGTCGGACAGCCTTCCCCCGATGGCGGTGCGCATGCTGCGGCTCGGGGAGGAAACCGGGCAACTCCCGGCGTTGGCCGGCCGTGTCGCCGAATTCTACGAACAGAAATTGCAGCGCAGCCTGGATCGGATCGTCGGCATCATCGGGCCGCTCGCCATCGTCACCATCAGTGCGGTGGTGGGCGGACTGATCGTTTCGGTCATGACCGCGCTGCTGTCGGTCACTCAACTTATCGGCTAGAGCATGATCCGAAAAAGTGGGAACCGGTTTTTCGAAAAGATCATGCTCAAACAAGAGATGAGATCATGATGCGATTCTACTTAATCGCATCATGATCTAGATGAGGATAGAGTCATGAAACTTGAAAATCGTCCGGGTTGGTTCTCGGTGTTGCGCGCGCCAGGTGGTGATCGCGAGAGGCTCGGCCAACAGGGCTTCACCCTGGTCGAGATGTTGGTCGTGATTACCATCATCGGCCTCATCATGGGTCTGATCGGCCCGCGTGTTCTCAACTATCTCAGCGAATCCAAGGTCAAGGCCGCGAAGATTCAGTTGCAGAGTTTCGGTAGCGCGCTCGATCTATTTTACCTCGATGCCGGCCGGTTTCCATCGACGGCCGAAGGCCTCACCACGCTGGTGCAGCGGACGCCGGGCTTAGCTGCCTGGAACGGACCGTATTTGAAGGGCGGCAACGTTCCCAACGATCCGTGGAACCACCCCTATGTCTATCGCTCGCCCGGCGAGCACAGTCCCTACGAAATCGTATCTTACGGCTCCGACGGCCAGGAGGGCGGCACCGGCAACGCTGCCGATATTTCAACGGAAAACTTGGCAAGCGCGAAGAATGAGTGACGAAGGGAAACGCGGATTCACGCTGCTCGAGATGGTCGGTGTCCTTGCGGTCATCGCCATGCTGGCGGCCGTGCTATTGCCGTTGATTCCGCACCAGACCTCGCGCTCCCGCCTTCAGGCCTATGCGCTTGAGACCGCGACGCTATTGAAAGCGGACCGCAACGCCGCGATCCGTCGTCAGGCCGATGTCGTCACGCTCGTCGATGCCGGGACCCGCTCGATCCGTTCGGGCACAAGCGGGGAGACGATCAGCATTCCCGAGGATGTTCAGTTCGACGCGTTGTTGCCCCAAACCTGCCGGCAGCAGGCGGCGCTATCGACCATCAGCTTCTTTGCAAATGGAACGTCGTGCGGTGGGACCATCGCGCTGACACGGCTCGACGCGGGCTACGAGGTTCGCGTCAATTGGCTGACCGGAAGGATCGAAATTGTTTCGCGCAGCACCGCCACGAACTGACGGCCCGCAAGCCGGTTTTACGATGATCGAGGTATTGATCGCGCTTGCGGTCGTTGCCGTCGGCATCGTTGCGATCGGTTCGGTGATGGCGACAAACGTGCGCGGCGTGCGATCGTTGGAGCAGCATGTCGCGCTGATACAGACGGCGCGCGGCACCATGGCGACCGAGATTCCATCGCGCGCCGAACTTGGCCCCGGGGTCTTGTCGGGCCAACTCAACGACCATCGATGGCAGATCGACATCGGGCCGCTGGGTGGAGGTTGGACGGTGGCCGACGCGAATGTGAGCTGGATTCCCCAGCTCGTGAAAATTCATGTGCAATCGCCCTCCGGCGGAGCTTTCGATCTTCAAACCGTTCGCCTGATGCATAGGCCGCGCCAATGAGTGCATCGCTTACTACGAGACGGACTGACGAAGCCGGCTTTACGTTGATCGAGACGCTTGTGGCGCTGGCGTTGACGGGCCTGGTGCTCTCGGCTCTTGCCAATATCACCTCGCAATGGCTGCCAAACTGGAATCGCGGAATGGATCGCATTCAGCGCAGCGAGGCGATCGGGCTCGCATTGCAGCGGATCGGCGCCGACCTTGCCGCCGCCGAATATGTGCCGGCTAATCGGGAGCAGCAAAAGCCGCTGTTCGATGGCTCTGAACTGTCGGTGACGTTCGTGCGGACAGCCCTTGGCCCGAATGTGAGGCCGGGACTGGATGTCGTGCGGATCGGCGAAACCACCGATCAGCGGGAGTTCGCGACCGTCCGCTCGCGTGCGCCGTTCGGGCCGCTGCCGCAAGCGGCTTCGCTCTCCGAGCAAATTCAGTTTGGCGATCTGGTTTTATTGTTTCGTGCCCCGTTTCGGCTGTCGTTTTCTTATGCAGGGCGTGACCGCGTCTGGAAAAGCAGTTGGCACGACGCTGACAGATTGCCGGATGCGATCATGCTGACGGTTCGCGACGCGACGACGGAGAGAGTCCTCTCGGTTTCGACGGTGGTGTCCGTTCATGCCGAAGCGCCGGCGGCGGGAAGCTGCGCACAGCCGGGCAAGGACTGTAACGGCAAGCCGGAGGGCACGAAGAACAACTCCAACTCGGCAAACGGCGCTCCGCCGCAAAGTACGCCACGATGACGGGGAAGACTTCTCACACCGCTAGAACTTCCGAGCGCGGTTTCGTGCTCGTTGCCGTGCTCTGGATTATTGCAGCGCTCTCGGCTTTGGCAACGATCTTTGCCGTTTACCTTTCCAATTCGGCGCAGGCGCTCGCCCTCAATGACGCAGGCCTGCAGGCGGAAGCCCTGGTGTCGGCCAGCGTCGAGTTGACGGCCTATCAATTGTCGCTGGTGGGCGACAATGCGCGTCCGCTTCAAGGATCGTTTCGCTATCGACTGGACAACGCTGAGATTGGCGTCTCCTTCGTGACAGAGACGGCCCGCGTCGATCTCAACCTCGCACCAAAGGAGATGCTGGCAAATTTGCTGTCCGGCCTTGGGGCCTCGCAGGACGATGCCGGGCGGTATGCCGACCGCATTATTGGGTGGCGGACGACCCCGAAATCCGACGCGGTCGAAGACGAAGTGTCGCTATATCGTGCCGCCGGGCTTGCTTATTCGCCCAGGCAGGCGCCGTTTGCGCATGTGAACGAGCTTGCTCTCGTTGTTGGTCTGCCGCCGGCGCTGGTCGATCGCGCCTTGCCGTTCGTGACGGTCTTTAGCGGACAGCCGAAGGTCAACGCCCTGGTGGCGCCGCCCGAGGTGGTCGCGGCATTGCCCGGCATGACGCCGGCCGCGTTGAAGGAATTCCTGCGAGCGCGACCGGCGCTGCCAAGAGACCAGGCTGCGATCGCGACCGCGCTTGGGCCGGCGCAAGCGGGCGCGACGATCGATAAAAGCGACTTCTTTCGCATCCTGATCGCGGTGAAATTCGACAATGGCCGCCAGACCTCGTCGGAAGTGGTGATCGAGTTGCGTGGCGAAGAAGACCCGTACCGCGTGCTGTCTTGGCGGGACGAAGTGGAGACGGCAACCGGTCGTGCTCGAAAGCTTGTGGGTGATGGCGATGATTTTTGAACTCAAGGCGCCGTTTGGCGAATGGATTGCTTCGGTCGCCCTGGCGATCGATTCGATCACCGGCCGCCTGATGCCGCGTCGGCAAATCTCGCTCATCGAAGGCGAGGGCGACACGTTCACGGCCAAAGCGGCGCCCGTGAAAAAAGGCGCCGCATTGCCAGATGTTGTGCTTCGCGTTTCGAACGGGAGGCCGACCCCATCTCTTCCGGCCGATTGGGAGAGCGTCCTTCGCGGCGGCCGCGTCGAGTTTTTGCTCAAGTCCGACCAGGTTTTGTTTCGATCGCTCGACTTTCCCAAGCGGGCGGTCGATTTTCTCGATGGCATGATCCGCGCGCAGATCGACCGTCTGACGCCGTGGGCGGCAAGTGACGCGGTTTTCGGGTGGAGTGCGCCTTCCGATATTTCGAATGAACGAATCCAGTTGACCCTTGCCGCCACGTCGAAAAGCAAAATTCAACCGCTTGTTCAGCTTGCAACCAACCTTGGCGCAGCTTTCGTTACGGTATCTACCAAGTCTCCGCCCGGTGAAGGCCCGCCTGTGAAGTTCAGCATCTTCGAGGGCGCGCTGCCAAACGCGATCGGACGGAGGGTGGACGTGCCACGCACATTGCGTCTCACCGTTTTGGGCGCCGGCCTTGCGGCCGTGGCCTCTTTGATGCTTGCGGCTTACGTCGGCAATGCGCTCGACGTCGAACAGCAGCAACTCTCGCGCCGGATCGCGGAACGCCGCGCGGCGCTGCGCCTTAGTCAAACTGGCGCGGGTGGATCGGCCCAGAGTTTGCTGGCGAAGCGCAAGCAAACGACGCCCTCGAGCGTGATGGTGCTTGAGGCGATCTCGAGGGTGCTGCCCGATAGTACCTATGTGACGGAACTGCGGATCGAAGGCGACAAGGTGCAGGTCGTCGGCATTTCTCAGGATGCCCCTTCCTTGATTCGATTGATGGAGCAGTCGCCGCAGTTCTCTCGCGCCACATTTTTTGCGCCAACCACGCGCGCGCAGAACGATCCGGGCGAGCGGTTTCATATCGAGGTTCACCTCACGCCATATTTTGGATCAGGCACATGAATTTCGTCGCCCTTTTGAGAAAAACAGTCATCGCCTCGCCTTTGCCGGCGACGGTCGCTTACGCCGGCCTCGTGTTCGCACTGCTGTTGACGGCGATCACCTCCATTGCGGACATCCTCGGCCAGCGGGCCGAGGTCGCCTCGTCGGCGGCCATGTTGGAGCAACTTGACGGCCGCAGGCCTGCCGCGGCGCGCGGTCAACCCAGCGACGTTTCGATGCCGGCGGGCTCGGCGTTCCTGGAAGGGGCGACGGTCACCGTCGCGGGTGCGGCGCTTATTCAACGCGTTGCGGGCGCGGTGACCAAATTCGGTGGCAACGTTTTGTCGACCCAGGTCGAATTGAAGGGCACGCAATCCAAGGCCGGGTTCCTGAGTATCCTGGCAAGTTGCGAGATCGAACAGATTGGACTGCAGCAATTGCTTTACGATCTCGAAGCCGGAATGCCGTTCTTGTTCATCGATCAGCTCGTGGTTCAAGCACCGTCCACGGCATCGGGTTCGGCGAGCGGAAAATTGCGGATTTTGCTGGCGGTGTCCGGTCAATGGCAGGGAACGAAATGACGCTGAGGATAGCAATTGGCGTCATGCTTGTGGCGGTATCTGCGCAGGCCGTGGCTTCGACCTCCGGGGCGGTCGCCGATCGGCCGGATTTTGTAATGGCCGAAGATGCACGCGCCGGCTCGCCGCCGACGCCCGCGGTCTGGACACACCCCTCCGTTCGCGACCTGGCGCAAACCGTGACCGCGCCGCCCACGCCCGCGCCAGCACCGGAGCGCGCGCTGAGCGCCAATCCATTATGGGCGATCCCTCTTAACTCCTTGTCGGGCACGCGCGACCGGCCGATCTTCTCGCCGTCGCGGCGGCCGCCGGCGCCTGCGGTCGCACCCGCGGCCGCTCCAAAGGTTGCGGCGGCCAAGCCAAGGGAACGTGAGCGCCCACAACTCAATTTGGTGGGCACCGTCGCAAGCAGCGACGAAGCTTTCGGAATATTCCTGGATACATCGACCAAGGCTGCGCTCCGGTTGAAAATCGGTGAGGATTATCAGGGATGGAAGTTGCGCTCGGTTCAAAGTCGGGAAGCGACGCTGGAAAAGGATCAGGAGGTCATCACCCTCGAACTGCCGCAGCCTGGCGGGGGACAGGCTGTGAGTGAAGTCCGCAACGAAGCCCGCCCCCCGACCACCACCGGGAAGCTCGCGACCTCACCGCCGCGGCTTGACAGGCTTAGCCGCTGAAGCTTGCCCCCGCTTCGCTTAGCAACACGGCCAGTGCTGCTGAAAACTGGACGTGAACAACAGGCCGATCGCGAGAAACGGGCCGAACGAGATCGACGTCTGACCGGTCAATGGCCGTCCTGCCAATTGCATGATGCCGGCACAGGCCAGCGCGGTCAGCGTTGCAACCAACAGAAGCATGGGAAGTCCGGTGACGCCGACCCAAATTCCGGCGGCCGCAAGGAATTTGACATCGCCCAACCCAAGGCCCTGAATTTTTCTGAACGCGAAATAAAGTCGTCTCAGGAGCCAGAACGTCGCTCCGATCGCCGCGCCCTCGCAGGCGGCTTCCAAAGCAAACGGTGGACCATCGACGATCAATGCTTTCGACAGTCCGAGACCGGCTATCGCCAAATTCAGCCAGTCCGGAATGATCCCGTGGCGAATATCGATCCAGGCGAGAACAAGGCTCAGCAGGCACAGCAGGCCAAACGGGAGGAGTGCGATCATGCCGGGAACCTGATTCAATCAATTGCCCGGCTGGTTTAGAGTATGATCCGGAAAAGTGGAAACCGGTATTCCACGCGACAAACGCAAAGCGTTTGCGCGCAGATCATACTCAAACAAAGAGATGGGATCGCCGAAAAAGCGGCGAGAATCCTCAAAAAATTAGCGTCTCAATTCGGCGAAACGAGCTTCGCTGGCTCGTACCCGTCGTTCAGGGTCTTCAGGAATTCTATGATGTCGGCTTCGTCCTGCGCCGTCATTGCCGGCGTTTCGCCGGGATGCCGGTTGAAGGGCGGATCGCTCACATCGACATTGGCGTGATACTGCACCGGAATGTCATTGAATTTCTGGGGCTTCCGGTCGGCTGCAAGCGGATAGACCTTCTCCGGATTGGTATCGCGAAAATTGTAAAAATCCATCACCTGCTGCAGCGTGTGGAACACGCCGTTGTGGAAGAACACGCGGCGCATGGCGGTGTTGCGTAAGGTCGGCGTCTTGAACATGGCGCAAAATTGCGTCTGGTCGGCAATGTCTTTACGAATGGGCCCACAAACCCCGAGATCGAAATAGTTGGGGTCGTTGGTATCCGCGAGCGCGCGGTTGCGCGGAGCGCCTAAGGCTTCGTACTGAAAGTCGGTGAAAAGCGGCGGCCGTCCCTCGCGGCTTGGCTGCGAGGTATGGCAGCCGGCGCAATTGGCTTTCGCCGGATCGTTGAACAAACGATAACCGCGCATTTCGCTTTCGCTGAGGCGGGCCTTGCCCTCCAGCCAATAATCATACTTGCTGGTATAGGGATGAAAGCTCGGCTCCTCGATCTGGTAGCGGCCGACCGCGAACGTCGCTTGGGCAACCAACAGCCGCGGGTTTTGGAAAATGTTCTCACCGAACAAGCCCGTGAATCTATTGGCGTAAGGCGCGTGACGGAGTTTATCGGCAATGGTGCCGATACTGCCGCCATCCATCTCGCGCGGGTCGAGCAAAGGACCTATTGCCTGCATCTGAAGGCTGCCGGCGCGGCCATCCCAGAACAGGCCGCCTTGTGGCACGATGTTCGCTGCCTGCGCGGTCTGCGTTGCAATTTTCTCGACACGCACGGCCGTCTTGGCGATTTCGGCCTGCTGCGCCAGGCTGGGCTTGTTTTCGTTTTCGTTTCCGTCGTCCTTGTCAGGGCCGATGCTGAAACCCGGCTGCCGCTCCAAATAGGTCAACAAGGGAACGGCGCGTACACCCGAATCCGTCAGGTTCGGGCCACCGAGCATGACCGGCCCGTCATTTGGCGGGCCGTAGGCGTGGTCCGGACTGTGGCAGGACGCGCAAGCCATTTTGCCCGACGACGACAGGCTTGCATCGAAAAATATATCGCGCCCGAGCTGCGCCATGGCCGAATGCGGCGCGACGCGGGGCCGGATAAGCTTAATCGGATTTGGGTTTTCGCCGGACAAACCCTGCGTTTCGCCAGCGAAGACGGCGCCGGCCAAAAGGCCGGCGCCGAGAACGCACACAAATGTGCGATAGAGCATGCTCATTCGCTTATTTAGACGCCTCAACGACCGTGCCTTCGGCCCGATCGAGGATCAACTTCCGGCCGGGCTTTTGGCTGAAGTCGAACATGTCCATGATCGAACCGGTCAGGCGCTCGTTATCGAAGGAGCCTTGACCGAGCCGCTCACCGTTCAGCCAGTTGTCCTCGATGAACTGCGGGATCGAGGCCTGTGTGGAGAACACATGGCTGATGAAGTTCTTCTTGGCGTAGGGCGAGATCACCAGGAATGGCTGACGCATGCCAGCACCGCAGCGTCCGTTCACCCCTTGGCCATGGATGCCCGTTGGCAGAGAGGTGCCGGGCGCCCCTGGGATGCCGCAATTGCCATTGCCGTTTACCGCATCGGTCAGAGACGTTTGGACGCCGCCTTTGATGACCGGGATCTGCGAGAACGATGCCCGCGACGTCGGTTGGGCGAAGACGTGATCGTACCAGCCGTCCGAGTCGTCATACGCAATGATCACAGCCGTCGAATCCCAGTCAGGCTGTTCCTGAAGGAAGTTGATCAGATCGACCACACCCGCCTGCTCGTCAAGCGTATTGGATTCGTGACCATTTGGGTGGGAGTCCTGGAACGCCGGCAGCTTGATGAAAGATACCGCCGGGTAGTTACCTGCACTCACCGCCGTGAAGAAGTCCTGAATGTCATAGCCATGATTGGCTGGGCCGTTGTGACCGATCTCGGCGGTGGAGGCCGGACGGGTATGGCTCGGGTTCGCCGTATCCTTGAAGTACTGGAACCAGATGTGATGCGGGATGTAGTCGGTGACTTGTAGCTGCGACACTTGGCTGATCGTGCTGCGACCCGGGTTGGGAGCAAACGAGATCTGCCCGTTCGGAGCCATCGTTACACCTGGACAACCGGTCGACTGGTTCTCATTCACGGTTTGCAGGTTGAAGCCACCCACGAACGAACCCCACGGGATATTGGCCTTGTTGAGCAGGGTGCCAATATTCGGGGCGTTCGATATGATCGTCGTCCCCTTTCCGCCAGGCAGGGTCGCGGTCGAACACACGTCCAGGGTGGGATCTAAGTCCGCGATCAGCGTGAAGTTGTCGACGAAGCCGGCCGTGCCGTCAGGGATTACCTGAGTGGTGGACGCAGTCGTTTGCGCGACGCCATTTACAATCGTTGGCAGCAGCGGGGTGCCACTTGCTTGATTGACCTGGGGAACAACGCCGTTGGTTTGGCCAGCGAACATGTTGAGCAGTCCAGGGGTCGACGGACCGAAGGTGTCGCTCCAGTTATTGTCGCTCATCGCGAAATTCTGAGCGTAGTTCCAGAACGCGGTGACGGTGTTGCCGTCGAAATAGCCCATCGTCTGGCCTGTGGTATTAAAGGCAGGCGAGCCGAGGGGGGCGGGGGCGTTGGTGTTGGTCAGACCAGCTAAGCTGGCGCTGCCCACATCGAGCGGGAAGAGATCGGCTTTACCGTTGTCGAAGGCCAACTGCTCATTCGTGTAGTTGTGGCTCTGGCTGGCCGTGTTGGACTGTGAGCGATCGAGACGGAACGGGTTGGTCGCGCCGGCGCCGTTGGCAGGGTTCAGGTTGGGATTTTGAGTCAGCAGTTCCGGATGACTTTTGAAGTTGTTCGGAATCGGCGTGCCTTCGGCTGCTTTGAAAAACGGCTCGCCTGGCGGATTCAGCGCATCCGGGTAAGTACCGAAATAATGATCGAACGAGCGGTTCTCGTTGAAGATCACGACCAGATGCTTGATCTTGGTCGCGGTTTTAATCTTATTCGGGGTTACGGTTTGATCTTTGTCGCCAGCGACGGCGATGGCGCCTCCGACCATGAGGGCGAGAGCAGATACCAAACCTAGCGATATTGGCAAACGCATAGATTGCCTCCTGTTTTATATAGGTGATGAGAGTTTTGCATTTCAGACGGCCACTAGGTGTTTAGTCCCGGCATTTGATGGTGCAATCCTATCCTTGGGATGGAAGGAGGCACTATGGGGCAAATTCTTCACGGCAGCGCCACGACGACAGAGGCGGTCCGTCGAGCGATACAACATAGTCAAGCGAGCCTG
>WNFR01000513.1_pt1 | contig 39273 bp, 32 predicted proteins | sample 5400221 | NCBI WGS metagenome assembly WNFR01 (sample SAMN13153357, study PRJNA577476) | soil metagenome | isolation source: 40 cm soil under Madrone tree | place: USA:California | collected 2016-06-14 | reverse complement strand
CCTTCGATGTTCTCTTCGAGCTTGCTACCTGCAGCTGCCCCGGCGAGCCCTCCGCCCGCGCCAAAAATGACAGCACCCAATCCGGCAGCAAGAACCGGCCCGATTCCGGGCACAAGAAACGATGCAGCTACAAGTCCCAACTCAAGACCACCGGCGGCGCCAAGGGCCGCCCCGACCGTTCCCCCAAGAGCGCCTCCCATCCCGGGTTGTTCGGTATCGGATACGGGAACGTCTGCTTCCAATTCGTTTTCTGATGTCCCGGGAGCGATCGCATTAATTCTGTTCTCAGGTATTCCCTGATTGCGAATTCCTTCTACAGCACATCTGACACTGGAAACATCGCGAAAGACACCTGCCACATTCTTCATATTGTTTCTCCTCAGTGTTAATAGCTACATAATGCTCTATTGTCCGAACATCTAACTCGAATTCTATTGAGCGACAATGCTATAAAATGCTAAAGTGTTTATGTTCTCGAATCGTCCTCCACAGACTGTGAAATCAGGTCGATTATGATTCAAATTATCGAAAAGAGCTGGCCTATGTCCGTCGGCGACGGCAAGGCGACTCGCAAACGGAAACCAAAGATTCTTGCCATTACAACCGATTGCTGTACGGGTTGCGCCGGTTCACCGGCATGCATTGAATATTGTCCCATTGAGGCCTGCATGTTTTGGGTGGCGGATGAAGACCATCCTCCCTTTGGACGCATCGAAGTTGATCCGAATCTCTGTATCGGATGTCAGAAGTGTATCAGCAAGGGGCCTGAAGGCGCATTTTTGGACGGTTGCCCGTGGGACGCAATTGAAATGGTCCCAACCGACGATTGGGAACTCGCCCACGGTATCACCCTCTCTGACGCTCCTCCGGCGACCGCTTAAACCAAAATTCTGACTTACGGTTTGTTCTTGTCGCGGATGGCTTTCACCGTATTTTTTGCCTGCTCTTTTATTCGAGCTGGCATATCCGGGTCGCCGTCAACGTAACCTTCGACAGCCTCAAGGTCAGAAGAACGCCCAATCAAATACAATCCTCGTAACGCCTCCCAAACACTTTCGGTGTCCGGTTTTACTGTAAGCAGTTTGGATTCGCGTTCGATGATGCCGCCCTCAGTAGCGAAAACCTCGCTAATGGTTCCAGGTAAAGGCGAACGAACTTCATTGACAGTTCCTTCGGAGATTATTCTTACAAGTAACGCCCCCATCTTAATCTTAGATCCCGATGATAAAACGCTGTCCACCGAGCCACTCTTCGGCGCATTGATCACAAAGGGCTGAAGAATGGAAACAATCTCGTCATGGCCCGACTCGTCCCCGAAACGAATTAGAGACAGTGCGGCATTCCTCCGCACAATCGGTTCAGGATCCGATAGTAGTGACTTTAAGGCAGTGTGAAATTCTGTCGAACTGTTATCCTGCCCCATAACCATTGCGTCCATTTGACGGATTTCCGCGACTGGGCTTTTTCCGAGTTCGACAAGTCGCGGATACCACCGCTTTACACTGGTGTCGCCCTCAACGATTCGCTCTCCCAATTGCCAAAGAGACTGCTGAACATGTCGCGCATTTTTGTCCTCAGACAAATATTCAGTTAGCTCATCGTCCGACAGTCGGCGGCCAAACCACGTACCATGCCAGGTTAGGAACGTGACCACAACAAAAATGACGGCGACAAGCATTATGGGCCAGTTCGACCGCCCCCGCTTCGACTCGATTTTCAGCTCGTTCGAACCGTTTGCTGATACTTCCGGTAATCCTGACATGTCGTCCGATTCAGCTTTCAACTTACAGTGCAGGGTAAATTTGATACAGCATTAGATAGACAAATACGCCTGTAACCGAAACATAAAGCCATAACGGAAAGGTCCACCTTGCAAGCTGTCTGTGTATTACAAACCGGCCTTTTAACGCTCGCGTTAGTGTTACCAGTATAAACGGCGCAATTACAATCGCGAGAATCGTGTGCGAGGTCAACACGGTAAAATAGACCGGACGAATCCATCCCTGTCCCAAAAACCGCGACGGGCCAATATGAAAAAACCATGCTCTAAGCGAATGATAGGTAATATAAGACAATAGGAAAATCGAAGAGGCTGTAAACGCTGTAAGCATGCATTTTCGATGCGCCTCAATTCTGTTGTTTCTTATAAAATAGAAGCCCGCCAGTAGGAAAATTCCGCTTGTAGTATTTAGTACCGCATTCACATGCGGTAACGCAGACATTAATTCAAACATAAAATCAGTCAGTCCTGTCGACTTTTCCATCCACGATTTTGCGCCCTCTTTCCGTCAACGAATAAAAGTCGTTGCCCTCTTCGTTGAGCAGCCCTTGTGAAACGAGCCCTTCTACGGCGTCGAAAACCGCAGTTCTCTGTTCCGGATCATTTCCGCCGACTTCGAACAGCTCGTGAAGGTCGAGCACTTCCTTTCCCCAAACGGAGAACATATTTAACACTTTAAGACTAATCGAGTCCATAAAGCACCCAAAGACATTCCATCGTATCAATATCAGAGTTTAACGCTTCGTATTTTGTGACAGTCAAAACCAAATCTTAACATCATTCAATTCGTTCGCGCCGCACAACTTGAATCTCTCCAATGTGAAATATCTGGCATCGCTACTCAAACGCCTCTGCGTTCCCAGGCTTCGCCTACACCCAGGAGAACCATCCCTTTTCAGATCGGTTCAATTTTGCATCCCGGCGGGTAAAGGATCAAGCGGTTCAAACTCTATGGTTGGCCGTGAGAATTGCCGATGATTTCAAGAAGTTTTTTTACGTCTGGCGGAAGATCGGAAGGCTTGGACCCCGAAGCAACGACCGGCGACGGCTGGCGAGTCTCGTCCCTACCATTCGTAGTCGGCGCGGTGGCCTTTACGCTAGCGCCTGCTTTAGTATGCTTTGCTGCACCGGCAGCAACCGGCTTTTCAAAAACTTCCTGATAGCCGCAACGTTCGCATTGCCAACTGATAAACAGCGCCGAAGGATCTCCCTGTCCCTGAAACACCGCAGTGTTGGACGGAATGATCTTGCCTCCACATCGTGGACACGCACGTCCGCGAATGCTCCGAGTTTCAACATCGAGAATTGGTTCTAATTCCTGATCTGACATCAACATCAATATCTCTTAGTTCTTATCGCCCTCGTTGCCATCTGTATTACGGTATCGATAAACGGCGCCAAAGATGCCGCAAAACATTGCGGCCGGCGGAGCTAAAAGGACAAGAATGCCAAGATTGAGACGGCGTATCAGCTCCGCTCCATTCGAAGCATTTTGCACCGCTGCTCTACACATCGCACACTGTGCCTGTGCATCGGCACAAAACACTGCTGTGCAAATACAAACCACGGCGACAATAAATAACGCTTTAAAATCTATACTTGCCATCATCACTATTCACCCTTCAATGCAGGTGCCGCCGGAGAATCAGGGCCTTGATATCGCAGGTTCTTGGCCCGCATTCCATCCGGGAAGAAAATCAAAAACAGACAAATACATACTACCAGCATCGGAATCAATGTTAGCACCAAACTTAGCCGTTCGAATCTCAGGTGCATAAAATAGGCCACGATCATTGCAGCCTTGATCAGGGATAGGCCAACAAGTATCGTTAGCATAAGATGGATCGACAAATGAATGTATCCGAGATACACCTCAATCGCCGTCAGAGCTAAAAGCCAACCCCATACCGAAAGAAACAGCTTGTTCGAGCCTTCGAAATGTTCAACATGTGCATGCGCCGACCCGTCATCCTCGATAACAAAGGGGTTTCTAAGTTTTCCGCTTGTGTACATCCAGTAAAGCGGACTTATCATGAAAACACCAGCCAGCATCAACGTCACAAGCGTCAGAAAGAGCGAATCAATTGTCAGAATATCGCCCGCTTTGACGAGATTGATAAAAGTCAACGCTATAAAACCCGTAGCGAAGAGAACACATACCACGTTCAGCACTACGTCCTGCTTCTTGCTGACTTCCGCAAGCGCTTTGATACGGCTACTCATAGCGATTCTTTCCTCTTCCTAATCCCTTTTCCTCAAGCTCTCTTCCTCAATCGAATTCCTGGACCGTTGCAGTGTGGCTACTAAAATTTAACCGAAAGCAAATAAATCATCGGAAACACAAACATCCACACAAGGTCTACAAAGTGCCAATAAAGACCGCTTACTTCCACATCTTCATGGGACATGCGCCTGACTTTGAATGCAACCACACCCAGGTAAATGACGCCGGTAAAGACGTGGAACATGTGCAGTCCGGTTAATGCGAAAAACGTCGCTCCGAATTGTCCCGAGGCATGTGGCCACGTCTTGACCCACTCTTTCGGAAGCGAAAATGGCGTCAATCCTTCTTCAATCAAATGGTTCCATTCAATCAAGTGCAACACGAGGAACGCCCCGCCCGCTGCCATAGTCCCGAGCAGCCATGCACGCACAGCCCCCTTCTTTCCCTTTGCAGATGCCTGAACCGCCATCACCATCGTCAAACTCGACGATAAAAGGCAAAGCGTCATCACGCTGGAAAAGATAATACTGGGGTAAAACTCAAACGGGGTAGGCCACTGGTCACTCGAAGCACGCATGTAGCTGTAACCCATCAGCAACGCAGTAAATGTCAGTGCGTCGGAGACGATGAATAGCCACATTCCAAGTTTTTTGTGGCCAATTCGATATGGAAGCGTTCCGCCGTCCCAGTCCGCGGTCGCTAATGGCGTTGCTAATTGTGCCTCTGCGCTCACTCGGCTTTACCTCCAGACAAAAAGCAGAAGGAATAAATAGATCCAAAGACCATCCATGAAATGCCAGTAAATCGAAACCGCATGTGCTCCCCTTGTCTGCTTGCCATATTCCCTTGTGCCGATATCTCCAGGCTTCCCTGATTTGAAAATCAAAACCGCCAGCGCTAGAAGGCCGAATATCAAATGGACAGCATGAGCTGCAGTCAGCAAATAAAAGAACGAACTATGCGGGTTCGAAGCAAGGTAAATCCCCTGCGCAACCAACTCTCTCCACGCAAGCAGTTGTGAAACCAGAAAAGCAATCCCGAGAATCCCCGTCGCCAGCAACCAATTTCTATACTGCTGCTTGCGTCCCTGCTTGAGCATCCGGCGTGCGAATCCAAACGTCACACTGCTGATAATTATCAACGCCGTGCTGACGGGCAGCATTCGCGGCATTGCAATTGGCTGCCAATCTCGCGAACCGTCAATTGAAACTGATCGAACGATGTAGGCACTGGTCAGCGCCGTAAACATCATCGCGATCCCTGCCAGTACTACCCAGATACCAATTCGATACTTCTCCGCTTCCGAAGCGTTTTCCGAATCATCGGATCCATTTGGCCCGCCCCCACCCGGCCCTCGCCCGTTCCTCCCGTTCCTATTTGGCGGTACCGAGCCAATTCCGGACTTGACCTTGCTTAAATTTTCACCGCTACCTACTGCCGTGACCGTTGCCATTACCACTCCCCTCATGTCTCAAAACGCCGGCGGGCGCTTCCACCTCGTCCGGTTCTGTCTGCATCATAAAGTCCCTGGGTGCCCCCGGCACCGAAAACTCGTATGCCCCACGATAAACTGTTGGTAAAACTCCTGCAAAATTATCATGTGGGGGAGGAGACGGTATCGTCCATTCAAGTGTCGTCGCGTTCCATGGATTAGCAGTTGCGCGCGGCCCTTTAAACAGGCTCCAAACAAAATTTACCACGAAAATAATCTGCGTTATCGCCGTAACAATCGCAGCAATTGTCACCAGCAAAACTAGCGGGTGGGCCTTTACCAGAAAAGCATATTCGGAAAATTGGGCGTAGCGCCTGGGCATACCGATGATTCCCATCGTGTGCATCGGCACGAATATCATGTATACCCCAACGAATGTTATGAAGAAGTGAATCTTGCCCAGTGTTTCATTCATCATTCGTCCGAACATCTTGGGGAACCAGAAATATACTCCGGCAAACATCCCAAAGATCGCTGCCACTCCCATCACAAGGTGGAAATGCGCCAGGACGAAATACGTATCATGCATCGGCAAATCGAGTGACGTTTGCCCAAGTACCATTCCCGTAATTCCGCCCGCAACAAAAAGCGACACAAATCCGATCGCAAACAGCATCGGAGTGGTAAATTGGATTTTCCCACCCCACAGAGTGCCGAGCCAATTGAATGTCTTTACAGCCGAAGGCACTCCAATCGACAAGGTCAATATCGAAAACGCCATCGCTGTCCTGGGGTCCATGCCACTGATAAACATGTGGTGTCCCCAAACGAAAAATCCAAGTAGCCCAATAGCGAAAATGGCAAATACCATCGCGCGATAACCAAAAACAGGCTTTCGCGCAAACGTCGACAAAATGTGCGACGTGGCGCCCATTCCCGGCAAAATTGCGATGTAGACCTCAGGATGGCCAAAAAACCAGAACAGGTGTTGCCAGAGAATCGGCGAGCCGCCCTTATGATTCAAAAGTGCGCCATTCACATAAAGAGCGCCGGGGATGAAAAAGCTCGTCTGTGCCTCGCGATCCAAAAATAACAGGACACCCGCAGCCAGAAGTACCGGAAAGGCCAGCAGCGCCAGCACAGCCGTCGTAAACCAGGCCCAGCACGTCAGCGGCATGCGCATCAAGGTCATTCCGCGAGTCCGCATGTTCAGGAGTGTTGTAATGAAGTTGAGCGCACCCAGAAGCGAGCCAATACAGAAAATCGCAATGCTCAGAATCCACAGGCTCATCCCGGCGCCTTGTCCCGGACCTGCCAGTTGTCCGATTGCGCTCAGAGGAGGATATGCCGTCCAGCCTCCAATTGGCCCGATCGTCCCTGATCCTCCAGGCAGCAGGTATTTCGTCACAAATTCGGACTTGCCGATCCAGGCATTCCCCTCGACAAAAATGGCGGCGAGGAGCACCATAAACCCGACGAACGTTACCCAGAATGACAGCATGTTCAACCGCGGAAACGCCATGTCATCCGCGCCCACTTGAATCGGAAGGAAGTAGTTTCCGAAACCTCCCTGTGGGGCAGTGGTCAACACGAAAAAGACCATTATCGTGCCATGCATTGTTACCAGCGAGAGGTAAAACTCGCCGGTCATAATTCCGTTCGGGGCTCCAGTCGGGAAAAGCGTACCCAATATTGGCCAGGCAGTCCCAGGCCATGAAAGATTCATGCGCATCAGAACCGACATGATCAAACCGACGAACACAGCAGCCAGCGCCAGAAAGAGATACTGTATTCCGATCACCTTGTGGTCAATGCTGAAGATGTACTTCCTTATGAAACCCGTCGGAGCAGGGTGACGGTGCACCTCATGATGTTCCTCATGGCTTCCAAGGTCCAATGCTGCCTCTTCCATCGCTCGTCTCCTGCCAAAGTTGATCTTCGATCCGAGATCGACGCCAAAGCCCCAGGGGTTCGAACTTAAGATTTAATATTCCGTCGGATATTTATCGAGAAGTTCCTGGACCCGTTTTTGAAATTCTGCCTGCGGCAGCGCGGCGAGAGCCGCATGTTCATCATCCGGAATCACCAGCACCCAGGCCTTCATTTTGTAATGAAGTTGGCCGCAGAGTTCCGCGCACGCCAGCTCAAACTTACCCACTCTGTTGGGAACCAGGTGGGCCTTGATTAACAGTCCCGGGACCAGATCCTGCTTGAATCTGAACGGAGGAACCCAGAAGCTGTGTGTTACATCCTTCGAACGGAGGGTGAAATCGATCGGCCTGTTTACAGGTAGGACCAGTGTCGCCGAGACATCGTCATCCTTGGCATTGGGGTCAGTGTCATCCAGGCCAATATAGTTGAGATTGGAATCGTCAATCAGCTTTGGGTCTGTGCGTCCCAATTTCCCGTCATTGCCAGGATAATGAAAACTCCACTGGAACTGCTGCGCCACAACCTCGACCTGATATGACCCCGCTGGCGCAGAAGAAAAATGCAATTGCGCCCACACTTTTTGTCCCATGATACCGAGGGAAATGAAGATCACGGCCGTCACCACTGTCCAGATGACTTCAAGCCTGTTATTTCCATGGGAGTGCGCGGCTCGGCCGCCGTCTCCGGAATCCGAGAATTTCCAGATGGTCCAGCCCAGTCCGATTTGCGCCGCGCTAAATGCCAGGCCAACAACGATGATCGTCGTCAAAAATTGACGGTCAATCAACGCCGCATGCGCTGCGGCGCCAACGGGAAACCACCATTTCCCACTAAGAAAAAGCGCGACCGACAGAGCTGTGATCAGCCAGATTAAAACTGCCAGAATACGACCCATCCGGACCTCCTGGAAGCTGAATAACAACTAGCCGGCGACGCGCTCAAACGATTTTATATATGGCCGTCAACGGCTATTAAATACCATCAGGACAAACAACAGAGGAAGGTAAAGAACCGAAACAAGCAAAAGTTGACGTGCGCGTTGCCTCGTTTTGGAAACGGCAGTCACAATACTACTAACAAGAAACAACAGGCCGAGAACGAATGCACCGACAAAGTATGCACGCCCCGTCATTCCAATCAGCGTCGGGATCAAACTGACTGGTAAGAGCGTTGCGGTATAAATCACAATCTGTCGGGCCGTAATGTGTCCTTCGGGGTCAACGACCGGCAACATTACTATTCCGGCCTTTCCGTAATCTTCCTTGTACATCCACGCAATCGCAAGAAAGTGCGGGAATTGCCACAGAAAAACTATTGCAAAAAGAACCCAGGCGCCGATTTCCAGTTCGTTACTTGCTGCAGTCCATCCAAGCAGTGGCGGCAATGCACCGGGAAATGCCCCTGCGACAGTCGACAAACTGGTTTTCGTTTTCAGCGGCGTGTAAACAAAAAGGTAACCGATGATTACTGCAATCCCAAATAGCGCCGTTAAGGGGTTCACAAAAACTGCGAGATAGATTTCAGCGATAATTGTCAGACCGGCGCCGAATAGAAACGCTTCATATGGCGACACTCGGCCTTCCGGCAGCGGACGGATTGCAGTCCTTCGCATCAGCCGATCGAGATCCCGCTCCATAAACTGATTCAATGCAGCAATACCAGAGGAAAGCATTGCGATCCCGAACATCGCATGAAACAGTCGAAAATAATCAACCTGTTCGCGGGTACCAAGGAAGAATCCCGCTGCGGATGTCAGGACAATGAGAAACGTAATTCTGGGTTTCGTCAGTTCTATATAGGCAGAAATCTTTGCCTTTACAGCCAACGGCTCCTGCAGCCGTTCTGCTGCAACTTCGCCATCCGTGATATGTATTGCCACGCTTTCCATATACTGCGCGTAAAGCGCAAAACCCCCAAAACTTCACAGCCGCAACTGGCTTAACAGCTAATTCCGACCATCGCTTTTATATCCGCCAGGTGTCTACACTTTCGCGCACGACTGGCGTTTTCCGGCTATTTCCATCAATATCCGGGTCCGCCCATTTTCTTTCTGATTTTGGACGATATCCAGCCTTAGTGAATAGCAAATAGAAGACTGTGTCAAGCCGATGGTCCAATGCTCCAACGCTAAAAGATCTTCCCAATTTCAGTGGCCCTGATGCATTGGAAACTCGAGAGCAGGCATCATTTTCAGCGAACCATCAGTCAGCGCAGCAGCCGAAGCCCCGGCATCATAAGTAAACTCCGCATTGGCAGTGCCCTTGCTGGGAACGGTGATCTGTTGTGACTTACTCTTGTAACTTTCCTGCCAGGCCTCGATTGTATAGGTTCCAGGCGGGACATTCTTTATTTCAAAGGTTCCATCCGCATTAGTTACTGCAAAGTAAGGATGTTTAACAACCCCGATATATGATTTCATCCAGTTATGCTGGTTACATTTGACCGGTATTAGCACTTCCTGCCGCTTGAACGTTTTTATTATCGGTGCAGAACCGCCCGCCTGGGTCTGATTCCATTCTTCGTTTCCTATCGACGCATTCGGCTGCGGATGGACGTTGTGCGTTGCAGTATCGCTATTGGTAACCTTCAGGGTTTGCCCGGTTTGCAGCCCGATGACGTGCGGCGAGTAATGACAACCCTTCTGGTCCAGATTTACCTCAGTCGCAGGCACTGGGAACGAAAAGTTGGTAATCTTCTGACCGTCTGCAGTGGTTCCATCTTTGATATAAACAAACACATTGGCCAGCTTGCCGTCATTAACGACCACCGACTCGGTCATTGGTTTGGAATTCCCCGATGCGCAAGAGGCTTCGGACGACATATCAATCGGCTTCGGCGCGACAGCGGCCGATGGTGTTCCTGTCAGGGACACCTTTCCCGTTATCGTACCTTCATTCCCAGAGGGCTTGTACGGGGCTGCGGCAGGCGCTTCATCTTCAGTAACTTCCGCATCATCCTCCGAATCGTCTTTCTTCTTTCCGCAAGCGATCGACAACGACAGCAACGCAAACAAAGCAATCAGCACCAGCCAGAATCTACTGCGGCTCTTGAACATCGACTTCCTCCGAAAACATTCCAGTATTTGATTTCTAATTACATAGTAAGAACGATACCGGCAAATTTCGCAAGGCTCGAGGCTTTCAATCCAAAACACATGGGCCTTCCTGAATTGCCTAACTATCTAATTCTACTACATTTGAGGAGGTTTTGCGCTCACCCCGGGGCTCGCGCTCTTGCGTGTGCTGTCTTCGAACCTCTACCGGGCGCATGCGCCGTCGATGGAGGTGGTTTCGCGGGAACTGTAGCTGCCGTAGCAGCTGGCGCCGGTGCTGATGGCTGCGTCGCTATCAACTTCTGCTGCTCGTCCGGTGTCATAAGGAACATGTATCGCACTAACAACTGAGCATGATCCCGGTGATAATCGTTGAACGTATCCGGCGTCGGGCCACTGAAAACAAATCGATCTTCCTTCTTCGTAAACAGGCCCGATGGCATCGCCGTCCCCGGACTGATCTGCGATGGATCCAACAGCCACCGCCTGGTCCACTCCGGCTTCAATCTTTCAGCCGCAAGCAGGAAGTTTGGCGCGCTGGCAGTCTTATCATGATTTGGATCACCGGTAATATGACACTTCAGGCATGGCGCAGCCTGCGAAGTAAATAACTGCCTTGCCAAAACCCTCTCCTGATCGCTAAGGGGCTCAAGCGGCTCCTTTATGTAGGGTTCCTGCTGAGAAGACACGGCCATAAAGAACTTGACCAACAACCTCAGTTCGTTTGGCGAGAAACTAAAGGTCGGCATCCGCGCTTTCAGATAAGTCCTTATGCCGTTGGCGTTTTTTCCAGGCTGCGGCCCAAAGGCCGCATCACCCTGAGCGGAAGAACTATCCCCACTATTACTCGCGTCAGCCCCTGCAGGTGCCCCGTGGCTTGATACCGTAAGCGCTACCGGCATGTTTGGCACGGCTCCGGTCGTTGACAACGACGGGTCCCTTAGGAATCGTAGCAACCATGTCGGATCTACCCTGGCCCCCTCGCTTGAGAGCCTCGGCGGCAACTGATCCTTCCAGTCCGGATTTTGGTATAGCGGCAGGTCCATTAATACCGACCGCTGTCCCGGCTGGATGCTGTGACAGCCCATGCAGTTATATTTCTTTACCACCCACCAACCATCCTGAATATCTTTCTGCCTCTCATCAGGATTGTAAAACATCGAGTTCGGCACGTTAGCGCCTTCCGAACCTACGCTGCCAAGCAAAAATGTGGTTAGCGCGGTCTTCCATTCCGGTGTCAGAAAGGGCTTGGGCATCCTAAGGCGATCTCTTGGATCCTTTTCTTTTCCTCGATCATAAATTGAAGGGTCGTTCAACTTATGCTCAAAGAATCCCTTGTGGTTGTACCACTCCTTAACTTCCCCGGATTTGTCTTTAGCCACTTTTCCCGTATCAGGATCGATGCCCTTTTCCGCGGGCCCGGTCATCAAAGCAAAGTCCAGACGCTCAAGAGGAGTCGCACCCTCCGTTGTTAGTTCCTTGCCTATACGCTGCTCCTGTTCAAAGCCTTTGATCTCGTGGCATCCGGCGCATCCATACTGTTTGATCGCAGTCCTCCCAGCCTCCTTCAACTGTGGGTCATCCATGTAATCAGTCTTCGCGTACGACACCTGTGGCGCTTGCGCAAACAGATAGGTTGCGATATCCCTCGCGTCCTGCACTGACAACCGCAGGTTCGGCATGACTGTCATATTCTGAATCTGAAGTTCGGCCCCGTCATTAGGACACTTGGAATGAAGGTCTGTATCGAAGACAAATGGGAGTTTCTTGTCTTCATAGTCCTTCCTGGTCAGATCCCGATTTTCTTTGGGACAATACGGAGCGAACCGTGCCCTTGGATTGTAAATCCACCGCACAATGTAATCATAGCTTGCCTTCTGCCCAACCTTCGTCAGGTTCGCGGCAAAGTCGCCGCCAGCTTTTTCCGCACCTTCACCAATGGAATGACAAGCCATACAGCCGACCTGATGGAACAACTGCTCCCCGCGCCCGGCATCCCCCGTTTCCTGCTGTGGCACCTTGCCGTCAAACCCCTCTTGCCACAGATACGCAGCTATTGCCTTTCGCTCAACATCGGCGCGCTTGTCATGAAGCATCTCCGCGTTCAATCTCCAGAACGTCGGCATTTTGGTTCCAGGCCTGAATGCCTGTGGATCATTAAGCCATTCGGGAATCCATTCTTTTCGAAGCTTCAGCCGAACGTCTTTTAGATTCGGCCCTACCTTCTTCTGATCCTGCATCAGATACCGCGCTTGAATATTCAATTGCTCGACACGCGCCGCCAATTGGCTGTTCGTCACCCGAAGATACTCGGCATGTGACGCCAGACGTTGAGCCTCGATGTCATTCTTTGCATTGCCGATCGCCTCAGAATCCAATTTGGACTGGTGCTCGTTCGCTGCAATTTGCTCTTCCAACTGGCCAACCGATTGCCTGGTATTTGAAAGCGCATCCGCCTCTCGGTCGAAATTTTCCGACTTATGACAGCCGACGCAACCACGCTGCTGAAACAGATCTTTCCCGAGCGTCAAAGTTGGAGCGCCGTCCAGGACTCTGTCAGCCATGTGACATTGCTGGCACCCTGCCTCTACATTCTCCTTCTCGTGCAGCGGGTGAAGCCAAAACGGATTCAGACCGTGTGCTTTCACTGTCGTCGTCGTTGCCCGACCATTGCCGCCATGGCATGAAGCGCAACCGAACTTGTCCGGACTATGAATTTGAAGTAGCTCTTTGTTGGGATGGCTTACAAATGCCCTTGAAAGCTCATCCTGCTTCTGGCCTCGCAGAGTCATGCTTGCAGGTGTCAGCGTTAACGGTTCGCGCACCCCGAGGTGGCATGTCTCACATCGATCAACGATATTGGCCGGGCCGTTGTTGATCTGACGCATGCTGAAGTCAAATTTGTTGTTCCGTTCCAGAAGCTTACCGATCTGCTCCTGGCTCAACCCCGTCAAATGTTCTTTGAGATAGTCGTCCTGTTTTTTCGCCAGCTCAGAAGCATTCTTCGAAGCCTCTGCGCGCTTCGCAAGCAGTTCCGCCTTCTTTGCTTTCAGATCAGTGAATTGTTTGTCAATCTCAGGAAAAGTAAAATCCTTCCTCGTAGTCTTGGTCGCACCCGGAGCCGTTGGGATATCGACCGAGATTTTCTCGTTTAAAGCTGTCTCGCGTCGCTTAATCCACTTTTGTTTGTCGCTTCCTTTCGAAGTCTCGATGCGATAATTATCGAGCGAAATTTCCCCGCGCTTCGCTTGAAATGGTTCCGTTATGGCCTGTAACTGCGAATCAATCTGTTTGACTTGACTGTCAATATCTTTTAGTGCCGGCGCAGCACTGTCTCTGGCTTCCTTGGCATCGAGTGCAATTTTCTGGAATTCAGGCGAGGCTTTTATCTCGGCCTCACTCTTCTTCGCCTGGCGTTTGGAACGCCTCAGAAAAGCGTCTTCCCTCTCCACGAATTCCTGCTGCATCGACTTCCAGGGCCTAAGTCCATACATCTCATCGTATAGGGCCCAACCAAGCACAAGCATCAGGCTAAGCGTACCCACCAGCACGTATGCGCTGGTCGATTTGCTCGTAATGGGATCCGGAGCCGGAGCCTGTGGTTCCGGCCTAATAAGTGAATCCGAGCCAGCAGAGTCAGCCACCAGTGTCTTTCCTCCGCGAAAGGTTCTAAACGTTAAACCAGGGAGTTACCCACACATATTTGATGTTCAGCGCAAGCCTAAGAAAAATCTTTACCGGCAATGCAAGTAACACCGTTATGGCGAAAAATTGAAACGTCAGATATTGCAATAAGCTTGTTCGTGCAAGAATCTTCTTTTCAAAATCATTCCACGTCATAAGCTTATGGAGCAGAAAGCCCGCCGCCAGATAAAACAGCCCTACCACCACAAGTCCGAATATCATTTTTACCGGGTTTACTGACAAAAATCCCAAATGAAGTTTTGTCGCAAACCAATCATGCAAGTCGATATTCCTATCGTTTACCACTACGTTGTGGTCCCAGGTCTGCCCAGGCCAGAACCAAACCCAGCCTGGTCCCCTGATAAACGTTCCGATCAGAATCAGGATCAGCCACGTGATCCATCCAAGCCCGAACATCCCAAGAGAAAACTTGCGCTGCTTGATCGTATAGTAACCATTCCCGAGCGGATTCGAATCCACATACGGAAACGCCATTAGACCAATCATGATGATCGAAGGCATCACGACCCCCGCAATCCAGGGATCGAAGTAAACCAGCATTTCCTGCAGACCCAGGAAGTACCATGGCGCCTTCGACGGATTCATTGTCAGATTCGGATTGGCCGGTTCTTCCAACGGCGCATTCAGCGTTATCGACCATACAAACAGGATCACGGTAACGATTATTGCGGCAAGAAACTCGACACGAACCAGATACGGCCAGACGTGAATTTCACGTGCCCAGCCTGGACGCCACGGTTCAACCTTTCGATGGTGCGTCTTCGCAAGCTGTGGATCGGCTTCCAGTTTGGTTATCAGCTTGTCGTTTGCCCGCGCTTGTCTCAGCCCCAGCCAGGTAAAAAACGGCACCAGGAACAGCATGCCCACAATTGGGATGTTGTCCGGAGAGAATGCAATCTTTTCAAGCTGATGCCAATCCTCGACAAATAGCCAGGCTCCGACAGCAACTACCACCAGAATTGCAACAGCAATGGCTATGTTTCTTCCAAGATGCTTTGCTTCCGTCTCCGCCATTAATTACTCTCCGATTAGCGACTTCGAATGTAATGCCAGGTCGACCAGCTTCAATATCCTTCTTACTTCTTCTTCAGCGGCTTCATCTCGGATTCCAACATTACTGGGGCAGGTCCGGAAATTCCGCCATCCTTTCGAATTCGCCAGAAATGAACCGCCATAAAGATTGATGCCACCAGCGGTATTCCAATGCAATGCCATATATAGGAACGCAAGAGTGCATTAGAGTCGACAATTGACCCTCCCAGCAACGCAAAGCGCACATCGTTAAATGGCGTCATCCCCATTTGCGCTCCGAGTGGCCCTTCACTTCCAAGACCCGGAGTTGCTCTCGCCATATTCGTTCCCACGGTTACCGCCCAGAAACCGAGCTGATCGTCCGGTAACAAATATCCCGTGAAAGAAAGCAGGAGCGTCAACACAAGCAAGACCACCCCTACACACCAGTTGAATTCACGCGGCCGCTTATACGAACCAGTCAGCACAACACGAAACATATGGAGCCAGGTTGTGATGATCATCAGATGTGCGGCCCATCTGTGCATGTTCCTCAGCAGCTTTCCAAAAGGAACATCATGCTCAAGGTAAAGAATGTCGCGGAATGCCTGGACCTTCGTCGGATGGTAGTAAAACATCAGCAAAACGCCGGTAAACGTCAAAACAATAAAGAGGTAGAACGTTATACCGCCCATTCCCCATGTAAAGCCGTACCGAACAGCGTCTCTGTTGATTTTTGCTGGGTGAAGGTGAAGAAATACGTTGGAGAGAACCGACAACGAACGATTGCGCGGATCAGATCGATCGTGAGAAACGCGAAAGATAGATTTCCACAGTTGTGTTTCCTGCGGATCCTTATAGGTCTGCGCTTCTTCGATTGCCCTCTTCTTCAGGGCCATCGATTCTTCGATTACCTTGTCCTTCAGTGTGGGCAAACCATTTCGGTCAGGCTCCGCGACGCTAACATCGCTTCCTGCGGGTTTGTTTTTTAAATCGGGACCATCAGGCTCCATACCTGCTTCTCCTGCCCTTCTTCGCTAAAGCAAAAGCTACCGAATAAGCTAAAGAACCCCGCCTGGAACGTACCCTTTTGTTCGAAAATAAAACTAAACCGGAATATAAGACCCCTCGTCATTAAATTGTCCGGGAGGCGGCTGGCCCTTTTCCCACTTAAAAAGCCTATTCACATCAACTACGATCTGACCTTCAGCATCCAATTCCACGTGTGCTCGATCCATAGGTCGCGGAGCTGGGCCTTCGAAATTGATGGCCTCGTTGTCGTAACCGCTTCCGTGGCAAGGACACTTGAACTTGTTTTCGCTTGCCTTCCAGTCGGGAGTGCAACCAAGATGCGTACAACGCGCGTAGATCACAAATATCCGATCGGTGGATTTAGCTACCCAAATTCGGTATTGCTGTTGAAACTTGGTGTCGATTCCAAGCGCAAAATCCGATGGAAAGCCGATTCGGAATTTGCTCGACGGTTCAAAAATTTCTCGGGGAAGAAAGAATCTTAGGAACGCAACAAACCAGGTTGCCATAAATCCGGCAATGCTCCACCAAACGATTCGCCTTCGAATCTTATTGATTGGCGGGTCTGGTGTGCTTTCAATGACGGAACCGGCGGGCTTCGACGGTTTCGGCACAGTTTTCGAGGCAGCCGTTGCCAGAGTCTTGGAAGCAACTCCAACATCCGTGCCGACTTTAGCTGGCGCTACGCCAGGGAAATCTTCCTTTTTGGTTTCCACAACGCCTTCTGTTAGAACGTTTTCAGATTGACTTTCCAAGCCGCAGACCTCCTTCTGCCGAAACAGGCGAGGCAGCCACCATTGACCACCCCGCCAGTCGAGAGATCGTTACGGTAAAGCTTGTGCTTGATGAACGCAATTCCCCAAATCACAGGGGGCCTGCTCGCATCGATGACAACCCAGTTGAATCACGATTTTAAGAAGAGCGCCGAGCCAGAAATTATATTAAATTGACTTCGGTTGCCGTATTTATACCCTTTTCAACGGCTTATGACAAGTGTTATTTTAATTCTTCCAACGAACTAATTAGGCTTAGTAATGCAAAACGCTTGCAAAGATATCAAGAGAGTTGTCCTCTATCATCGACCAGGCTGTCATCTCTGCGAGGACGCTGAAAGGGTCCTTGCAGAAGCAGCCAAAGTCGCAGATTTCAGTTTCGAATCCATCAATATTGAATCAGATCTACGTCTGCTGGAAGCTCACAGGTTCGACATTCCCGTTATCGAAATTGACGGCAAGCCCAGATTCCGCCACAGAATCGGCATCGACGAAATACTCTCGGCCATTCGTGGTCCCTAAGTCCACTCGCAGCAAATCGAGCAGATCGGGACTTCCGAGAGCTTATTAACCCATCACGACATCGCAAATGTCAGCATCAGGCCGTAACACGCCGTTAAAATACCCAGGAACGTGATAAACGCGGTTTGAAGGGTTTGATCAAAAAGTTTTGAAGACCCTGCACGAGCGAGCACGAAAAAAACTGGAAACAGCACCATGCCATAACGTGCAATCGACTGTAACGAATTTGGCGCCGCAGCAGACAACGGCATGAGGATGCAGACGATAGTAAAAAAAGCAAAAGCCCACTCCTTTCGTCTCGCAAGAATGATCCCACAAGTGATCACCAGCACCGCCACAGTGAAATTTAGTGCACGAAGGTCCCAATCACGGATAATCGAGCCCGGCGATTCAACGTATTCAACCAAAGGACCGAGAAAAAATCGGCTCGTATGTCCCCACGCAGCCTGAACATCAAGAAAGGCAAAGCTGTTCCCCGTCAGCCCCTTCAGGGAAAGCATGTGGCCAACCAATCCTGCGGGCATCAATAAAAGCCAGAGCAATCTGGCGTCCGGCATAAAGCTGCGTCTAGTCTCGAAAAAGAGAATCAGAATCGTTGGAAGCAGGAAGATGCCATTTACGCGTGTCAGTGATGCCAGGGCGCCGAGCAGGCCCGCTGCTGCCCATCTCTCTTTCTTCGCCGCAAGAAAGGTCGACGCTGTAAGTAACAGAAAAAGCGATTCTGTGCGTGGCAGGGAATAGAAGTAGCTCAGCGGAAAAATCGCCATGTACAGCACCGCCCTGTTTGCAATAACTGCGTCGCCAATGAACGCCATTGCTGTCTTGTGCACCACCAGCAACGCAAAAAACAAGAGTATCGTCGAGAGAGCAAGACCTGTTAAGGCGTATCCACCCGTCACAAAGGCCAGCGCACGCCAAAGCATTGGATAGAGAGGGAGGAAAGCCCAGTTGTGCGTTTTGCTCGCATCAAACGGTCCCGGGTCGTACCCGTTTTGTGCAACAAGATAAAGCCAGCCCCCATCGGCCTGGATGGCCACTCTTCTTAGTTCTTCAACCGCTGTACCGGGTGCCAGTTCGATCTGCGTCTCGTTCGGGTCGACACCAAAATGGCGCTCGGGAAATTTAAGTACGAGATTCGACGACAGTACCAGGACCGTGAAGACCAGCACGCGAGTAATTAAAAAAGGTAGCGCAACAGCGCGAACGCTTTTGTCTTTGAGCCAATTCCGAGGATAGAAAGCTCGGTGCCGAAGGCGTATCGTCGTTTTCAAGCGTATTGTGTTCTTATTATCCGGCCCGTAGTGATAAAACCGGACGAGAAGTTATAAAGATAGATCGCCAAAATGCGCGGAAGATGCTGCATTCTGAATGGCTGCGTAAAGCCTGCTCTTCTCGACCTCGTCCCCGGACATTCGATACGAGCAAATAAGTTCCTTCATCGTTTCTAATTCGCGATACAATCCGGCATTCTCGATCGGTGGGGTTAGATATGAAATCAGTTCCGCGTACGATCGTCGCTTTGCAATAGTACCCTCAGATGGGTTATTCACGCTATAGATGTACAAGTTGGGAAGTTCTCCGATCAGCCGGTCAGGCCAGCAACTGCTCGAAAGACCAACTTGCTTTCCTGGCATAAATTCCAGTGCACCGTGTGTTCCGACATGGATAACTGCATCCGCCCGAAATATTTTCTCTAAAAAGGTGTATAGAGCCATAAAGCCGTGATGTGGCGCTCCGGAACGTGCCATTAACATTCGCATCGGATCGCCCTCATATCCAAAAGACGGCTGTACCGCAATAAAAACGTTTCCTGCCTGGAATCCATGAATCAAAACTTTTCCCGCAAACGAGTTAATTCGCCCCGGAGCGATCCCCCACTCGGCTTCGATATCATCTACATACGGACATAGGGACGAGTATTCGTCCACACCCATTGCATAAGCAACATTCGCCGAAGTCCCATATGACTCGGAGTTTCCTTCGATCAATTTCTGACGAAGCTCCTCCGGGCTCGCTGGCACTTCAACCGAATAGCCGTCGGCTCTAAGCTTCTCCAGAATCGCCATCACACTCGGGATGACATCCAGATCGGCCGCGGTTCCTATATTTCCCTTATCTGGTGGAAAGCAAAACAGCATCAGGGCAATCTTTAAGTCCGCTCGGTCCGCAACCTGCAAACGATTCCACCTTTTCAGCCTTCGTGCAATTCGAAGACACCGATCCGGCAAAGGAACGGGTTCTGTTCCATTATCTGGCAAGCCACCGTAAATAAATGGCTCAGTCGCTCCGTCAATTTCGGGAATCGCCACCTGCATCCCCGATTGCACAGGATTCAACCCAATACCCGATAGTTCCCACTTACCAATCGTCTGCGTATCCAAACTGACTATCGACTTGAACGGGCGGTTCAAATCCTTCAGAAAACCAAGGGCCGCTTCGCTGTCGTTCATCGCCGGTCCACCAACGAAGCTAAACCCCGTCAGAGAAACGACCTGGCTTACTCTTGAAGTGCGGACAATATCGTTCTCTCTCGACACGGACCCACGTCTGTCATCTCCTGTAAAAAAGAATTTTTCACAGGAGATTCGATTGTCCATAAAGGTCGAAATGGCGGGTATTACAGACAACCCCTCGCGCTCAATCGCTCTGATCAGCCCGTCATAATGCTTTTTGGAATTGCTAACGATTTGGGGTCGCATTAAAAGCAGACCGACTGTTCTCGACGGTTCAAGCCTTCCACTCATGGCTCCTGGTCTCTTCTCATGCCACGAACTGTAACTCTCGTACGATTCGAAGAGACCTGTTGCTTCGGGATGGTAAATAGCAATCGCCGGCAATGTCTCCGGCAGCGAATACTTTAACTTTGCCGAGCCAATCTCTTCTCGCGGCCCATAATACTTAATTGCATATAAGACCATCGATCTGATGTTTGCCGGCGTAGGCTGTAAGAAATAGCAAAATATGTTCAGGTAGTGCTTAACGTCGCGCAGAGGGCCGGGCACAGGTAGCACGCGGAGCAACGACGGCAGCCTCTCAATGTACTTCAGATACTGAGTATGATTTCGACGCCCAGCGTTCTTGTGACCTTTAACTTGTTCACCCATCCAACCGGACACACTGGAAAACAATCGCCGTGCTCGCCCCCGTTTCTCAAAATCATGTGCCGCTTCGGAGCGTTTGCCTTTCGATTTCCCGAAAAATTTCGAAAATTGCAATCTGCCCATCTGCGTGCAACGCATCAGGTCAGGCATGCAATTAACCACGATTACCGTGCGGTCAATGCCTTCGATTGGAGCAAGGAGATTTAGTAGTCGAGATGAATTCTCTCCATCGACGACATGAAAGACAAACACAATGGACGATTCAATTAGGTCAGCTTCAGCCGCCGCCCATTCGGCCTCGTTTAGCGCGCCGCCCAAATTGTAGGTCTTGATTAATACTTTAATCCCGTAATCGGCAACGATCGTCTGCTCTGCCTGCTTCAGTGGCGACAGTAGACTTGAACCGACATAAAATGCTGAGATTTTCATCTAAGACTCTCGTGCAAGTCACAAGTGAGGTCTAAAAGCTCACACAACACCCTCTACCCTGTCTTCAAGCTCTGAAAACACTGTCCGCAGGCGCTCAAGCATCTCTTTCTCAACTTCCCAGAAACCTCTGCTATGCGCCTCTATCAGTCTTGCGGCCAGCGACCTCACAGAATGCACGTTCAACCTCGCCAGACGTTCCAACATCTCGCTGTCCAGAAGAAACGTCTTTGCTACTTCCGTATAAATCCAACCATCTACCGCACCGGTTGTCGCGCTCCATCCAAAAGTATTCGTCACGTGACTCTCGATTTCGGCCACCCCTCGGAAGCCGTGTTTCAACATTCCCTCATACCATTTTGGGTTGAGCGTTTTTGTCCGTGTCTCCAGTTCAACCGTCTCGGTAAGCGAGCGTACTTTGCCATCTCTCGATAAAGTGTCCGAGAGGTATATTGAAGGCCGCTTGCCGGAACGATTTTCTACCGCTTTCGAAACTGCCCCAAGGTACTCGAAATAGTGATCGACATCAGTTATCCCCACCTCGTAAGTATCGATGTTTTGAAATGTAGCATCGACCCTTGCAAGCGCCGAATTCAGGGCAGCCGGATTTTCTTTTCCTTCAACATTCCTTCCGCTTGAATCGCGTCCATATGCAAACGACTTTCTCGTGACAAACAGTTCTCCAAGTGCCGAACCATGATCCCACTGAGAATTCATGACCATAAAATTCACGTTGGTACCGTAATTCCCGGGTGCATTTGAAAATACCCTTATTACAGCTTCATCAAATGAGCATGAGTTCGCCGCGCGTTGTTCCTCAACATTCGCCTTCAAATAGTTCCACTCTTCAGGTTCATCAAGCGAAGCCACCGTTCTGACAGCACGGTCGAGCAAATTCATTGTGCAACTGAACAAATCCCTGAAAATGCCGGAGACCGTCATCACCACATCTATTCTGGGACGCCCTAATTGTTCCAGCGGAATTACTTCGATTTCGGTCACGCGATTCAGGCTGTCTCGAACTGGAGTAACACCCATCAGCCATAACGCCTGAGCTACCCCTTCGCCCTGTGTCTTGATGTTATCCAACCCCCAAAGTACAAGTGCGATCGATTTCGGATAGCGCCCGTTTTCTTTCAAATGCCGTTCCAACAACCGCGTGACCGTTGCTTCGCTTCGCGCAAATGCAGAGTTTGACGGCACAGAATACGGATTAACCGCATGTGTATTTCTGCCAGTCGGAAGTACATTCGGATTCTGAATCAGATCAGCACCGGGACCCGGCTCGACAAACTCTCCCCGCAAGGCCCTGCTTAACGAATCTATCTCAGTGTTGATCAGCAGCTTTGCGGCTGTCTCCTGGACCAGAGAAAGTACAGGAAATACTTCTGAAGCATCTACATTCGACTCAAGTTGCAGCAACTCGGTTGAAGCGTTAACGCCTTTGCTAAGAAGAGTTTCAATTGCATGTCTCGAGATCTTTTGGACGAGTACACGCCCCTCGTCAAACGCCGGTTTCTTCAGTAGCCGTTCGTAAGTTCCCAGGCCCAAACCCGCAGTAACCAGATCGGGCAGCGCCTTCACCCCACTCTCAGGGCGATCAAACGACGCGAGCATCAAGAGCATATCAATTTGATCATGCTCCTTTGGAGCTTGCCCGAGGACATGCAACCCAGTGGGAATCAATCGCTGTTCAACCTCCAGCAGGCGCTCATATAGCGCGAGGACGCATCGGTCCCGCTCAAGCTTCCCATCCTGCCCTTCAGCGGTCTTAGTCGGCGCTTGATTCATGCATCAAACCTTAACATTCTTTCCTGCTTCGGTTACGGAGCCTTCAGTTAATCGGGCCAGGTCCGCCTTAAGCCGATCGGCGACGAACTCAGCGCTACCCGTCGAAAGGTGCCGGGGCTGCGTATCTACCACGATTACCCTGGCTCCCGCGGAACGAAGTTCATTCCCAATCGAGTCTAATTCCTGACCAATAATCTCCTCACGTTTCTTACGTCCCATTTGTCCGGATCCGGCAAGCGGAACATTCCCGCGACCGTCCGTGAAAACAAGAACCGTCCTCTGTTCCCCTTCAGCTTGTCGCTTTGACTTCACGATCTCTAATGTCTTCGCCAGTCCCAGACTAAGTGGCGTTGCGCCACCGACAGGAAGCGAATTTAGCGTCGCCATTGCGCGAGAGATACTTCTGCTGGGCGGAAGGACCAACGATGCCTCGTCACCTCTGAAGGTAACAATTGCGACTCGATCGCGGCGGACATACGACTGACGCAATATCGCCGGCAGGGCTCCCTTGACTTGTCCAATTCGGTTAATTGCCATGCTGCCGGAGGTATCTATTAAGAGAATGAACAGGCTTCCTCTTGGACGGCTGAAGCGTTTGTAGCGCAAACTACCATTTGAGATCCTCAACGGCAACGCAATCGGCCAGCCCCCTTCCCCACAAGAAGCAATCACATTTGCCCGCAGTGTAGCGTCGAGCGCAACTCTGCCGGAAGCTGTACGTATTGCGGTCTCTCCCGTTTGCCTGCCTCGTAAGGCTGCATGGGAACTTTTTTGCTTCGCTTGTCGACCACCTCCATTTGATTTCTGTTCTTTACTCACATCCCGTGCAAATTCCTTTTCCCACACGTTTTCCAGCCTCGCAGGCATCGCAGGCAGATCGACCTCACCAGGATCTCCAATCCTATTTCCTGAATCGTGCCGATTCTCCGAATCTTCCTCATTCGGCCACAACTGTTTCGGAGATTGCTTTACCTCAGATTTTGCAGCTTCACTGTCAAATCCATTATCGGACGCTGGCGGCCGAGGGAATTTCTCATGCAGTTGCCGATCTATCTTTCCTGCTCCATTACCAGTCTGTAGCGGATCCCGGCGCAATCGATGTCGCAGACACATCGGTGCCACCATTCGTATATCTTCGACCGTTACCACGCTCTTCCCCTGGTAAGCGGCGTATGCACATGCAGCCTTTGAAATCGTCAACTCACCTCGATGACCGTCAATTCCCAATTCCTGGCACAACATGACGATTTGTCTCAGCAACTCACTTGGGAGGACTACTGACCTGTACAGTCCTATAGCTTTGAGTATTCTTTCTCTTATTCGATGCTCTGCTTCTTCAAATCCCCCGCAGAAGCCGGTCGGATTTTGCTCGAATGCTGCTCGGTGCGTTACAATTTCCATCCGCTCATCAACGTCGGAAATCGTAGCCACATCAACTTGCAATCCAAATCGGTCAAGAAGCTGTGGCCGCAAGTCACCCTCTTCCGGGTTCCCGGACCCAACAAGTACAAACCTTGAAGGATGACGGAAGGAAACCCCTTCCCGCTCCACAACATTTACGCCCGATGCGGCAACATCCAACAAGAGATTGACCAGGTGATCTTCCAGCAGATTTACCTCGTCGATGTACAGAAATCCCCTGTTCACACGCGCCAGCAAGCCGGCTTCAAAAGCTTTGCGCCCGCTTTTCATTGCCTCTTCAATGTTGATGGACCCGCAAAGCCGATCCTCAGTCGCTCCCAAAGGTAGCGTCACAACACGAGCAACCTCTTCAGTAAACTTCAGCTTGTTCCCTGCTTCACGTTTCGCTCGACAGTCTTCACAGAACCCGCCTTCATCCTTTGGATCGCAACCGGCAACACAGTCAACAACGCGCTCCTGTACCGGCAACAGTGCTGCAAGGGACCGCACAACCGTCGATTTAGCAGTCCCGCGGTGCCCCATGATCAGCACGCCACCTATTCTCGGCTCTATGAGATTCAGAATAAGTGCCAGTTTCATCTCTTCCTGCCCAACAATTGCAGAAAACGGAAACTCAGCGGCCATCGCCTTTTTGGCGCCTCTCCGCTTCGAAATCGACTTCGTTTTTGCAGTTTCGCTTTTCATCACTGCACTTCTTATAAACCTGGTGTTTCCTGACCTCTGTCAAATCCGACCGATGGCAGTAGGCGATTTATTAAGATCCAGCCTACTCAAGGTCGCAGTTATGGAAACCGAAACCCGGCACTCCTTGTCGCCGAACGCTTTCAATCGATTGTACGGGTCGCGGAAACACTACCGAAGGGATGGTCTAAGAAACTGATGATCAATTGTTTCGCGCATGAAAGTATCGACTAAAAACCGCCGGCAGAGCAAGCTAAATCTCCTTCGGCCAAAGATTTCCTGCGATTTCCGGCAATTCCGACATCCATTTTAGAGGCATGACAAATCCCTTTAGGTCGGCTATCATCATGCTTCTATTCACTAAAGCGGCTCAGCTAAAAAGTTTATTCAATGAATAAAGATAACCTTCTTTTTGGAATTATCGGCATCTTGCTTGGTCTGATCATCGGATTCTTCTTCGCGAATTCCGTCATTCAGCGTGGCCTGCCCGCGCGTGGAGTTTCGTCGGGCCAGGCTGAGCTGCCTCCTGATCATCCGGCTATTCCCATGAACGGCGCCGCCGACAAAAGCGGTATGCAGCCTGCTGTTAAAGCAGCAATCGAACGGGCAGACAAAGAACCTGACAACCTGGACGCGCAGATGCAGGTCGCACAGATGTACTCGCAGATTCAACAGTTCGATCAGGCGATTCTGTATCTCACAAGAGCAAATAAGATCCAGCCTGATAATTATCAGGTGATTGTTGCTCTAGGCAATAGCAATTTCGATTCACAGAATTACGAAGCTGCTGAGAAATGGTACTCCGCCGCACTTGCAAAAAAACCCGACGACGTTGACGTTCTTACCGATCACGGCCTGACGTATATGTTTCGCGCCCAGCCTGACTACGATCATGCGATTTCCGAATTCCAGAAAGCAATACAGATCGACCCTAAACACGAACAAACACTTCAGGATTTGGTGGTCGCGTACACGGAAAAACACGACGCAAAACAGGCACAGGCGATGCTGGATAAATTGGTCGAAGTTAACCCGCAGAACGCCGCGCTCCCCGAATTAAGGAAGAAAATCGATAAATTGAAAGGGTCAACAACTGCCGCACCAACCCAAAAGTAGCTCAGACCTCAGCAATTGCGTGTGTCTTGCTGCACTACGAATTGCGGGTTGACAGTTCACGCGTTAGGCAAGCTCAAACCCATCGCTCGCCAAAACATCTCCTCGCCTACTTCCTGTCCCACAGCCGAATACCCTGCACACCGCTTAGTCACAGCTCTTTTTCTTCCCTTAACCTTTCCCCTTTACCCCTTCCCCAAATGCCTTTAAGGCTCGACGGCCATTCTCAAAACATTTGTCATCGGCACACGTTCGATTCTGCCGTTGTTGTGAATAACGACAATTTGTCCATTGTCAATCGTGACTCGCCGAATTGTCCCCATTGATTGCTCAATCCGGGTTCCATCCTTTAATTCCACAATCAACCTCGCACTCGGCGCGATTGGAAGTTCCTGTTTGGCAACGGCCGGCGGCACGTTCGACTTCGTCGATGAACTCTTCCCAGCTGGATTCGCGGGCGTTGTTTTTGCGGCCTCAGTCGCAGGTCGGCTTCGTGGTGACTTTGATCCACTCGGCGGACGCCTGCGAACATTGCTCTTTCTTGTTGCCGGCTTGGGGACAGGCGGCTTAACTGGAGTGCTCGCCGCTTCTTCATCGCCACCGCTTTTTCCGCCCACTTCAGGGCTGGGCGACGGCGTTGGGGTTACGGGTTTCTCTGACGATTCCGCTGTCGCCGCAGGTTCAGGCTGTGGCCTTGGCTCTTCAATTGTTGCGCCGACCGAGGTTACTCTGCGTGTGCCCGTGCTCCGGCTGGTCGCGGTATTTCCGCGTGTTTCCTCTTTTCCCTCTGCTACTAAATTCTGCGACGGTTCGAATCCGCCGCCAAACGAGATATTGTATTCTCCTGCATCGTCGTTGGGTGTCCTCGCCTCAACTCTCAGAATCAACGGCTCCCGGGAATGAAGGAAAACCGTCTTTGAAGCTCTTGAACTCGATTCTGTCGCATACAAACTAATCTTTACTAATGGGCGGAGCCCACCTGCGGTAAAGATATCCACATCACCGTTTAAGTTTTTGCTAACTACCGTGATAATCAAATCGCCTTGCGTTCCGGTGAACGCATAGTAATGATGCGTCTGCCGAGGGTCGCCAATATCGAGAGGTTCAATTGTTGCTGTGACCTGATTTGACCTAAGGGGCGTCGGATACTCAATTTCGGTCGACTGCGTGCGTGCGGTTACTGTCGCAAACATAACCAGGAACACCACGTATAAGATGATGCTGTTTTGTCCGAGCTTCAATCGGCTTTGCGGATGGTACATTGTGAACCTTTTAGAGAATCTTCAACTGCGTCCGACGAGTTTTCTAAAAATAAACACGCCTGAATTCACATCACTTCCTTCAATTGGCGGAGAACTCTGGAATTATAGGCGGAAAGGAACCCCTGCGTCACTTGGACGTACCCATTATCCGACGGCCCCTTGTTCTTCTCAATTATCTACCTGCAAAAATATTCAGTTACCCTATTGACATATAGCCAGGGTTAGCGTATTTTCTACGCTAACGGCACTTGAATACTGTTGGCCGTATTTCGACAAGAAGGTATAAAGCCTTGGTATTTTGTTATGAATTCGAGCGACCCAGCCTGACGGTTGACTGCGTCATCTTTGGCCTGGATCTTGCCCAACAAGTGCTTCAGGTCATGCTGATCGAACGCGACCTTGAACCGTTTTCCGGGTCATGGGCGATTCCCGGGGGATTCGTGCACAGTGGCGAGTCCCTTGATAAAGCCGCGGCTCGAGAGCTTCGTGAAGAAACCGGAATATCAGACGTCTTTCTTGAACAGCTCTATACCTTTGGGGATCCTGGTCGTGACCCCCGCGGCTGGGTCGTTTCGGTGGCCTATTACGCGCTCATTTCTCCCGATCGCGTTTCAGTGTTGGCTTCAACCGACGCCCGCCAGGCAAAATGGTTCCCTGTTACGAATCTTCCAGCACTTGCATTTGATCACGCGGACATATTGTCCGTGGCACTCGAACGACTCCGTGGGAAGCTGACATATGCTCCGATCGGGTTCGAATTATTGCCGCACAAATTTACGATCAAGCACCTTCAGAAGGTTTATGAAATCGTACTTGGACAGGAACTGGACAATCGAAACTTTCGAAAGAAGATTTTTTCGATGGACGTACTGCGCGAGCTCGGCGAAATGCAAAAAGGGGTGCCACATCGCGCGGCCCGCCTCTACAAGTTTGATGAACGTAAGTATAAACAGATGCTCAAACAGGGTTTACATTTCGAGCTTTGATTATGCAAAGCGCGATTTTTTTTGCGTCATTTCGTTAGCGTACTTTATACGCTAAGAAGGAAAGGAAAACCATCATGACCACCAAAGTTGAACTACTGATCATCGATCCGCAGGTAGACTTCTGCGACCCGCTCAATGGAGCACTATACGTTCCGGGCGCAGAACATGATATGCGGCGGCTCGCCACCATGATCAAACGCCTCCACAGCAAGATCGACGATATTCACGTGACGCTGGATTCGCATCACCTGATACACATCGCACACCCTATTTTCTGGAAGGACTCGCATGGAAAACATCCAGCCGTTTTCACTGGTATCAGTCGCGCAGATGTCGAAAATGGGGTTTGGACCTGCACCGTGCCGAGTCTTTATCGAAAAGCGCTGGACTACGTTCGTAAACTAGAACAGAACGGCCGCTATGGATTAACAATCTGGCCGCCACATTGCTTGATCGGCAGCCCCGGACACAATGTATTCCCCCCTCTGTTTGACGCCCTGACTGCGTGGGAACAGCGCTTTGCCTTCGTTGACTACGTTACGAAGGGCAGCAACATCCTTACTGAACATTACTCGGCGGTCCAGGCTGATGTGCCGGATGCGGCCGACCCGTCGACACAGATCAATACTCGCTTGGTTCAAACTCTCGAAAATGCCGACGTCATCGCGGTCGCCGGTGAGGCGCGCACGCATTGTCTTGCCAATACTGTCCGCGACATCGCAAACAATTTCGGTGACGACTCATTTGTTTCGAAACTGGTACTTCTTACCGACGCTTCCAGTGATATCCCAGGATTCGAATCACATGCGCAGGCGTTTTTGAAAGAAATGACAGGTCGAGGAATGCAGGTTTCGACCACAACGGACTTTTTGAAATAAGGAAGGGAGCAACCAACATGCCAGTTCTTAACAACCTGTCTCTTGAAGACGTGGACATACCAAACAGTCATTACGGGTATTCGGCAACCAGAATAGATCGACTGGGTGCTACGGAGTATACCGTTGCCGCAATCGCCTGCGATGTGAGTGGAAGCACCGCATCGTTTACGTTTGATATGGAGTCGGCGATTACAAAAATCGTACAAGCATGTAAGTTTAGCCCGCGTGCAGACAACCTGTTACTTCGCGTCGTCCAGTTCGATGACTCGATAAACGAGATACACGGATTCAAGCTTCTCGAAAACTGTGACCTCGCTGATTATGGAGGCGTTCTGCGTTCAGGGGGATCGACTGCTCTGTACGACGCTGCAGAAAACGCTGTCGCTTCAATCGCCGATTACGGTGGCAGGTTGGACGCAAGCGACTTTTCGGTCAACGCGATCCTGTTCGTCATTACGGACGGAATGGATAACGCGTCAAAACTCTCAGCTGGCAAAGTGAAAAAGGCTTTGAAAGTCGCAGTGTCCAGCGAGGCACTCGAATCAGTTATCTCGGTTCTGATCGGCGTCAATGTCCAGGATAAACAAGTAAGTCACTTCTTGACCGACTTTCATAAGGCAGCGGGCTTCACACAATACATTGAACTGGATAAGGCAGACGCCGACACGCTCGCTCGTCTCGCACAGTTCGTTTCCAGGAGTATTAGTGCCCAGTCTCAGGCGCTCGGTACAGGAGGTTCTTCGAATTCCCTGGTATTTTAGCAACGCTCGCAATGCGAAGGTCAAGTCTAAACGAGCGATCTCTTTTTAACCCTAAAGCGGTTTTATCACCGGGCCCAGGATTGGCACTTTGGCCTGTCCTGGGCTCCCAAGAGGTAGGGAAGTTGAACCGTAGGGAGGTTCCGGCGGATTTCATAACATATCTTTCACACCCACTTTCTCCGGAACCTTTACTTCTCTATTTTTCTTCGAGGCAATGTCTCATGAATGTTGACAGTGTTTTTATTAACGGCTCCGCGCACCTGGTTTGTCAGGACTATGCAGCGTCCGGTATCAATCAACCTCAGGAATCGCGTCATGATAACCGCGCGTACGCGATCATTTCCGATGGCTGTTCATCCTCGCCGGACACAGATATTGGTTCACGCTTGCTCACCAAAACAGCGGAGCAACTGTTTCAATCGCTCAGCAACCTATCGATTCAAACTATCGAATCGATCCATCAAAAAGCGTCTAACTTCGCGCTAGGGCATGCCCGGGCTTTAGGGCTTAGTCTTAACTGTGTCGACGCTACACTCTTGAGTTTACACGCCTCCTCAAACACCATTTTTGCGGCATGTTCTGGAGATGGAGTTATCGTCTTTCAGTCTAATACTGGCCTGATTGACGCCTATGTGATCACGTTTCCACGCGGGTTTCCGCTCTATCCCTCATATGTCCACCAACCCGACCGGCTCGCCGCGCTCTCCGGCGATCAACGTATCAAAGAGGTCAGGCACTATCAAAACACTGGCGCAAATGGTTCGCTCGCGCTCCACAGAGTTCACGAGAGCAGCTCAATCACCGAAATATTTCACAGTCCCACCGAAAACAACCGACTTGCTGCGATATTCACCGACGGCATCCTTTCGTTTTCCGGACTGGTACAAACCCAAACGTCAAAATCCGTGATCAGCATACCGATTGAGGAAGTCCTCCTGGATTTCTTGTCCTTCAAATCTCTTAACGGCACATTCCTTAGACGGCGCTTTAAACGTGTCCGCGAGGAATATCGACGCAAAGGCTGGATCAATCAGGATGATCTCGGCTGCGGCATTCTCTACTTTGGAACTCCGAATAACATTTCAGAAGAAGCCTTAGCAACGTCACCACACGAGGATTAATCATGCCAAAGTATTATGTTCCCGGAAAAGGTGAGGTAACCCTCGGAAAATCTGATTTTTTAGCGCAGGGTGGTCAGGGTTCGGTCTATGTCAGGAACTCGATCGCCTATAAAATCTTTTCTGATCCCCAGAGCATGATTTCCGTCCAAAAGCTGAATGAGTTAGCAGCACTTTCGGAACCAAACATTATCCGCCCCCTTGATCTTTTGCTGGATCACCGAAACCTCCCAGTCGGTTACACGATGCGCCACGTTGCCGACGCTTATTCCTTATGCCAACTTTTTCCCAGAGCTTTCCGTGACAGAAACAATTTGACACCTGAACTCGTTTTAAAATTGGTCCAGCAAATGCAAACGGGCGTCGGACACGTGCATAACCACGGTGTTTTGATCGTCGACCTGAACGAAATGAACTTTCTGACTTCCAGGGATTTCGACGAGATCTTTTTCATCGATGTTGACAGTTATCAAACGCCCTCCTTTCCGGCAAAGGCTCTGATGGAAAGCGTTCGCGATCGGCATGCAACACGTTTTACAAAGGAGTCAGACTGGTTTTCATTCGCAGTCATCTCCTTTCAAATGTTCGTAGGAATTCACCCATTCAAAGGCAACTATCCTGCACTTCGAGGATGCACGGATAAATCAAAATTGCTCGACGCGCGAATGAAGGCAAACATCTCCGTTTTGCACCCCGGTGTTTCAGTTCCGGCATCATGTTTACCATTCAACAGTATTCCAGGGGCTTACTATGATTGGTACCATGCAGTATTCGAAGAGGGGAAGCGCCTCGCCCCGCCACGAAACGCAATTCCGTCGATAGTCACTTCGTTTCGGACCCAATGCAGGATTGAAAGCGTTCATTTCGAAATATCTGAATTACACGAATATGAAAGTGACATACTTCGAGTTGATGGCCCGATCACGACCACCGCCATACGTATTTATAACGGCAGCCGGACGTCCTTTCCGAGCCCTGGAAACTCAATCTCCCTCATCTCGCCAAGACTCGGCCATATGATTGTTGCATATTATGAACACGGTTCAGTACATTTCCGAGACTTGACGGCGGCGAAGGAGATCGAGACAGATCTCGAAGCGACAAACGTTATGCAAATTGGTGGGAGAGTTTACGTTCAACAACGAGGAAGCCTCTTAGAGATCGCCTTCGCGGAGCTGGCAGGAACATTACGCCTCAGCAGTATGGTTGTCGCTAATGTAAATCAGCATTCCACTCGGTTGTTCGATGGCGTTCTTTTTCAGAACCTGCTTGGCGCTTGCTATGCTTCGGTCATACCGACTCCTGGCACGTGTTACCAGATTCGACTGCCGGAGTTGGACAAGTATCGAATCATCGACGCACGAATCGAGCGAGGCGTGCTTGTAGTACTTGGCAATATCGGCGGGAATTACGACCGCTTGATTTTTCGATTTTCAAAAGCGTTCGATTCATACGACCTGCGCGTTTCAACCGACGTCACTCTTACCGGAATAAATTTTACCGTCCTGGACAATGGGACCGTATTACATCTAACCGACAATGACGAACTCGAACTTTTTCCAGCTGTAAAAGGAGCAACCACCATCAGAACATTGGTGGATCAGACTCTCGCAGGTGGAATTAAACTCTTTAACAAAGGAAACCAAGCCCTCTTTGCACGCGGAAACAAACTTTACGCCTTCGCGATGCGAACACCTTAGGATTTTCCTTGCGATCGTAAGGAGATGTTTAGCCACCTCTGGGAGTGCGAGCCATCTTGCCTGCTCGACGTACCCATCGGACCTCGACGAATTTCCACTTCAATATCCGTTTAGTTGCCCATGCCGTATTTCATAGTAGCACTTGATATCCGCGACTTTTCTAATGATTCTGCTACTAACTCTTCCCCGGGTTTACCAACCTCCTGCACTGTGATTCAGACCATTTACAGAACGCTCAACCATCAGGCTATACTCCCCTCGATCCACAACCGTTAACGGAGCCGATTCTCAACAATGGACAACTCATCCCCCGAACTACCGCTCTCTTCATCCGGCGCAAGCAACGATTCTCCACACTACCAAAAGCAACACCGCGGGGATGCGAAAGCTTACGAAAAATATTTCGCCGGGATGAACGCCTCGATGCAACAGAAAGTGGCTCTAACGACTGCACACTTTCCAACTCGAGGCAGAATTGCGGATATGGGAAGTGGATCTGGCCGCGGTACTTTCGACCTTGCTAGCTTATATCACGGCCTCGATTTAGTCGGCGTTGATATCAACCCTATTTCCGTCGAAATTGCTGCTGAAAAATACACTCGGTCGAATCTGTCGTATGTTGTTGGAGACATCGCCGAAAATGTCTTTCCGCCCGAAAGTCTCGAAGGGATTCTTGATTCGTCGGTCCTCCATCATGTCACCAGCTTTAACAGTTTCGATGTCAATCGCGTTTATAGAACTCTCGATAACCAGGTAACGCAATTGAAAGAGGCTGGGGTCATAATCATCAGGGATTTCGTCATACCGGATGGCCCAGACGAAGTCTTTCTGGACCTTCCATCAACTGATGGCTTGACGTCCGGGAGCGTGAGCGAGCTTTCGACGGCCGCTCTCTTTGAGAGATTCGCAAAGGAGTGGCGTAGCAGTACAACAACTGACGAGGGTGTTCATTTCTCAAAGACCGGGTCACCCTACTCTGATCATTCGCGGTTTAAATTATCGCTCCGCACTGCGACCGAGTTCGTCCTTCGTAAAGACTACAGAGCGGACTGGGACACCGAAGTCCTTGAAGAGTACACCTATCTCAGCCAGGCTCAATTTGAATCAGAATTTCGCAAACGTGGACTGCGAATCGTCACTTCGGTCCCAATCTGGAACCCTTGGATCGTCGAAAACCGCTTCGAAGGAAAATTTTACCTTGCTGACCTCAAAGAGAAGCCACTTCCCTTTCCACCCACAAACTACTTGATAGTAGGCGAAAAGGTTTCTGCTGAAAGCGGCGTTGAGCTGATTGAGGAGAATTGCCGCGAATCGGAAACACCGAATTTCTTGAATCTTTCAATCCACCGTAACATTGAAACAGGGGCATTCTTTGAACTTGTCGATCGCCCAAACCAGACCATCGACCTGTTGCCGTGGTTCAAAGACGAAGGCCAGCTCTTTATAATCGCAAAAAAAGACTTCCCCAGACCGATTATAAATGCATCCGCAACCGTGCCTCGACTAAATTCGTCTACATTTTCCGGATACATTACCGAGCCAATAAGTGCAATTGTATCAACCCATGATTTGTCCGATGAATCAGTCAACCACATTCTTGCTGAGCGCGGTGGGTTCACCGATGACCAGATCGTTGGTATTGCCGATCCCTTCACCTATTACACGTCGCCAGGGGGCATAAACGAACGCGTGCTTTCCCGCCTGGTCGAGGTTACTCCGAAAACAGAATTCTCCACGCGATTTCCTAACTACACCCCGTTCAAAGATGCCGGAACGGTTAGAAGCCTCGACGCACTCCAGGTCCTCAGGTCGTGTCATGTCGGTGGCATGTTCGATGCGCGCCTGGAGATAAACATATACAGATTGTTGCGAACACTCAGGCAGGGAGCGGGCCCTTGGATCGGAGCGCCGATCCATCTTCGGACCCAGGAAGTCGACAAAGAACTCAAAACCGTTGAATCATCTCTCTCGCCCCGGCCTCGTGCCGTATTCGAGACAGTTATCGAAAATCGCGAGCTGAAATTTTTGTCCGTGCGGGAAGGGACTTTTGTAGAACGAACTCAGTCACAGGCCACTCTTTCCACCGCCGCCTTTGAATACGTCATTCCGCGTATTCTTAGCCCGAACACTCTTGTCGCATTGCCCATCCTGAAAACTTCAAACGGGATTTTCGTTGGGGTTGAACATCGGGATCTTCCGGCAATACAAACCTTCTCTGGAAGTTCCGTTATAGCGACGTCGCCGGCCTGGAGGCTGCCATCAACGGTAACGCATACATCGCAACTCCCAAAATTCGTCGAAGAAGCAATGCAGCGAGACTTCGGAGTTTTGGTGCTGAAGTCCTGGGAACTTGGGGGCTGCTACTTTCCATCGCCGGGAGTAACGCCCGAAACCGTCTTTCCGTTTGTTGTCGAGGTCGATCATTCCTCCCTCGAATCGTCAACACTCCTTTTCACATCATTGGAAGAACTTGTTACTAACATTGAGCTAATCCAGGATGCGCATCTTGCTGTTGCTGCCAACCGCCTAATACACGCGCTTGGCTTCAACACCCAACAACAATGAGAATAGTCCCGAAATGTTGTTTAGTTTCAGATCTGGCTTCGCGACTAGCCGCATCTCGCACTGTATTTGATCTGCGATTGATGCGCGTTCATCTGCGGCTAATCTTTGTTCTGGTTTAGCCGGATTAATCGCTCTCGTATCTCCTCTGGTAAGCCTGTCTTTCTCATTTCCCGGTAATCATATGCTACGATCATTCCCTCGCCTTCAGCAGCAACGCGCTGATGTCGATGACTGACGACAAGGTACTCCATCAAAAATCGATCGGCCTCGATTTTCGGGACCCGCGCACCCACCGAAACCGTGTCCGGATAAGTTAGCGGTATTTTAAACTTACAACTCGTTGACCCAAGGATTGGCCCAATGCCGCTTTCGTTTATCGATGGCCAGAACTCAATTCTGTCAAAGAAGGCCATCCGCACGCTTTCAAAATAGCGAAAGTACACAATATTATTAACATGCTGCAGCGAGTCCATTTCACCCCATGCCACTGGAATATCCATGACAACCGGGTATTCCCGCAAAAGTTTTAGCATTCCGTTTTTCCACCAATCTATTCATCAACTCGCTCGCCAAAGTTTGCCGAAATCCACTATCCCGGTCAACTTCGAACCCATGCACAATCTCCACAGTTAAATATACCTGCAAAACTTAGATTGTGAGAGATACGACATTCAAAGTATAATCTCGCTCGCTTTCTTACCCTGGAATGGTCGCTTCGTGGGATCCTCGTAATAATGAAGCTCAGCCGATTGGTTATCATCATCTTCGGACTTGTCTGGCTAGTGTTCTATCTGCCTGTCCGCGTCGTCCGGAGCAAGCAAACCGGTGATTCCCAGGTCGGTATTTTTGAAAAAACGATTCAACCCTTTTTTGCCGACAATTGTTATTCCTGTCACAGTTCTGAACGCCAATCCAGTGGCCTGGACCTTGAGTCGTATTCGACTTCGGCGTCGTTTACGAAGGATAAGGCTACTATGGCCCTGATCCTTCGTAAACTAACTACCGGAGCAATGCCGCCGCCTCAAATGCCTCGTCCAAAACAGGTGGAACTCCAGGCGGTCACCGAATGGATCGGTCAGCAACTCGACGGTTCTATTGGTGCACCCATCGGTGGAACCTCAGCCGGCAAATCGACGGAAATCAATCCTGGCCGCGTCACTGCTCGTCGTCTGAATAGAACTGAGTACAACAACACCGTTCGTGACCTGTTGGGTGTCGATATCTATCCGGCAGACGATTTTCCCCAGGACGATTCGGGGTACGGATTCGACAATATCGGTGACGTCCTCTCGCTTTCGCCGATACTGATGGAAAAATATATTTCAGCCTCTGAAAAGATCTCACGCAACGCTGTCTTCGGTCCTGAATTGCTCAAACCAACCCTGATGCGTCTGCGAACCCCGGAACGAAATTTTGTTCCCCAAATGACACCTCCAGGGGAATACGACCTGACCGGCCTTAGCCTTTCCAGCGCGATACAAACATCCTGGCGTGTTCCGGTCAACGGCGAATATGTAATTCGGGCGAACCTCAGTGGTGATCGTCCCGCCGGATCGGAACCGATTCAGATTGCACTTTGGATCGATGGACAACAGGTCGAGGTAAAAGGCCTTGACCCTGCAGCGATTGCGTCGTTCGCACAGAACGGCGAGCCTCAGGAACTTTGGGCCATGTCACGGGAGTTTCGGGCAAAACTCTCTGCAGGAGATCACTGGCTGGCGGTTTCGATTCCACATCAGTACGAGGGACTTCCTCCAACCTACAATGGACCCAATCCATCCAAAAGACCCATTCCGCCGCCGCCTGTGTTCAAGCCGCCTCCAGGTGCTTCCCCCGAAGAGATCGAGAAATTTAAAAAGGTATTTGATACTGCGCATGCTCGGAGAGTGCCCGCCAACGGAGCTCGGATTGGTTCGATTGAAATCGGCGGTCCCTATGCAATTGCAAAAGGCCCTTCCGACGAAACTCTGAAGAAGATATTCATTTGTGGCCACCCGAATGGCCATCACAACCCGGGTTGTGTACGAGCTATAATCGCGCGTCTTGCCCACCGTGCTTATCGGCGTCCGGTTGCTCCCCAGGAGATCGATCAACTGACAAGTTTGAGCGCTAAAGCACAAAAGGAAAGCGGGTCGTTCGAAGAAGGCCTTTCTGTAGGAATCGAGGCAGTGCTGCTTTCGCCTCATTTTCTATTCCGAATCGAACGTGATCCTTCCGCAGCCAGAATCAATGGCGCGACCTCCGCTCATCCACTTACCCAGCATGAACTTGCATCCCGACTCTCCTACTTTTTGTGGAGTAGCATGCCGGACGACGCGCTCCTCGAAGCGGCAGACCGGGACCAACTCTCAAAGCCTTCCGAGTTGGAAGCGCAGGTCCGACGTATGCTACAGGACCCGAAATCAAATTCGCTTGCACAAAACTTCGCGGGGCAGTGGCTCGAGGTTCGCAAGTTGGAGTCCGTCAAGCCGGATCGAAAGCGATTTCCCGATTTCGACGACTACCTGCGCAGGTCAATGGGCCGAGAAACCGAACTCTTTTTTCAGAGCATTATTCACGAAGACCGAAGCATTCTCGATTTCATCGACGCAAAGTACACGTTCCTTAACGAACGGCTCGCTCGGTTTTACCAGATTCCGGGCGTCGAAGGTCCCGAATTCCGAAAGGTACAACTGACTGCTGATGCACATCGAAGTGGGATTCTGACTCAGGCCAGTGTCCTCACGGTATCGTCTTACGCAACGCGTACTTCGCCAGTGCTTCGAGGGAAGTGGGTACTGGGGAATCTATTGGATGCGGCTCCGCCTCCCCCGCCGCCTGATGTCCCAAACCTTGACGAAGCGAAGATCGGCTCCGCCTCGACACTGCGTGAACAACTGGAGCAGCACAGGAAGAATGCGACGTGTGCTTCGTGCCATTCGCGAATGGACCCACTCGGATTTGGGCTTGAGAATTTTGACGCAATCGGCGCGTGGCGCACCAAAGATGGGCAGTTCCCGATTGACTCTTCCGGTACTTTACCGGATGGAAGGACATTTAGCGGTCTACAGGGTCTGGAATCTATTTTGAAGGGTCAGCCCGACGCTTTTTCCGAAGCTCTAACAAGGAAACTTCTAATCTACGCACTTGGACGAGGGCTTGAGCATTATGACGACCCATCAGTGAAGAAGATCGTCAAAGCAGTTGCGGCAAACAATTATCATTTTTCCACACTGATATTGGAGATTGTCAAGAGCGCGCCGTTTCAGATGCGAAAAGGAGAGGGCCTTCAATGATATTCCGGAACAAGAATCTGCCAAGGCGGACCTTTCTTAAGGGGATGGGGACAATTCTCTCCCTTCCAATGCTGGATGCGATGGTGCCTGCCTTGGCTCGCGCGGGCGCTCGAGTGTCGACGGCCCCTGTGCGGCTTGCATTCTCATACGTCCCGAACGGCATTGTCATGACGGATTGGACGCCTAAAGTCTCCGGGAGAAAGTATGAATTCACGAGGATTTTGAAACCTCTCGAAAAGTTCCGTGAAGACATCTTCATCCTGTCCAGACTGGATCTGCAGAACGGAAGGCCACTCGGCGATGGAGCCGGGGACCATGCCCGAGCCGGCGCTTCTTTTCTAACCGGCGTTCATTGCAAGAAAACCGCGGGATCGGATATCCAGGGTGGCATATCTGCGGACCAGATCGCTGCTGCAAAACTCTCGGGTACCACCAGGTTCGCTTCTCTGGAACTTGGTTGCGAAGACTCGCGCACCGTCGGCGAATGCGATTCCGGATATAGTTGCGCCTATACCAACAGCATCTCCTGGCGAACGCCAAAAACTCCAATGCCCCCGGAAATTAATCCGCGCGCGGCTTTCGAACGCCTTTTCGGTACCGAGGATTTGAGTCTCGACCCGGAAACCAGGGCGAAGCGTGCAAGAAACCGCAAAAGCATTCTGGATAGTGTCACTGCGGACACACAAAATCTCCTTAAGACTCTGGGTCCGGCTGATCGACACAAAATCGAC
>WNFR01001343.1_pt1 | contig 39314 bp, 36 predicted proteins | sample 5400221 | NCBI WGS metagenome assembly WNFR01 (sample SAMN13153357, study PRJNA577476) | soil metagenome | isolation source: 40 cm soil under Madrone tree | place: USA:California | collected 2016-06-14 | reverse complement strand
CGCTTCGCCCTAAACGCGCCGCACAAACCGCGGCGCAGGGCTTCGCTCTGGCGAACACCCCAACGGCAACAGCAAATCAAAAGAAAAGGGGACACTTCTAATGATGTAAGGAAGGGGACATTTCTAAAGAGGTTTGACAGGTTTGTCAGGCTTGGCTTGCGCGATCTGTAAATCTCCATTACCCTGAGCCAGTTGTCAGCGGCGTCTTCCCTCCTCGCCCGCTGTCGCTCGTTCCAGTTTCAATTCAAATTCTGGTCAACGAAGGGTGACCTATGACGCGCAAAAACACTTGGGCCATATTTGCGATGGCAGTGCTGTTGAGCGTGCCCTTGTCTGCCTGCAAGGACACGAAAACTCTGCAAGAAAACGAACAACTGAAGGCCCAGGTGGCGGAACTTCAGAAAGAGAACGGCCAAGTGGGAAACGACCTCGAAACAATGACCGCCGCCCGCGATGCTTTGACGAAAGAGAACGAAAAGCTCAAGGCGGAGATTAAGACCTTGAAAGGCAAGCACTCCGGAAAGAAAGCTGCGACTCGGAAGCATCGCCGCACCTAAAGTCGCGGCAATTTTAAGGTTGCTCGTGGTTTGCAGTGAATGAACAGATTTCTGTTTCATCGGGAAAAATCAGGAAAGGGAGATCAGGAGCATGAAAACGTTTGAGGTGCAATTTCGCTATGTAGATCGCAATGAAGAAAAGTTGGAATCAACGGTCATGGTGGATGCGTCGAACCTTCCTGGAGCGGTTGGTAAAGCGACACGCGAGTTTGTCAAGCGATTGGATCGGAAACAGAGATTCGATATGAACAAGAATGGACTCGAGATTACGGCCAAGACTTTTGGCGCGGCCACGGAGGCGCAGTCAGAGTCATCCGCGGAGGCTGCCGCCGGTTAACAGGCGGCCTGACCGAAGGTGAGCTGATATTCTTTCGCGCTTGCCGGCAGGGCAAGCGGCGAGCTTGCAGAGATCACGCGGATTGTCATGCCGGGTTTCGCGCTCTAAGCTGATTTGTTATCCTGCATCGCGTGAACCGTCCATTTCTGATTGACACTGATACCGCATCCGACGACGCCGTGGCGTTGATCATGGCGTTGCGCTCTCCTCAAATACATGTTTCGGCCATCACCACCGTTGCGGGAAACGTGGATGTGCATCAAGCCTGCCGTAATGCGCTCTATACCGCAGAGCTTTGCGATTCGAACGTGCCCGTGTTCGCAGGCGCGGAACGGCCACTGAAGCGCCCGCATTTGGACGCCTCCTGGTTTCACGGACGCGATGGCCTTGGCGATCACGGCTACCCGCCCCCCGGCCGCGCTCCAGAGAGCAAAAACGCTTGCGACGCCATCATCGAAACGATTGAATCTCACCCTGGCCTGGAGATGGTCACGCTAGGCCCGCTTACCAATGTCGCGCTGGCGGTGCAGAAAAATCCGGGCATCGCCGCGAAAGTGAGCCGCTGTGTGGTGATGGGCGGCGCACCCTGCTGCGAGGGCAACGTTACTCCCGCGGCCGAATATAACATCTGGTGCGATCCGGAAGCCGCGCGGATCGTGATGCGAAGCGGCCTTCCCATTGAACTCGTTGGCTGGCACTTGTGCCGCGGCGGAGCAGTCCTGAATCCATCCGACATTCGGCACGTTCTAAGTTTCGGCACGCCCGTCGCCAAGTTTGCCATTGAGTGCAACAGTCGCGCGCAAGAAGCGTTTTTGAAACAGTCCGGCGAGCACGGAATATCTCTGCCGGACCCGGTAGCTATGGCCGTCGCATTGGATTCGTCGATCGTCACTTCGCAATCGCAGCATTTCGTGGAAGTGGAAACAGACAGCGAGCTCACCCGCGGCATGACCGTGGTTGACCGCCTCGACGTCGCGCATGACGAACGCAACCGCGACGTCTGGGCCGCACAACTTGCCGGCGGACACAAGGCGAACGTCTTCTGGACTATTGACGACGCTCGCTGGAAACAAGCGCTCTACGCCGCGCTGAAGTAGTGCTGATTCACTGCGAAGCTTAGGGGAGCCGAAGGACGCCGTTGAATTGGCGGATTACCTTGTAGCACTCGCAAGCGGAAGCTTCGAGCTTCTTGCGGTTGAGAATTTCCAGAGTTCCGCGCCGGTATTCGATGATTTTCTTCCTCTGCAGAATCTTTGCTGCGACACTCACGCTGGGGCGGTCCGTTCCCAGCATGGTCGCCAGGAAATCATGGGTGATGGAAAGTGAACTGGAACCGGCGCGATCGGCCGCCATCAGCAACCATCGCGCCAGTCGCTCTCCTACGTCATGTAATCTGTTGCACGCCGCGGTTTGGGCAATTTGCATGCCTTGAACCACAGCGTAGCGGCTCAAAACCATTTGCAGATGCGGAGTCGTGGCCAGGCAGCGTTGGAATGCGCCAATCCGTATTCTGAAACCGTCACCTGTAATCTGCACGACATGGCGCAAGGGAGATATGGTAAGGCCAACGGCAGCCGCCACGCCGATTACTCCTTCATTACCAACCATGCCGGCCTCCACTGTTTTCCCGTCTTCAGTTGCAACCAGCAAGGAAATCAAACCGTGATTAAGGAAATAAGCGAACTCCAAATTTCGAGTGGGCTCGTGAAGGATGCAATGCTGACGAAACTTAAAAGGCTCCAGATGGGACTGAACGACCCGATATTCAGTTTCTGGAATCGCCATAAGAATTTTGTTTTTGAGTGACGGGACCTCTGTCCCTGTTATCTCGCGCGACTGCGCGTCTCGACGAATTAAATCATCTGCTGATCGGTCCCTTTTTTTTTCGCGGGAATGGAAGACTGTATCGGCTGGCGGCAACCACTGTCTGTAGGCTATCGAACACTCGGCGGATTATTTCAAATCGAAATCTGCGTTCAACTGCTGAATGACTCGAAAACATTCGCAAGCCGACATTTCGAGGCGCTTGCGATTCAGGATTCTTACCGAACCCCGGCTGTACTGAATCACTTTGTTCTGCTGCAATGCGCCGGCCGCCAGACTCACGCTGGGCCGGTCCGTCCCCAGCATCGTTGCCAGAAAATCGTGGGTGATCGGCAGTATGGCGGCATCCACGCGATCTTGCGCCATCAGCAGCCAGCGGGCGAGGCGTTGCGCAACTTCGTGCAGCCGGTTGCAGGCGGCCGTCTGCGCTACTTGCATTCCATGCAAGACCGCATAGCGGCTCAATCTCATTTGCAAATCCGGCGTTTTCGGAAGCGTGTCCTGGAGCGCGCGCGAGGCGACCTTGAAAGCTCCGCCTTCAATTTGCACCACCTCACGAAGCGGGCTCTTGTCCAGGCCTACGGCAAGCGCGGTGCCTACGACGCCTTCGGATCCCACCACGCCGGCTTCCACGTCGCGTCCCCCTTTTGTCGCAGCCACAATCGAGACCAAGCCGCTGTTGGGGAAATAGGCAAACTGCAGCTTTTCCGGCGGCTCATGCAGGCGAAGGCGATTCGGTAAGTCGAGAAACTCGAGATGCGGACGAATTAACCGGTACTCGGCGTCGGGTATGGACAGAAGAATCTTGTTGCTAACCGGTTTGCCGGCGGGATTCGTTCGCTCGCCAGAACGCACTACTTGAAGTCGTCTTGTTGCCATTTTCCACTCGGCCCGCAATCGTCGGCACCCGCATGTCATGTGGCGAAAGAGCGCTTGCGGTCGCAAAACCTTTATAACTTGGAAAGCGGCGTTTTTTTATACTGCGAAGCGTGTAGTTATTTTTCGGCATCTATGCGTCCGCATCCTGCAATTTTGATGCTCAATCTGCTCTCAGTTTCAGCTGCCCTACGTTTTTCCCTGTATTCCAATGGTGATTGGCTCTATGTAGGGTGTCAAACATAGGGCGATATCAGATGTTTGTGAGGCTGCTTGGCCTATCGAATCCTAATTGCTGACGATCAAGAAATGGTGCGGAAGATGCTGAGAGCTCTCTTGGAGACTCACGCGGACTGGCAGGTTTGTGCTGAAGCTGCAAACGGACTGGAGGCGGTACAAAAAGCTGCTGAATTGAAACCAGATGCTATCATTCTCGATCTTGCAATGCCCGAGATGGATGGCCTGCACGCTGCGCGCGAGATTCTTTCGAATTCTCCCACCCTACCGATTCTACTTCACACCAATCACGCGTTTTCCACACTAGCATTGGAAGCGAAAAAAAACGGCATACGCGAGGTCATCAACAAGAGCGCTTCGGAGCGGGAATTAATAAGGGCAGTGGAAGCTCTGCTGAATGAGCGCGGTGCGGTTGCCGGGGATTCTGACTGCATGGTCCCGGATGTTAGCAATCTTCGGGATGTTAGCAAGCTTCGGGAAGTCGACAAGCTCCCCGCGGATCAAGATCAGCAGACTCCGCAAAAACTTTAATCAGCATGATCGAACGTCCCGTCACTCCGCCGTGTTCGCAACCGGGGCAGGTAGTGTGCTGTCAAGCAGAGGCATGTTTGAGGGCACCGGCTCGATTCGACCGGTAGGTGATGTGTGAGAATCAGGAGAGCTCCCCGTTTTCGGCTGGCGTTCCTGCTTGGCTTCGCTCTTCGCGAAGAGTTTTGCGGTGAGCAGCATCGCGGAGAATGTCGCAATCAACAGCGCCGATTGCCGCCATCCATCCAGCATGGATGCATTGCCCATCAACGTAAGTCCCGCGAAGCAAAACAGCAGGTGCACGCAGAATACCTGCAGCGAAGATTGACCAAGCATCACCAGCGGGCGTATCGCCAGAGGCTTCAACGCAGATTGCGCGACAATCAGCAACGCCGCTACGGCTGCAAAATTCAGCACACGAAGCGGTCCCAGGTGCCACTTATCAAAAAGGAATTCGCTTGCTCCCAGTTCCACTCCGCGTTCCAACACTCGCCGGAGCACAAAAAACACGGCAACGATCAGCGCGGCGGGCACCACCGCGCGCCTGGCCCATTTCTCAATCGGCAGATTATCCTGGCCCCAGCGAACTCCCAGCCAAATGCCGGTAATCCACAGAAATTGCCACGCCCACAAATCAAAGGAACCCATTTCATTCAGCGGAATGTGCGTTGGGATGAAGCGCATCATGAAACTGTGTTCGGCATTGCGAAAACCCAATTGCGCGAAACCCCAGATGACGAATCCTCCCAGCAGGATCGGTTTCCAGCCGATCTTGCGCGCCAGCAGCAACGCCACGCCAGTGAACGCCAGAAAAATGATGTACATCGGCAGAATATCGAGCAGAGGCGGGCGATAGATGAGCAGAGCGGCTTCCGTGATGGATTGTTTCGCGCCGGCGATGAAGTAAAAATCCAGAAGATTGTGAAGTCCCGGCCGGTTGCCGCGCGACGCAATGGGCACCGCAACCAAAAACGCGAAGGCCAGCAAGAGCCCGTGGTACACATACAAACGCAACGTGCGCGACCACAGCCTTCGCGTCATGGGCCAGTAGCCGTCATGTTCCGCCATTCGGAAGTAAATCCGCCCGGTGAACAGCGCTGAAAGAAAGATGAAGCCTTCCGCCGCCGACACGAAACCAAACGGTTGATTCACGTAGGTACTTGCGGAAGTGGGAAGATGCGTCAACGCGATCCACACAAGCATCAGCCCGCGAACCGCATCGAGTTCCAGACGGCGTCCCATCAACGCTCCTGAAGGTTAGATACCAATACGTGACCCATGGTTTCTGGCGATCGCCGAATACTTGTTAAATATTGTTAAGTGCCAGTTGCTGGAATTCATCTGACCACGCCAAACCAAACGCCAAGCGGAAAATGTTGCCAAGTCATGCTCCCGGCCAAGTGTCCAAGCGTGTGCCGGGGGCGGGCGTCTCGTCATTAACCACTATCTGGTATTTTGCAATCGTGCGGGCGGATGCGAAGCACTCATGCTAAAGTCAAAAGTGGGAGGACTTGGTGCCTGTTTCATCGCGAAAGATTCACGCGTTTCTGATCCTCTGGCTGGCAATTGCAGTACCGGCTCAAGCAAGAAACCACGAGACCGGTTTCCTGGACCGCACCATTGTTTTGCAGGGAACTACCTACAAATACCAGGTTTTCGTCCCTGAAACCTGGACCGCCCACCAGAAATGGCCGGTCATACTCTTTCTGCACGGCGCGGGTGAACGCGGCAATGACGGCATGCAACAAACCGATATTGGGATTGGGACGGAAATCCGCAGCGACCGTGGACGTATTCCGGCGATCGTGGTGATGCCGCAATGCCAGAAAAATCTCTGGTGGACCCAACCGCCCATGGATGATCTCGCGATCGCCGCGCTGGACGCTGCGAGCAAAGAATTCCACGGCGACGCCGAACGTACTTATCTAACCGGCCTCTCGATGGGAGGTTATGGGACCTGGCATCTGGCGGAAAAATATCCGCGCAGGTTTGCGGCACTGGTGGTGATTTGCGGGGGTATCCGTCCGCCCGCCGCCACATTGAAGGCTCATCCCGACCTGGCGAAATGGTTCCCGGTTGACGACCCCAAAAGCTATTCCGATGCGGCGGCAAAAATTGGTAGGATCCCCGTATGGATCTTTCACGGCGCGGATGATGACACTGTGCCGGTAACTGAGTCACGGCGGATGTACGCAGCATTGAAGGAGATCGGAGCCGAAGTCCACTACACCGAATATCCCGGCACCAAGCACGTTTCGTGGGACAAGGCTTACGACGACGAAAAATTGTTTCCTTGGTTGTTCTCGAAAACTCTGGACTCGAAGACCCTGGCCTCTAAATCAAAATAGAATAATAGAATACGTCGTCATTCTGAGGTCGCATCCCATGCGCCACCTCAGAATCTTAGCCCGGACACGACGCAGGCTCAATCCGGGTCACTGCAATTTTTCAATCTGATGTTGCACCTGGTTACGAAACTCCAGCGGGTGCGCAACTTTGTGAAAAGGTTCGGAAGTTCCGCCTGTACCAATCACCACCACCGTTCCGTAGCCGAGCATCCTCCCGCCTGCGGTCTCGCTGACCTCGATACTCTCCACCTTGTTAAGCAGCATCTCGATGGTTTTGCGGCTGGCCAGCCCCGTCTTGATCACCACACGGCGATTGGTCACTGCCATTTCCGTGGCATTGCGACGCACCATGCCGGCCAGAATCACCACCATGCCGGAAATCAGCAACACCGCGGCCACGCCCTCCATTAGGTGCAATTCTTTGCTGTCAATTCCGGTTCGGTTTTTCGCGTAGTACAGCAAAAGCGCTCCAGGCAGCGCGAGCAGCAGGCATCCAACCGCCAAGTGACCCAGCATTACGATCCAATGCAGCCGCGTCTCGTAAATGACCGTTTCGCCCGGATCCAAATTCGATTGTGCGTAGCTCATCTGCGCTTTGCCTCGAGTCATTCCGCGAATCGTTCAGCCCAACAATGGGATTAACAATCCTGCCTGACGCCGAGAGGCTATCACAGACATCGCAGATTTTCTTGCCGGGGATTATGTACCAACGTGACCGCGTGACTGTGGACGACGCATGACTACGTACGCCCGGCTATCCGCACTGACTGGAGAGAGCGGCTAACCCGTAATCAGGCCGCTTCGGACTCGGACTTTGCCGCGCGCGCCGACCTGCGAGGCTTGGTTGGCGCGTCAGAGGCCAGTTCGCGTTCGGCGCGAAGCCAATCATCAATTTGATTGCCCGGCGCGCCGCGCCGTTCAAGGTAAATTTCGTAAGCACGGGTCTGGATTTGTTGAAGCGTGGGACCAGTCTTGCTGCTGCGCGGTTTGCGTGTTGCGCGGGGAGCGACTTGCAGTGTTCTAGCCATTCGGTTTCCTTCTAACTCCTTTAAGGTTCAGTGGAGAGCAGCGTTCGAAAGAGCTGCCCTCATTTCGATTGGACCGTTTGCGAAAGCCGCGAAGACGGTACTAGCAACTATTCTAAATTATAGAAATAAAATTTGCAGGCTGTGAAAAGCAAAATTTCGATAAATAGAATCGAAAGAAGCACCGGTCTCCTTTGTACGCAAGCGAGCCGCAGCGCACGCGTCAGATTACGCTTGGAACTACTAAAACTGAAAAATCTTATTCTGCTTGATCAACGCCGTGGAAATCTCCAGGAAATTTCGCCGGACCTCTTCCCGCGCGATGTCATCGCCGGGAAGGCTGAGCAGCGATGCCGCACCGTGCGCCAGGAGAAACATGGCATAGAAGCATCGCGAATAGTCTTCGGGATCGCCTCCGAAACGCTCGGCAAATTGGGTCATCAACCACAGCCGTCCGGGGCGCGGGAAGTCCGGGTGAAAGATGTCGCTCCAGGAGTGCACTAACAACTGATACTCGTGCGGGTGCTCGTCCGCGAACTCAAGGTAGCGGCGAGAAACATCCTCAAGCGACTTTGCGGCGAAAAGGTACTCGTTCAATTGCAGTCGCACGCGCTCGGCCAGAGCTTTCCGCAGCGCCTCTTTGTTTCGGAAGCGTTTGTAAACGGTGGGAGTCGTGGTGCCAGCTTCTCTAGCAACAGCGCGAAGTGTAAGGCCTGCCTCGCCGCGCGTGCGCCACAATTTTTGCGCGGTCTTCAGGATTCGTTCCTCTAACAACTGATCTGCATGGGGCGGCGTGGGAGTCCTTCTCCGGTTATGGCGTCATTTTAGCTTTACAACGTATAACTAATACCACGAACCGGCTACGAAACCAAGCGGGGGCAAGCCGAAGCAAGCGGAAGATGAGCAAAGCGTCAATTGGGCCTGTCGCAGCTAGTATAGCGTCCAAAAGATCCCTTCGGTCCGCACTTATCAGTCCTCGGCAGCTGTTTAAATATAAATTGACAACGTAAAGCTAACGCTGTATAAGTATTACACGCAAATGCTAAGAGATGGCCTGAGTGCTGTCAAGAACAGGAGTGTAGTGTGTCTCACAAGTTGAAAGTAGTTCATTCCAGGCATAGGGGCCAATGGAGCTTTCAGAAAGAGCCGGAACAAAATCCTTCAGTCGAGAAAACCAGACTTTCGGGCGGTTTGGACCAACCCGTGATCGGCGGACCCTTCGATTTTCAGCACTGCGAGGAAAGCGATGTTCAGAAAGCAGTCGCCTGGTTCGCGGAGTATCTGCGCTCTGAGCGCGAAGAATATTACTAAATTGCAAAGCAGCTTCGCGGTGAGTCGCGCGAGTTGATGGATGGATATTTCGAACCGGCATTACTCGATCAGGTGCGCATACTGGAGTTGGTGGATGAGCGTGTAGCGAATCCCTGATTCTATCCAAAAGTACGCAAAAAAGGCTTCTGCCACTTGCCGGACATGACTCACAAGGCGGCGTAACGTTTCTCGACGTCGTGGTATTCAACGAGAAAATCGGAAGCCGCGATCTTTTTCACGGGTTGGTCCACGCGGCCCAGATGAGAGTGCTGGGAATGACCGAATTTACGCAGTTGTTCGTCAGAGGGTTTCTGCGGGCAAGAAGCTATTTTCTGGTGCCCATGAAGGCTCACGCATTCGCTCTGGATGCGAGATTCGCGGCGAATCCGGGTGTACGCTTTTCGGTGGAAGGCGAAATTCACGCATGGTGGCAAGCGGGAAGATACTAGCCCGCATTACTCAGCATCCAACCGATCAGAAGCAAAAGGCCCGTGCGGGGGGAGCAGCACTACACTGCGTCCCTGCTTGCCTAAAACGGTTAATCCCCAAAAACCTTATTACATGATCGCGTAGAGGTTTCCGTCGGCCGACCCAAACAGAATAGTGTCGCCCGAAACCGCGGGAGAAGAAAGAATCGCTCCCACTGTAAACATCTTTTGAATTCCGCTCACCACATCGTCGTAGAAAGAGTCTGCAAATGCGGCCTCGTAATTTGGCGCACCTTTGGAATCCGTGAGGGATGGGCCGTTCTTTTTTGCCGCTTCGGCAAAGGTCCAGGCAAGCTTTTGCGAAGCAAGGTCAACAGCCAATAATCGGCCCTGGTGCGAACCGAGGTACTCCATGTTGCCGGCGATGCCGGGCGAGGAGAACATAGGCCAGTGATTGAAATCGATGCTAAAAAGTAGCGCGCCAGTTTTGCCATCCACTGCGTTCAACAAACCGGTGTCCGATGTGGCGAAATAAACTCTGTCGTCGCGCACCGCTGCCGAAGCAATCACCCAGGATCCTTTATTATTGTAGGCCCAGAGCTTTTGCCCGGACCTTGCATCGATTGCGTAAAAATTTGCGTCTCGGCATCCCAAATAAACGATGCCGTTAGCAACTGCCGGTGAAGCTTGAATTCCGGTTTGATTATAGGTTTCGTGGTCTTCACCGGTTTTGAAACGCCATTTCTCCTTTCCATTTGCGGCGTCCAACGCGTAAAGATACGTATCCCAACTCCCGATGAAAAGTGTGCCATCGGTAACCGCCGGAGAGGAATGTACGACGTCGCCGGTTCTGAATTTCCATTGCAGCGTTCCGCTCCCGGCGTCCAGCGCGTACACGTTCGAATCACTCGATCCAAAATAAACCAGTCCTCCGGCGATAGCCGGCGACGACAAATAAAAATCAAACGGATCGGGCATAGTCTCGGCGGCCGGCTCCATTCCGTGCAGATGCTTCGCTGCAAACCGTCGCTCTCCCCGGTCGCATATTTCCATTTAACTTTTCCGCTGGCTTCATCGACTGCATAGAAATTCCCGTCGTAGCTCAGGAAATACACCAGTCCGTTGGCAATCGCCGGACTGGACGGAATTCGCCCGCCAGTTTTGAACTTCCATTTTTCCGCTCCAGTGGCCAGATCCAGCGCGCGAAGGTAATGGTCGTTGCTTCCAAAAAACACCGTGCCATCTGCCACCACAGGTGAAGAGAGAATTTGTCCAGCAGTATGAAATTGCCATTTGAGTTTGTGAAACGACGCAATACCGGAGGAACCGTAATCACCGGTGTGTGCGGCGTCACTGCGGAAGGCCCCAGTTTGTTGCGCAAATACCGGCGGACACAGCGGCAGTAGTGAAACAGCAATCAACGGGCGCATTGGGTGGATCTCCGTTGAGGGGATAGACGCGGACGAGTGCCAACCGTTTCTAAATACTCTGTAAATTCTTGCCTTGAGAAATCGAAGTTTCAAAAACCGCGAACAACGCGAACCATTCAGCGCCGTTCGCACAGCCGCGATTGCGCGTCTGCGATCCTTCCGCCTCGAAACCTGTGGCCGCGACCAGCGAACCATCGAGGATACGAGCGATATCTTGATGCAGGGCCAAAGCATCAACAATGGCCAATCTGGAGCGATGGTTTGAGCGCAATTGAGACATACCACGAGCACGGTCCGTCCGCGCGACCGCGATTTGCTTGGACCGGCGGGCAGCGTACTCATCTCAGTCTCGCCGAGAGCTGTGCGCCACTCGAGTCATCGGCATTGGGTATGAGCTTGCCATTTTTCTCCATAAGGCCGTAACGCAGGCGTGCCGCTTCAAATCCGGCGCGATTGAATGGACGGTGGCGCGGCGCGATCGAACGGAAGATGCGATCGAAAAGAAAAAATCCAATTCCAAAATTTGTGTCCATGCGGCCGTTGTCGTCCACCGCGTGGTGATGAATGTCATGCAGGCGGCGCGCCGCGCGAAACCAAAAACGCAAAACGGGAGTGCGCTCCATCCAGAAGTTCGACACATGCATACGGTCGTGCAGATAACTGAACATGCAGAGCGGCCAGGCTATCAGCGTCACCAGCGCGATGGATTGGTAGAGCGCGGGAAGATGCGCGAGCCTCATCGCACCCCAAAGCGCGGGCAGGATTATCGCGGACGGGGCGATCCATTCCAGCCCAACGTTGCCGACGGAGAAGCGGTTGTCCGTAGCGTCGTGGTATTCATCCAGGCGCATCGGCTGGCCGGGGCCGTAAATCAGCAAGTGGTGAATCAGATGGCCGCGGCTCAGGAACGGAATTTTGTCGCTGTGCAGCAGGCGATGCAGCCAGTAGCCGAAAAACTCGGCCAAAAGGCAAGCGCTCAAAAGCGTGAGCGGAATTCCAATCAGCGGCGAGATTTGGCTATGCGCTGCCATGGGACTTGAACTCCTCAGAAATTCCAGGGACTTACGGCCGGTGAGTCCAAGCTACACGGAAAGAAAAACGACACTCAAGCGACAAGCAACGTCATGCGGCTCGTGACGCACGATGTCGCGAATAAACGTGTTGTATTTGCAGGAGCTTTACGGAGTGCAGGCGAGCGGAATTAGGCGGAAGTTCATGAAAATAAGCTGGATGGTAGGAGAACTCAGCGTTTTGCTTCGTTCAAATGAATACGGGCCAGCAGCGCCTGGAACCTGGGATCGGAGCGGATCGGGTCCGCCATGGGGTCCACTGCCAGGTAAATCAGGCGGTCGTTGTGTTCGTCCACCGCGCGATTCATGTAAACGAACGTGTTGGCGTTGTCGCCCAGGCCCAGATAAATACCCGCCATATAAACGGATGGCACATAACGTTTGTGAGACATGGCTTGAATTTGCGCGAGGACGTTGAGCGCGCCCTGACGATCGCCGGAGACAGCGAGCGCATGTCCCAGGACACTCAGGAGAGCGGCATTGTCAGGAGCGAGACTGCTCGCCGCACGAAAGTGCTGCAGGGCTTCTCCGTACATTTTCTTTTCGCGGTACGCCGAAGCGAGCCAGAGTTCGGCGTACAGGAAATTGGGAGACTGTTCGATAGTGAGCTTGGCTTGTGCGATGGCCGAGTCAAAATCGTGGGCGTAGTAAAAGGTCTCGCCCCGGGCGGCCGTAAAGATTGGAGACACAGGATCGAGCTCGAGCGCCTTCAGGGTCTCCAACTGAGCTTCGGCGAGGCGATTCTGCGTCATCAGATACTGGGCGAGCCACTGATGAGCAGTCGGGTTGTTGGGTTCCAGAGAGATCGCTTGGCGGAATTCGCGTTCCGCGGTTGGGAAATCGAAATCAAAACTCATGGCGAGATTGCCAAGGACAAAATGGGCTTCCGCATTGGCAGGGTCCATCGCGAGGGCGCGCTGCGCTTCGGCTTTCGCCCTCGGGGCGGAAATCGATGGAGCCACCACGTCGTTGGGAGTTTCGCCCATCACTGCGTAGGAAGCGGCAAGCCCGGAGTGGGCGGGAACATACTGCGGCAATTTCCTAACCGCATCTTCAAACGCAGGAACGCTGCGCGAAAGATCGCGGACGGTCCAGAAGCGGCGGCCCCGTAGGTAGGAATTGTAACCTTCGGGATCAACCGTTGCCGCGGAATTTGCGGCCGTAGCCGGCGGAAGATTCAGCAATAGTTTTTGCGCCACGGCTTCGGCAACTTCATCCTGCACCTTTAGAATGTCAGCGAGGTTTTCTGTGTAGGAATCCGACCACAGCGGCGTTTGTTCTTTCGCGGAAATCAGCGAGACGTCAATGCGCACTTGATTGCTAGCGCGGCGCACGCTGCCTTCGAGAACGTAGTTCAGTTTGAGCAGCGGTTCGAGTTCAGCTATGGATTTCCCGCCAAGCTGTTTCGAGGAAGTTGGAGCGATGACGCCCAGATGCTTCGGATCGAGCCGCCCGAGGCGTGTGTTGAGCTCATTCGTCAGCCCTTCGGTGAATTCCGCTTGCCCCGGATCTCCCGCGATATTCTGAAACGGACGAACGAACAGACGAATTTTTGCGTCCGGCGGAGTGGCGCCACGCGGCAGAAATGACACGGACGGATACCAGCTGGTCGCGAGAACGCTAAAAACACCAACGACAACCAGCGACGCCAGCCCAACCAGCCACGCGGCCCTTCGTCTGTAGAAGGCCTTCTGCAATTGCACGCCACTGTTCAATTGCGTGCCACTGTCGGTCGCGCCATTAGGACTGGGCGCTGGAACCGGCAAACCGTCGTAAACCGAACTTATCTTGCCCACTGGAAGACGATGGATCGGGAGACCGAGCTTGTCCTCCCAGCGCTGCACTGTGCGAATTTCGCGCCGCAGGTACGAAGCGATTTCGCCCCAAGACTCGAGCCTGCGCTCCTTGCCGGGGCCGCCCGTTGTAGATTCTGGCATTGGCTGGGGTACCTGTATACAGAATTGTACGTGAGTATATAGCGCTCGCTTCTGGCGAAACAAGCGTTTCGTTTTTCAAGTGGCGTATGGATGACTGCTCAGGAAGGGCCGTTGCGCCGCAGCGTCAATCCCACGAACAGAGCGATCAGAGTTGCGCCGGCAAAGAGAAAAGTGAATGTGCCGGGCTCCGGCGTTGAGATAGGAGGAATAACTGGCGGGATCACAGGGGGCTTGCCAGGAGTATTCGGCGTGATGGGAGGCACACCCGGGGGAAGCAGCGGAGGAAAGAGCGGCGGAGCCGGTGCTTCGGAGGCTGCGATCGGGCCCTGAGAGAGCGCTGGAAGTGCGTTTGCCGGCACACCTGGAAAGAAACCTTCACCGTCGCCGGGAAGGTATTCCGCCATGAGTGGCGGAATAAATTCCGGCGCGTTCAATTCTTCTTTGGTTGGTTCGCTGACCGCGACCGGTTTTGCGGCGACGGCCGACAAGCGATTTCCGCAGCGCACGCGAGCCAGATTTTCGCCGTCCGAGATCAAAGACTCGCCGGCAGGAATAAGCATGCGGTTCCTAGTCCAGTAAACCTGATTGTTGCGGCGATAAGAGACGTACATTTCCAGCGGCTTCTCAAGGCGAACAGTACGCGCCGCGGCGATGCGAAAATCCGAATAATGCTGGGCCACAACGGGATCGTGGGAGGCGGCAGACTGCAGTTCGCGGGCATCGCGAACGCCACCGGGCACAATTGAATACCGAAAAATTGGGCGTTGCATTTGCGAACTTCCCGATGACGATGGGGCGGAAAGGTCGAGCGTGTCCTGCGTGTTCGCGGCCTGCGAGTACACTGGCAAGTGCGCCGATTCGGGAGCGGTGTAGCGCAGAAGCTTAACCGTCAAAAATGTTACCAACAGGGTTGCCGGGATAAAGAGTAGAGCGGCTCTGGCAAATATCCGGGGTAGATGGGCGAAGCGGGATTTTGGTGCGACGACGGGCCTGGGCAAGGTAACGTACCTCACGGTACCCAGAGGCAATTCTGCTGCCGAACGGAAGCGCTTGAAGAGGGGAGAGAGAGCGAGTCTTCCGCGCCATAAACGAGCGAAAAGCAGGCGCTGCGGAAACATTTCGCGCATGTTAAGGTCTTTCATGTAGAAATACCAGGAAAATCTTGTAAAAAATGGAAAATTATTTCCCGAATTCCATATTCGGATGTGTCCCCAATCGCTGACGAGTGTCACTTGCGAGACACAAGGGCTCGGTTTAGCGTCGTCACCGATTCTGTTTGTGAGGAATTCTACGCGCTAAGGAGGGCCCCCCAGCCCCCCTTTTCTACGTAAGTATGAGATCTAAAGGACTTAGCCGGGCGCTTTCTGTAAGTATTCATTCTGATGGGCTTAGAGTGCCTTTGGAATGATGAACTTGTGGGAGATTGCGTAAGTATCGATTCTGCTCGACTTAGCTAAGTCAAGGGTACCGACTTTTGCGAGGGTAGGTATCGGGCTTGAGCGTGGCGTGGGCCACACCGCGCACAGCCCCCACGACGAAGCTCGGGATAAACCAAGAATGGCTGGGCCCCCAAGAGTCGAGGATGCCGATCCTTCCCGGATGCTCGATTTTCAAAGTACTACCGCAGCGTGGGTCATTTTCTTGGCGGGCTGCAAGTGCAGCCCGAACCGTTTTTTCCCGGGCTCCAAGTAGAGCCCGAACCCAGGCCGCGGCCGGGAGCGAACGGGCTGGCCGTTGCTCTATTGCCGAACGAACAGCCGGTTTTTAGAGCATATTCTGTTTATTGTCAAGACTATAAAATATATGGTTCGAACGGCACGATCAACGCTGCGCAGCTGAAATTGAGGCGCGGCGTACTGGGATTGCTTTAACGCAGAGGAATAGAACAGGCAAAGGAAGGAGCGAGGATCAGGGCGGACGAAGGATAACGCCCCGACCGGTCGGGGTAAACGCCGGCGCAAAGTACGCAGAGGCTCGCGGAGAAGCGTGGACAGGACATAATGCGGTGCGCGATATGACGTAGTCTCAAATTGATTTTCTTTACGAGGTGAATTGGTGATGAGGATATGGGCGAAGCCAGCGTTGTTCGCAGTGTGCGGATTAATGTGTGTCTTGGTGGCTATAGGCGTGACGGCGGCGAGTGTGTTTGGGCAAGATGCGTCTGGACAGGGAAGGGCCGCCGAGACGTTTTCACGCGAGGAGGGCGAGCACGCGGTGAAGGCGGTGAAGTTTGGGAAGTTGTGGGACGGAAAAGGGAAGGTTTGGACTAACGCGATTGTGATTGTGGATGGGGAGCGAGTGCGGGAGGTGACTACGGATGCAAAAAGGATTCCGGCGCACGCGGAAGTGGTGGACTTGACGAAATATTACGGGCTGCCGGGACTGATTGATGTACACACGCACATGACGCTGTACACGGACGAGACGCCCGGTGTGCCGATGTTGAAGCAGATTGCTAACAATTCCGCGGCCTTGGAGGTGTTTTTGGCGCGCAAGGGCGCGATGCGAACTCTGGAAGCGGGCGTGACGACGGTGCGCGATCTGGGCTCGGACCAATACATGGATATTGCGATGCGAGACCTGATCAATCGCGGCGAGATGATCGGGCCGAGAATGTTTGTGGTTGGGTATGGACTATCAGTGACCAGCACGGCGTATAAAGGAACGAATTCTGCGCCAGGGGCGAACCCGGCGGGGGGAATCGCGGATGGCGTGCCGGAAGTGTTGCGCGTGGTGCGGCAGCAGGTAGCGGCGGGGGCGGACTTGATCAAAATGTTTGCTTCGACGGGAACGGACGACGACACCTCTGGATATCAAACTTATGGTTACGACGAGATCAAAGCGGCGGTGGATGCGGCGCATCAATTCGGGAAAAAGATTGCGATTCATTCGTATGGGCCGGACGGAGCGCGCGACGCGGTGCGGGCGGGAACGGATTCGCTGGAGCATGCGACGGACATGGACGACGCGACGATTGTGGAGATGGCCAAGCGCGGGACGTATTATGTGCCGACGATCGATCACAACCGCTACTACATCGAGAACGGAAGCAAGATTGGATATACGCCGGGATTTGAGCCGCGGTCGCAGGCGTTTATCGCGCGGAACCTGGAGACGGCGCGCAAGGCTCATCGCGCGGGAGTAAAGTTTGCGATGGGATCGGATGCGGTGTATTCGATGTTCGGGCAGAACACGCGGGAGCTGGGATGGTTTGTGAAGGCGGGCATGAGTCCGGAAGAGGCCTTGAAGACGGCGACGACGAATGCGGCGGATTTACTGGGCAAGGGAAATGAGTTGGGAGCGGTGGCGCCCGGCTACTTTGCGGATTTGGTGGCGGTGGAGGGTGATCCCACGGCGGATATTGGGGCGGTGGTGGAGAAGGTGAAGTGGGTTATGAAGAGCGGGGCGGTGGTGGGAAGGAGAAAGCTGACGGACTGAAGTCGAGCTTGCCTACGAAAGAGGCCATAGCGATCACAAATTAGTGGTGCGCGTCGAATTAGGAACCGCACATCTAGATTTTCAACTTGCTTAGTATTCGCTGTCGCCTCTCCCTCGTCGGCGATCTCCTGCTGGAGAAAACGTGCTTCCTCAATTTGCCCGCTGTATTCCCCCCGCCGATGATCTCCTGTGACCTATAGACTTCGCCGGTTGTCTCGAATACCGGGCTCCCTGACTTGCTTTGGGCGGGTCGAACCATGTCTGTGGAATTTACTCTGTTCTTGAGCTCCTGGCTCCAGGCGCTGCCTATATCCTCAAAACTGAGAAGGCGAGCGGAGGTGGCGAGGCTTAAGGTCACATTATCGTTCGATGCAAGGCGCTCCATGTCTGCACACACGTTGTTTGGAAGTCGATTGCGAAGAGCATTCCAACCACAATGCATTCCGGGCTTGCGCTTGGATCGATTGCTTTGCCCGCCTCGAGAATCTCTTCCTGCGAACTCATTTGGTCACCGTTTCGCTGGTAGATTGCCTCAAGTGCCTCGAGCACTAACGAAGTGCAGCGCTCGACCGAAGCCCGGGTGTCGTTGTCCGCAAGCTCAAGTGCTCGGAATTTCGGAAAATATTTCTGGCCAATATGCTGCAAGTACCCACCGTGCACCGCCGCCTCCAGAAGATCGTGTTTCTTTTCGAGTTTGGATTTAGCGATGTGCACGGGCGTACCGTCGGGCGACATGACGAATCGGTCCGTAATTTCGCGGACAGCGGTGATTAAGTCTGGGACAAGGGCTCTGGGCGCCGGCATACCGCAGTCATACCAACCATTTTCTGAGGATATTGGCCTAGCCTATTTTGCGAAGCGGCGGACGGTGTAGGCGACTGGGAGGCCGATGACGGTCATGTGGACGACGTAGCCGAGAAGTAGGTCTTTGAGTTCATAGGGACCGCGGGCGTGGAGCGCGGAGAGTGGCAGGACGATGAGATTCATGACCGACTCGACGGCCATCCCATAAAACAAGCCGCAGACCAAAGGATGCTCAACCAAGAAGCGGAGCTTGCGGCTGGCGGCGTAGTAAAGGGCGGTGACGGACGTAGCGATAAAGAAGTGCAACAGGACGCCCAAGGCGTAGGTGGCAGGGCCTCCATGAAACGCGGGTCTGCCGAATAGGCCTGCGGCGATGACGAGCGGAACTCGGCGGCCGAAGAGGATGAAAGCTTGGGTGAGGTCCAGAGTTCCGGCGATCAGGCCGCCTGCGGCGATGGCGACTAAAGGGCTTCGTTTACCAAAAAGCGTGCCAGAAACGGTCCCAAGTGACGAGGTATTTCCAAATGGCCTAGCTGTGGAATCTGCAGTCATTCGATCCAGCCTTCCCGTGGACTGATTGCGATTCGAAAGATGCTATGGAGGTCAGACGGAGGAATTTCACAAACGAAGGCTGAAATAATGTGAATTCTTGTAAAATTTGGGGCGTTGAGCGGGACTCCCGACCCGGTCGGGACAAGTGCCGCCCTGCACTACGTTAGGAAGAAGACACGGCGACGGTTACCTTTGCTAGCTTTGGTGGAGAGACTACGATCAATGCCAGACCGATGACGGCGAACATGAGTACGCCGATGAGCAGGTGGAGGCGTTCGTGGACATCACCGATTGACTGAACGGCCATGGTGGCGGCGTGGGCGAAGCTCGACCATGCGGCGAAGGCGATGAGGCTGCGATGCACGGACGGGTTACGCGACGCGAGCAGCAGGAAAACTCCCAGCGTGACGTAGAGGGAAAGCATCATCTGGAGCGTTGGTTCGTCGCGCACCAGGAACAACAGCGGGTAAATGGTGGCTACGAAGAGTGTGCCTACGATGATTAAGACGACTTTTTGCGCGCGTTCTCGGAACACTGTTCCTCCTTGCTGGACCTGCCTTAGTTCATAAATCGAAGAGAAGAGAGATTCCTTCCGACAAGGTCGAAAGTTTCGGTCGCTCCGCTCGGAATGACGGTGGCGTCGTGTTTCGGCGTCCGAGAAGCCCGGTGAGACATCAGGAGGCGCTCGGCTGGGCCGCGACTACTTTTTTACGGTAGGCGCCTGAGAACCAGACCCGGAAGACCCAGAAAATCAGCAAAATCAGCGGAAGTACACTGAGAAATACATAAAGGGTGGGGCCGAATAGAGCCGGCGAGAGATGTTGTCCGAGCCCAACCGCTGAAAGCAACCGCAATGGGCGGTTTGAGGGTCCCAGGAAAAAAGAGCCTGCTGCGATGAACAGACCAAAACACATCCGCCAGAGATGCCGCACGACGCGCTTGGCTCCTGCGACACCGCCGCCCAGGAGCATGCGAAGATCCCCTGCGCCGGCAAGAAGCATGACCGTGCCCATAAAGAAGTTCATCCCTGCAGGAACGCCATCTTCCGGCGGAACCGGGCTGCGCATCTTTTGCAGTCCGCTCATCCAAGTGAGGGCACCGAGCGCCAGTGGAATCAGCAGAATGGCCCAATCGTAGATGCTGCTTTGGCCGTCTCTGCGGCGAGCGGTAAGCCAGGCCGTGAGAATCAGATAGAAGGTGAGAATGCCGCCGCCGATATTGCCGGGTTGGTGTTTAAGAACGGCCAGGTACACCGCGAATGCGGACATGATCAACATCGAAGCGACAAAGACTTTTCCGGCCAAGACGTGCCAGCACCCGCCTTTGCGGAAGATCAGGGCAGCAGTGCCCGACAGAAGTCCGACGACTCCGCCGGCGACGTGGACAGGCAGCAGGGGCGAATAGGGCATGGGCGCTTCCTTGCTTTCTAGATACGGCTTACTACATACGAGTCGTGGTGCGCGAAAGTCTCATACAAACGAAATGCATCAAAATCGATGCGAATCAGATCGGTCCGCGGTAGCGCCGCAGCCGGACTGCTACGAAGAGAAATGCCGCGGCGATCGCCAGGCCGATCCACAGGCCCGGGGTGCTGAGAAATTGCGCCAGAGTGAGCGCCGAAATGATCTCCATTACGGTGCCGTGTGGCGCCACGGTGGAGGAAGGCTCCGGGCCGGTCAAACGGTGCTGTAGCATGGCGAGGAAATGCGACGTGTTGAACGCAATCTTCTCGAGTCCCCAGATCACAAATGGCGGCAAGAACGCCCATATAAAAGGCGCGCGCGGCGCCCAAGCGGAAATCAGCAGCAACCAGCCGTAGAGGGGTGCGTACCAGATGCCATGAACGGTCACAATATGGTAGAGGAGCATCAGCGACATGTGGAAGAACGACATGTGTGCCCAGAGCATTCCGACGCTCAGGCCACTGCCCAGCAGTGCCACGCTGCTCAGCAGCAGCATGACAAATTGCGTGGCAACGGTGATGGCGAAACTGAGCAGCGGCAAGATAATGAGGGGAATGGTGAGCTTCGAGAGCACGGTGGTGAGGTCGGAAACCGGCAGCGACTTCCAGAAGAGGATGCTGCGATCGCGGCGCTCTCCGTATAGCGCATCGAGAGAGTAGAAAATCCCGACGATAAAAGCCGTCCCCATGATCAGACCCGCCGCTAATTCGTAGGGGGTGTCGAGCACCTTGTGCGCCTGGTCAAGGGTCTTTACGCCGCGCATGTGGTGCGGCAGAGCGATCAAGAAGCCGAACAAGAAGACCGCGGCCGCGGCGAGCGGCGCAACGTAAATCGAGCGGTGCTCCCAGAGTTCGCGGCGAATCGACCAGTAGAGGCGCCGGGTCGCGGGGATGTGCGCGGTCGCGACTGCCTGCGATTCGACGGACGATTCCGGCATGACGTTCGATGAAGTGTTCATCGGAGGATTCATTGGGCCGCTCCTTGGGCCGCGACATTTTGATTGCCCATGACGGCAACGAACAAGTCGGCAATGCTGGGTGTGCGCACCTCGCCGAACGCGTCGAGTTGGTCGCGATCGACGCGATCGAACAGCAGGATGCTGCGACCGAGCAATTGGCGCTCGTGAAATGGTTTGAGCGCGTGCGCCGCGGCGATGTGGTCGGGATGAACCATCACTTCCAGATAGCGCGACTCGATTTCTTCCATGCTGCAATTAAGTACGATGCGGCCGCGATTGATGAACATGAGGTCGGTGAGAACGTTCTGCATCTCTTCGACCTGATGCGTGGTTACGACGACGGTGCGCTTGCCGTCGAAATAATCGTTGAGCAGCGAATCGTAAAATTGTTTGCGATAGAGGATGTCCAGGCCTAGCGTTGGCTCGTCGAGCACCAGCAATTTCGCGTCTATAGCCATCACCAGAGCGAGGTGCAACTGCGCCACCATGCCTTTGGACAATTCCTTGACCTTGCTAGCAAGCCGGATGGTGGTCTTGGCGAGGAAACTTTCCGCCTTGGCGCGATCGAATCGCGGATGCACGCCGGCGACGTAGTCGAGCGCCTGCGAAACTTTGATCCATCGCGGCAGCACAGCGACATCGGTAATGAAACAGACATTGCGCATTAGCTGATCGCGTTCGGTCCAGGGATCGCGTCCGAGAACCTTCAGTTCGCCCTGGTATGAAGTGAGGCCGACAATGGCGTTGAGCGCGGTGGTCTTGCCCGCGCCGTTGGGGCCGATGAGTCCGAGGATGCGGCCCTCTTCGACGCGCAAATCGATGCCGTCCACGGCGACGGTTGTGCCGAACGTCTTACGGAGGCTGTGTGCTTCTATCACTGTCATGGGTTCAGTGCTCCTCCTCTTTGATTGTCGTCTTTGAGCGGCGTTTTGCGGCTCCGTCGAGCAGTTCTTCGGGCTTGAGGCCCAGCCGCTGAATGGTTGCGGAGACCCTGGGCCATTCTTCAGCGAGAAACTTCTGGCGTTCGCTTTGCAACAACAGATTGCGCGCGCCAGCATTTATGAAGAAGCCCAGTCCTCGTCTGGTCTCGACAAGCCCCTCGTCCGCCAGTTGTTGATAGCCTTTGAGAACCGTGAGTGGATTGACCCGATATTCAACCGCGACATTGCGCACCGATGGCAGTACATCGCCTTCCTTGAGCACTTCGTCGAGGATCATGGCGACGACACGATCGCGAAGCTGGCGGTAAATCGGCTGATTGTCATTCCACTCACGATTCATCCTGTTTTCCCGATTGCCTTTTCGAGTGATAGCCCCCGGTCATTTTGTCCGCGTCAGGTCCATGTGCGCGTGCATCGGCTTGTCCCCTGGCATCATATATGTCCAATCTTCGGTGTGGTGGTCGGCGTCAACCGTCGTGAACACGGCGTGGTACATGTGCCCATACTCATTGCCGCCGGAAAGGCCGGCAAACTCGAATTCCACCTTCTTCCCATCCGGCGAGACTTTGCCGGTCATGCGGGGCCGGTTTCCGGCGTCACAATAATGAATCAGCGTAAGACGGTCGCTGTCTACATAAAGCATGGTGACCGGATGGTCGTACTTCGCAGGATCCAACGGTGTTCCCGCCTCCTGCATTTCGTGCACGAGCGCGTTTCCCCTGGACGTGACGCGCAGCGAGACCTGCACCGGCTTGTTCATGTCCATGTCGGCTTGCGGCGGGACCACAGTCACCGGCCCTTGCCACGAACCAGCCAGAGTTTTCAGTTTGTCGAAAGATTTTTGTGCGTCGGACTTTTGTGCGTCCGACTGGGCGAAAGCCAGTGCAGAGAGCCCCGTTAGAACGACCACGGATAGCATACGACGAAGGGATTTCATGTTTAGTGCTCCTTATTCAATTCCCGTTAGCGCTTTTTCGGGTGCGAGCGATGGACATGAGCTGCAACCCTGAACCGCAACCGGTGTGTTATAGTGAACTACAACACCAACTCACTTTGCAAGCTCTTTTTTTGACTTTCTTCTATTTCTGCCATTCTTCGTAGCCGGCCTGCGGTGTCAGGCACTGCGGTTATAAGGGCGGATATGCGCAACATTGGTTACGACAGTTCGCCCGCATGCCTTACAAGTCGGGTTTCTACAATCAATTAGGCCGTTAGAATCATTTCATTTACTTGCTACCCACAAGACATTGTTTCCCGTCTCGTCTAGTTTGCTCGACAACTTTGCGTTTCAAACCGATCGGTAACGGCAACAGCGGTCAAAAGAATTCCGCTCGACGCAAACTCGTAAGGAGGAGAGCTATGAAAGTGGCCGAGATCAATCTCAGATCGAAATCCAAAGTGGTTTGTGTCGCGGTTTGCGTTTCACGTTTGGGCAGCGTCAAGACTCTTATGAAGGCAACTAAGGTCCTACCCACTGTACTTGCTTGCGATAATCACGATCTCTTTGGCAGCTCCCTTAAACGGCCAGGCGCAAGTGGGCGACTTCGTAAGTTTCGACGTGCCTGGTGCGAGCTTCACCTATGCCATCGACGTGAACAACTCTGGCGTAGTCGTGGGGCGTTACGCCGATGCAAACGGAACGCACGGGTTCGTTCTGAATCAAGGCGTTTTCAGTCCATCGATTTCCCAGGCGCAGTGCTCACGGTCGCTCAAGGCATTAATGATTTGGGACAAATCGTCGGCAGCTTTCAGGACGGAGATGCTGTGGATCACGGCTTTGTGCTGTCGCGCGGCGTGTTCCATCAGGTCGACTTTCCGGGTTCAATTGACACTCAATGCCACGGCATCAATAAACAAGGTCAAATCGTAGGGCGCTACCACGATTTTCGCACGCCAGCCGCAGGAGGCAACAAAGATCATGAGCATGGTTTTCTGCTGAGCGATGAGCACTTTACGAGTATCGACTTCCCTGATTCTGTAACCACCGACGCATGGAAGATAACCGATAGCGACGACATCGTCGGTGACTGGAGCTCGAACGGGAACTTCTATGTCCACGGGTATATCCTGCACGCTGGACACTTCACGTCGTTCGATTTTCCCGGATTCCCGCCTGACGGCTTCGCGGAAGATCAATACCAGCGGCCAAATGATCGGAATCTACCAAAGCAAGCTGCTCAATGGAGGCACCTCAAATCCAGGACGCGAACACGGATTAGTGCTGGTCAACGGCGCCTACAGCAGCTTCGATTTTCCTGGTTCGACGTTAACGGATGGAAGCGCGATCAATGACGCCGGACTGATGGTCGGAGGCTATTCCGGCAGCGGTGGGAAACGGCACGGTTATACCGCTGCGCTCAGGCAGGACTGAATCGTGGGACGACTCAGAAATTTTACAATGAGATAACTTTGCGAAAGGTGGCTGCGCCGCCCCAGAGGATTTGTTTTTGCGCTGCGGAAACAATTGGGACTTGGGGCCGTCTAAGAGCCGCAAGGGGACTGAATGGTGTGGAGCGGAGCGGCAGAATCGAAAAGGGTGTTCAGCGCAATCGAATCTTAATGACAGTGAACCGCCAATGAACCGACCGTTGGCAGCGATTGTAAGGAGGTGTGTGCGCAAGATCGTTAGGGCGCTTTGGCTGGCAATTGTTGTACTGACGGCTCTGAACGCGGGCGGACAAGCGACGAAGGAGCGAATAAAAGTTCTTCGGTTGGATTCGATGGAGGGATTGGAAACGGTCAACACGAAGGCAGAGATTGTCATGTACCGCGGGAGGAAAGCTTTGCATCTTGCTCCGGCACAGGATCAAGAAACGGATAAGCACTCAATGATTGCGCTGGTGAACGGGACGGACTTCAAAGACGGAACCATCGAAGTGGAGGTGGCGGGGCTGCCGATTGTGGCGATGGACGCGACGGCACGAGGATTTGTTGGCGTGGAGTTTCGCGCGCAGGAGCATGGCGCGCGGGCGGAGAACATTTATCTGAGGCCGACGAATGGGCGCGCGGATGACCAACTGCGGCGCAATCATTCGGTGCAATACGAATCGGTGCCGGAATTTCCGTGGCACCGATTGCGGGAAGAAGCTCCTGGTGTATACGAGTCGTACGTTGATTTGGAGGCTGGCGCGTGGACGAAGATGAAGATTGCGGTTGCAGGGACGAAGGCGCGGCTATACGTGAACGGAGCAACGCAGCCATGCTTGATTGTGAATGATCTGAAGCTGGGTGAGGCACGGGGGCAGATTGGCTTGTGGGCTTACATTGCGACCGATGCGTATTTCTCGAATTTGCAGGTGACGCAGACGAATTGAGGGTCGGCATTGTATTTCGAGGCGCGCAGGAAAGGAGATTGCAATGCAAATGATTACTCGACGAGAAGCAGCTCGCCTGTTGGGATCGGCGTCAGCTGGAGCGTGGTTGGCGGCGTCGAAAAGTTTTGCATTTTCGATTGCGTCCGGAGCCGCTGGAGCGGCGCTGAGCGACAATGCGACCCCTTCGCTCGCCCCGGGATCTCCTATGTCACCGGAGCGGATTGCTTTGATTGAAGCGTTCAAAAAAGAATCGGAGGGACTGGAAAAGAAGTATGAAGCGCGCACGCACAAGAGTGATTTCGTGATGCCGTACCGACTGTTCCGGCCGGAAGCAACAGGGAAGCAGCCGTTGGTGATGTATCTGCATGGCAGCGGCGGGCTGGGCAACGACAACTTGAAACAGCTGGGCCTGGGAAATGTTTTCGGCACGCGCGTCTGGCTGCTTCCGGAGAATCAAAAGCGTTTTCCGTGCTTCGTTGTGGTGCCGCAGACCGATCGCGCATGGGTGAAATACGATTTCTCTCAGGACAAGATACTGCCTGGCTTGGGAGACGGGGCGCGATTGGCGTTGGAGATTATCGACCGCTTGCAGCATGAGTTTGCGCACGAGCAATCGATCGACGAGCGGCGAATTTATGTCACGGGACAATCCATGGGTGGATCAGGGACATGGCATATCACGGCGCAACGTCCGAAACTTTTTGCGGCGGCGGTGCCATGCTGTGGGGCGGACACAGACGAAGATGCCACAGCGTCGCTGGGCACGCCTTTGTGGAACTTTCACGGCAACGCTGACAAGAATGTTCCAGTGGAGTTCTCGCGCGAGCGCATTGCGGCGCTGCGAAAAGCAGGAGGGCGGCCGATTTACACCGAGTACGCGGGTGTGGAACACAATGTGTGGCAGTGGGCGTACACCGAGCCGGAGCTGGTGAAGTGGGTGTTCTCGCAGCGGCGTTACGAGCATTTCGGAAGCTAGGGACTAGAAGTCAGGAAGTGGCACAGACTTCAGTCTTAGGTATTGTGAGATACTTACCCAAGTGGTTATACACGTTGAAATGTTGCCCAGGGACACAGACTGAAGTCTGTGCCACAGCTAGCGGGCTTCGACCTGCCAGGTGTCGCCGCCGCGCAGGAGTTTGGCCAGGTCGCCGGTGCCGCGTTTGGCTTGTACGTCGCGGATTTGCTGGTTGATTACATCTTCGTAGCGCGGAAGGTCGTCCCAGGCGCGGAGGACGCCGATCGGAGTGGGGAAGCCCTCGCGATGCTCCATGTGGGAGAGAAGGAAAGCGTAGGACGGGCGCGGGTGATGGGCGTCGTGGACGACCAGGTCGGATTCGGAGATGGCGTTGCCCAGCTGGACGACTTCGATGTCGCCATCCAGTTTGCGGCGGATGCCCTTGTCGCGGTTTTTGCCGAAGATGAGCGGCTTGCCGTGTTCGAGTTGAATGACGTGTTCGCTGCGGGCGTCTTTTTCGGTGATGCCGGTCCACGCGCCGTCATTGAAAATGTTGCAGTTTTGCAGGATTTCGACGAACGCGGAGCCTTTGTGGGCGGCGGCGTGTTTCAGCGTGTCTTTCAAGTGGGCCTGGAAGACGTCCACAGAGCGGGCGACGAAAGTGGCTTCGGCGCCGATGGCGAGCGAGATGGGATTGAAGGGGCGATCGAGCGAGCCGTAGGGAGTGGACTTGGCTTTCTTGCCGATTTCTGACGTTGGGGAATATTGGCCTTTGGTCAAGCCGTAGATGCGATTGTTGAAGAGAAGAACTTTCAGGCCGACGTTGCGGCGCAGCATGTGAATGGTGTGATTGCCGCCGATCGAGAGCGCGTCGCCGTCGCCGGTGGCGACCCAGACTTCGAGGTCGGGGCGAATGGCTTTGATGCCTGTGGCTACGGCGGGCGCGCGACCGTGAATGGTGTGGAAGCCGAAGGTGTTCATGTAATACGGGAAGCGGGAAGAGCAGCCGATGCCGGAGACGACGACGAAATTTTCGCGTTTGATGCCGAGGTCGGGGAAGACGGCCTGAACGGCGGCGAGGATGGCGTAGTCGCCGCAACCCGGACACCAGCGGATTTCCTGGTCGGTCTGGAAGTCTTTTTTTGTTAGGACGGGCAGTGTTGCGGTGGTCATATTAGTTGCACTCCAAAAGGCGCCCGCCTCAGAAGGCGGCCGCCCCAACGGCAACCGGGCTAAAGCCCGGCACTACGAAACCAAAAGCACCGGTCTGAAGACCGGCCGCTACGAAACCAAAAAAAACAAACCGCCAGAACCCTCTATGAGACGAGCTCAGCGATCTTTTGCTCTAGCTCGGATTGCTTGAAGGGGCGGCCTTGAATTTTGTTCAGGCCGATGGCGTTCACTAAATATTTTGCGCGCAGCAGCCATAGTAGCTGGCCCATGTTTAGTTCGGGCACCAGGACTGTTTTGTAGCGCTTTAAGACTTCGCCCAGATTTGCCGGCAGCGGATTCAGATGGCGCAGATGGACGTGGCCGATACGTGCCCCGAGTTCGCGTTGGGATTTTACGGCGGCGGTGATGGCGCCGTGCGTGGAGCCCCACGCTACGATCAACAGATCGCCTTCGGAATCGCCTACGGGAACAATATCCGGAATGTCCTGGACGATGGCTTCGATTTTTGCGGCGCGAATGCGAACCATGTTTTCGTGGTTCAGCGGTTCGTAATTGATGTTGCCAGTGACGTCCTGCTTTTCCAGACCGCCGATGCGGTGTTCGAGGCCGGGAGTTCCTGGAACGGCCCACGGGCGCGCCAGCGTGTCCGGATTGCGGCGGTAGGGTTTGAAGTCCACGGGGTCGGACGCAAATTTCACTTTGAAGTCGGGGATGGAGTCGAGATCGGGAATGCGCCAGGGTTCAGCACCGTTTGCCAGATAACCGTCAGAAAGAATAATGACCGGGACCATGTATTTCACGGCGATGCGCGAGGCTTCTACTGCGGCCCAGAAGCAATCGCTGGGAGTTGCGGGAGCGATGATGGGAATCGGCGCTTCGGAATTACGACCGAACAAAGCTTGCAGTAAATCGGCCTGTTCCGTTTTCGTAGGCAGACCGGTGGAGGGGCCGCCGCGCTGGATGTCGCAGACCACCAAGGGAATTTCGACCGCGACCGCGAGTCCCATGGCTTCCGTCTTGAGGGCCATACCCGGGCCGGACGTAGTGGTGATGGCAAGCGCGCCAGCGTAGGCAGCGCCGATGGCGGAGCTGATGGCGGCGATTTCGTCTTCGGCCTGGAAAGTAATGACACCAAAATCTTTGTACTGCGAAAGTTCGTGGAGGATGTCCGAGGCCGGAGTGATCGGATAGCTGCCCTGAAAAAGTTTGAGTCCGGATTTTTGTGAAGCGGTGACGAAGCCTAGCGCCAGCGCCTGATTGCCGCTCATATTGCGGTAGAGGCCGGGCTCGAGTTGCGCCGGCGGGATTTCGTAGCTGATCTGGAAAGCTTCGGTGGCTTCGCAATAAGAATAGCCGGCTTTCATGGCCAGTTTGTTGGCTTCGACAAGCAGCGGCTTCTTGGAAAATTTCTCCTCGATGTAGCGGCTGGTGCCTTCCATCGAGCGGTTGTAGAGCCAATAGCACATGCCGAGCGCAAAGAAATTTTTGCAGCGGCTGACGGACTTGGCGTCAAGACCAAGATGTTCGAGAGCGACTTTGGTGAGTCGCTCAAGTTCCACGGAGAAGAGGCGGTACTTATCGAGCGAATGATCTTCCAGAGGATTGGAGGTCATTTGCGCTTTGCGCAGGTCGGTTTCCGCGAAGGCGTCGGAATTGACGATCAGTATGCCGTTGGCCTTGAGGTCGACAATGTTCATTTTGAGCGCGGCGGGATTCATGGCGATCAGGACGTCGACAGCGTCACCGGGCGTATAGATTTCATTGGAGGAAAAATGGAGCTGGTAGCCGCTTACGCCGGGAAGTGTGCCAGCAGGCGCGCGAATCTCCGCGGGAAAGTCCGGGAACGTGGCGATGTCATTGCCGTAGAGGGCGACAGTATTGGTGAACTGGCTGCCGGTGACCTGCATGCCGTCGCCGGAGTCTCCGGCGAAACGGATCACCGCGCGGTCAATGACCTCGCGCTTGTGTTTAGGCAACGGAATATCGGTGGTCGTGGCCATGCTTTGTCGCAACTCCCTTTGCAAACAAGTTGAATCGGGCCTCCACGCGTTTCCGATACTTCCGGAAAGTCTCCCCTGGGAGGCAAACTCGCAAGCCGCACGAATGTGAAATCGAGCGGCTGATCTCGGGCGGAACAGCGTGCAGGTTGGAAGCTGAAGCGAACCGCCTGGAGCCTGAATAAAAATGATAACACAGCGCGGCGAAGCAGAAGTGAAAGTGCGCGGAGGGTCAATAGCTGGTTCGAGGCGAGAATGGGTAGTGGGATAGGGAGTGTGAGTAGAGAAGATGGAAAACCGTACAAAAGTATAAGAGTACGAGTTGGGGGTGGAGTTTGGTGGCTAAAGCGCTGAGGCCGGAGGCGTCGCTATCTTGGGCTGCGAGGCGCGGTCGGCGGCTTCGTAAAATTTGCGACGAGTGACCCACAGGGTGATCAGAATGGCGATGGGAATCAGGAGGCCGATGAGGCTGAAGTAACGCGAGTAGCGGAGCATCTGCTCGGCGTTGGAAGGTAATGTGGGTAAGTTCATTTTTTCGAAAAGTGAACGAATGTTGGCTTCGTAGGACGGACTCAATGTTGTGTAGATGGCGTTGGCGCTGGCCAAAACCTGGCTGGCGATGGTGAGCGAATAACTCCAGCGTTTGAGGAGCAGCAGTCCAATTCCAGGAATCGAGATGAGCGCGAAGTTAAGAATATAGGTTGCGATGGCGGCAGGTCCGAAGAACATGCGGCCAAAATACATGGCGGGAACCGAACCCGGCAGGAATGGGATGAATGGTATGACGATTAAAAAGGAGCCGAGGTACCAGCCGACAATGCGGATGGCAAGCGGACACTCTGGATCGTTGAAAACGGACATCGCGGAGGGAAGACGCAGCGGCTCAAGCGCCGCGGAAGCGTGAAACTGCGCGACCACGGGACTCCGCGTGAAAAGAATCAGCCACCAGATGGAAATAGCGGTGGGGATGCCATAAATGACTGCGAGGATGGTTGCCAAAAGTCCCTGAGAGATTCTGGGGTCGGCTGGTGTTGAGATAAAGAGCGTTACAAATATTACGACGATTCCCATAACGCCGAAGCAGAGCATTAAACCCGCGATCACCAGGAGAGAGAAGCGCGCCCAGTTGCGCAGGCGAATGACCTGAATGCCTACTACGACTACGAAGAGCGCGCAGAGGATGAGGACTATCCAAACGCCGTAGAGAAACGGCCGCAGGGCGGCAGGGAATGGAACGCCGGTACCTGCGCCGGTCGAAAGCAAGATAAGCGCTAACAGCGGAAAGAAAACTCCGAGAGCTCCGCCGAAAATTGCGAAAATGCCTGCAACGATGATGGAGGCTGAAGCGCGCGGGGTGGAAGGCATGCACGACTTTTATAGCAGGGCACGAAGGGGCGGGGAAGGAAATTGGCTTGCAGAGTGTGCTTGACACTTCGCTTTCTTTTCGCCTAGAGTGGTTGTGGAAAACTCTCCCGCCTCAGAAGGCGGCCGCTACAAGGCTCGCAGAGAACGGCAAAGACAAAAGCACACAACCAGAATTGGTTGTGTTACGGAGGCAAGCCATGGCCCTCACCAAAAGACAGAAAGAAGTGCTGGATTATCTGGTGGCTTTCGAAACCAAGCACGGGTACGCGCCGAGTTTTGAAGAAATCGGCAAAGGGTTGAAGCTGACCTCGCTGGCGACGGTGCACAAGCACGTCACCACGCTGGAGAAAAAAGGATTTATCCGCCGCGGTTATAACCAGAGCCGGTCGATTGAAATTGTGCAGCTGCCGAAATCGGTGAAAGATCAAGTCACGGAGCGCAGGATTCAGGAATTGCCGCTACTGGGAAGAATCGCGGCGGGCCGTCCGCTGGAAGCGGTCGAGGAACGTGAAACGTTTTCGCTGGGAGATTTTGCGCGGGGCGGAAATTCGTTTGTGCTGCAGGTGAAGGGAAGCTCCATGATTGAGGATCACATCATGGATGGCGATTTCGTGGTGTGCGAGCAGACCCAGGTGGCGAATGCGGGCGATATTGTGGTGGCGCTGGTGCGTGGCGACGAAGCGACACTGAAACGTTTTTATCGCGAAGGGCAGGGGAAAGTCCGTTTGCAGCCGGCAAATTCAGAAATGGGGCCGATTATTGAAGCGGCGAGCGACGTGAAGATTCAAGGGCGGGTGATCGGTGTGCTGCGGAAATACTAGAATGAAGAATGAAGTAAGGACGAAATGAAATAACGAGACAACGAAGAAGCGATGCGCCAGCGCGCGACGTCAGAAGTAATGGTTGGTCTACCGGGTTTTCTCTATCCCCAACTTATGCGAATCAACGATACACTTTGAGATATCGCGGCATTGGTGTGTGTACCACAGTTGGGGGTTTGCTCTTTGAAAGGCGGGCGGGATTTGAATTCAAAATTTGCGATTTTACGCCGGCTCAGGGAAGTGCTTGCGCTTTTTGTGATGCTCACGATGGTTTTGGCCGTGCCGGAGAGAGCCGAAGCGTATTCGGTGATGTCTCACCAGGCAATCATTGACGTGGTCTGGGAATCGAGTATGAAGCCGGCCATCCGCAAAAGATTTCCAAATGCTACCGAAGATGAGATCAACCGCGGGCAGGCGTATGCGTACGGCGGCGCCATCATTCAAGACCTGGGCTACTACCCGGGCGGCAATCCGTTCTTCAGCGATTTGACGCACTACGTGCGCAGCGGCGATTTTGTGCTCGCTTTGTTACGCGATTCGCAGGACGTGTACGAGTATTCGTTTGCGCTGGGAGCGATGGGGCACTACGCGGCGGACAACAATGGACATCGCATTGGTGTCAATCGAGCGGTGCCGATTTTGTACCCTAAGCTGGAGAAGAAATACGGAAATTTCGTTACCTATGAAGACGACAAACTGGCGCACCTCAAGACGGAATTCGGATTCGACGTGCTGGAGGTAGCCAAAGAGCGATACGCGCCGGAAAGCTATCACGATTTTGTCGGGTTCGAAGTTTCGCCACGCGTGTTGGATCAGGCTTTTCAGGAAACGTATGGTCTAGACTTGAAGAAAGTGTTGAACAATCCGGATCGGGTGTTCAGTTCTTACCGCCATGCGGTGGGCAATTTGATTCCCAGAGCAACGCGCATTGCGTGGAACTTGAAGAAGGATGAAATTCAGAAGGATGAGCCGGGCATCACCAAGCGTAAATTTCTCTATAATTTGCGGCGTTCGAATTACGAGAGAGAATGGGGCAAGGATTATCAACGCCCGACGTTCGGCGACAAAGTTTTGGCGTTTATCTACCGCATTTTGCCGAAGATCGGGCCGCTCCGAGTATTGCAATTCAAGACGCCAACTCCGGACACGGAACAGATGTTCGAAAAAAGTTTCAATGATACGCTCGACCAATACCGCAACCTGTTGAAGGAAGAGCGTGAAACCGCCAAGCCTTCGGTGACTAACGACAATTTCGATGTGGGCGAGGTAAGCGCTCCGGGGCAGTATCACCTTTGCGACATTACACAGGCCAAGCTTCTGGATAAACTGGCGGAGCAGAAATTCGCCGGGTTGACTCCGGAGATTCGAGCCGAGCTGCTGGACTTTTTTCGCGTGCCAAGCGCATCACTGGTCACGAAGAAGGACCAGAAGCTGTGGGCCAAGGTGCCTTCGGAATTGGAACAATTGAAGAACGCGCCGGTTGAACAGAAAACGACAAACGCAGGCGAGTGACAGGTGTGATGACCTCTGTCAGTGCATCCAGCCATATGGACCATTGCATACAAAAGACGAGTTTGATCCATTAAAAAAACTGCTGTAGTGCCAACCATGCGGCGTGAAAGAATGTTCGGCTGCGCCGATGTGCGCAGAGCGAGCCATGCATAAGAGCAAGCCCATTCGAAAATTGATGGCGGCTAATCGCAGCGAAATCGCTATACGCATTTTTCGCGCGGCGAATGAGTTGGGTCTGCGGACCGTGGCGGTGTATTCGAAAGAGGACCGGCTGGCATTGCACCGGTTCAAGGCGGATGAAGCGTATCCGATTGGGGAAGGCAAAGGGCCGGTCGAAGCGTATCTGGATATTGCGGGGATCATTGCGCTTGCTAAAGCCAAGGGCGTGGACGCCATTCACCCTGGATATGGCTTTTTGTCGGAAAATCCCGTTCTGGCGAGGGCTTGTGTGAAGGCGGGTATTACTTTTGTGGGGCCGACGCCGGAGCTGCTGGAATTACTGGGCGACAAGACTGCGGCGCGGGGGCTGGCGATTTCCGCAGGCGTACCGGTTTTGCCAGGAACCGAAAAGCCCGTAAAGAATTTTACCGAAGCAAAGAAAATCGCGGCGGCGATTGGTTATCCGGTAATGGTGAAGGCCGCGATGGGCGGCGGCGGGCGCGGCATGCGTGTCGTGCGCTCGGAGTCTGAGCTGGAGGCGCGGCTGGAAGAAGCGCAGAGCGAAGCACGGTCGGCATTCGGCGATGCCAGCGTGTTTCTGGAAAAGTTCCTGGCACGCGCTAAGCATGTGGAGGTGCAAATCCTTGCCGATGGTCATGGAAACTTGCTGCATTTGTATGAACGCGATTGTTCGGTGCAACGGCGTCACCAGAAGGTAGTGGAAGTTGCGCCAGCGGCGAATTTGCCGGAAAGCGTGCGCAATGAACTGTGTGCTGCGGCGGCGCAGCTTGCGGGCAAAGCGAAATACGTCAATGCGGGAACGGTGGAGTTTTTGTACGACGTGGATTCGCAGAAGTGGTATTTCATCGAAGTAAATCCACGGATTCAGGTCGAGCATACTGTCACCGAGATGGTGACGGGCATCGATCTGGTTCGTGCGCAGATCCTGGTGGCGCAGGGGCACTCGCTGCACGATGAAACGATGCGGCTGCCGGGACAAGAGAACGTGCCGCTGTACGGAGCCGCATTGCAATGCCGCGTGACGACAGAAGATCCAGAAAAGAATTTTGCACCGGACTACGGAAAAATTTCCACGTACCGATCGCCGGCGGGATTCGGGATTCGCCTGGATGGCGGAACGGCTTATGCCGGAGCTTCGCTAGCGCCGTACTACGATTCGTTGCTGGTGAAGGTGACAGCGTGGGGCACGAACCTGCCGGAAGCGTGCCAGCGCATGGATCGTGCGCTGCGCGAATTTCGCATTCGCGGCGTGAAGACCAACATTCCGTTCGTGGAAAACGTCGTCAATCACGCGAAGTTCCGCGCGGGTGAAGTGACCACTTCGTTTCTGGATGAGCATCCTGAATTATTCAAGTTTCCCAAGCGCGGCGATCGCGCAACAAAGCTGCTGACCTACCTGGGCGACGTAATTCTGAACGGAAATCCCGAAGTGAAAGGGAAGCAGATTCCGGCGAGTTTCGAGACCGCAGTGGTTCCCGCAGCGTCGATTGCGGAGCCAAAAAGCGGCACGCGGCAGCTGCTGCAAAAGCTTGGGCCAAAGAAATTCGCGGAGTGGGCAAAGAAAGAAAAGCGGCTGCTGATGACCGACACGACTTTTCGCGATGCGCATCAATCGTTGATGGCCACGCGGGTTCGAACGTATGACTTGCAAGCTACCGCGCCTGCGGTGGCGAGACGATTGCCGAATCTTTTCAGTATCGAGATGTGGGGTGGGGCGACGTTCGACACGGCGTTGCGATTTTTGCACGAAGATCCGTGGCAACGATTGCGGCAATTGCGAGCTGCAATCCCTAACATTTGTTTTCAGATGCTATTGCGGGGTGCGAATGCGGTTGGCTACGCGTCTTATCCCGACAACGTGATCCGCGAATTTGTGCGCGAAGCATATGCCGAGGGCATGGACATTTTCCGCGTCTTCGATTCACTGAATTCCATCGAGAATATGCGCGTTTCGCTGGACGCAGTGCTGGAAACGGGCGGCGTCTGTGAAGCGGCGATTTGCTACACCGGCGACATTCTGGACGGCAGCCGGCCGAAATATTCACTGAAATATTATGTAGCGCTTGCGAAGCAACTGGAAAAGCTAGGCGCGCATTTTCTGGCAATCAAGGACATGGCGGGATTGTGCAAGCCGTACGCGGCGTTCGAACTGGTGAAAAAATTAAAAGAAGAGATCGCGCTGCCGATTCATTTTCACACGCACGATACCAGTGGCATCAACGCGTCTTCGGTATTGAAAGCGGCCGAGGCTGGTGTGGATATCGCGGACGGCGCAGTAGCTTCGATGAGCGGAGGAACCAGCCAGCCGAACTTGAACGCGATTGTCGCGTCGCTGCGCAACACGCCGCGCGATACCGAACTCGATCTCGAAATGTTGAACGAATGCTCAGATTATTGGGAAACGGTCCGGACATATTATTTGCCATTCGATTCGGGACCGAAGTCCGGCAACGCACGCCTTTACGAACATGAAATTCCCGGCGGGCAGTATACGAACTTGCGCGAACAAGCTGTGTCCATGGGACTGGGCCATCGCTGGCGGCAGGTGGAACAAATGTACGCCGAAGTGAATCAATTGTTCGGCGACATCGTGAAAGTGACGCCGTCGAGCAAGGTGGTCGGCGACATGTCGTTGTTTCTAATGGCCAAGGAGATGAGGCCGGCGGATGTCTTGCGGCTCGACGAGCAACACGACGTCGCATTTCCGAATTCGGTCGTGGAAATGTTTTCCGGCGTGCTGGGCGTTCCGCCGGACGGCTGGCCGAGGAAAATCCAGAAAATACTGCTGCGCGGAGCAAGACCGGTCAAGGGCAGGCCAGGCGCCAGCATGCCCGCGACAGATTTCGCAGTGGAGAAAGAATCGCTTGAGAAAAAGGTTGGCCATACAATTTCGAACGAAGACTTGCTGAGCTACCTGCTGTACCCGGAAGTCTTTGTAAAATTCGATAAATTCCGGCAAGCGCATTCCGATGTGAGCGTGCTGCCTACGCCGGCTTTTTTCTACGGATTGAAATCGGGCGAAGAAATCACAGTCGAGATCGAAGCCGGCAAAACATTGATCATCAAGTTCATGACCGCGAGCGATCCGCATCCCGATGGCACGCGAACGCTATTTTTTGATTTGAACGGCCAGTCGCGTGAAGTGAATATCCGCGACAGGGCTTTGCGCGTGATGGAACGCGCGCATCCCAAGGCTGATCCCGCGGAAGCGGGACAAGTCGGTGCGCCCACGGCGGGCGTAATCACTGGAATCGCGGCGCAACTGAACCAAAGGGTCGAGCGCGGTGTTAAACTGATGACTCTGGAAGCCATGAAAATGCAAGCGAACATCTATGCGCCGATCGCCGGACGAGTGACCAAGTTGCTAGTAGCGCCGGGACAGAATGTGGAAGCCAAAGACCTGCTCGTGACAATCGCGCCGTGAGCGACGGACAACTCCGCAGACACGAAAAATTCCGATCGAAGTTCCTGCGCAACCAGCGAAGCCTGGTTGTATATTTGCCGCCTGGCTATCAAGAACAGCCGCAGCGCCGCTTCCCCGTACTTTACCTGCATGACGGACAAAATCTTTTTGACGGCTCGACATCGTTTATTCAGGGACAGTACTGGCATGTTGGACCGACAGCCGACGCCGAAATTCATGCGGGCCGCGTGGAGCCGCTGCTCATCGTGGGAATCTATAACACCGGTAAAAACCGCATAGGAGAGTACACGCCAACCAAAGTGCCGCGATTGGGCGGCGGGCGCGCCGACCGCTACGGAAAATTTATACTTGAAGAAGTAATGCCGTTTATGGATCGCGAATATCGAGTCGAGGGCAGTCCGCAACGCGCCGGCATCGGCGGCTCGTCTCTCGGCGGCCTGGTATCTCTGTACCTGGGATTATCGCGGCCCGATGTGTTCGGGAAAATCGCGGCGCTGTCACCGTCCGTCTGGTGGAACCAGCGCGTAATTCACAAGTTTGCGGCCGGCATGAACGTCGAGTCGCGGCCGCGCATCTGGCTGGATATTGGAACGCGCGAGGGCCCGCGCGTTGTCGAGGATGTGGAACGATACCGCGACATTTTGTTGCGCCGCGGCTGGCAGTACGAGCGCGACCTGCACTATGAGCGCATCGAAGGCGCCGAACACAATGAGGCGGCCTGGGCGCAGCGCGTCGGTCCTTTCCTGCGGTTTTTGTACCCCGGCGGATAAAGGCGGGTTATACTTCGCGGCCTCACCAGCCTTGCGGAGGTTTTGCTTGCCGGAAGAGCGACCACTCACAATTCTTTGCGTCAGCTCGTACGAGAAAGGCCAGGAATTTCTGCGCACCTGCAAGGAGATGGGGTGCCAGGTTTACCTTTTGACGGTGGAAAAGCTGCGCAATGGCGACTGGCCGCGCGAAGCGATCGATGAAATGTTTTTCATGCCTGAAGAATTGCCGCTGCCCGCGCTTCTGAATGCGGTGAGCTACGCTGCCCGCACCCGCAAAATCGGCCGCATCGTGGCGCTGGACGAATTCGACATGGAAAATGTGTCGGCCATCCGCGAGCACTTGCGAATCCCTGGCATGGGACTGACGACAGTACGATACTTTCGCGACAAGCTGGCGATGCGCGCGCGTGCGAAAGAAGCTGGAGTGCTCGTACCGGAGTTCGTTCATGTCCTGAATCACGACGAGCTGCGCGAATTCATGAATCGCGTACCCGCGCCGTGGCTGCTGAAACCTCGCTCGCAGGCGTCCGGGATCGGCATGAAGAAAATTCATCAACCGGACGAGTTATGGCCGTGGCTGGATAAACTCGGTGATGAGCAGTCGCACTTTTTACTCGAACAATTCGTTCCTGGCAGCGTTTTCCATGTGGACAGCGTGGTCAGCGAAAGGGAAGTGTTGTTTGCGGACGCCCACGCGTACGGTGTACCGCCGCTTGATGTTTCGCATGCCGGCGGAGTGTTTACCACGCGGACGTTAGAACGCGATTCCGAGGACGCGAAAGCGCTGCAAGCCGTAAACAAAAAATTGATTGATTCGCTGGGACTGCTTCGCGGGGTGACGCACGCTGAATTCTTGAAGGCGCATGGTGACGGCAAATTGTATTTCATCGAGATTGCCGCGAGAGTCGGCGGTGCGTACATTTCCGATGTAGTTGAAGCTGCGAGCGGTATCAACTTGTGGCGCGAATGGGCCAAGCTGGAAGTAGGAGCGGGGAAAATACCGTATTCGCTGCCGCCGCAACGCAATGATTACGCCGGTGTGATCGTTTCGTTGGCGAGGCAAGAAGAACCGGACACCTCGGCGTACATTGATCGTGAGATTGTCTACCGCGTGAAGAAATATCATCACGCGGGATTCGTAGTGAAGTCGGCCGATCCGGCACGCATCAAAGAGCTGCTGGAGAGTTACTCGCGCCGTTTTGTCACGGACTTTCTTGCCACGCAACCCGTGCCTGATAAGCCGTCGAGTTAATTCATCGTCTGTCACGACATCGTCTGTCACAATGTCCTCGATCGCGGACGAAGAAAGATTCCTCGTCGCTTCGCTCCTCGGAATGGCGGCGCGCACTGGGTCCACGACTTGGCGCCACACGCGCCTTTCCCCCAACCACCTTGCCCTCAGACCAGTAACGGGACTGCCCTTCAGGGTAGTTACTTTCTCGCACTCAACACTGATACGTTGTTTGCAGTGAACTTCGCACCGGACTAAAGTCTCTAATCACCCCGGCAAGAATCTGGATGGGGTGGCTTGTCCCTTGGAGGTTCCATGTGGGGGAACGATAAGAAGCCGGGAACGCCGCAACTCGCGCAACCGGAGCCAAGAAATTTTGCAGTAAATCAGAATCAGCCGCCGAAGTCAGCTCCGGCGACTTGGGAGGGAAATACAGCGATGAGTACAAGTCCATTGGGTGCGACCGGCGACCGTGCGACAGCGCGGCTCGGTTCTAGCCTGCATGTGA